>WBZO01005058.1_pt1 | contig 13689 bp, 10 predicted proteins | sample 5204261 | NCBI WGS metagenome assembly WBZO01 (sample SAMN12412400, study PRJNA552823) | activated sludge metagenome | isolation source: activated sludge from anammox sidestream of wastewater treatment plant... | place: USA: North Carolina | collected 2017-09
CGCAACTCCTTGACCGAGTGCTGCGTCGGCTTGGTCTTGATCTCGCCCGAGCCGCCGACCACCGGCACCAGCGTCAGGTGCATGTAGACGCAGTTGTTGCGCCCGAGTTCGACCCCGACCTGGCGGATCGCCTCGAGGAAGGGCAGCGATTCGATGTCGCCGACCGTGCCGCCGATCTCGACCATGCACACGTCGGCGTCGCCCGCGCCGGCGAGGATGCTGCGCTTGATCTCGTCGGTGATGTGCGGAATCACCTGCACGGTCGCGCCGAGATAGTCGCCGCGCCGCTCCTTCGCGATCACGCGCTCGTAGATGCGCCCGGTCGTGAAATTGCTGTTGCGCCCGGTCGTCGTGCGCACGAAACGCTCGTAGTGGCCGAGATCGAGGTCGGTTTCCGTGCCGTCGTCGGTGACGAACACCTCGCCGTGCTGGAACGGGCTCATCGTGCCCGGATCGACATTGATGTACGGATCGAGCTTCACCATCGCGACCTTGAGGCCGCGTGCCTCGAGGATGGCGCCGAGCGATGCGGCGGCGATGCCCTTCCCCAACGAGGAAACGACGCCGCCGGTGACGAAAACGAATCGGGCCATGGTGTCCGCCGCGTGGTGGAAACGGTGCCGCTCACCCCGGGCGGGGGTGCAGTTGCGACGGGCAGCTAGGTTACCAAATCGGCATCGCCCGGGCGAGCGCGGCGCGGCGCCCGATGCCAGACGAGACGGGCGCGCGCCGCGGCGGTCTCGCCGGCCTGCACGCTCGCATCGGTCCAGCGATCCGCGACGGCCAGCAGCCGGCTGTCTGCAAACACGAGCGGCAAGGCCGCGCGCTCCCAGGCCGCGATGCGTGCCTCCTGCAGCAGCTGCTTGACCGCGCGCAGGGGGCCGCCGGCGCGCGGGCGCAGCCGCTCTCCGCCGCGGCGCCAGCGCACCGACAACGTGGCGGGCAGCGCCGCGAGATCGATGTCGCCATGGATATCGGTCCGCAGTTCGAGGCGCCCGCGTGCGCCGGGCAGCCACAGCATCGATCGTTCGCGCCACGCCCACACGACGCCGTCATCGGCCGCGGGTGCGACGTCCGGCGAGCGCCGCCACACGAGGCGCTGCCCGGGAACGCGCAGCACGCCGCCGCCCTCCCACCATACGGAAGGACGCGCGTCGCGCCGCGCGGCGAGCAGCGGCCCGCAGATCTCCGCGAGGCGCCGCGCATCGGGCACCCGCCCGCCCTGCTGCGCGATCCAGTACCGCACGACATTGCGCCGACGCTCCGGCGTGAACCGGCGCAGGACCGCGACCGACAGGTCGGCGCCCTCCGCGGCCGCCGCCTGGTCGGTCGCAGCGATGCCCGCGAGCAGCCGCTGTGCATCCGCGGCGTGCCGCGCGCTGCGCGCGAGCCCGCGCACGGCGCCCGGCCAGCGCCCGAGGAGGCGCGGCAACACCTCCCGCCGCAAGAACACGCGATCGAAGCGCAGGTCGCCATTCATCGGATCCTCGATCCACTCGAGGCGGCGGCGGCGCGCGTAGTCGCGCAGTGCCGCGCGCGGCACATCGAGCAGGGGTCGCAGCAGCCATCCCCGGCCGAGGGGTGCCCGTGCCGGCATCGCCGCGAGCCCCGCGAGCCCCGCGCCGCGCAGCAGCTGCAGCAGCACCGTCTCGGCCTGGTCCTCCAGGTGATGCGCAGTGAGGAGACATTCGCCGGGCGCGAGCATGCGCGCGAACGCCGCATAGCGGGCTGTGCGGGCCGCCGCCTCGAGCGACTCGCCGTGGCCGGCATCGACCGACACCCGACGCACAGCGATCGGCACACGCTGCGCGCCGGCGAGCGCGCGGCACCGCCTTGCCCAGCGGCGCGACGCGGCATCGAGCCCGTGATCGACGTGCAAGGCGCGCAGCACGAGCCGCGGCCGGCGGCGCGCGATGGCCGCGAGCGCCGCGAGCAGCGCGAGCGAATCGCCGCCGCCCGAAAAGGCGACCGCGACGCGCGCGTCGGGAAAGGAACCGATCAGTGCGGCGAGGCGCGCAGCGAGCGGCACCGGGCCGAATGCGGCCGCGGACGCCATGGATCAGGCCGTGGTTTCGGAATAGACGCCGAATCCCGCGATGCGCTCGTTGCGGCTCGCCCGCAGCGCCTCGGGAGTGGCGGCGGACAGCGCATCGAGGTACCGCAGCAGCGCCGTACGCATCGTCTCGAACATCGCCTGGGGATCGCGATGGGCGCCGCCGAGCGGCTCCTTCAGCACTTCATCGACGAGACCGAGCCCGGACAGGCGCGCTGCCGTGAGGCCCATGGATTCGGCGGCGATTTCCTTCTTGTCCGCGTTCTTCCACAGGATCGATGCGCAACCCTCCGGTGAAATCACGGAGTACGTCGCATACTCGAGCATCAGCAGGCGATCGCACACGCCGATGGCGAGCGCGCCGCCCGACCCTCCTTCGCCGATCACGACACTGACGATCGGGATGCCGAGCACCGACATCTCGTAGAGATTGCGTGCGATCGCCTCGCTCTGGCCCCGCTCCTCGGAGCCGACGCCGGGGTACGCTCCCGTCGTGTCGATGAACGTCACGAGCGGCAGGCGGAATCGTTCCGCGAGACGCATCAGGCGCAGCGCCTTGCGGTACCCCTCGGGCTTCGGCATGCCGTAGTTGCGCCGTACGCGTTCCTTCGTGTCGCGGCCCTTCTGGTGACCGATGACCATCACCGGCCGCCCCTCGAGCCGGGCGAGCCCGCCGACGATCGCGAGGTCGTCGCCGTACATCCGGTCGCCGTGCAGCTCCTGGAAATCGGTGAACACCGCCGCGATGTAGTCGAGCGTGTACGGCCGCTGCGGGTGCCGCGCGAGCTGCGTGATCTGCCACGGCGTGAGATTGGCGAAAATGTTCTTCGTCAGCTGCCGGCTCTTCGCCTGCAGCTTCGAGATCTCGTCCTTGATGTTGACCTTCGATTCCGCCGTGACGTGCCGCAACTCCTCGATCTTCGCTTCGAGTTCGGCGATCGGTTGTTCGAAATCGAGGAAACTGACGGCCATGGGATCCGGGTGAGTGGCAGGGCAGCGGGCGAGGTTACGGGCCGGGGGCCCGGACCGCAAGGATCAGCCGGTCAGCGAGGTGACGCCGGGCGGCGCGCCGTACCGCACGCTGACATTGCCGCGCCCGGCTATCTGCTCGAGCGATTCGAGGAGCTCGCGGGTCGCGCGCACCTGCCAGTCGGCGCCGAGCGTGAACACGCCGCGGGCGCCCTCGCCCTCGTAGTCGACCGACACCGCGCACGAGCCGGGCCGCCAGGGCGCGAGCGCCCCGGCAAGGCGCTCCGGCAGCTCCGTGCGTACCGCCGACCCGGCCGGGCAGCGGATCACGATGCGCCGCGCCGCGTCCTCGCGTGCACGGTCGAGTTCGCCGACGCGCCGCGCAGCGAGACGCCAGCCGTCGAGGAATTCGTCGAAGCGAACCTGGCCTTCCACGACGAGCAGGGCATCCTTCGCGACGAGCTCGCGAAACTGCTGGAAGACGTCCTCGAAGAAGTCGACCTCGATGCGTCCCGAGCGATCGTCGAGCACGATCGCGACGCGCGTGCCGCGACGGCGCACCTCGGTGACGAGCCCGGCGATCGTCGCGGGCCGCCCGCCCCGAAATCCCCTGCCCGCTTCCGGCGTGCCGACGGGACGATCCGACGTGAGATCACCGATGCGGTGCGTGACGAAGCGCGGCAGGTCGGCGAGATAGCGGTCGATCGGGTGGCCGGTCAGGTAAAGGCCGAGCGTCTCGCGCTCGCCCGCGAGACGCACCGATTCGCTGAAATCGGGCTGCTCGGGCACCGACTGGGCGACGGGTCCGGCCTGGGCGACGCCGCCGAGACCGAAGAAATCCTCCTGGCCCATCGCCTGCGCGCGCGTCGCCTGTTCCCCGAGCGCGAGCGCCGCGTCGAGCCGGCTCATCATCGTCGCGCGATTCTCGCCGAGCGCATCGATGCTGCCGGATCGCACGAGCGCCTCGAGCACGCGACGGTTCACCTTCGTCAGGTCGAGGCGGCGGCAGAGGTCCTCGAGGCTCGAGAATGGTCCCCGCGCGGTGCGCTCGGCCAGCAGCGCCTCGACGGCGCCTGCGCCCACGCCCTTGATCGCGCCGAGCCCGTAGCGGATCGCCCGCTCGCCCGCGACCGTAAACGCGTAACTGGAATGGTTGACGTGCGGCGGCTGGATCTCGAGTTCGATCTGGGCACATTCGTCGATCAACGTGACGACCTTGTCGGTGTGATCCATGTCGGCGGACAGCACGGCCGCCATGAAGGCCGCCGGATAGTGCGCCTTGAGCCACGCAGTCTGGTACGACAGCAGCGCATAGGCCGCGGAATGCGACTTGTTGAACCCGTAACCCGCGAACTTCTCCATCAGGTCGAAGATGTGCGCCGCCTGCGGCGCCGGCACGCCGCGCGCCGTCGCACCGTCGACGAAGACCGAGCGCTGCTTCGCCATCTCCTCGGGCTTCTTCTTGCCCATCGCGCGGCGCAGCAGGTCGGCGCCGCCGAGCGTGTAGCCCGCGAGCACCTGCGCGATCTGCATCACCTGTTCCTGGTAGAGGATCACGCCGTAGGTGGGCGCGAGCGCCGGCTGCAGGTCGGGATGCAGGTAATCGATGACCGTGCCCGCCGGGCTGTGTTTCCTCGCGATGAAGTCGTCCACCATGCCCGACTGCAGCGGGCCCGGGCGAAAGAGCGCCACGAGCGCGACGATGTCCTCGAAGCAGTCGGGCTGCAGGCGGCGGATCAGGTCCTTCATGCCACGCGACTCGAGCTGGAACACGGCCGTCGTGCGGCAGGACTTGAGGAGCGCATAGGTCGCGGCGTCGTCCATCGGCAGGTCCGCGATTGCGAGGGGCGCCTCGCCACGGGCGGCGCGCAGGTCGTTGATCGTCGCGATCGCGCGATCGATGATCGTGAGCGTGCGCAGGCCGAGGAAGTCGAACTTGACGAGCCCCGCGGCCTCGACGTCGTCCTTGTCGAACTGGGTGACGACGCTCTGCGCACCCTGTTCGCAATAAAGCGGCGCGAAGTCCGTCAGGATGGACGGCGCGATCACGACACCGCCCGCGTGCGTGCCGGCACTGCGCGTCAGGCCCTCGAGCGAGCGCGCGAGGTCGATCAGGTTCGCCACTTCCTCGTCGGTCTCGTAGAGCCGCTTGAGCTCCGGCTCCTTCTTCAATGCATCCTCGAGCGTGATGCCGAGCTCGAACGGGATCAGCTTCGCGATCCGGTCGACGTGGCCGTACGCGAGGCCGAGCACTCGGCCGACGTCGCGCACGACCGCCTTGGCGGCCATCGTGCCGTAGGTGATGATCTGCGAGACCCGGTCGCGACCATATTTCTGCGCGACATAGTCGATGACGCGATCCCGTCCCTCCATGCAGAAATCGACGTCGAAGTCCGGCATCGACACGCGCTCGGGATTGAGGAAACGCTCGAACAGCAGGTCGTAGCGCAGCGGGTCGATGTCGGTGATGCCGAGCGCCCACGCGACGACGGACCCGGCTCCCGAGCCACGCCCGGGGCCGACTGGCACGCCGTGCCCGCGCGCCCAGCGGATGAAATCGGCGACGATCAGGAAGTAGCCGGCAAAACCCATCTCGCAGATGACATCGAGCTCCGTCGCGAGCCGCGCGCGATAGCGCGCACTGTCCGCCCCGGCCGGCAGGGCGGCCACGTGCGCCTCGAGACCGCGTGCCGCCTCGGCATGCAGGAATCCGGCGACGGTTTCGCCCGCGGGCACCGGGTACTCCGGCAGGCGCGCCTCGCCGAGCTTGAGCGCGAGGCTGCAGCGCCGCGCGATCTCGACCGTGTTGGCGAGCGCCTCCGGGATATCCGCGAACGCGCGCGCCATGTCGGCGGGCGGGCGCAGCGACTGCTGCGCCGTGTAGCGCCGCACGCGCCCGGGATCGGCGAGCAGCGTGCCCTCCTGGATGCACACGCGCGCCTCGTGCGATTCAAACTCGTCGGGCGCGAGGAATCGCACATCGTTCGTCGCGGCCACCGGTACACCGCGCCGGGCCGCGAGCGCCACGGCCGCGGCGATGTAGGCCTCCTCGTCCGGTCGGCCGATCCGCTGCAGCTCGATGTAGAAGCGGTCGCCGAACAGTGCGAGCCACGCATCGAGGCTGCGGCCGGCCTCCCGCTCCCGCCCGCCGGCGAGCGCACGGGCGATGTCGCCCTGCGTCGCGCCGGAGAGCGCGATGAGACCTGCGCAACTGTCGCGATCGAGCCAGTCACGTTCGATCAGCGGCACGCCCTCGCGCCGCCCTTCGCGGTACGCCCGGCTGACGAGCCGCGTGATGTTGCCGTAACCGAGTGCATTGCCGCACAGCAATGTCACGCGACTCGGCGGTACACGCTCGCCAGCCTCGCGCACGAGGAGATCGACACCGACGATCGGCTTGACGCCGGCCGCGGTCGCCGCCCGGTAGAACTTGACCATCGCGAAGAGATTGCACTCGTCGGTGACTGCCACCGCCGGCATGCCGGCGTCCGCGACGGCTGCGACGAGCGCCGGGACGCGCACGACGCTGTCGACGAGCGAATATTCGGTGTGCACCCGCAAGTGCACGAATCCGGCCATGGCGCTCACGTGCCCTCCGCGCGGCACGGTGCGAACGTGCGCCGATGGATGGCCGACGGCCCGCGGGCCTCGAGCGCCGCCCGGTGCGCCGGCGTCGGGTAACCCTTGTGAAGGGCGAGGCCGAAGTGCGGGTAGCACCCATCGAGGCGTCCCATTTCGGCATCGCGCCACGTCTTCGCCAGAATCGACGCGGCGCTGATCGCCGGCTCGCTCGCGTCGCCCCGGACGATGGCGCGCGCCGTGAGGCCGAGATCGGCGAGTGCGGGCAGGCGATTGCCGTCGATCAGCACGCCGGAGGGCCGCACGGGCAGGCGCAGGAGCGCCCGGCGCATCGCGAGGTGCGTCGCCTCGAGGATGTTCAGGCAGTCGATCTCGCAGGGATCGGCCCATGCGACGGCCCAGGCGATCGCGCGCTCGCGGATCCGGCGCGCGAGCCGGGTGCGCACATCGGGCGCGAGCACTTTCGAGTCGGCGAGCCCGCGCACGGGGCGCCGGGGATCGAGGATCACCGCGGATGCGACGACGGGACCGGCGAGCGGCCCTCGCCCGGCCTCGTCGACTCCGGCGATGCGCAGCGCGGGCGTCACGGCGTCACGAGCGCCAGCACGGCGTCCGCTGCGCGTCGCGCGGCATCGACGCGCAGCGACTCATGGATCTGCCGGAACCTCGCGGCAAGCATCGCGACGCGGGCCGGGTCCGTCAACTCGGCCTCGAGCGCGCCCGCGAGTGCCTCGGGCGTCACGGCCTCCTGGAAGAACTCCGGCACGAGCCTCTCGCCGGCGAGCAGGTTGGGCTGCGAAAAGTACGGCACTTTCACGAGTCCCAGGGTGCGAAGGAGCAGCGCCGTGAGCGCGCCGAGGCGGTACGCGACCACCATCGGCCGCTTGCACAGCGCCGCCTCGAGCGTCGCGGTGCCGGACGCGACCAATACTACATCGGCGGCGATCAATGCGGTGTCAGCGCCGCCGTCGGTGAGCAAGACCGGCAACGTGCCCGCCTCCCGGCGCCATTGGGCCGCAAACAGCTCGCGCGTCGCGGCATGGGCCATCGGTGCGACGAAAGCCACGTCCGGGCGGCGCGCCGCGAGCAGCGCACAGCCACGGGCGAAATCCGCGCCGAGGCGCGACACTTCGCCCGCGCGGCTGCCGGGCAGGACCGCGACGATTGTCGCCGCGGCGGGCAGCCCGAGTGCGCGCCGCGCCGAGGCGCGATCGACATCGAGCGGGATCCGGTCGGCGAGCGGATGGCCGACGAAAACCGCGCGCACGTGGTGCGCATCGTAGAAGCGCGTCTCGAACGGCAGCAGGCACAGCACGAGGTCGCACGAGCCGCCGATCGTGCGCACCCGCCCCTGCCGCCAGGCCCAGACCTGGGGACTCACGTACTGCACGGTGGGCATTGCGCCCTTCAGGCGCCTTTCCAGGCCGAGATTGAATTCTGGCGCGTCGATGCCGACGAAGACATCGGGACGCGCCCCGAGAAACTCCCGCGTGAGTCGCCGGCGCAGCCGCCACAGCCGCGGCAGATGGGCGAGCACCTCGGTGACGCCCATCACCGCGAGTGCATCGGACGTCTCCCACGCCGTGCAGCCGGCGGCCGCCATTTTCGGGCCCGCGACGCCGAAGAACTCGGCATCGGGCACGCGCGCGCGCAGCGCCTCGATGAAGGCCGCGCCGAGCGTATCGCCCGACGCTTCGCCGGCCACGATTCCGACGCGAAGCTGCACGGCGGCGCCCCGGCCCTACCGGACGAGGCTGCGCGTCGACGCCGCGATGAAGTCGATGAACGGCGCGATCTCGGGTTGCGCGGCAGCGAGCTGGCGCAACGCCTCGAGGGCGTCCGCGAGCCGCCGGTCCTCGCGATAGAGCGTGCGGAAGGCGTTCCTGATATTGCGGATGTTTTCCGGCGTGAAGCCGCGCCGCTTGAGACCCTCGGCATTGACCGAATGCGGCGTCGCCGGCTGCCCGACCGCCATCACGTACGGCGGCACGTCGCGCGTGACTGCGGCATTGTTCGCGATGAACGCGTGCGCACCGACCTTGCAGAACTGGTGTACGCCCGAGAAGCCGCCCATGATCACCCAGTCGCCGAGGTGCACGTGACCGCCGAGTGTCGCGAGATTGGCGAGCACCACCTTGTCGCCGATCACGCAGTCGTGGGCGACGTGCGAATAGGACATGAAGAGGTTCTGGTTGCCGATGCGCGTGACGCCGTGCTCCTTTGTCGTGCCGCGGTTCACCGTGCAGAATTCGCGGAACACGTTGTCGTCGCCGATCTCGAGTCGTGTGGGCTCGCCCTTGTAGCTCTTGTCCTGCGGGGCGCTGCCGAGCGACGCGAACTGGTGGACCTTGTTGCGGGCGCCGAGCTTCGTGTCGCGCTCGATCATGGCGTGCGCCCCCACGGACGAGCCCGGCCCGATTTCGACGCCGGGACCGATGATCGCGAACGGCCCGACCGTGACGTCCGCGGCGAGCTTCGCGTCGGGCGATACGATGGCACGCGCGTCGATCATGCCTTTGCCGCCTTCGTCTCCGCAGCCACCATGATCCGCGCGGTCGCCGCCTCGCGATCGCCGACGAGCGCCACCGCCGAGAACCGCCAGATGCCCTTGAAGGCGCGCTCCACCTCGGCCGTGAGGATGAGCTGGTCGCCAGGCTCCACCGGGCTGCGAAAGCGCGCCTCGTCCACACCGACGAGATAGAGACCCGCGTGATCGCCCGGCGACGCGTCGACCGTGACGAACGCGAGCAGGCCTGCCGCCTGCGCGAGCGCCTCGATGATCAGCACGCCCGGCATCACGGGGCGATCGGGGAAGTGCCCCGTGAACTGCGGCTCGTTGCAGGTCACGTTCTTCACCGCGCGGATCGACTTGCCCGGCTCGCAGGCGAGCACCCGATCGACCAGCAGGAACGGATAGCGGTGCGGCAGACGGCGCAGGATGCCGGCGATGTCCATGAATGCGGGATCAGTCATCTTGTTCCTTGCCCAATTGCTGCTCGATCGCCCGCACGCGCCCGGCGAGACGGTCGAGCCGGTGCAGGCGCGCCACGGCACGCCGCCAGTCCTGCGCCGCGATCACCGGCATGCCGCTCGAATAGACTCCCGGCTCGGTGATCGAATGCGACACGAGCGAATAGCCCGTGACGGCCACATCGTCGCAGATCGTCAGGTGGCCGGCGACGCCGACGGCGCCACCGAGCTGGCAGCGCTTGCCGATCGTCACGCTCCCCGACACCCCGACGCAACCCGCCAGCGCCGAATGCGCCCCGATGCGCACGTTGTGCCCGATCTGGATCTGGTTGTCGAGCTTCACGCCGTCCTCGATCACCGTATCCCCGATCGCACCCCGGTCGATCGTCGTGTTCGCGCCGATCTCGACGTCCTCGCCGATCAGCGCGCGGCCGAGCTGCGGCACCTTTACCCAAGTGCCCCGCTCCGGCGCAAAACCGAAGCCGTCGGCGCCGAGTACGGCACCCGGTTGCACGAGCGTCCGCGCCCCGATGCGGGTACCGCGACAGACCGTGACGCGCGCGACGAGCCGCACGTCGGCCGCGAGCTCGCAACCGTCCTCGATCACGCAACCCGGGCCGATGACCACCCGCGGGCCGACCTGCACGCCCTCGCCGATCGACACGTGCGCGCCGATGTGCGCGCTCCCGTCGACCTGTGCGAGCGGCGCGATCCATGCCGTCGGGTGTGCCCCCGGCGCGAAGCGCGGCGCGGGATGCAGCACCGCGGCGATGCGCGCATACGTTGCGTAGGGATTTGCCGCGATCAGCACCGGCCGCCCGGTCGCCTGCGCGGTCGCGGCATCGACGATGACCGCAGCGGCACGCGTCGTCGCGAGCTGCGCGCGGTACTTCGGATTGGCGACGAAAGCGACGGCGTCGGGCCCCGCAGTCGCGAGTGTTGCGACCCGCTCGACGGCAAGGTCCGGGTCGCCGCGCAGCTCGCAGCCGAACCGGACCGCGAGCTCGCCCAGCGAGACCGGCATCCGGGTCCCCGGTTTACTTGCCGGCGGGCTTGGGCACGGCGGGCGCCGCCGCGGCCCCCGGGGCGCGCGCCTTCAGGTTCGTCAGCACCGCCGCGGTCATGTCGAGCGACGGATTCGCGAACAGCACGCCGTCGGCGAGCACCAGGTCGTAGCCCTGCGTCTTGGCGTAGCTGCGCACTTCCTCGATCAGCGTGCGCTGCAGGCGCGACATTTCCTCGTTGCGCCGCGCGTTGAAATCGTCCTGGATTTCCTGGCGCTTCCTCTCGAGGTCGCGGTAACCGTCCCGCAGCTCCTTCTCGGTGCGCGCACGCTGGTCCGCCGACATCGTGGCGGCATCCTTCTGCAGCTTGTCTTCCTTCGCCTTCAGGGTCTGCTGCTGCGTCGTGAGCTCGCGCTGCTTCGGCGCGAATTCGGTGCGGATCGCCTCGAGCGCGGTCTTCGCCTGCGGCGATTCCTCCATCAGCCGACCGTAGTCCACGACGCCGATCTTCGACTGGGCCATGGCCGGGGCCGCCGCGAAGGCACCGAGTGCCGCGAGGGCAATGAATGTCGATTTGAACACGGTCACGCTGTTGATTCCTCTGGATGTGCTGTCGTCAGAACGCCTGGCCGACCGAGAACTGGAACGATTCCTTGTCGTCCGGGAAGAGCACGCTGTCGCCCTTGTAGGCATTGAGTGGGATGGCATAACTGAAGCGGAACAGCCCGAGTGGCGCGAGCCAGTTCACCGACAGTCCCGCCGAATGCTTCAATTTATCATAACTGAAGCTGTAATCGACCGGTGTCACGCCGTCCCGGCCCAGGAACGTGTAGCGATTGCCCGTCTGGAACACGTTGCCGATGTCGTAGAAGAGGCTCGCCCGCGCGGTCGTGCGGAATTTGGCCGGCATCGGCAGGATGAGTTCGGCGCGGCCGATCACCTTCAGGTTGCCGCCGAACGGCCGGCCGAAATTGTCCTTCGGGCCGAGGCGGCTCGACTCGTACCCGCGCACCGTCTCCGGGCCGCCCGCGAAGAACTGCCGGTACGGCGGCAGCGCCGTCGTGTCGCCGATGTCCATGCCGTAGGCGACCTCGGCGTCGAGCGAGAGCGTGAACGGCCCGAACAGCGGCACGAACTGCAGGTAGCTGTAGTTCGCGACGTAGTATTCGACGTCGCTGCCCGGCGCCGTATACGCGAGCGACACCGCGTGGCGCATGCCGCGATCGGCGAACAGCGTGCGATTGCGCGTATCGAAGCTCCAGCCGACGACCAGCTCGGCGGTGTCGAACTTCGTGCGGTAGATGTCGTAGTCGCCGTAGTACGGGTCGTCCTCGATGTGGGTCGAGCGCGAATTGCCGTTGTTGCGCACCCACTCGGTGGCCTGCTCGGCGCTGCCGATCGAGGAAGTCAGCAGCGACGAACGCTGCAGCGATACGCCCCAGCGCACCGCCTGGTACTCGGTGATCGGGTAGCCATAGTCGACCCCGGCGCTCAATGTCTCGGACGAGAAGTCCGACGACGCCGACACGAACTGCGTGACGTCGCGATAGGTGAACGACAGCGTACGGGCGATGCCGTCGATCGACCGGTAGGGATCGGTCCACGAGATGCCGTAGACCTTGCTGTACCGGCCGGTGTTCAGGTCGATCGCGACGCGCTCGCCGCGGCCCATGAAATTGCTGTCGGCGTAGTTCGCGTTCAGCACGAACGACTGCGTCTCGGAATAGCCGATGCCGCCGCCGAGCTGGGCGGACGGCCCTTCCTTGATCGTGTACGTCACGTCCACCATGTCGGGCACCCCGGGCACCGGCGTGGTTTCGGACTCGACCTTCTCGATGTACGGCAGGCGCTGCAGGCGCTGCTTCGAGCGTTCGACCAGCGCGTTCGACAGCCAGCCGCCCTCGAGCTGGCGCATCTCGCGGCGCAGCACCTCGTCGTTCGTCTTCTCGACGCCCTCGAACCTGATGTGGCGCACGTATACGCGATTGCCCGGATCGATGAAGAAGGTGAGTGAAATCTCCTTCTTCGCCTCGTCGGCGGTCGGCACCGGGTCGATCTTCGCGAACGCGTAGCCCTCTTCGCCGAGCCGGTTCTGCAGCAGTTCCTGCGTCGAGGTGACCCACTTGCGGGAGAAGGTCTGCCCCGGACGCACGATCAGGTACTTCTTCAGCACGCTTTCGGGCACGACGAAATTGCCCGCGAGCTTCACCTCGGAGATCTTGTAGACCGTGCCCTCGGTGATGTTCACGGTGATGAACATGTCGTCCTTTTCGGGCGCGATCGTGACCTGCGTCGAGTCGATCTGCATGTTCGCGTACCCGCGGTCCTGGTAATAGGAACGCAGCTTCTCGAGGTCACCCTGCAGCGCCTCCTTCGAATAGCGGTCGTCCTGCTTGTACCAGGACAGCCAGTTCGGTGTCTTCAGCTCGAAGTCTTCGGTCAGCGCCTTGTCGCGATACACCGTGTTGCCGACGATGTTGATCGCACGGATCTTCGCGCGCTTGCCTTCCTTGATGTCGATCTTCACCTTCACGCGATTGCCCGGCTGGTCTTCGACCTTGGTGTCGATGCGTACGCCGTACTTGCCGCGGCTGAAGTACTGGTCGGTCAGGAACTGCTTGACGTCCTCGAGCACCGAACGATCGAAGGTCTTGCCCGTCGCGAGGCCCACGTTGCGCAGCGACTTGTTGAGATCCTCGGTCTTCACGTCCTTGTTGCCGGTGATCTCGAAACTCTCGATCGACGGCCGTTCGAGCACCACGACGACGAGCGTCGAGCCGTCGCGGCGGACCTCGACGTCGCGGAAGAAGCCGGTGGCGTACAGCGCGCGGATCGCCTCGCGCACGCGCTGCGGGTCCACACGGTCGCCGATGTTGACCGGCAGGTAGTTGTAGACCGTGCCCTCCGAGATGCGCTGCAGGCCCTCGACCCGGATGTCGCCGACCGTGAACGATGCGTCGTCCGACTGGGCGAGCGCGAGGCGCGACTGCAGGGCAAGCGCGAAGAGGACGAGCGCGACGCTACGCTTCATGCGGGACCACCATGTTTCTTGTCGGGGAGCGTCAACCGAACTGCCGCGCGAAGTCGTTGAACAGCGCAACGCCCATCAGCACG
>WBZO01005060.1_pt1 | contig 13686 bp, 8 predicted proteins | sample 5204261 | NCBI WGS metagenome assembly WBZO01 (sample SAMN12412400, study PRJNA552823) | activated sludge metagenome | isolation source: activated sludge from anammox sidestream of wastewater treatment plant... | place: USA: North Carolina | collected 2017-09
ATGACCTACGTTTCGCACTCCGCCAGCGCAGGCTCCTACAGCGATGCGAGCGGCATCTGGAATGTGGGCTCCCTCGCAGCAGGCGCGTCGGAAACACTCGAAATCACCGTTCAGGTCAGCACAAATGCCGTCAACACCTTGCTCACCAATCGAGTCACCATCACAGCCTCCGATGTCGCAGACGGCAATCCGCTGAACAACACCGGCACCGCGGTCATCGCCGTGAGTTCGCTGCGCATGACAAAAACATCGAGCGTTTCAGGCGACGCCATGCCGGGCAGCAACATCACCTACACGATCGTCGTCACCAACGCGGGCAGCCTCACACACACAAATCTGACAATCACCGACCCGCTCCCCGCAGGCACCACCTACATCACCAACAGCACTTGGGTGAGCGGCGCCTTCATCGCCACCAACAACGTGTTGGACACCTTCAGCTCTGTTTCCTATTCGCAAGACGATGGGAGTGTGAACTGGAACAGCAACTGGGTGGAAATCGGCGAATCCACCTCCCCCAATGCGGGCAACATCCGCATTTACACCAACGCGCTGCGCATGTCGCGCGCAAGCCGCGGAATCCAACGCCCCCTGGATCTGACCGGCATCACGAATGCCATTCTCCGCTTCGATTATCGCCGCGCGGCGCTCGATTCCTCGTCCGACTATGTCGCGATATATGTCTCCACCAACGGCTCCAACCCCTTCGATGAAATCGGGCGGATTGCAGGGCCGCAAAACGACACATCCTTCCTCTCAACCAACTTCGATATTTCGGCCTACTCCGGCCCCAACACCACGATCCGATTTCTGAGTTCCTCCTCACTCGGATCGTCAGACTATGTCCACTTCGACAACGTCGAGGTCTATTGGACACAAGCGGGGACCAACACAGTCGCCGGCGGCGCGCCACCCGACCTCACCTCCGGCCATCTACTCAAACCGGGCGAAATCCTCACCGTCACCTACACCGTGCGCGTGGACACGCCCGCGGTGGAAACACAGATCGTCAACATCGCCTACGCCACCAGTACGAAGCAGGTGCTCCCCATTCAGGCCTCTGCGACAAACCCCATCGCGGCGACGGACCTCGGGGTGACCAAAACCGTCAACAATCCGACCCCCTACGCGGGCAGCAATGTGATCTTCACCATCGTGGTGACCAACAATGGACCTCGCACAGCGTCGAATGTCACGCTCTCCGATCCCGTGCCCGCTGGCTTCAGCTATGTGAGCAGCTCCGCCTCGCGCGGGAGCTATAGCCAAGGGACCGGCATCTGGACCATCGGCGCGCTGACCAACAACACGGCGGTGGCGCTGTCGCTCACACTGCGCGTCAGCACAAACCCGGTCTATTCCGGCACCACACTGACCAACATCGCAACGCTTTCCGGGTCCTCGCTGGCCGACACCATCCCGGGAAACAACAGCGCCACGGCCATCGTGACAGTGGGCGCGGCAGACCTCATCGTCAGCAAGACGGTGGACGACGATTCCCCCCTCCTCGGTTCGAATGTTCAATTCGTGGTCACCGTGTCCAACGCGGGACCCAGCGCCACCACCTCGGCGCAACTGATGGATGTGTGGCCCGCGGGCCTGCAACTCCTCTCCCACACCGCAAGCCAAGGCACATTTGCTCCCTCATCCAACGTCTGGAACATCGGCAGCCTGGCGGTCGGCGCACAGGCCACCCTCACGCTCAACGCCGCGCTGACCACTTCGGTCGTCGGCATCTACATCACCAACGTCGCGCATATTTCCTCCACCGCCCTGCCCGACCTCAACCCGAACAACAACACCGGAACGGCCGTGCTGATCACAACGAGCGCCGATCCCCTGATGCTGAGCAAAATCTCCAGCGCAGGAGGCACCGCCACAACCCCCGGCCAAGCGCCCCCGGGCTTCACCAACGTCTACACCATCGTCGTCACCAACCCGAATGCGTTTGCCCACACAACGATTTCCCTCTTCGACACCCCGCCCGCAGGCATGACCTACGTCGCCAGCAGCACGGAAATCTCCGCGCCGGAATATTTCCCCTTTGAATGGCTCGAAGACTTCCGAAGCCGCTTCTACAACAACAATTTCGGCAACACGAACTGGCTCACCGACTGGCAGGAAAGCGAGAGCGGCAACAACCCGCTCGCAGGCAACATTCAGATCACCTACGACGTGATGCGCGGCTCCACCTACAGCCTGCAGTTTCAAGGCAGTGGCAGCCCACAATGGTTCCGGCGAACGGCCGACTTGAGCGAATTCACCAACGCCACACTCACCTTCTCCTATCGCCGCGAAAGCCTCGAAGCCGGCGATGTCGCGCTCGCGCAGATTTCCTCCACCGGTGTCAACGGACCCTGGAGCACGCTGCAGCGCTTCGAAGGACCCGCTGAAGATTCCGAATATACGAATGTAAGCTTCGACATCCGCACGTGGATTTCCACCAACGTCGCCATTCGCTTCGCCACAACCAACAACGCCATGGCCTCCGGCGACATCGTCTGGATTGACGACCTCCGCATCACCGCCAGCAAAGACACCTTCACCACGCGCCCCGGCGGACTCCCCCCCTGGCTCGCCACAAACCTCTACCTGCGCCCCGGAGACTACGCCACCATCACCTACCGAGCCATCGTGGACAGCCCCTCCACCGTCTCCCAAGTGGTCAACACCGCCTCGGTCACGAGCGACCAGCAAATTGCGTGGGTCTATGCCTCCGTGACCGACCGCGTCGAAATCGCAGACACCGGAATCGGCAAATACGCGCAAGACCCCATCCCCGACGAAGGATCCCTCGTCTCCTTCACCATCACCCTCACCAATCACGGCCCCTTCGCCGCCACCGATGTCATCGTCGAAGACATCATGCCATCCGGTCTCTCCTACTCCTCCAGCATTCCCTCCACAGGCTCCTTCAGCCCGCTCGGCAATCGCTGGACCATCCCCAGCATCGCCCCAGACGCCACCGCCACCCTCCAGCTCTTCGCAACAGTCAACCCAGGCACCGCCGGAATGACACTGACCAACACGGTCCGCATCATTCAACAGCGACAAGGCGATCTCAATCCCACCAACAACACCTCATCCGCTTCCGTCACCATCGTCCCGCCCTTCATCATCACCGACTGTCGCTACAGCACAACCAACAACGCCGTCGAGATTCGCCACCAAATCACCAACGGCGAACAGCTCTACGACCTCCTCTTTGCCGATGCCAACCGCTTCCACGCAGGACTGACCAACTGGCAACTCGCCGACCGCCGCGCGGGCGGCACCCTCATGGACACCGGCGGACTCAACCGCACCGCGCCCGTGAATCTGCCCGAAGGCACCCTCCGCTTCTACCGCATCTCCGCGCCCGGCTTCTGGGAAGAAGAACCCCGCCGCGCGGGCGTCGAAATCAAAGCCTTCGGCGTCGCCCGCATCCAACCCGGCCAAAACTGGGTGCGCCCGTGGGGCATCCCCTGCAACAACACCATTCGCGACATCCTGGAAGACGCCCTCCCCGGCAGCGAAAGCGCCGTCGCCGCAACGCGCGTAATGTGGTTCAACCGCGCCATCAACCTCGACCTCGCCGCAACCCAGGAAATCTGGTTCGCACAAGGCGAATCTTCCAACGCGTGGATGGCCTCCTATCCCACACACCGCGAAGGCCAAAAAGCCGACACCTGGGCCCTCCCCCTCGCCGATGGATTCTGCATCGAACTCCCCACCAACCAACCCACCACGAAACTCCCCATGATCTTCGGCGTCCCCACCAACGCCCAAATCCAAATCGTCCCCGGCGGAAGTTTCCACTCCCTCGCCAGCGTGAACATTCCCGAAACACTCCACCCCTCCCAACTCGGCCTCCTCGCCGCCGGATTCCAAGGCGCCGCCATCCCACCCCTCGCCGATATGCTCTGGAAATACGACCGCAACAACCAGCGCGTACCCGACGGAAAAATCTGGTTCAAGACCACCGACCAAACCTGGCGCTTCGACACCGGCGGCATCAACGGCGCCCTCGTCCCCACCAACTACTTCAAACCAGACGACGCCATCGTCATCTGGCGACGCGCCTCCGGCCCCATGACATGGACCAACCACTTCCACTACCCACAACCAACGAGGGATATGAAGCCGTAGAAATGGCCTATGCGAGCACAGCTCCAGGAACTGAGAAAATTGATATGGATCAGCGTGATTGCAGTATTCTTGACCGGCTCTTCTGCATCCGCCGCCATCATCAATCTCTCCGCCTATGTCACCATCGCCCTCCTCAACGAAGACGGCTCCGCACCCCTGGCCGACGGCTCCATCGTCCAAGTCATCGGCAGCTACGACAGCATCATAGACCCCATGGGCTCCTCAGGCGGGGGCTACCTCGGAACCACAACCGGCGACGACCTCATCATCGCCACCATCACCATAGACAGCTCCCAACTCGGCAGCAACGGCACCTTCTACGTCGGAAACCTCTACTACGAATCAGACGACGTCAACTACATGTACCTCCGCTTCTTCGACTCCACCGGCCCACTCACCGGCCTCATCTCCTGGGGCGAATCCCCCGTCACCAACGTCGAATACGACGCCTTCGGCTCCATCGTCGTGGAATTCTCCGGCGGCTACGGCACCACCAACACCGACACCTTCACCATCATCCCCGAACCCAACACCCTCAGCCTCGTCATGGTCTGGTCCGGCATGCTCGCCGCCCTCAAAAGCACCATGCGAAGAAAAGAACAAGAAAAGAAGAAAGGACCCCAACACACCCAACAACAACCGCGCCCGCCCTACCCCGCAAACACCTATGATCGCTTCTAGGCACAACGCAACCCGACTCTGCAAAACAGCCCTGCTCCTCGCAGCGCTCCTCGCCCTCCTTGCGCCCAGCGCAAACGCCCAACTCACCACACCCCTCCACGTCGGCAACACCACCCCCATCCTCAACGAATTCGGCGCCACCCTCCCCGGCAACGCCGACCAACCCGGCGCCCTCGTACAACTCCTCTGGGCCACCAACAACACCATCTACCCCCCCGACACCACCGGCCAGCCCCATCCCCTCAACCCACCCGTCGCCAACGGCGCCACCGCCATCGGCCGCTCCATCGCCCCCTGGCTCCTCGAATCCGGCCGCTTCAGCATCAGCCTCGCCTCACCCCGCCCCACCAGCGGAAAAATCTTCGTCCGCGTCTTCAACAAACCCACCCTCGAAGAATCCTCCTTCTACGCCGACTCCCAAATCTTCACCATCAACGGCAACACCGAATTCCTCGCCCAACTCACCCCCACCACCAACGCACTCGACACCGCCGACGACGACGACGACGGCCTCCACAACTCCTGGGAAAAATCCTACGGCTCCAACCCCAACAACCCCGACACCGACGGCGACTCCCTCACCGACGGCGCCGAACACACCCTCGGACTCAACCCCACCCTCCCCGACACCGACCACGACGGCATGAACGACAGCCACGAACTCCGCGCCGGAACCAACCCCACCAACCCCACCTCCTACCTCGGCATCAACACCCTCACCCCCCAAGACAACAACCTCCACCTCACCTGGGCCACCATCCCCGGCCGCACCTACCAAATCCAACTCGCCACCAACCTCCTCAACACCACCTTCAGCGACATCACCCCCAACCCCATCCCCGCCGCCCCCACCCCCAACACCCACACCACCACCACCCTCACCAACGCCCTCCTCAACACACAACCCCTCATAATCCGAATACGCCTAGTTGAAGAATAGACCCAATCTGCTACCATCCCCCCCCATGAAACGACTGCTACCCGCCCTCGCCCTCCTCACCCTCTTCGCCATCGGCTGCGCCAGCCCCGAATACCGCATCAAACGCAACCCCGAACTCTTCGCCACCCTCCCCACCGAAGTCCAAGAAAACGTCCGCAAAGGCCAAATAGACATCGGCTACACCCAAGACGCCGTCCAACTCGCACTCGGCCGCCCCAACCGCGAATACACCCGCCGCACCAAAGAAGGCCAAACCACCGTCTGGGCCTACACCGCCGAACGCGTCACCTGGGAACGCCAACGCGCCGACACCCGCGTCCGCGTCTACGACGCACAAGGCCGACGCCGCACCGTCTCCGACTGGGTCTGGGTAGACGTCGAACGACGCCAAGAATACGACAAAATGCGCGTAGAATTCGTCAGCAACACCGTCACCGCCATCGAAACCACCGACCGCTAACCCCACCTCCAACCCTTGGAAGCCCAACCCGCGCAAACTTCCAACCCTTGGAAGCCAGCGCCCCCAAAACTTCCAACCCTTGGAACTCCCCCCGCCCGCTGATTCGCGCCATTGTCGCCATCTACGAGCGCAAGCTGGCGGCGTTGGGGGAATTGAAGAAGTCGCTTTTGCATCAGGCGTTTGCGGGGGAGTTGTGAGATGATGGCCTTGTTGACACATTTGATCGGACTGACCAAAGCGGCAACATGGGTCGGGAGGCCAGCACTTGAGTCAACGCGGTCAACAAGGTCCCAACACCACACAGAGGTTCACCATGCCTGAGCTTTTCGACAAACACGGCGGTTTCCGTCGGCTGCATTCGTTCACGCTGGCCACGATCGTGCAACTCGACACACTGCGGTTCTGCCGACGGTTCCTGACGCAGGACCCGCGCGAGACGGGCGCGAAGTTCTACGACCCGAAAGGCCGCCAATATGACCAGATGACCCAGGCCGCGCGCAGCGGCCGGCAGAACATCATCGAAGGCTCGGAGCGCTCCTCGACCTCGAAGGACACGGAGATGAAGCTCACCGACGTCGCCCGCGCCAGTTTGAGCGAGCTGCGCGGCGACTACGAAATCTTCATCCTCGACCGCGGCGAGTTGCCGTGGTCGGTGCATTTGCCTGAAGCCAAGGCCATCAATACCATCTCGCTCGACGACCCGCCGTTCAAGGACGACATGGTCCACGAGTCGGCGAAGCATGCGCTGGAACAGCGCAAGAAATATGCCCGCTGGCTCGATGCCGACGACCCGGTGGTGGTGGCCAACGCCATGCTCATCATCATCGGCCGCGCACTGAACATGCTCAAGAGCCAGATTGAGGCGCAAGGCAAAGCCTTCGAGGAAACCGGCGGATTCAGCGAGCGGCTCATGAACAAGCGCCTCGAAGCGCGCGACCAGCAAAAAGCGGCCGACGCCCCGGACTGCCCGCAGTGCGGCAAACCCATGCGCCGGCGCAAATCGGCCAAGGGCGATTTCTGGGGCTGCTCCACCTACCCGGACTGCAAAGGCACGAGGCCGGCATGAGAACGGCGGAGAGAGAAATGGCCTTGTTGAGCGGGATGGCCCGATTGACAACGGGGTCAATCAGCCCCCAGCGAGGGTCAGCCCTTGAAAAACAATTCTAGCTCTTTCTGCCACCTCTTCATCTCGGAATAATCGCGGGCGATCAACAACATCTGGCTGATGGCGGAACCCGAAGGTGGCGGGGCCGGTTCTTGAAAAACAATTAATGGAACTGGCATGCGGCGTGAGCGCACCGAACGAATATTCTCATCAAGACCCGCCAGAGGGTCGCGCTTCCCATGGCCCACAGTGGGTTGACGGCAGCACGCCCTGATACTATCTAATCCACACTCATTCTGATCGAAGATGGTTTATGAGGAAATGGGCATGCATGACAGTTCTATTCTTCGGATGCAGTGGTTTCTCGACAATTATGCGTCACAAATATCCCATGGGAACGTGAAGGTTCTTGATGTGGGCAGCTATGATGTAAATGGCTCCTACAAACATCTCTTCGATGATCCCAAATACCATTACACGGGCCTGGATATGGCAGAAGGGCCAAACATTGATATCGTTCTCAAAAATCCATACGACTGGGCTGCAATCGAATCGGACAGCTTTGATATCGTGATATCAGGCCAAGCGTTTGAACACATTGAGTTCTTTTGGAAAACAATGGAGGAAATGACACGGGTTCTGAAACGGGGCGGCCTTTTGTGTCTAATTGCACCCAATGGGTTTGTAGAACACAGGTATCCGGTAGATTGCTATCGCTTTTTCACCGATGGAATGCTCGCTCTTGCCCGGTATGTAAGCATTGAACCCCTTCATGCACACACGAACTGTGCCCCTCGCGCAAATGCCGATGGATGGTATAGCGAAACATGCGCCGATTCCATGTTGATAGCCCGAAAACCCTATGCGGGGCAGCCCCAACATCCGGATTTCAGAAACTACGTCTGTGTCCCCGAAAAGCACAAACGCCTCCGAGGCGACCTATTGCCTTATCACAGGCTCAAAGGTGTTAAGCGGTTGATATACAAAATAAAGAACAGGCTGCTCTAGTCCATGGCATTATGGTCAAGAGACCGAATCCGCATGTTCGGAGCGTTCCGACTAGCCGCTGAGGATTAGCGGAGCGCCCACACTGCCGTGGGCATGGACGCTGCGAACCCTTCTCGCTCCAGCCTCACCATTTCAGGCTGGCCGCGCATTCGGCTTCCTGATCCGCCAGAAGCCGCATCTCTGCAGACTCTTGGAACTTTCGCGCACGGCGCGCTCAATCCCGAAATGCCAGCACTTCGCCGATATCCGATGCATCGGCAAACAGCATCACGAGACGATCCACTCCGAGCGCGATCCCCCCGCTCGGCGGCATCGCGGCCAGCTCCGCGAAGAATGCCTCGTCAAACGGATACACCTCTTTCCCCATCGCGCGCCGCTCATCCGCCGCAATCTCGAAGCGTCTGCGCTGCTCCACGGGATCCGTCAGCTCGGAATATGCGTTGGCGATCTCCAACCCGCCGATATAGAGCTCCCAGCGCTCGGCCACGAGCGGATCCTCTGACTTGCGCCGGGCCAGCGAAGCCGCTGGCGCTGGATAATCCGCGAGCACAACTGGCACCGCGCGCGGCATCGCCGGCTCAACTTTTTCGACAAGGTCCACGTTGAAACGATCCTCGTCCCACGCCGCCGCAGGATCCCAACCCGCCCACCGAAGGAATGCAGCTCGCACGGAAATCCGTTCCCAGCGCCCGGTCAAATCAATCCGCTGACCGCGATAGACAATGGACGTTTGCTCCCCCGCAACGTGCGCGAACAGCGCCCGCGTGTCCTCCAGGATGTCCTCATAGTCCGCGCGCGCTCGATACCACTCGAGCATTGTGTATTCGGGATTGTGCCGGTCACCGCGTTCGCCGCGCCGAAAACACGGCCCCAGTTGAAAGATTTTTTCGTGCCCCGCGGCCAAGAGCCGCTTCATCTGCAGCTCGGGCGAAGCGCGCAGCCAGCGGTCGCCGGAAGGCTCCGCATTGATGTGCGTCTCCTGCGCGGGCGCTTGAATCCGCACCGGCGTATCCACCTCCGTGAAGCCGCGCTCGTGAAAGAACGATCGCGTCGCATGGAGCAGGCGCGACCGCAACTCGAGAGCGGCCTTCGGAGAAAGTGTCACAACCTACTACTTCTTCGCAACGCGGTCGGCATATTCGCCGGTGCGCGTATCAATGCGGACATTGTCGCCCTCATTGATGAAGAGCGGCACCTGAATCTCATAGCCGCCCTCAACCTTTGCAGGCTTGTAGGTGTTCGTTGCCGTGTTGCCCTTGAAACCGGGTTCCGTCTCCACAATCACCTTCTCCACGAAGACCGGCAGCGTCACTTCAACCGCCTTGCCGTTGTAGAACAAAACATCCACGGTCATCGTGTCGGCCAATAGCAGGCGATTTCGACCCAGCACATCGCCATCCACACGGAACTCCTCATATGTGTCCGGATCGCTGAAAACAAACTGACCGCCATCTTCATAGGAAAACTGCAGCTCGCGGCCCTCGAGGTCCGGCTTGGCAAAGCTGTCCACCTCGCGGAAGGTTTTTTCAATCGTGTTGCCCTGCAGAATATGGCGAACGCGACACTTGTACATCGCCGCGCCTTTGCCCGGCTTCACAAACTGAAACTCCACAATTTCGTAGGGCTGACCTTCCCAAAGAATCTTCAGACCTTTTCGCAAATCGGACGCACTATACATAACAACCTCACAACTTCTCCGGCTCACCCGAAGGGTGTGTTGGCATAGCGACATGCGCGCAATTTGCCAAGCAGAAACATCCGCGTCACAAAAAAAGATGCGCGCAAAAGCCATTCGACCGCCGCCGAAATGCCACCGGTTTCCCGCCAATTTCCGCGCAAAAAAACCTCATCGCCAGCATTGCTTTTCGAGGCAATTTTTTGCTACTTTCTTCTTTCTTGGAGCGCCGATTAATTATGTCCAATTCTGATTCCAAAACGAGCGAACAACTGCCCTTGAATGCCACGGAACCCGCTGCGAATGAGCAGGTTGCAACGCCGACCTCCCAGCCGGGCGAATACGGCGCCGACCGCATCACTGTCCTGGCGGGTCTCGAGGCCGTCCGCAAGAGGCCGGCCATGTACATCGGCGATACCGGCGTGCGCGGTTTGCACCACTGCGTTTATGAAGTGGTGGACAACTCGATTGACGAGGCGCTGGCGGGCTATTGCAAACAAATTGTCGTGACGATGAACGCCGATGGCTCCATCAGCGTGAGCGATGATGGGCGCGGAATCCCGGTGGACATCCACAAGACGGAGAAGCGCTCCGCGCTCGAGGTCGTGATGACCGTGCTCCACGCGGGCGGCAAGTTCGACCACAACGCCTACAAGGTTTCTGGCGGTCTCCACGGCGTCGGCGTCTCCTGCGTGAATGCGCTGAGCGAGTGGATGGAAGTCGAGGTGCGGCGCGACGGAAAGCTCTATCACCAGCGCTACGAGCGCGGCAAGCCGGTCTCTCCGGTCGAGCCGATCGGCAAAGCGCGCGGCACGGGAACGCGCGTCACCTTCTTTCCCGACAAAGAAATCTTCTCCACCTTGCAATATAACTGGGACACGCTGGCTAATCGCCTGCGCGAGCTCGCTTTCCTCAACAAAGGCATTGATGTCACCCTCAAACAGGACGATCCGTCGCGGGAGGAGACCTTTAAGTATAAGGGCGGCATCAGCGAGTTCGTCGAGCACCTCAACCGCAACAAAAACGCGCTGCACCCCAAAGTGGTCTATGTGGACAAAGAGCGCGACCGCGTGCAGGTCGAAATTGCCCTGCAATACACAGACTCCTTCAACGAGACGGTCCTCTCCTACACTAACAACATCCACACGATCGAAGGCGGAACGCACCTGAGCGGATTTCGCTCCGCCCTGACCCGTTGCATCAACAGCTACGGCAAAGCGAATAAACTGATCAAAGACGAGTCGGGCTCCATGAGTGGCGATGACGTCCGCGAAGGACTCACCGCCGTCATCAGCGTGAAGGTCCCCGATCCCCAGTTTGAAGGTCAGACCAAGACCAAGCTCGGCAACAGCGAAGTGGAAGGCATCGTCGCCTCCATCGTGAACGAAGAGCTCGGCACCTACTTTGAAGAGCACCCCTCCGTCGCCCGGCGCATTGTGGAGAAAGCCGTTCTGGCCGCGCGCGCCCGCGAAGCCGCGCGCAAAGCGCGCGATCTCACCCGCCGCAAGGGCGCGCTGGATAGCGGAGGACTGCCCGGCAAACTGGCGGATTGTTCCGAAAAAGATCCGGACCTCTGCGAACTCTTCATCGTCGAGGGCGACAGCGCAGGAGGCTCGGCCAAACAAGGGCGCGACCGTCGCTTCCAGGCGGTTCTGCCGCTGCGCGGCAAAGTGCTCAACGTCGAAAAAGCGCGCGACGACAAGATGCTCTCGAACAACGAAATTCGCACCATGATCACCGCGATTGGCGCCGGATTCGGACGCGAAGACTTCAACCTCGAAAAGCTGCGCTACAAGAAGGTCATCATCATGACCGACGCCGATGTGGACGGCTCGCACATCCGCACCCTGCTCTTGACCTTCTTCTTCCGCAAAATGCCCCAGCTCATCGAGAGCGGCAATATCTTCATCGCCCAGCCCCCGCTCTACAAAGTCACGCGCAAGAAGCGCGAGGAATATGTCGAGAGCGACCAACACATGACGGCCATCCTCCTCGATCTCGGCTGCGAGGATGTGAAGCTCGTGGACGGCAAAGAGAAAGAGCTGCTCGCCGACAAGGCGCTGCGCGAAATGCTCGACTTGCTCGCGGACATCGAGGCCAACCTCGACCGCGTTCGCCGACGCGGCGTCAATATCGAGGAGTTTCTGGCTCAACGCAAGGCAGACGGCACACTCCCGCTCTATCACGTCACGATTCCGCGCGGTGAAGAAGTCGAACAGCGCTGGCTATTTTCAGACGCCGAACTGCGCAAGATCAACGAGGAGCTGGATGCGCAGAGCGGAGAGCAGCTCGAACTCATGGACGGCGGCAAAGACGACTCCAAAGCCAAAGGTCCGGGTCTTCGCTGTATAGAAATCTTCGCATCCCCGTCGCTGAGCAAGCTCTTCGCGGCACTTGAAAAGAGAAAGTTCAAGGTGGAACACCTCTTTGAACAAAAACAGCCGATATTCTTTATCCGAAACGGCGGCGAAAGCGCGGCGCCGGTCCACTCCCTGCACGATCTGCTCAGCCAAGTGCGCGAGCACGGACAGAAAGGGCTCAGCATTCAGCGCTTCAAAGGCTTGGGCGAAATGAATCCGGAGCAACTGTGGGAAACCACCATGAACCCGGAGAATCGAAAACTCCTCCAGGTGCGCGTGGAAGATGCATACAAGGCCGAAGACATCTTCACCACCCTCATGGGCGATGAAGTGACCCCGCGCCGCCAGTTCATCGAAGACAACGCGCTGAACGTCCGAAATCTGGACATCTAACAAGGGCACCCCTCCAAGCGCTGGAGACCACAACACATTGAAGTTTAGGGCATGAATGATGCAGAAGAGGCGGTCGGGCCCGTGAATGCCCCCGCTCCTCTGCCGTAAAGAAAAGAAGAAATTATGTACGACCACAAAGATCGCGTTGACCTCGTCAACATTGAGGACGAAATGCAGCGGGCCTACATTGACTACTCCATGTCAGTCATTGTCGGCCGCGCCCTACCCGATGTTCGCGACGGCCTGAAGCCCGGCAATCGCCGCATCCTCTTCGCCATGGGCGAGCGCGGGTGGAACCACAGCAAGCCGTTCGTCAAATGCGCAAAAGTGGTCGGCGAAGTCATCGGTAACTATCACCCCCACGGCGATGCCGCTGTCTACGACACGCTCGTCCGCATGGCGCAGGATTTCTCCATGCGCTACCTGCTCATAGATGGCCAGGGAAACTTCGGCTCCGTGGATGGCGATCCGCCCGCCGCCTACCGATACACCGAGTGTCGTCTCGAAAAGCTCGCCGGCGAAATGCTCGCGGACATTGACAAAGACACCGTGGACATGCAGCCGAACTACGACGAAAAGCTGGTTGAACCCAAGGTTCTCCCCGCGCGCATTCCCAATCTTCTCGTCAACGGCAGCACGGGTATTGCCGTCGGCATGGCCACCAATATCCCGCCGCACAATCTCGGCGAGATCATTGATGCAACCATTCACATCATTGATAACCCCGAGTGTACGGTCGAAGACCTGCTCCCGTTCGTCAAAGGCCCCGACTTCCCGACTGCCGGCATGATCTGCGGACTCGGAGAAATCAAGCGGATGTATTTGACCGGACGCGGCCTGCTCAAGGTGCGCGGCCACGCCGGAATTGAAGAAGGCGCGCAGGGCAAGGAAAGCATCATCGTCACCTCCCTCCCCTACACCGTCAACAAGGCCAACCTG
>WBZO01005061.1_pt1 | contig 13685 bp, 13 predicted proteins | sample 5204261 | NCBI WGS metagenome assembly WBZO01 (sample SAMN12412400, study PRJNA552823) | activated sludge metagenome | isolation source: activated sludge from anammox sidestream of wastewater treatment plant... | place: USA: North Carolina | collected 2017-09
CAACGGTTGCCAGTGCTGCTCAAGTTCATCGAGGGTGGGCATCGGAATGTCCTTTCAGAGAAGGGGATGTCCAATCTTGCGCTAAAACCGTTCAAATGTCATCTATCCAAAAACTTTACGCACACCCTTGCCTCGCTACCCGATCCGCGCACGGGGAATGCGACGCAGCATCTGCTCTTGGATATTGTGATCATTGCGATTTGCGCAACCGTTTGCGACGCCGATGGCTGGAATGACGTTGAACTCTGGGCACAAACTAACGAGACGTGGTTACGCACGTTTCTTAAATTGCCAAATGGCATTCCGTCACATGACACCTTTCGCCGCGTCTTTCTACTACTCGACCCTGAGCAGTTTCGAAGTTGTTTTCTGTCGTGGGTACGTGCGATCAGCGAATTGACGAAAGGGCAAGTCATCGCGCTGGACGGCAAGAAACTGCGCCGCTCGCAGGATCGGACGTGCGGCAAGAAAGCCCTGAGCGTTGTGAGCGCGTGGGCCACCGCGAATGGCGTCGTGTTAGGGCAACTCAAGGTGAATGCGAAATCGAACGAAATGAAAGTCATTCCCGAATTGTTAAAGTTGCTAGACGTGACCGGCTGTATTGTGACTGTAGATGCGCTCAATTGCCAGACGAAGATTGCGGCGCAAATAAAGGCACAAAATGCCGATTATATCTTCGCCGTGAAAGAGAATCAAGGCAAACTGTATGACGAATTGAAAGATTTGTTTGATGGTTGTCACGCCGAAAAGTTCAAGCAAGTCCCGCATGGATATGACCGCACCGTGGACAAAGGGCATGGGCGTATCGAGATTCGCGAATGCTGGACGCTCTCCGATCCAGAGTTTTTAGACTATGTACAGCAACGGCATCATTGGGCAGGTCTGCAAACGGTCGTGATGGTGTGCGCCGAGCGGCGCCTAAAGGGCAAGCGCAGCCGTTCCATCCGTTACTACATCTCAAGTCTCGCCAATGATGCCAAACGAATTTTGCAAAGCATCCGCCAACATTGGGGCATCGAGAATCGGCTTCATTGGGTCTTGGATATCGCCTTTCGCGAAGATGAAAGTCGCATGCGCAAAGGCGACGAACCAGAAAACTTTGCGATGGTACGTCACATGGCGCTCACCCTCTTGAGCCAAGAACAAACTGCCAAGATCGGCGTCAAAGCCAAGCGCAAGAAAGCGGCATGGGATCGAGACTACCTGCTCAAAGTCCTTTCCATTTGAAATGCGTTTGCCCTACAGAGCAAATGAGCGCCGGGCAGACCAATGGCATGCAATGGTGGCGCGAGATTTGCGCCCAGGGCTATAAAGGTTCGCGTCCTTTGGTCTCGCGTTGGGTCGCACGGCATCGGCATCTTGCTCCAGTGAATTCTTCTGATGAACCAGAACGCAAAATTCGTGGACGCCCACCGCGCGCCAAGCCCGCTGGGCTCGGCGGTCCGATTGTGCCGCTTTCGGCACGCCAGGCCGCCTGGTTGGTGGTCCTCCATCCGGACGATCTGGACGATGAACAGCGAAAAACTCTCGCGCGACTTTTCGAACTTTCGAGTGACGTGCAAGCATTTTATCCTTTGGCGCAAGAGTTCACGCAGATGGTGCGTACGCGCGATGCAATATCGTTCGACCCGTGGTTGCTCTGTGCCCGTGAAAGCAAGGTGCGCGAGCTCGTGCGTTTTGCGAAAAGTCTGGATCGCGATCATGCGGCGGTGTCAGCTGGGCTGGAACTGCCCTACAGCAATGGACAGGTTGAAGGGCTTCGTTCGTAATCGAACGGATCAATCGCCTCAAGTTGATCAAACGCAGCATGTATGGGCGCGGAAAACTCGACCTGCTACGCAAGCGCGTGTTGTTGCAATGACGGAAGTCCGTTCATCGTTTCACCAAAAGTGCGTGAGAGCCTCTTTTAGTTTATCAAACACAAACGGCCGCTCACAAACACCAAACGCCCTTTGGTGAGATATTGCTGACACACCTCACCCAGTTTGCCCCACGCGTTCACCTGAAACCAATCGGGTTCTGGCGCATTAGGGCGATTGACGGCGACAGAAAATTGGCAGACTGTTTTGCCGGTCGAGGTATAACGAGTTTCGGGGTTGCGCCCCAAGTGTCCGATGAGTTCGACGCGGTTCAATGCAGGCATGAGAGACCTCCTTAAGGAATTTAGAAAGGGTTTGTAATCGAGGTGCGCGTACTGTAGCACGCGCGAGGAGAGGTAGTCAAACGCGAATTCCAAGAGAAGTATATTTGCTTATTTCCCTCAAGCATCAAGTTCAACGCGCACCGCGCGGCGCGCGCGTTCCTACCACAAAGTGTGGCTCTCTGTCAAAAACGCATCAAGCCGATGATTCGTGACGAATCCAACAAAACATAGAATTTGGAAAGATGTTGGGCAATGAATACGCGAATATTTTATCATTGCACGCCAAGCGTAGCGCGTGCTTGAATGCTCACGAAACTTGGTCATGTCCCTTTCGAAGCGACGCTTTTGCTTTTCCCGGATCGCGCAAGAGCCAATCGAGTGTTAGAAAGGACGCGACGGGATTCATACCTTGTTCAATGATCAACCGTTCGAGCGTATATCCTTCAACCTCAATCGCGGGTTCAGCGCCAGTCTCCCACCATCGGGTAAACGGGTCCCGCAGTCGGTGATCCAGTTGGGTCAACTGCTGAACAATAAGATCTGCGCCCTTGGCGGGGTAACCATATTCTTGCATCAAACGGGTTTTAATGTTTTCGATATCCATTTCTACTTTCTCCCGACATTGGCGGCAATCAAACCGCCGGTGACGCGTCCCGCAAAAGCCCAAGCATCCGCCTCGAGGGGTTGCGCCAGGTACAATTCTTGCCCGTATTCTTCCGCGCGCAAATAATTACCCGGCATTCGATTTTCCGCCCACGCATTCACAATGCTCGCATCGCTAACCACGCCGGGATTTTGAATCGCATAATCTTGAAACGCGTGGCGTCCTTCGTGAACGATAGTATCAATGAATTCGCTCACGGGCATATCGCTTTGGAGGTGTGCGGCATTGAGTTCGATGGTTTGCCCATTCCACCCGCCAAACGTGCTTGCATCCATTTCATGCGCGCCGATCTCCACGGGAGGTCGTCCCTGAATCCCCGCCATTCGGTCTTCGATGGACTGCAAGACGCCGAGACGTTCGCCCGCGTTCAAGTTCTCCCATACTTCAGGTTGGATCCCCTCGATCTGATTGATTTCGTCCACGGCTTGCTGCACTTGGACATCGGTTTGAATTTCAAAATCGAGCGCGGGATTATCCGAGATGTCGGGCGGCGCTTCGGAAATTTCTTGGGTTTCAGGAACCTCTGTACCAGCGGCTTGGTCTTGGGCGATATCGTTCATGTTTAGCGCTCGGGTCCGCCGGGGGTCCAACCTGGGGGTGGTTCCTTGTCACCGCGAATCCGAATACTTGGATCGTTGAGTGGTTCGGGTTCTGGTGTTGGTTCACCTTCGGGCGGCTTACCCATGGGATCGGCGTGGGGCGCAGGCGCGTTTGGAACATCAGGCGTTTCTGGAATATCCGGCGTTTCGGGCATCTCTGGCGTTTCGGGCACATCTGGCGTTTCAGGAATGTCAGCCGGCGTATCACCCGGTAAATCGTTCATGTCTTTTTCTCCTGGCAAGTTGCTACCCTTTACCTGAACCAAGCGCCAGCATCATCTCGGGGGTAAAGGATGCGACATCCATACTTGGACTCCTTATCGGCTCGCAGTCGCGGATTTGGGTTGTATTCCAACTTGCTGCAAAACCGTTCGCGCGTTGCGCCTTTGTGCTTTGTTATCAAGACCATTCTTGCGCGAATCTTCAAATAAGGTATTTGCTTCATGCGCAAGATAACAATAAAACATGCCTTGGCGTTTCTCAGCGCTGGACTCGTTAAGATATTCATCCAGCAGCGCATGTAATTTGTCAAGCTCTCGGGCGCGGATATCTAAATCGCTCGCTTTTGTTGTCTCGTCAAATTGCGCTTGGAGTTGTTGGTGGATTTTGTCTTTGGCAATGATTTGATTTCGCGTGGCTTGGCCGTATCTACATTCTTGCGTTTCATGCAGCGCTCGACAAAACAAACATGTTTGCATCGGCGCAGCCATGAGAAATGCCAGCGTTTGCGGTTCCGCACGCCAGCCAGCATTTTTCATGACGGCGACATTTCGATCGTTTCCGGCTGCCAGCGAACTTGACCACTTTGACACTGCCACATCTTCCAATTCTAATTTCGCGCGCTGTTGCTGCATCCAATTATGAATGGCAGCATCGTTTGTTGCGTCGTCGGCGGGTTTGAGGTAGCCCGGTTGGTCTCCAAATTCAGGAACTTTGATGTGAACGGGACGCCCGTACGCGTTTCGCACGATTGCAAACCCAGAAGTGAGGGTGCGGGCGTATTCGCGCTGCTGCGCGTCAAGGTTCATGATGCTGCCAAAAAGATCGAAACTTGGCGCGTCTTCGAGCCAATGCATCAATTTCAGATAGGTGTTGCCAATTGCGCCTTTGACGAGGAGCGTGGGGATTTGTTCCGCGATGATAATGCCCTCACCGTAGCCGCGCACCTCTGCAAGGATATTGGCAAAATCTTCGCCTGCCGCGCCGCGCGAATCGGCAACAACGCTGCTACTCGTCCCTGTGTCCGCCATCAAACGATGGGCTTCTTCAACAACTGTAATGTGCGGATGCGTCAAAGGGCGCGGATTGCGTTCCACTTCTTCTGCAAAGCGCATGAGCAAAAAGCCCATCAAGAGCGATGTATCTTGGACAGAACCGACGCGCCCGAGCTCCATCACCGTCGGTTGATTCAGAATTTTTTGCAGCGACATGGAGCGCGGCACATTCACCACATAGCCCGCATTTTCCAAAAGGTCGGCAATCCGAATCACGCTTGCTTGGCGCACGTTGTCTTTGACTTCGCGCCCGTAATCAAGTTTATCCGTAATGTCTTTGATGGTCGCGTAAAAATCGGACATCATTGGATATTCGCGCTGTTCTCCGCCGCGATCCAGAACGGGGTCCCAGCCCTTGTCGCGATAGACGCGCCGCAGCGCTTCGCGATAAATCATCGGCAGCGGATCTTGAAGCGTGAACGCTGCCATGAACACGCGCATCAAGCGCGAGAGATGCGTTTTCAGCAAGACTCCCTCAGGCGCCTCGAACGGATTGAATCGAAACGGCGAGGCGCTTTCATCGCCCAACGTGAAAATCAGCAAATCCTTCGCGAGTTCTTGAAAACCGAGAAGGTCGCGGTAATCGGGTTTGTCAATCGGATAGAGGACGAGGAACGGCACGCGATGTTCGAGCCATAACTGCGCAAGGATATTCTTGATGGTGGTGCTTTTGCCGCTGCCCGTCGAACCGCCTATGAGCATGTGGCGCGTGAGATCGCGGACGGGAATCCGAAATTGCTGCGCGGTGGGATTGCCGCGATGATAGACGCCGCCGAGCGCGACTTTGGCTTCCGTTTCGGCTTGCGCCGATTCGTTAACGACATCATTAAAGCTGGCGCGCGCGTGGCGGCGCAATTCCAATTCATCGGCAGGCGCGACAAAGGGTTCATTTTTGACAAGAACGCCGGGCATGTAACCCGACTCGGGCGGCACGGGCAAGCGAAATGCCCCGTATGCTTCTTCCGCCGACACGAGATAACGCAAGCGCGTCAGCGGCGGCGAAGCGAGCGTGTGTCCCCACATTTCCTGTTCGAGATATTCCAAATTGTTGCGCGCCGCGTTCATTTCCTCTTGACTCGCGGGCTGCGCGGCGACCCACTGCGTCGGGTACTTGCGCTCGAGATTGCCCATCATTTCCGAACCGAGCGCTTCCGCCAAACCCTGAATATCGCTGCGTTGTCCCACAATTTGCACGCGCACTGTCGCCAATTGTTCGCGCTCTTGCATCAATTTTTCATGCACGTACGCGCCGAGCGCCGAACGCGAGCGAATGTATTCTTCGGTCACATCGTCGTCTTCGGTCGCGGTGCGTTTGAATTGCCCGATGGCGAAACTGACATTATGCACTTCTTGGTCGTACATGCGCGTGGGGCGCAAACTGACGCCGACGAAACATGGATTGGGCTGCGCCGCTAACGCGGTGAGAAAGCGCCCCATCGGGCTGAACGCCGTGCTGGGCACGAACGGATGCGCGATATAGTCGCCTTTGCGCGCCACGCGTCCGAGCGGCGCCGCGCTGGGAATCGGCATTTCTTCGTATTTGCGAATTTCGAGCAGGTTGATGGGTTGAATGTCTTGGAACGGAATGGGTTCGTAATACCGCCAAAATTCTTGCTCCGACATGACAGGTTCGAGTGGATAGTTGAAGGGGTCTTCGACGGGAAACACGCTCAGGAAACGCGTCCAAAGTTTTTGCGCCGAGACATTTGCCGCGCCGTGTTTTTGCGCAAACACTTTGCCCAAAAACACAATATCAATCAGGTTCGGCTGTCCCTCGATCGGATTCTTGGTCGCGATAAAACGCAACTCGAATGTCGCGCGATTTTCGCGCGTGCGCACGAGGTCGTAAATAAAACGCACCTGACGCAATTGAATCAAATGGATGCGTTGATTCCCCGGACGCACAAAATCATTGGACAGCATGGCAGGCAAAAACGGCAGCCGTGCCGCCCAAATCGAATGTTCGCCTTCGACTTGTTTGTGCGTGATGCCGCGCGTATTGTCGAAACTGTCTTCTTGTTGGATAGGAACGCGCGGCGTGGTGAAAATAAATGGTATGGTCATAAGAGACTCACATCCGCGTCACATCTACAATGGCAATCGCGTCTCGCAAGTTTGCGAGCAGCGCCTCTTCGAACCGATTTTTCGTCTTGTCGCCAAAAAATTTATTGCTAAACAACCGCACCAGCACACGCCGCCGCTGACCTTCTTTCGGCTCTACGTAGACTTGCAGCTGCAGCGGGTCAGAGCTATTTGCGCCCGACTTGTCGTACGTGCGAATCACACCTTGCAGATTTGGTTCATAAGCGGTCCGAAAACGATAGCCCGCGAGGTCGCTGTTCAACGCCTTGATGAGCGCATCCACGGTTTCTCCGAACGAGCTCTCGATTTGCACAAGCCATACTTGCGAATAACTTGCTGGTTCTTGCTCTGCGATTTGGCGCGTGCGGTAATGCCAATTGACGTCCAACTCTTCCAAAAAATGCCGCCGTTCTTCTTCGGCGCGTCTTTTTTCTTGTTCCGCGATCTGCTTGGCGATTGTGGCTTTCGCCACATCCACGCCGCAATCGGGGCAAAATTTCGCAGCTGCTTCGATCGTCTTGCCGCAATTCGGGCACTCGCGTCCTAACGCCGTTCCGCAATTCTTGCAAAAGCGCGTGCCAATTCCATTTGCCACGCCACATTTGGGACAAACCCAAGCATTCACGATGCCTGCTGCGCCTGTCGCGCCAAGTGTCGGATCCGGGGTGGGTGGAGTCATGGGCCAAACCGGAAATTCCAGCACTGTGGTTGGGTCTGCCAAACCCGCTGTCACACCTTTGCCAATCGCTTCGTCATAATCGTTTCGTTTTGCGGGGTCGCTCAGCGTCGCACGAATTTGTTCCAACATTCGCATCGCTTGATTCGCTTGGTCACGCACCTTGTCGTCGTGATGCGTGACCAGCGCGCGCCATTGGTCGTATTGTTGGTCAATCGCGCCGGCGATTTCTGCATCTGTCGCTGTCCAAGGGATATGCAGGAGTTCGTAATAGTTTGGCATGGAATGCGTCTCACTCTGCGAGTTCTTTTAATTGTTCGCGTAATTTCATGATTGGAGTATTCAGCGCGTTGGCTTGGTTCTTTTGTTCAATTGCTTGTTCCTCCATGGCTCTTGCCTCTGTGTCACGTCTCTCGTTAAATTTTTTCTTTGCAGCGTTTTCAAAAAAGATTAACGCTACTCCGAGTAAGAAACTACCCAAGGCAAATGGAATCAAGAAAAGGTTGCTGGAAAAAGCAAGTAGCCCCAGAAGAATCCCAATACTTGTGAAAAAGATTGCGGGCACCACGTAAAAAACATTGTCGTAAATACGCCTCCTTATTACTTTGGCTTGAGACTCAAATGACGATGCGCTTTGCGACAGGGCTACTTGCTGGCCTTTAGCCTTATTCAATTCTTTTGTCAGCTGAGTTCTCAACTCAATCCGCTTGAGCGTCTCACCATAGTTCGCACCGCAGCTTCCGCAAAATCCTGTCGCCACCAATGAAGTATTCTTGTGACATTTCGGGCATTCGCACACCAATTGCGCGCCGCAGTTGTAGCAGAACTGAGTATGTTCAGGATTCTTTTCGCCGCATTTTTGACACGCCCACAATTTAGACGCGCTTTTTTCTGACACGACTGCTTTTGACGCAGGTGTCCGCGGTGGCGGCGGCGGCGGCATTACCCCGCGCGGCACATTCAACATTGCGGTCGGGTCAATCAACCCCGCCGTCGCGCCCTTTACACCAATGGCTTCATCATACACCGCACGCTTTGCCGGATCGGTGAGGTCCCGCGAATTTGTTCCAACATTCGCATCGCTTGATTTGCCTGATCGCGCACCTTGTCGTCATGGTGCGTCACGAGCGCGCGCCATTGATTGTAACGCGCATCAATCGCGGTTTCGATTTCCTTGTCCGTTGCGGTTGGTTTAACCTCAATCATTTCGTAATAGTTTGCCACGTTATCCTCCGCCTGCGACCGCGCCTAACATGAAAATAAAAATCACAATGACCGCAATAATAAACACGATATAGAGCACAATTCCCAACACGACGAGCAAAATGCCGAGTCCCAAAGGTGATACGATCGCTACAACACGGTCAAAGATGCCGCCTTGGCTTCCACCGAGAAACGTGTAGTACAGAATCGGGCCACCGATGCCAAGCGCCAAACCGATGACTGCCGCAAACCACACGCTATTTATGCCTGACCGCCAACTGAGTTCGTAGATAAATCCTCCGAGCCCGAGGTACTCGACTGCAATCAGCGCTGCAATTACCGCGCCAATACCGGTAAAAGGCAGCGTCGAGAGAATCAAATTGTTCTTTTGCTTGAAAGCATTCTCGTTCAACGCGCGCGCTTGTTCCCATTCCGGTCGCGTTTGATCCCAAATTGGAGTGGGCGTGGTTTTGCGCTTGGCTTTGCCCAGCCCATGAAAAGAAGTCAATTCTACCAGCGCGATGCGGTATTTTTTTTGCTGAAGCAACAGCTGAATGTTGCCAAGTTGATCCGCAATCGTTTGTTGCACGCGCCCCTCTTCGGCTTGGCGCGCGAGAATTGCTTGCTTTTCGCGTTCTTCTTGTTCCTGGCGCCTTTTGAGTTCGCGCGTTTGGCGCTCGATTTCTCGTTTCTTTATAAATTCGGCGGGATTTTCGCCGCATTGTGGACAAAAGCTGGCGCGTATGTCCATTGGCGTGGCACAGTTCGGACATTTCTGTCCAATCACATTGCCGCACGTCTGGCAGTGGATATTTCCTTTTTCGTTTTGCGTATTACACTTGTCGCACAGCCAAAGAGTCCCCGCGCGTACAAGTGGCGGGCGTGATCCTTTTGGGAGTGGGGGTGGCGGCGCGCCAATTGGGTACTTTTGCGGGGCATTCGGATCCACCAGTCCGCCCGTCACAGAGGCAAGCCCGTTTTCCTTGTCGTACGCCGCGCGTTGATTCGGGTCTGTCAGGGTCACGCGAATTTTTTCCAAGAGCTGGAGCTCTTGCTGCGCTTCAATTTGTTTGGCAGGGTCGTGGTGATTCACCAGCCGCCGCCAATGATCATATCGTTTGTCGAACGCCGCCACGATTTCGGTATCGCTGACATTGGGTTCAATCCCCAAAATCTCGTAAAAGGTGGCCATGATGCATATTCCTCACACCTTTTCCGTTTTTCGTAAAGCGAGTTGGTCAAATTGCTGCTGCAAATGGTCGCGCTCCGCCGCGGCCGCGTTGAGCGATTCTTGCGCGTTTTCGATGTCGGTCTTTTTCTTGGAAGAAAAACCTTGTACTGAAACAAACGCTCCAATAGTAACTAGAGCGGTAGGCAAGATACAGAACAATGCGGTGGACACGGCGCTGGACGCTCCGTTATACCCTTGTGCGGCAGATGCCGTTATAAAGCAAGCTATTACCAGTCCTATAATTCCAATTACTGCCCAATTCACCGCCTTGCTGGTCCGTCCTTTCGCCTCGTTCAATTGACTGGAGGCATGCGAAACGCGCGAACTAGCGGACGAGATTTCTGATTTCAATTTGGCGCGTTCGGCGGCGACATCATAGTTGTAGCCGCAGTTGCCGCAGAATCCCGTTGCAACAAGCGAAGTTTCTTGACCGCATTCGGGACAAGCGCGCACCAATTGTGTGCCACAGCTGAAGCAAAAGCGTGTGTTGGGCGGATTCTCTTTCGCGCATTTGGGGCAGGTCCACAACGCGGGCTGAGTGGGCAAGACAGACGCGGGCTGCGCGGCGCCGGGCATTGGTCGCGGGGCAGGCGGCGTCATCGTCACGCTCGGCATGTTGAGAATCGCGGTCGGGTCGGCAAGCCCACCGACGGAACGCAAACCAATGCCCTCATCATACGCCGCGCGTTTGGCGGGATCGCTCAATGTCGCGCGAATTTGTTCAAGCAGCTGAAGAGCTTGATTTGCCTGATTCACAACATTCGGGTCATGATGTGTGACCAGACGACGCCACTGTTCGTACTGTGTGTCAAACGCGCTGGAAATTTCCTGTGCGCTGGCAGAAGGAGAGACTTTTAATAGTTCGTAATAGTTTGCCATGAGATTCCTCCGGGTGATGCTGGGTAGGTGGTAAATAGGAAAACAAGAAAACAAGTAGATAGGTTCTCTTACTTGTCTACCTGTTTCCCTGTTTCCCCTTATCTCTACTTGTTCTTTGGAAAACGAAAATTCCTTTGGGTCGAAACACTCAAAGCGGTGAACCAATCGCCGCGGCTTATGGCGTCGTTGTACCATTGGTCATAGACGTTCTTGAGCAAGGTGCTGAGTTGTGGGTCGTCGGGAAAGCGGGTGAGCGCGTTTTCGAGAACATTCACCGCGTTTTGAAATTTATTTTGCTGCGCGTATTGCGTCGCCAAACTCATCTGCGCTTGTTTCAAAAGCGCGAGTGCGTTCGCATCATTCGGCACGACCATCAAGATTTTTTGCAATTCTCCAATCGCTTGCTCCCATCTGCCCTGCCCGGTGTATTGCAAAACCAAGCCATATCGCGCTTGTCCGAGCAGCTCGTTCGCGCGCGCTTCATTCGGCGCGAGAAACAAAATTTTTTGCAGCTCCGCGATTGCCTGTTCCCATTGGCTTTGCTGCATGTACAACTCTGCCTGGCGATAACGCGCTCGTTTCAGCAACTCTATGGCGCGTGTGTCATTCGGATTGCTTTGCAAAATTGCGTTCAACTCTTGCATCGCGTTTTGGGGTTGTCCCTGCGCAATCTGTTGCTCGGCAAAACCATAGCGCGCTTCAAGCCATAAACCATTTGCGTCGAGATATTCCGGTTCCTCCTTCCGCAGCGCGCCAAATTCGTCGCGCGCGCATGTGAAATTTTTCTGCGCCAGACAGAGCTTGCCGCGTTCATACATTGCAGCGAGACGCTCCCGCCGCAACTGCTGTTGATAAGAATTCCATACGGCGAATCCCGCAATCGCAGCCAATACCACCAGCGCAATTCCAACCGCCAAAATGATTTGAATCGAAAGTTTCCGTAATCCTGCGCGCGTTTCTTGTTGAACTTGCGCGTTCGCGCTGGCTTGCAATTGCCTGCGCTGTTCTGATACCGTTTCTTGTTTCTGTTTGTGAAACTCGGGCTGCGCGTTTTCGAACGCGTCCAAATGAATGCCGCAGCTTTCGCATACTGTCGCATTGGGGTAATTGTGCGCGCCGCAATTTGGACACGCCCTGGTCAATGGCACTATCGCGGGTTCAGACATGCTCAACGTCCGCTCATAAACACCAGAAAGCCGCCCAGCGCGCAGACCCCAAGGCACAAACCTAATACGAATGCGTAAAAGGTGACGCCAAACACGCGATTCTTGCCATGAACTTGCTCTTGTTTTTGAACCCGCGCATCGGTTGCCATGCGCTCTGCTTCGATTTGATTTTTGCGCGCCTCGGCTTGCATAAAACGCTGCTGGTCGTATTCGGCGACAACGGTACCGCAGCGGGAACAGACCCTTTCATCGCCCAAGACCGGGTTGCCACATTTCGGACACGGACGAGAGATTTGTGTGCCACAATGTGCGCATATCGTCGCCTGAATCGGGTTCGGCATGGCACAATTCGGACAGGGACGTACCTGTATCGGGCGCGCGCTCCCGGATGCCGGCTGCAATGCTTGCATTGGATTTCCAAGCGTCAAGGCAGTATTGGGGTTTGGCGCGCGCCCGCGGTCATAAGCGGCTCGCTGTGCCGGGTCGCTCAAAACAGTGAATGCTTGTTCAAGCGCTTGCAGCACTGATGTAATCTGCGATTCGTCATCGCCTGCCGCAGCCAAAAGCCGCGCGCGCTCGCGATAATACGCCGCTTGGATTTGCTCTTGACTGGCGTTCGATGCAATGTTCAAGGTCTGATAGTAGTCTGCCATTTTGACCTCTGCGCATTATCCAAAAAACGATTTTGCTTCGCGCGCGATTTCGACCAGATATTGCCCCGACCAGCGGCGGAGCAGCGTGGATTGAAATGCAGTTTCTTCGCCATCCACTTCAACCGTAACGGAAGGCGCGGCGCGTGGATAGCCCACCGGACATTCAAGATAGAGCGCAAGTTCACCGCCGGAGGTGCGCGGCATGGAAACGCGGACCAGATACGAACCATCATCGGCAAGTTTGGTTTCTACCTGCGCGCCGGGGATGCCTTTGAGAAAACCAATTTCTTCGCGCATGCGCGAATGTAAATCTCCGCCGCTCGACGCGCCCGCGCCCAATTTGGGTTGCCCTTGCGGTGGATTTGACATTCCGGAAGGGAGCGGAGGAAATCCACCCAAGCTGCCCAACATCCCAAAGGGATTGTTGCTCGGGGGCATATTCGTCGGTTGATTCAGGAATCCCGCCGGGTCGAACAATCCTTTGTCCACCATCTCTTTGATGATTGCGCCGTGCTGTTGAATCAATTGCTGCGCGACCTCCGGGCGGTGCAACAGAATCCATTCCCAAGTCACGCGCGAGTTTTGCGTCATGTAGACATCGGTTTTCCACTGTTCCAGAGTTTGCAACCGTTCCATTTCCATACGCGCCAGCGCGTCACTCCCCGCGTCCGTCGCCTTGATACTCGTAACCAACACTTGGAATATTTCAATGCCTATCGTATCGGGCAGTCGCATGGCATGTAACCTGCGTAGGGTAGTTTGCGCAATCCCTTCGCCCTGACGTCGGATTTCATCCACAGTCACATCTACGACCGCGCCGCGCATCGCCTGCAGCACGCGGTCATACAAACTCGTAAGCGGGCGATTGATTTCCAATGCGACGCGCCGCGCGTCCACTACGCGGTATTCGACTGAAACGTCGAGATTGATTTCGACAGGCACTGGCTGTGCAATGGTAAATTCGCGTAAGGTCGAAACCGATAAAGTGTTGACGCGCGTGTTCACTTGAATGACTTGCAACCCGCGTGCAGAGGGATATTTTGAAAGGTTATAAGTCCCCGCGGCCAGGGTTTCAGAATATGCTCCACCAGCGACCATCACGGCAACCCATCCCT
>WBZO01005063.1_pt1 | contig 13680 bp, 11 predicted proteins | sample 5204261 | NCBI WGS metagenome assembly WBZO01 (sample SAMN12412400, study PRJNA552823) | activated sludge metagenome | isolation source: activated sludge from anammox sidestream of wastewater treatment plant... | place: USA: North Carolina | collected 2017-09
TGGACTTTGATACTTCTTATCCACTGCACCTTCAAATTTGGTCTTGAGGGTGCAACATCCGTTAGACGCACTCCGCTTGAAGGTGTATAATTGGCACACAACAGTGGTAAGTTTGGGGTTAGACATCAATTGAAGACTGCGGTTCAATTTGGGGCCGGCAATATAGGCCGGGGTTTCACGGGTGAGTTGTTCAGTGAGTCGGGGCTTGAAGTGGTGTTTGTTGATGTTGTTGAAGAGGTTGTGCAGCGGCTCAACCAGGACAACGGATACATCATTACAATTGCGGCCGAGCCTGAGGTCAGGGTACCGGTCACAAATGTTCGTGCAGTGAATGGGCGTGATGTGAATGCTGTTGCGCAAGAGATCGCTGCTTGTGAAGTTGCATGCACGGCAGTGGGTGTAAACGTGCTTTCATCGATAGTTGGGGCCCTTGCCATGGGATTAGAACTCAGACGATCATTGCGCCCGAACGATGCGCTTAACATAATCGTCTGTGAAAACATGCGCGATGCGGCCGGAGCCTTGTGTAAAATGGTCAGCAGCAAACTGTCTGGAATCGCGCGGGAATGGGTAGAGTCTCATGTAGGGTTCTCACAGGCTGTTGTGGGGCGGATGGTGCCTGTGCGCACGCCACAGGAGCGCGGCACTGATCTTTTAGGAATTCGGGTAGAGGCATATAAGGAGCTTCCTGTGGATGCGGACGCGCTGGTCGGTGCGCTACCATATATAGCAGGGGTGCTTCCAAGGAGGAATTTCCAGGCTTATATAGATCAGAAGTTGTTTGCGCATAATGCGGGACACGCTTCCAGCGCATATTTCGGTGCAATGAGGGAGCTTAAGTTTATTTGGGAATGTATGGTTCACCCATGGGTACGTGCTCAAACAGAAGGCGTAATGAAGGAAACGGGTGAGGCATTGATCTCAAGATATAAGCTGGACCCTGAAGAACATTGGGCGCATGTAAAGGATTTATTGTCCCGTTTCGCTAACAAGAAGTTGGGAGATACGGTAGCAAGGGTTGGTGGTGACCCGCTGCGGAAGCTGGGACATGATGACCGACTTGTGGGCGCAGCGCTTTTCTGCCTGGAAGAAGGCGTAGAGCCTGTTTACATTTCGGAGGCCATTGCGGCAGCGTTAATATTCAACAATTCGGAAGACCCAGCCGCTGATGCCCTCCAGACCAAAATTGGACAGCACGGCATTTCAGCGGCGTTTCAGGAAATTAGTGGGGTATCGCCTGATTCAGACTTGGGCAGGCGGGTTATGAATGCGTATAAAAAATTCCAGAATCCGGTAAACCGGGGAGGGTGTACCAATGCCCGTAATGATAGATGAAATACATGAGCAGCCGAAGGTTGTGCAGGCTGTTCTGAAACAGGAACGACGAAATATAGATTCGCTGTGTAAGGCGATACGTGGGCGCGATATCGATTGCATCATTATAGCGGGACGAGGCACTGCAGATCACGCGGCTACAGTCGCAAAATACCTCTTCGAGATTACAAACGGCATACCGGTTGCCCTGGCGGCGCCTTCGGTTGTTACTTTATACAGAAGCCGGTTAAACCTTTCGAGATGCCTCGTGATCGGAATTTCGCAAGCTGGGCAATCACCGGACGTTGTGGAGTATATCCAGCAAGCTAAGGCTTGGGGGGCTCTTACTGTGAGCATCTCAAATGACATTGAGTCCGAGCTTGCCAAAGATAGTGAGTATAGAATTTTCTGTCACGCAGGCGAGGAGCGAAGCGTTGCTACCACTAAAACGTACACCTCCGCGCTGGCGGCCTGCTACCTCTTTGCGCTGACGTTGGCGGAAAATAAGGAGATGCTTGAACATCTGGAGCGCGTCCCAGAGCTGATGAGCAAAACGTTTGAGGTGGAATCACTGATCCATGATATTGCGCCACGTTACAGGTATATGGAGGAGTGTTTCGTAATGGCGCGCGGCATCAATCATGCCACCGCCTATGAGGCGGCTCTCAAGATTGCAGAAACCAGCTATGTGGGGGCGCGGCCCTATTCCGTTGCTGATTTTGCGCATGGCCCCATCGCGGTGGTGCACGAAGGATTTTCTTGTTTTATGTTCGCACCAGAAGGAAGGGCTTTTTCCAGCGTGGTCAACATGATACAAACGCTTTCCCAGAAGCGGGCGGAGACCATAGTATACTCTAACAGTGAAGAAGCCCTGCGGCGTGCCACCATTGCCATCCGGCTCGATGTTGATCTGGATGAGATACTAACGCCTTTGGTCTTTATCCTGCCTGCTCAGCTTTTTGCTTACTATCTCTCAATAACAAAGGGCTATAATCCCGACCGGCCGCGAGGCTTGGCGAAGGTTCCACTTACACGATAGGCATTTCATTTGATTAACACAGAAAGACTGCTGTCCGATTTCCTTGAGTTGCTGCAAACAAACAGTCCGTCACGTTTTGAGCGGGCAGTTGCGGAAATTATAGCGAGCAAACTACGCTCAATTGGTTTCGTGGTCGATTTTGATGATGTTGGCGCGGAATTGGGTTCAGATTGCGGAAATATTATCGCCACACTCCCCGCTACCGCGCCGCATTTACCCGGTATCCTCTTATGTGCGCACATGGACACCGTAGCTCCTACAAAGGGCATGAGTGTAATCCAAGAAAACGGCATTATCCGTCAGGAAGGCGCAGCCGTCCTGGGTGCTGATGACAAGGGCGGAATTGCGGCCATTATCGAAGGCGTGCGATCAGCGGTGGAATCCGGGCTGCCGCACGGGCAGATTCAAGCGCTATTTCTGGTTTGCGAAGAAATTGGGCTATTGGGTTCAAAAGCTTTAGACGCGCGGTTTATCACATCGGACATGGGATTCGTATTCGACTCCGGACAACCTGTCGCCCATCTGGTTACATCGGCTCCCACGCACGATAACCTGCTCATTACATTTAAAGGCCGCTCAGCGCATGCGGGTGTATGCCCTGAAGAGGGAATAAGCGCAATCCAGGCAGCAGCCATCGCTATCGGCAGGATGAAGCTCGGTCGCATCGATTTTGAAACTACGGCCAATGTAGGGTTAATCACAGGCGGGTCGGCGCGAAACATTGTGCCGGAATGCTGTGAAGTAAAAGCAGAGGCTCGCAGCCGTGACAAGGACAAATTGCAAGCTCAGGTAAACCAGATGCGTGAGTCTGTTGAAGGTGCCGCACGCGAAATGGGTGTGGAGGTGTCCATTGAGGTGGACCGTTCTTACTCTGGATATAAGCATGCGCCCGAAATTCCATTAATGGAGTTCGGTACTCGTGCTGCTCAACGGATAGGGATGATTCCCGAACTCGTGGCACATGGAGGCGGCAGCGATTGCAACATCCTCAATGCCAAGGGCCTGCCGACAGCAGTTGTCGGAGTTGGATACGAGCGAATTCATACTCCTGATGAATTTATTGCCGTTGACAACCTCGTACGGTGTACAGAATTCGCCGCGGCGCTGGTGCTGGAGTCGGGTAGATAGCAGGGCGCCATACTGCAAACCAGAGTCGGCGTAGTAAAAGAGCGCGAAGCGCTGGATGAAAGCACACTTCTTCTGCAAGTGGAGGTTGCCGGTGTAGCTCATAAGGCATTTGCCTACAACGCGCTTCTCGGAGATGTTTTTGTAGGTGATGAGGTCGTGCTAAATACAACGGCTACGGCCTTGGAACTTGGGACGGGAGGCTACGACTTTGTAATCGCCAATATCTCTCGTCCGCTGGCGGCTTCCAAGCCAGAGCCGGGGCATATAGTTAAACTTCGTTATACCCCGCTCCAGCACACGGTTTACTGCGAAGAAGAGCGCAGTCCGTCCGCGTTTGAAGATTTCCCAAATTTGAACGGCATGCCTGTTGTTGCAGCCGGGTTACACAGCCATGTAGGCTTGGTGGCCGCTGGCATCAAAGCTCTGAGCCCCGAAGCGCGTGTCTCTTATATCATGACGGATGGTGCTGCGCTACCCATCGGGTTCTCTAACCTGGTGCGTACGCTTTTAGCGAAAGGGCTTATTGAGGACACCATAACCTGTGGGCAATCCTTCGGTGGACACCGCGAAGCTGTAAATGTTTACAGTGCTCTCGCAATAGCTAAGCTGGAATCCAAGGCGGATATTGCTATTGTATGCCAGGGACCGGGGAATGTAGGGACAGGGACTTCGATAGGCTTCTCCGCGGTTGAGGTGGGTCAGATCATTAACGCTGCACATTCGCTGGGTGGCCGACCGGTTGCCGCTGTCCGTATGAGCCAAAGGGACTCGCGAAAGCGACACTGTCTGATAAGTCACCACACCTTGACTGTGCTTTCCAGGATTGCTTTGGTGAGTGCGCTTGTCCCTCTGCCAGTTATGGATATGGATGACTCGGCTTGTGCAGAAACTGAGCGTCAATTGAGGCAGCTTCAACTCTATGAGCGTTATGAAATTCGCTATTTCGATGGCATGCCGGGGATTGAACTCTTGAGGGAAAAGGAGATGGGCGTGACGAGCATGGGTAAGGGGTTCAGCGACGATCCTGTTTTCTTCCTTGCGGCTTCATCTGCGGGACGAGCAGCGGCGGAAATGCTGCAGCAGAATTTCCTGGGCAATAAATGAGCGAGACAACTCTTAAATCTGAGCGCATCTACAGCGGAGGCCTGATAGGTTTGCGCATTGACACTGTAGGGTTCCCCAATGGGAAGACGGGGACTCGCGCCATTGTTGAGCATCGTGGAGCTGTCTGCATTGTTCCGGTTCTGAATGATGGTAGAATTGTCCTTGTGCGCCAATACCGCACAGCTGTCGGGGAAGAGCTGCTGGAGGTTCCGGCCGGCACATTGAATCCGGGGGAAGGTGCAGATGATTGCGCCGCCCGCGAACTGATCGAAGAAACCAACTATGAGGCTGGTCGCCTAGAAAAAATCCTTTTCACTTGGCTTGCCCCGGGTTATTCCACTGAAGCCATGCATTATTATCTCGCGCGGGACCTTACCCCTTGTGAAGGCCAGCAGGATGAAGATGAATTTGTTGAAGTGGAGCTTGTAGCGCCGGAACGGGTGTGGGAAATGATTTTCCGAGGCGAGATAAAAGACGCTAAAACTGTTGCGGCGCTGCTTGTTGCCAGGCGATTGCTGAAAGGTTAATCTCTATCTACGGTTGCGGTACTGCGTAGATTGTGCGTGCTACTACTTCCCCCACGACTTTTAACGAATATGGGCTACATTTGTCTGAAGTATCCTGATGCGTATGCCAGTAAGCGTAGTCGAAGCTGATAAGGTCGACGGTTGGTATCCCTGCCTTGATCAACGGTAGATGATCATCGCTTATGGATGGTCCCGTTTGGTCCGGAAAGAATTCCTCCAGCCCGGCATCTTTCGCATGACCCCAAATTTTATTCATTAATCCCGGCGAGGCTTGTTGAGAGAACCCTTCCCGTGGAATGCGCAGGTCTTTTGCGCCGATCATATCCAGTAAAATCCCGTATTCGAACTTTGTGGTGAGATGTTTCATCCGGCTTTTCCAATCACGAGCGAGCTCGGTGGAACCTAAGAACATATCTTTCGCGTCCCGTCCGAAGTCCTCTCCGTCAACAAATGCCAGTAAAACCCCGCAAGGAGGTTTCTTAGCCTTCAGCAGCCGGCCAAGCTCTAACAAAACCGCCACTCCAGACGCACCGTCGTTCGCGCCGGGAATCGGCTGTAGAGCCTTTTTGGCGTCCGTGTCCTGATCGGCAAAAGGCCGGGTGTCCCAATGCGCCAATAGAATAATCCATTTCCCGCCTGGCTTTCCGTATGCAGCGTACACGTTGGTGAAGGTATAGCGTTTCCCGCTATAGGTGCGCTGGAAGGATTGGGAAAAAACCTGGTCCGCGCTTTTTATCGTTTCCGTTTTCAACCATTCCAGACATTTTGCATGCCCGACAGATCCAGGATTTCGCGGGCCGAACCCGCACTGCTTTTCCAGGTCAGAGAATGCGCGATATTCATTAAAAGGATAACGGAATCGCGGAGCTTCGATCTCTGGTGGCGTAGCTTGAGTTTTTGCACCGCATCCAGACAGTGGCATAATGGCGGCAGCAATTAACATAAGCAAAGATCGCGGTCGCCTGTGTAGGTCCAAAACGATTATATCTTTCTAATCCGGGTATCAGTCTTGAAAACGGCAGGATCGATTGGGTTGGAAGTCAGCTTGGTAAGAGCATCCTTAAGAGAACCTGGCGTTGCCTCCTGCGGCTTGGTATCCCCCCAGACCCTGAAGTATCCCATACCGCCGGTGGCCAGGCTCTTTGGCATAGCTACTTTGAAGGTCTGTGTATCCGAGATAGCCTGACGTCCCATCATTACATCGCCCAGCCTCTTCCCTGGGGGCTGCGAAGGATCAAAACGTAGTGTAACTCCGGAAACTTGCAGGAACCCGGCATGTGGTTTTGGAACCAACGACACAGAGCGCTCCAGTGCGTCACGCACTTGCCTTCCAGTAAGCATCATTACTGAAACAGGCTCATCCTTGTCCACAATGGCCTCCAGCGGCTTGTCGCTCTTGGTGCCGCCAAACTCGATGTCTATGGGTTTCAGTACGGAGGCAGGCACAAAAGCGATATCGGCACCCGCCAGGCTGCGGACAGCATCGGCCATCAGGTTTCCAAAACTGGCTTCCGCGACTGCCGAGCGTTTACCAGTTAATACCACATCAGCTATGGCTGAGCCCGAATGCACCAAAAGTCCTAACAGCAGGGTTATTGCTAAATTTCCTTTTTTAACATTCAGGGGCATAGCGTTCCTCCTATCGGATACCCGCCCTTAAGCCTGCTTCAATAAGTTCGTCCAGTTCGCCATCCATTACACCTTGCACATTACTTGTTTCGGCGTCTGTTCGGTGGTCTTTCACCATCTGGTACGGTTGAAAGACATAAGACCTGATCTGGCTTCCCCACTCTATTTTTCTTTGCTCTCCGCGTAGTTCTGCGAGCCGAGCTTCTTCTTCCTGTCTGCGCACCTCCCAGAGCTTGGAGGCTAACACCCGCATGGCGACCTCTCTGTTCTGGTGCTGACTGCGCTCGTTCTGGCAGCTTACTACTATTCCTGACGGTATATGTGTGATGCGGACTGCTGAGTCGGTTTTGTTCACATGTTGTCCACCGGCTCCACTAGAGCGATATGTATCCACCCGAATCTCATCGGGGTTTATCTCGATCTCAGGCCCTTCCACCAATTCAGGAACAACATCCACTGACGCGAAAGAAGTGTGCCTGCGCGCGTTGGAATCGAAGGGCGATATCCTGACCAGCCTGTGAACCCCACGCTCAACCTTGAGATGCCCGTACGCGCTTGGCCCTTTAATCAACACTGTGGCGTTCTTTATTCCTGCAACGTCTGTTCCGAACCCCTGCCGCTCAGCCCAGCGGATGTACATCCTCAACAGCATCTGTGTCCAATCACAGCTTTCCGTGCCGCCGGCGCCGGAGTTTACTTCCATTATGGCGTTTGCGTTGTCATGAGGGCCGGACAAGAATGTCTTAATCTCAAATTTCTCTACCTCGACCGTGCATTGTCGAAGTTCACTGTCAAGGTTTTCGGCTTCGGACTCGTCTTCCGATTCCCGTACCAGATCGGCTAAAACGCTTAGGTCTTCAATTTTAGAGTGGATTTGGTTGTACGGAACCACGGTTTCCCTTAGCCTGGCTAATTCAGTCATAACCGCCTGCGCTGCCTCGGGAGAGTCCCAGAAACCAGCTTCCCCGCTTGAGGCTTCAAGCTGAGAAATTCGTTCAGATTTACCAGTAACGTCAAAGATGGTCCGCAATGGTCTTGAGCCTGATTTGCAGCTCTTCGATCTCGCGGTTGGCGTCCTGTAGCGTCAACGCCATGATTACCTCCTTTAAGATTGCCGGCCGCGGTAATCCGAGGCCTGATAAAGGATTGTACCCGAAGCGCTGGGATTAGTCGATGCTCGAAAGCTAAGCCGAGCACTTGTCATCATCGGCAAACTCCAAACCAAAATCAGCAAAAAAATGCCGGGACTGAACTATGGATTCTTCAAGTCAAGCAGCCACCCAATGCGGAAAGACGATGTAAGCGTGCGAGCCAAACATGACGCAGTATCTGTTACAATTTTGGGAATGCGGGGATGACAATGCGTAATAAGTCGATGGCTGTATGGCTAATCATTATGGCAACGGCGGTCTTCCAGGCGAGCCCTGTGCTGTCCGGTGGATTATGCTTTGAAAGAGTTTACGGTGGTTTGGAGGAAAACCTTCTGTAGCGGTTATGAAACATAGTCGACTGATAACGATCATCTCTTAGCGCGGTCTCTCGTAGCGAGAAGAATTTTTCTTGATGCTGCGAATCCATTTAATCTAAACGAAAACCAACGCAGGTCAATACATCGTCCAGGACGAACCCATTGAAAGCACACTCGGTGCAAATGCTTTTACTGTATTAACTGAGCCTGTTGAAGGGGGTTGATCTGATGGAAAAGGGTGTCGGAGTAGAGGTTTTCACAAGTGATCCAGTGGTTGGCTTTGCTGCGGATGAATTGCGAAAATACCTGGTAAAGATGGGTAACGCGGTCAAGGGTTCGGATGGCGAGGAAGGGCTAAAGCTGGGGATGTTCGAGAATTTTACTGCGGGCTACAAACCTTGGCCTGCAGTTTCCGAAGCTGATGATGCCATTTACATCGAAACATCGGGTGCCGAGGGTGTTATTGCCGGGTCAAACCCGAGAAGTGTACTCCTGGCTGTTTATCGCTACCTTACCGAACTCGGCTGCCGGTGGGTGCGTCCAGGACCTGATGGTGAATTTATACCTCCTGTCGCCCTTTCATCCACGTCTGTGCATATGAGCGAGGCAGCCTCCTATGGTCACAGGGGTATCTGTATTGAGGGAGCTGTCAGTTTCCAGCATGTGCGGGGTATTATTGACTGGAGCCCTAAGGTGGGCCTAAACACCTACTTTACTCAATTCCGTGAAGCGTATACGTTTTTCGACCGCTGGTATTCTCACAGGGAAAATCCTCTGAAGCAGCCTGAACCTTTCTCAATCGAGAAGGCGCGTGAGTTGAAAGTCTTGGTGGCGGATGAAATAAAAAAACGCGGAATGGCCTTTCACGATGTGGGGCACGGTTGGACATGCGAGCCTTTTGGTATTCCAGGTTTGGGATGGGATAACTATGAGGAAGACGTTCCAGCGGAAGCAGCGCAGTATCTGGCCGAGGTAAACGGGGAGCGCAAGTTCTGGTATAAGGTGCCGTTGAACACCAATTTGTGTTACTCCAATCCCAAAGTGCGCCAGATAATGCTGGATGATATCGTTAAGTACTCCCGTATACACCCTGAAGTTGATGTGCTGCACTTCTGGCTTGCGGATGGTGTCAACAATCACTGTGAGTGCACCGAATGCGTGAAGGCTACGCCGTCGGATTGGTACGTCCTGATGCTGAACGAATTGGATGGGCTTCTAACCCAGGCAGGTTTGGGCACACGTATAGTCTTTCTTATCTATGTAGACTTAATGTGGCCGCCGGTTACGGGAAAGCTCATAAACCCGGAGCGGTTCATCCTGATGTTTGCTCCTATCACGAGGACCTACACTAACGAGTTCGCTCCATCAACCAGCCTGCCGGATCTTCCGCCGTTCAACCTGAACAAACTGGAATTCCCTAAGGGCGTCGATGCCAACATCGCATTTCTTCGGGCATGGCAGCGGTTGTTTAAGGGTGACAGTTTCGACTTTGATTACCATTTCATGTGGGATCATTATAAAGACCCGGGCTATTACGCAATAGCGGAAACGCTATACAAGGATGTTCGCGCATTGAAAGATCTGCAACTAAATGGCCTGGTAAGCTGTCAGGTACAGCGTGCATTTTTCCCGTCAGGTTTGGGGATGATGGTGATGGCCCGCACGCTTTGGAACCGGGATTTGAAGTTCGAGGATATGGTCAACGACTATTTTCATTCCGCATTTGGGGCGGATGGCTCGTTGGTTGCGGATTATCTGCAGGAACTGTCCTGCTTATTTGATCCACCCTATATTCGCGGCGAAAGGGAGAGAATCAACCCGGAGAACGCCGCGGCATACGCTAAAATCCCTGAAGTCATCAATGCTTTCCGATCTGTGATCCATCGTAATCTCAGCCTGGCCGACGAATGCCATAGACAGTCATGGCGCTACCTTGACGTCCATGCTGACATGTCAAGTCGAATGGCTGAGGTGTTCCGGCTGAGAGCGGAGGGGAAGATCGATGAGTCTATTGCTGCTTGGGAGCCGGTGAAACAGATTGCTCGGGAGAATGAGGACGAACTTTTTTACGGATTGGATGTTTTCGAATATATTCTTATTATGGACAGATTGGTTCGGGGTTAGATACTTAGCATGCTGTTCTAAGCCGCGCGGAGTGTGGAGCGTGCAGCGTGTTTATTCTCGTACATCCGGCTGTCGGCTGTTGCAAGTAATGTCTTGACACTCCGTCCGTCCTGGGGGAACGTGGCGGCGCCGAAGCTTACACCGAATCCGGAAGCCCTTAAACCGACAAGACCTGAAATATAGTCATCTACGGCGGCCTGAAGGCGCTCTATAGTCTCTTGCGCATTTTGCTCAGATGCTTCCGGCAGCACAACTACAAACTCATCACCGCCATAACGGACAACCGTGTCGTATTCGCGGACCGTATTTACAAACAACCTGGCGAGGTCTCGCAGCAGGGCATCTCCAGCAGGATGGCCCATAGTGTCGTTGATGACCTTGAACCTGTTCAGATCGATAGCGATAATGGAGCAATGCCGCCCTCGGCGCTTTGCCCGGGCTACTTCGTTTTCCATAGTGGAGTAGAAATGACGTAAATTGTAGAGCCCAGTCAGCGGATCGCGCTCGGCGATTTGGCGGGTTGCTTCGTAAAGGGTTGCATTTGACACGGGCACAGATGCATGTCGAGCGAGTGTATCCAGCAGGTCAAGCTCTTCAATTGAGAAATCCCGCTCTCGCCTGTATACATTCACGGTTCCCAGAATAGTATTTCCTACTCGGAGTGGGGCTATGGCCGCCCAATCAAAATCGAGATGGGCCGATGATCCATTTGGCAGCCGCAAGAAGTCCTGGCTTGGGCGTATTATGCTGGGACGCTTGTCCGCCGCCACATGGCCGGTTCCAGGGTCTCCTATAACCGCATGGAGTCCCTGCAGCCCTGGCCTGGATACAGGCCAGTCCGCCGCACACGTTAATTTTACCCCAGACGAATCGGCTAGAAAAATGGCACATGCATCGCATGGCACGGCATCGGCAATTTTTTTATTAACGGTGTCGACAGTGCATTTTAAGTCAAGCGAAGTATTTGCGCTTCGAGAGATCTCCCACAACGCTACAAATTGTTGGTTAGCGCGTGCTATGGTCGCTGACGCTTGCCCGGAGGACGACGTTTCAACACCTGCGTTATTTTCAGAGAGTGTGTGCTCTATCTGTTCAAAGGCCCGTACAACAACAGGGTCAAACAACACCCCGGATACGGATTTAATGTAATCTACCGCTTGTTGATGTGACCATCCACACCGATAAGTCCGATTGCTTGTTAAGGCCCCATAGACATCGGCTACTGCCAGGATGCGAGCGCCGATAGGGATTTCCTCACCCCTGAGACGATCTGGATATCCTGCGCCATTCCACCGCTCATGATGAGAGCGAATAATTTTCTGGACAGGCCAGGGGAAGTTGACATTATCCAGAATCTGGGCTCCGATGATGGGATGGTTATGAATAGTAACGAACTCTTCGGATGTGGGGCTTCCAGGCTGCAGAAGAATATTCTCAGGAACACCCAGTGTGCCTATCCCCAACAGAAGGGCGGCAGTCCTGATGCCTTCAATTTCATCTCTTTTCAGCCCCATTTCGTGCGCTATCTTGCGAGCGGTGCTTTCCACAACGGTAACATGCTGGTTGCCGTAATGGTCTCGAGCATCAATTGCGGCAGCCAGACATCGGATGGTGGAATGGTAGAGCTCCGGCATCACCTCCGAGTGTTCGTGTGAGCTGCCCTCTGAAACTTGCTTCATAAACAGTACACTCGCTAGGAATGCAGCCATTCCTGATGCAACTGTTCCGACAAGCATTTCCGTCAGAGGTGAACTTTTGGCATGTGCCATAATGAACCAGGTTACACCAGAAGCGCTTAGGCCCAGAAGGCCTGCAAGCCAGGCGTAGAGCTTGTTGAACAGGTTTTCTGGTTTTCCAGTATTTTTTGGTTTGGGTGTTTTCATGTCCTTCGTTGATGAAGCTGATTCTTAACTTGTTACTCGGCTTGCCAACAAGAGTGCCGGGACGGCGCTGCCAACGCAAGCCCGGCTAAAAGAAGCCCGCCAGTCCTGGTGTTTTCGATCTTAACGTGACCTGCGAGCCGATACAGTGCTGCCGACGCCAACGGATGGAGGACCGCTTCTCTTCCCTCCAGCACCGCTTTCGGCTTTTGTGCGGTCCAATGGCTTGAGACGCTCGATGCTCTTTCAAGGAGCAGCCCTCGGAAACGTTTGTCATATATCTGTCTCCTAATTGTTCCATGATGGACGTATGCTGTGTGGATAAAACTATAACAGCCAGACTGCCGCAACGATCTCCTGCAATGGGTAAACGGGGTGTAATACTCCTCAATCAGATTTACTCGTCACAGATGATAGGTCCGGCAGCCTGGCTGTCATGCTGGGGGAGGGTGTGTACGAGCTTAAAAAGATGTTCGACTCTCAACAAGCCTGGAAGGACGTACTCCGGCCCCAGTTTAGACCCAGTGGCTTTGCGCCCCGCCCTTTTGAACGGTTTGCCATTATCGCGCCCTGCGATCACTTGCTATTCGGTTGTCCATATAAGTTGTGCCACCAGATGAAGCACTGAAGGCTCTGCATTTATACGGGTTCTCGCGAAAAACGAACAGTTTGAGGAGGAAGTGCGGGGTTAAAGGCGAGATAATTACATAAAATTATCCTAAGAAGAACGCTTTCAGAGCTAAATAGCTGACTCCTGACAGAAGTGCACAAATTGGTAAAGTCAGCATCCACGCCATCCAAATCTGTCTGATAACACCCCACCGGACACCTTTTAGCTTTCTTGCCGCCCCTACTCCCATTACTGCTGAGGATATAACGTGGGTGGTTGAGACAGGAGCATGAGCATGTGTGGCTGTCATAATAACCAGCGCCGCCGAGGTTTCAGCCGCGAACCCATGAACAGCTTGCAGCCCTATTATATTTTTCCCAACTGTTTTGATGATACGCCAACCGCCGGCTGCTGTTCCTAATGCCATTGCTGCGGCACAGGATATCTTGACCCACTGTGGCACCGCAAAGTTTCCCGGAGCCATAAACCCGAGGTTGATAAGGGCAAGTGTTATAACCCCCATTGACTTTTGGGCGTCATTTGCGCCATGCGAAAACGCCATCAGCGTTGCAGAAATCGCCTGTATCTTTAAAAACCAGACATTTAACTTGCTCGGCGCTCCCCTTCTACAGCTCCAGGCGATGGCCACCATGGCCAGGCCGCCAACGAAAAACCCCAGAAGTGGAGAAATAATTAACCATAACAAGATGTGGCCAACACCAGTATAGTTCAATGTATAGAAGCCGCTTCGCGCAACAGCGGCTCCAATCAAACCACCGATAATTGCATGGCTTGAACTGCTGGGCAGCCCTTGGTACCAGGTAATAAGATTCCAGACAATTGCCCCAATTAGAGCG
>WBZO01005064.1_pt1 | contig 13679 bp, 12 predicted proteins | sample 5204261 | NCBI WGS metagenome assembly WBZO01 (sample SAMN12412400, study PRJNA552823) | activated sludge metagenome | isolation source: activated sludge from anammox sidestream of wastewater treatment plant... | place: USA: North Carolina | collected 2017-09
ATGGCAGGAGAACGAGAAAGCTCCGCTGCTCGAAGTTGTCAGCCGTTTTGCTACGCGCGATCGCACCGTGGATTTCTCCGGATCGAATGCAAACATGCCGCGTTTACCGCAAAGTGAAATCAAACTGTATACGGAACCGACGGAGCTCATTCCAACTGATGGCCTCGTGCGTGAGACTGCATTAGACATCACTCGGTTTGCGGCAACTGACATCGAAAAGGCGCGCGCAATCTACGAATGGATCGTCGATAATACGTTTCGTGATCCCAAAGTCAAGGGATGCGGGCGGGGTGACATTAGAACCATGCTGGAAACCCGCTATTTCGGCGGTAAATGCGCCGACCTTAATACCTTATTTGTCGGTCTGGCACGATCGGCCGGTATTCCGGCGCGCGATATCTACGGGATACGCATTGCACCGTCGCAGCAAGACTACAAGAGTCTCGGGCTGGGCAGTAACAACGCCAGCAAGGGACAGCATTGCCGTGCGGAATTTTTTGCTCAAGGTATAGGCTGGGTGCCAGTCGATCCGGCGGACGTGCGCAAGGTCGTTCTGGAAGAACCGCCGGGTAATCTGCAGATTCACGATCCTAAGGTCGTATTTGCCCGCAAGAAACTGTTCGGTAGCTGGGAAATGAATTGGCTTGCCTACAATAGCGCTCACGATGTCGTGCTACCCCATACCCAAACCAAACTTGCGTACTTCATGTATCCCAACGGGGAAACCGGCGGAAAAGCATTGGATCAACTCGATCCCGATAATTTCAAATACTTGATTACCGCCCGGGAGATCGAGATTTGAGCAAGTGCTAACGATTTGCCGCGCTTTTGCGGTAGTTTTTTTTGTATTGTAAGGCTTGCCAGACTGTTCTAACGTCGACCATTTCACGCGGTATCAATAACGTAATCGCGATTTCTTCGATGGCGGCATAGAGACAAAATAAAACCGCTATTCTAAACGGCCAAGTCAGAGTTCCGGTAAAAAGCAGAATATAGCTTACTATGGTTACAGCCACTGCAAGTTTTACGCTCCATGTGTGATAACTGATGATCGTACGAAATTTAACGATCCCTGCGATTACCGGCAAAGTAAAACTCAAGACAATGATAATAAAATAAAACTGCTCTCGTTGTATGACGTCGGGCCATAGTACCCAAGCACAAATCGCCATGGTTGAGTAGATGATAAAATCCCCCCAGCTGTCGAGACGCGAGCCCATCGCCGTTATTTGATTCAACCATCGGGCCAGGAAACCATCCAGAACATCGGTAAACACTGCAAGAATTAATATTCCGATGTACCAATCAGGCTGTTTGGTAAAAGCAAAGTAAAACAGAGCCGGCGCCAGCAATATCCGGATTAAGCTAACCAGATTAGGAAGATTAATGACTTGATCTTTTTTATATCTCATCTCAGTAACCCTTACTAGACAGATTTCTTAAGTATCTTCCAGTGATAAAGCACATAGGTGATTACCAGATCAACAATCAAGAAAATAAAGGATATCCAAAGCACCGACGATAACTCCAGATCGAAAGTGCGCATCATCATGGATGCAGGCAAGAGCGATTCGGGTACTTGATCCAATATCGGGGCTTTGCTGCTCGGCGCCAGCGAGAAGCGGCGCTTGACGAAGCTGGATGCCAAGTCTCCAGCCACGGCGTAACCGGCGATTAAAAATCCAATGAAAAATGGATAATTCATTAATGAAGCCGCTATGGATGTCATCAGCAATGCTGCAAGGATTCCGCGCCAGGTTTTAGAAGCACCGAATACCGGATTGTTGTCGGGTAATGTAAAACCAAAATCAACCGGCGAGTTTAAACGATCGCCGAGGATCATCCGCATTAATACCGGCGCGCCGTTTGCGATTATAATGAGCAGCAGTAATTGTATAAATTCGGCAGTCATCGCAAATGGCGTCAATAATTAGTCTCGACGAAATTCAATTGTTTTTTTGACTGCTGGCGGGCAAGAAAATTTCAAGAATCGTATGTCCAATACTTCACTTAAAGTTCTAACTTATAACATTCATAAGGGGTTTAGCGCTACTAACCAGCGTTTCGTTCTGCACGAAATCAAGAACTTATTGCGGTATATCAATGCGGATATCGTTTTCTTGCAAGAAGTGCTCGGTGAACGCAATAAATCGAACAGTCGTTACACGGGCTGGCCAAATAACCGGCAGTTTGAATTTCTTGCCGATCAGGTTTGGCATCACTTTGCTTATGGCAAGAATGCCATTTACAAATCGGGGCATCACGGCAATGCGATTCTAAGTAAATATCCCTTTATCGAATGGGAAAATATTAATGTTTCATTTCTAAAATCGGCTAGCCGGAGTCTTTTGCACGGAACAATCCAGGTCCCGGGGACCCCCCAAAAGATTCATATTATCTGCGTGCATTTGGGATTATTCGGGCAAGAGAGAGAACGTCAACTCTCAACTTTGACGGGGCGGATAAATTCACATGTCCCGGCAAACGAACCGCTGATTATTGCCGGGGATTTTAATGACTGGCGCGGCCGAGCGGAACATTTTCTGCATCATGGCCTGGGTGTCCGGGAAGTTTTCAAAATCACCCATGGTACCTATGCGCGAACCTTTCCTTCCTGGTTGCCGGTGTTATCAATGGATCGAATTTACTACCGCGGCTTGGATATTGTGAATTGCAATCATTTGCACGGGCAGCCGTGGCGGCGTTTGTCGGATCACATTCCTTTGCTGGCGGAATTCCGTTTAACTTAAGCGCTAAGGAAGTTTTGGGAAATTACTGCATCTGGTTTGCGGCGTTGAAACCAGGAGCGAAAATGCTTGTTACTACTCGCAAACTGCACTTTCACGCCTGATTTTGCCTTATCTGGCTGTACCGCTGTTCGCCATCTTTTTCAGAACTTCCCTAAATCCTTCCCGCTGAAAAAGAAGGCAAACCAGCAGAAAAATAACTCAATGCTTAATCACAGACTCTATTAAATTTTCTTCGGTACTGGATTGCAGAACCGGCTGTGCGATCGGGGCAGAGAACAGTTCCGGTTTATGTTCCAGCGCAATATCCAGCACCTGGTCGATCCATTTAACCGGGTAAATTGTCAGTTGGCTTTTTATGTTGGCTGGAATTTCTGTCAAATCCTTTACATTTTTTTCCGGAATAATGACTGCTTTAATGCCGCCGCGATGCGCTGCCAATAATTTCTCTTTCAGGCCGCCAATTGGAAGTACTTCACCTCTAAGCGTAATTTCGCCAGTCATGGCTACATCCGCTCTGACAGCAATATTCGTGAGAACCGACACCATCGCAACGCAAATGCCAATCCCCGCACTTGGCCCATCCTTAGGTGTCGCACCTTCCGGAAGATGGATATGAATATCATTCTTTTGGTAAAAATCTTCTGCTATTCCTAGTAGATGGGAACGGCTCCGGACCACCGAAAGTGCTGCTTGGATGGATTCTTGCATCACTTCACCGAGTTGCCCGGTAGTAATGGTTTTTCCTTTGCCTGGCAATACTACAGCTTCAATAGTCAGCAATTCACCGCCAACTTCCGTCCACGCCAAACCGGTAACTTGTCCAACTTGGTTTTTTTCTTCTGCAACGCCGTATGTGAAACGTCTTACGCCTAAGAATTTGTCAAGATTGCGAGAAGTAACGGTAATTTTACTTTTATCTTTTTTCAGCAGCATTGCTTTCACTGCTTTGCGGCAAATTTTTGAAATTTCCCGTTCCATTGCACGCACACCGGCTTCTCTCGTGTAATAACGTGCAATATCCCGTAACGCGGATTCTGAAACAGTCAGTTCATTTTCTTTCAGGCCATGATTCTGCATTTGTTTGGTCAACAAATACCGTGTGGCGATATTCAACTTCTCGTCTTCCGTATACCCGGAAAGCTGAATCACTTCCATGCGATCCAATAACGCTGGTGGGATATTCAGCGTATTTGCCGTGGCTACAAACATCACATCCGATAAATCGTACTCAACTTCGATATAGTGATCGACAAAAGTGCTGTTTTGCTCCGGATCAAGAACCTCCAGCAGAGCGGAAGATGGATCTCCGCGAAAATCCATGCCCATCTTGTCGACTTCATCAAGCAAGAATAATGGATTTTTTACACCCACCTTGCTCATGTTGTGCAATATTTTTCCAGGCATTGATCCGATATAGGTCCGGCGGTGACCTCGAATCTCAGCTTCGTCGCGTACCCCGCCTAACGACATGCGCACAAACTTCCGGTTCGTCGCATGCGCGATTGATTGCCCTAATGAAGTTTTACCGACACCAGGGGGGCCTACTAAACAAAGAATCGGTGCTTTGAGCTTATTGACCCGTTGCTGAACTGCGAGATATTCAACGATCCGTTCCTTTACTTTTTCCAGGCCGTAATGATCTTGCTCCAATCTTGCTTCTGCCGCTTTAAGATCCTGATTGATCTTGCTTTTCTTCTTCCAAGGCAAGGTTACGAGCGCATCGATATAGTTACGTACTACAGTAGCTTCTGCCGACATTGGCGACATCAAACGCAATTTTTTTAATTCCGATTCGGCTTTGGTCAATACCTCTTTCGGCATTTGAGCCAATTTGATCTTCTTCTCGATTTCATCGATATCCGCACCGTCTTCGCCTTCGCCCAATTCTTTCTGGATGGCTTTCACTTGTTCATTGAGATAGTAGTCACGCTGACTCTTTTCCATCTGGCGTTTGACTCTACCGCGAATACGTTTTTCCACTTGCAGGATATCCAACTCGGTTTCCAATAATCCGAGTAAGTGCTCCAGGCGTTTTGGTACATCGAAAATTTCTAAAACTTCTTGCTTCTGCTCGAGTTTTAATGGCAGATAGGCGGCAATGGTATCAGCCAGCCGGCCGGCATCATCGATACCGCCCAGAGAAGTAATGATTTCCGGCGGAATTTTTTTATTGAGTTTTACGTATTGATCAAACTGATTCAGTATGGCGCGACGCATTGCTTCGACTTCGGGATTCTCCATTGCATTGGATCGTACTTGCGTCGCTCTGCCGGAATAATGCGTGTCAGAATCGATTAACTCTTGAATTCGTGCGCGATGATTACCTTCTACGAGAACCTTGACGGTACCGTCAGGCAATTTCAGCATTTGCAGCAAGCTGGCGATACTGCATACATCATAGAGATCTTCAGGGGCAGGATCATCTTTGGATGCGACCTTCTGTGCGACCAATAGAATGTTTTTATTCGACTCCATGGCCAGTTCGAGCGCTTTGATCGATTTTTGGCGGCCGACGAATAAGGGAATAACCATATGCGGAAAGACCACAACATCCCGCAAAGGTAAAAGCGGTAATACCAACTGTTCAGAATCTTCAACCAATGAAGTCATATTAATCCACTAAAAATTGATAACTAATTTTAAAAATATAGGCGCTTATCTAAAATGCAAGATGGCGGCAAGAGACTTACACTAACATAAGGCGCCATCTGTAGATCGTTCAAACAGGAACATTAAATGCGCATATTTTCTTTACGAATAGCAAGACCGGTTAGATCTTTCCAATTACTTAGAGCGTTTAGCAATTTTAGGTTGATCGGAGTAAATCAAAATTGGTTTGATATCATCATTGGTTGAATTAAAGTCAATCACGACTTTAGTTACATTCTCTAATGAAGGAAGATCGTACATGATGTCCAGCAGTATCTCTTCCAGAATTGAACGTAATCCGCGTGCACCTGTTTTACGAGTTAATGCTCTTTTAGCGATTGCTTTTAGGGCCGCCTCACGAAACTCCAGCTCAACTCCTCCTTCCATGTTGAACATCTTCCAGTATTGTTTAACGAGTGCATTCTTGGGTTCGGTCAATATCTGGATTAGCGCTGCCTCATTGAGCTCTTCCAGTGTCGCCACAACCGGCAGCCGCCCAACAAATTCCGGAATCAAGCCAAATTTTACTAAATCTTCCGGTTCTACTTGCTGTAGAGTTTTATTTACATCCTTCCGGGAGTGGCTTTTTACATCAACACCAAAACCAATTCCGCCTTTCTCGGTACGCGCCCTTATTACTTTATCAAGACCATCGAAAGCTCCGCCGCATATAAACAGAATATTGGTCGTATCAACCTGAATAAATTCTTGATTGGGATGCTTTCGTCCACCTTGGGGAGGAACCATGGCAATGGTACCCTCAATTAATTTTAATAATGCTTGCTGAACGCCTTCGCCTGAAACATCCCGTGTAATGGAAGGATTATCCGATTTACGTGAGATTTTATCGATTTCATCAATGTAAACGATGCCACGTTGCGCTTTCTCGGCGTCATAATTACATTTTTGCAGTAATTTCTGGATAATATTTTCTACATCTTCACCGACGTAACCCGCTTCGGTCAAGGCTGTCGCATCAGCCATAATGAAGGGAACATCCAGTAATCGAGCTAGGGTTTGTGCCAGTAGTGTTTTACCTGAACCCGTCGGACCAACCAGCAGGATATTACTTTTCGAAAGTTCGATATCATCAGTTTCATCTGATTTTGTTACATTTCTCAGCCGCTTATAATGATTGTAAACAGCCACGGAAAGGATTTTTTTTGCCGATTCCTGCCCGATTACATACTGATCGAGTATTTGGCAGATCTCACGAGGCACAGGTAAATTCGATTTGGCTAGCTTGGTCGCCTCATCGCCTTGCATTTCTTCGCGAATGATATCGTTACACAAATCAATGCATTCATCGCAAATAAAAACCGAAGGGCCCGCAATAAGTTTTCTCACTTCATGCTGACTCTTGCCGCAAAAAGAACAATACAGAAGTTTCTCGCTACTAGCTTTGTCTGGCATATCTTTATCCCACTGTAATCGAGTTTAGGTACTCGTGTTTAAATAAATATTGCACAAGTATTCCCTTAATTTGCGCTTTCTTCCCTTTGTGCCAATACTGCATCAACTAAACCATAATTTACAGATTCTGTTGCACTCATAAAATTATCACGATCGGTGTCTTTTTCTACCTCTGGCACAGGACGCCCTGTATGTTTTGCCATAATCTCATTTAGCCGCGCCTTAAGATATAATATTTCACGTGCATGTATCTCGATATCCGAGGCCTGTCCTTGAAAACCTCCCAGTGGCTGATGGATCATGACACGTGAATTCGGCAAACAGTATCGTTTGCCCTTCGCGCCCGCGGTTAAAAGGAGAGCTCCCATGCTGGCCGCTTGGCCGATACATAAAGTGCTTACATCCGGTTTTATATACTGCATGGTGTCATAAATGGCCAAACCGGCGGATACCATTCCTCCAGGTGAGTTTATATAAAAATGAATATCTTTTTCTGAATTCTCGGACTCAAGAAACAAAAATTGCGCAACCACCAAATTTGCACTTGCTTCAGTAACGGGGCCAACCAGAAATACAACTCTTTCTTTTAATAATCGTGAATAAATATCATAAGCACGTTCACCGCGCCCGCTGGTCTCTATCACCATGGGAATTAATCCCAGGTTCTTGGGTTCCAGATCACGCATATTATCAAACAATTGATTCATTTTAGGATATCCCCATCAGCTCGTCGAAAGTCACAGTTTTATCGATCAATTTTATTTTTCCGAGCACCCAATTAACGACATTTTCTTCTAATGCCAATGATTCTGCTTCCTGCAAACGTTCTGGTGAAGCATAGTGCCATTTAACAACCTGTTCCGGATTTTCGTAACTTTGCGCCGCTTCTTCTATGATGCCGCGTACTTGTTCCGGTGTCGCTTTAAGTGCATGCACTTTTACCAATTCAGCTAAAATCAAGCCTAACTTAATGCGATACTCGGCTTTATCTTTAAAGTGATCCGATGTCAGCGATATTTCCTTAGTATTCACTCCGCGCGCTTCAAGATCACTTTTCGCATTTTGCAGTAGTCGTTCTTTTTCTTGATTAACTAATATACTGGGCGCTTCGATCTGTGTCGTATTCAAAAGCAGCTGCATGATTTGCTCTTTAAGTTTCGATCTTGCCCGCTTGGAAACTTCGCGTTCAAGATCTTGTTGTATTCCTTCCCGTAATTTTTTTAGATCTCCGTCAGGAATGCCCAGCGATTTAGCAAATTCCGCATCTACTTGCGGTAATACCGGTTCTTCGAGTTGATTCAGTTTGGCTGAAAATGTAACGGTTTTTCCTGCAATATCTTTACCATGATAGTCTTCCGGAAAAACAACATCAAATGATTTACTGCTGCCCGCTTGCATGCCGATCAGTGATGCTTCAAAATCCTTGAGAAATTTTCCATCTCCTAGTATCAAATGCACATCTTCAGCTTTTCCACCCGCAAAATCATCACCATTAATTGTGCCGTGATAATCAATTTTAACCCGATCACCTTTTTGGGCTGCGCGGTCGGCCGGTTTATAGGTCATACGCTGTTTACATATCATGTCAAGTGTCTTATCGATGTCATTCTCACTGACTTGCGCACTAGGCCGTTCGATACTTTGATTACTCAAATCGCCTAAAACAATTTCAGGGTACACCTCAAACGTCGCGCTTACGGTATAAAGTGCATCGTTACTGTTGCTATCAGTATCAGCTGGTTTCGCTTCAAAACGCGGATAACCCGCTACTTGAAGATTATGTTGCTGCACAGTGTCTTTGAACTCTTTATGCACCGCATCGTTCAATACATCTTGTTGAACCTGCGCGCCGTACATTTGGGTCACAATTTTTAGCGGGACTTTTCCAGGACGGAAACCATGCAATTTGACCGTTTTCGCCAGCCGATTTAAACGTTTGTCAATTTCACCCTGTAATTTCTCCAAAGAAATTGTAATATCAAAACGGCGTTCCAGTGCACCGAGGTTTTCTACATTTGATCCCATTCAAGTTCCCGACTTATTAAATTATTTTTCAATACATTACGAAATCATCCGATGGTTTTTACGCTATTACCGGACAAAAATATTTTCGATAAATACAATTTGGTGCGAAAGGGGGGACTCGAACCCCCACACCTCTCGGCGTCAGAACCTAAATCTGGTGCGTCTACCAATTCCGCCACTTTCGCTAATCAATTCATTGTTACGATTATACCTTTTAATTCCTCTAACCGCAGCCGGATCGTTCGATTACGGGCTGATTAGCAAAATACGGTTTGTCCCCGGATATTTTTGCTGTCCGGTCCCATCAAATAAAGATAATTAGCCATTAAATCCTCAGGGCGCCGCATCTTTTGCTTGATTTCACCCGGATGGGTAATAACGCGTTGTGGCGAATTGACGATTCCCGGCACAATAGAATTCATGCGCAAGTTGGGCAATATTTCCCACTCATCAGCTTGTATTTTCATCAGCGCTTGAATTCCTGCGCTGGCTACAGCAAATCCTCCCCAATACGCAGCGGGATTCAATCCATGTGAGCTCGCAGTCATGATCACGCTCGCATCAGGAGAAGCTTTCAATAAGGGCAGGCATGCTTTGGTTATCGCAAAAGGCGCGATTAAATTCACTTGCAGTAGCGACCGGAACTGTGCAACCGATTGATGTTCAAGAGGACTCAGACCGGTCAGCAGAGCGGCGTTATGCAAAATCCCGTCAAGCCGCCCCAGCTGTTCCGAGATCGCTTGGGCGAGTATGGCGAAATCCTTGTCTTCGGCTTTCTCAAAATCGAGCGGATAAATGAGCGCTTGCGCTTTGCCGAGCGCTTCAATCTCATCGTAAACAGCTTCCAGTTTCTTAACCTTACGGCCGTGCAGAATTACGGTAGCACCATGATTTGCATAGGCTAACGCTGCTGCGCGCCCCAATCCTTGTCCCGCGCCGGTTACCAGAATAACGCGATCATGCAATAGATCCGTAGCTGGCGAGTAATTTTCTATTTTGTTCATAGTTTAGAATTTATCACGAGAATATATTTTCAGATAAAAATATAACGCCGGATAAATATCTCTATTCCTTTAATCGGCATTCAGCATGCATAAAAAAACAGACCCCAAGAAATTTGGAGTCTGTTTGGTTGCAGAACACTGCGTGCAATGAAATGGCCGGCTTTACATATCCATGCCGCCCATGCCACCCATACCGCCCATACCGCCCATACCGCCACCGGCGGGTGTTTCTTCCTTCGGCAACTCAGCTACCATGGCATCGGTGGTGAGCATTAAAGCTGCCACGGATGCAGCATTTTGTAGCGCCGAGCGGGTTACCTTGGTTGGATCCAGCACACCCATTGCAACCAAATCGCCATATTCTCCGGTCGCTGCATTGTAGCCGAAGTTACCTTTACCTTCGGTGACTTTATTGACAACTACCGATGGCTCATCGCCGCAATTCGTGACAATTTGGCGTAAAGGTTCTTCCAAGGCGCGCAGCACAATCTTGATACCGGCATCCTGGTCATGGTTGTCACCTTTGGTGTTTTTCACAACCGACGAGGTTCTTAACAACGCTACGCCTCCGCCTGGAATTACCCCTTCCTCAACAGCCGCGCGCGTTGCATGCAAGGCATCTTCCACACGCGCTTTTTTCTCTTTCATTTCAACTTCGGTTGCTGCGCCAACCTTGATCAAGGCAACACCGCCCGCCAGTTTGGCTACACGTTCTTGCAGTTTTTCCTTGTCGTAATCGCTGGTCGCTTCTTCGATTTGCGTGCGGATTTGTTTGACACGCGCTTCGATTGCTTTGGCATCACCGGCGCCGTCAATGATGGTGGTATTTTCTTTACCCACTTCGATACGTTTGGCTTGCCCTAAATCGTTCAGTGTCGCTTTTTCGAGCGTCAGGCCGACTTCTTCCGCAATCACCGTGCCGCCGGTCAAGATTGCAATATCTTCCAGCATGGCTTTGCGGCGATCACCAAATCCGGGCGCTTTCACCGCGCAGGTTTTAAGAATGCCGCGGATATTGTTGACCACCAGCGTAGCCAACGCTTCGCCATCGACATCTTCCGCAATAATCAGCAGAGGCTTGCCTGCTTTGGCGACTTGTTCCAATACCGGTAACAAATCCCGGATGTTGGAGATTTTTTTGTCGTGCAGCAGAACAAATGGATTATCGAGCAGCGCAATTTGTTTTTCCGCGCTGCTGACAAAATAAGGCGACAGGTAACCGCGATCAAACTGCATACCTTCGACGACTTCCAGTTCATTTTGCAATCCGGAGCCGTCTTCTACCGTAATCACGCCTTCTTTGCCCACTTTATCCATCGCATCCGCAATGATCTTACCAATTTCGGTATCGGAGTTTGCAGAAATGCTGCCCACTTGAGCGATTTCTTTGGCTGTCGCACAAGGCTTCGATAGTTTTTTCAGCTCTTCAACGGCTGTGCTCACAGCTTTGTCGATGCCGCGCTTCAGATCCATCGGGTTCATGCCTGCCGCAACATACTTCATACCTTCCTTGACGATCGCTTGCGCCAATACCGTCGCAGTAGTTGTACCGTCACCGGCCACATCGGAGGTTTTGCTGGCCACTTCTTTCAACATCTGCGCGCCCATATTCTCGAATTTGTCTTTTAATTCGATTTCTTTGGCAACGGAAACACCATCCTTGGTAATGGTCGGCGCGCCATACGAGCGATCCAAGACGACGTTGCGGCCTTTCGGACCCAGCGTCACTTTAACCGCATCCGCCAGAATATTGACACCGGCCACCATTCTATGACGTGCTGAATCACCAAATTTCACTTCTTTTGCTGACATAACTTTTCTCCTAATCTCTTAACAACACATTATCTTCAGTGAGTAATCTAACCGGCGCACAGAGTTAGCCTTCAATCACACCCATAATATCTTCTTCGCGCATTACCAATAACTCTTCGCCTTGAACCTTAACCGATTGCCCGGCGTATTTTCCAAACAATACTCGATCGCCAACCTTGACTTCCAATGGGCGTACTTTTCCATCGTCGCCAGCCTTGCCTTTACCGACGGCCAAAACTTCACCTTGATCAGGTTTTTCTGCTGCACTATCCGGAATCACAATACCCGAAGCGGTTTTACGCTCATCTTCCAATCGCTTGACAACCACACGATCATGCAAAGGACGAATTTTCATACCATTTTCTCCCATAAAAGTTAAATAAAACCAGAAATTATGAAATGCCTCGCATTTCATCCATGCGCTTTTTAAAAATCTGAATGTAGTTATAAAAGAAATTATTAGCACTCATCAGATATGAGTGCCAATAATAGGGATTATGATCGGGAATTTCAAGATCGGAGCATAAAAATTATTTGTAAATGATTGAAAAAAAGAATATAAATTTGGGAATTTTTGATGAATATTATTTTGCAGGCGCTCAGAATGAAACTCGAATTCAAATTCGAGTCGTTACTTTTGCGGAAACTTGCTCACATATTTTGGAAAATGAATGCCTGATAAAAATTCATTCCGTGTGTGCCGGTAACACCCTGAATACCGGTGAAAAATTTGCAATCAGATTGCCGCAAAAGAATGCAGGGATGCTGATGATGTCATATTCTTTTTTCGTTCATAGTCCGGCGGAACCGGTGACGAGATAGCGGATGATTGATACAGCGATACAGAGGATATGGCGTTTAAAAATGCGCCATGTGAGTGATTAAATCCGCGTGTTACTGAGAATTTGAAAAACGCGAATGAGCAAATTATTCGCCCAGTTCGCTTTCGCGGGCGATGCGGGCGAGGTCGAGCAGATTGCTGGCGCCGGTTTTTTGCATGATTTTGGATTTGTGGATTTCCACCGTGCGGAAGCTGATGCCCAGGCAAGATCCGATTTCTTTGTTCGAGCGGCCTTGCACGGCCAACAGCATGACCTCGCGTTCACGCCTTGTGAGTTTGGTCAGGCAGGTGGCAATCTCCTGATTTTGTGTGAAATCGCTGATTCTCTTTTTAGCTTCGGCGAATGCGGCACGCACGCAAATCAACAGTTTTTCCCGGATCACCGGTTTGGTCAGAAAATCGATGGCGCCGCCTTTGATGGCTTTGACACTCATGGGAATATCGCCGTGACCGGTCAGGAATATGATCGGCAGTAAAATTTTGCGCCACGATAATTCGTCTTGCAGTTGCAAACCGTCCATTCCGGGCATTTGCACGTCGATGATGACGCAACCGAAGAAATTCGGCTGGTAGGCGCTTAGAAAAGCTTTTGCATTGTCGAATGACTGCACGCGTATGCCGGTCTGCTAGATCATCAATGTTAGCGAATCCCGCACAGCGGCATCGTCATCTACAATAAAAACAGTCGGCTCATACATGATCATGTCACAAACGGTAGAGTGAACAAAAATTTAGCGCCCGGTTTAGCATCAAAATCCACCCATAATTGACCGCCATTGGCTTCGATCAAGGCCCGGCTGATCACGAGACCCATGCCGATACCCGAGGGTTTGGTGGTAAAAAAAGGCTCAAATATGCGTTTGATGGCGATCTGGTCAAGACCCGGCCCGTTATCCTGCACAATCACCATGGCCACATCTTTTTCATTGACCCTCTGAACTTGCGTGGTGATCGATAAAGCCGGCGAATCGGCGGTGCGCATGGCTTCCACCGCGTTCCTGAAAAGATTCACCAGGACTTTCCGGACCTGCGTGCGATTACATTGCACAGCGGGAAGATCGTGCTGCAAATGCAGCACCGGATGAAACCCTCCATAACCGTCGTCGCAGACGATATTCAGCGCTTCATGGATGACTTCGTCAAGATTGGCATGCTCGGTCACCAGCTCGCCTTTCTGCAGAAAGG
>WBZO01005065.1_pt1 | contig 13679 bp, 9 predicted proteins | sample 5204261 | NCBI WGS metagenome assembly WBZO01 (sample SAMN12412400, study PRJNA552823) | activated sludge metagenome | isolation source: activated sludge from anammox sidestream of wastewater treatment plant... | place: USA: North Carolina | collected 2017-09
CGGCGGCGCGGCGGCGCGGCGACGATGCGTCGATCGCGTCCGGGCCAAGGAGCCCGGTTCGAGGTCATCGCCGCACCCACGTCCTGACTGCATACCCAAAGACCCCATGCCCATCGAGACCCACCCCACGCACGGCAACCTCACCCGCGTCGTCCTGGGCGTCACGTTCATCCTCCTCGTCGGCGGGACGAGCCTGTACATCCTGCGGCCATTCCTGCCCGGTCTCATCTGGGCAACGATGATCGTGGTCGCGACCTGGCCGCTCCTCGTGGGTTTGCAGCGGCGCCTGCGCGGAAGCCGCACGCTTGCGGTCATGGTCATGATGACGTTGCTGCTGCTCGTCGTCATCGGGCCTCTGATCTCGCTCGGCAGCACGATCGTCACCCAAGCGGAGCACCTCGCGAGCCTCCAGAGCGTCGAACTCAAGATCCCGGGCCCCCCCGACTGGGTCGACGACATCCCGGTCGTCGGTCACAAGACGGCAGAGGAATGGACCGCGATCGCCGCGGCCGGCCCCGCCTCGCTCGCGGCGAGACTCACGCCCTACATGACGCAGATCGGCGCGTGGCTCCTCTCACAACTGGGCGGGCTCGGTGGCATCGTCGTCCACCTCATCATCACCTTCCTCTTCTGCGGCGTGCTCTACGCGCGCGGCGAAACCGGGGCGATGGGCGTGCGCCGGTTCTTCCGCCGCCTGCAAGGCGAGCGCGGTGACGCGATCGTCGTGCTCGCCGGCGCGTCGATCCGCGCCGTCGCACTCGGCATCGTCGTGACCGCGGTCGTGCAGACGGTGCTCGGTGCGATCGGCTTCGCCGTCGCCGGCGTGCCCTACGTCGCGCTGCTCTCCGCCGTGATGCTGATCTGCTGCATCGCGCAGATCGGGCCGGGCCTCGTGCTCGCCGGTGGGGTCATCTGGCTGTGGCACACCGGCGACCACACGTGGGCGATCGTCCTTGCCGTGTGGTCGATCGGCGTGGCGTCGCTCGACAATGTCCTGCGACCCGTGCTCATCCGGCGCGGTGCCGACTTGCCCCTGCTCTTGATCTTACTCGGCGTGCTGGGCGGGCTCCTCGCGTTCGGGATCGTCGGCCTCTTCGTCGGCCCGGTCGTGCTCGCCGTCGCCTACACGCTCGGCCGCGCGTGGGTCGCCGAGGGCGACGCGGAACCGGAGGTGCCTCCGGTGTCGTGAGGGCGTCGCACGGCGCCCTGCTGCGGAAATGCGGGGCCGGCTGGGCGCGGTGGCCGCGCCGGCGACCTTCGCGAAGGGCCCGTCGGCTGTCTGGCGGCGTGGTCGAGAGGCCGGAGCGGTGGCGCGCGCCCCTCAAAAAGGCAGCGCCGCGGCAGCCAGCGGGCTCCGGGCATGAAAAAGGCCGAGGGTTACTCGGCCCAAGTCATTGATTCCATGGCGCGCCCGGCAGGATTCGAACCCACGACCCCCTGGTTCGTAGCCAGGTACTCTATCCAACTGAGCTACGGGCGCGAATCGTCGATTATAGCAGCGCGCCGTTTCTTTCCGCCACCCTCTCCTTCACGCTCGGCATCTCGGACGTGCGGTGGCGCGCCCTCCCCTGGCGCGACGGGTGGGGTCATGGCGCGGGTGGCCGCGCGACGCTTGCGCCACAGGACCGCCGCGCGCCACCCCCACGACAGTCCCGCCCAGGTCGCGACAAACGCGATGGGCCACGCGACGACGCGCGGAAACCAGGCGGCGAGGACCGCGACGAGCGCCATCAGTGCGGCCACCACGGTTAGGAGCCCCGCTTCGGCGGGGCCAAGCGTCCGGCGATTGGTGAGCGCGGCGCCCAGTGCGCTGCCGACGCTGACCGCGCCGGCGGCAGCCCGGCCCGCACTGCCGGACATCGCGCGCTTCGGCCCCTCGCTGTCGATCGGATCGCTCTTACGAACGCGATTCCGCTGCGTCAAGACGATCTCGGTGGCGCGCTCGAGGTCGCGCTCGTACTGCTCGGCCATCGCCACGGCAAAGGCTTCGTTCTCGATCGCGACGTCGAGTTCGTAGTTCGAGATCCAGCTCACGAGATTGAGATTGGTCGAGCCCACGCGCGACCAGCGCCGGTCGGCCACGGCGCTCTTGGCGTGCAGCATCGTGCCGTCCCACTCGAAGACCCGCACCCCGGCCTCGAGCAGCGCCCGATAGCCCGCGCGCGACAGCGGCGAGATGGCCGGGATGTCGCTCGCGCCGGGAACGAGCAGGCGCACGTCGACGCCGTCGCGGGCCGCCGCGCACAGCGCCTGCGTGTACGCGGCGGTGCCCACGAAATAGGCGTCGGTGAGCCACAGGTACTCGCGTGCGAGCGAGGCGACGAGAAGGTCGGTGCGGTACGTCCCCGCCGACCCCGGGGTGCCGGCGATCACGCGCACGCGGGTGGCGCCGACGGGTTCCACGGGCGCGGCATCGAGGGCGAGGTCACCGCCGCCGCACGCGGCCCACACCTGGGCGAACGCCGCAGTCAAGTCGGCGACCGCCTCGCCGCGCAGTTCGATGCCGGTATCACGCCATGGCTCGAGGCGCCGGTGCGGGTCACCCTCCCACTTCGAGCTGATGCATAGACCGCTCACGAATCCGCGCACGCCGTCGATCACGATCGACTTCCGGTGATCGCGGGTGAGCCAGGCGAGCGGGCTCGCGAAGCTCGGTGGATTGAAAGCACGAATCTCGGCACCCGCGGCGCGCAGCGCCGACCACGCGCCGCGGCGCTTGGTCGACCCGAACCAGTCGTAGGCGACGCACACCCGCACACCCTCCTTCGCCTTGGCGACGAGGGCTGCGATGAACGTGCGACCGAGCGCGTCGTCGGCGACGATGTAGCTCTCGAAGAGGATGTAGCGCCGGGCACTGGCGATGGCCTCGAGCCAGACGGGAAAATTGCCCGCGGCGTCGATGAGCAGCCGAACGTCGTTGCCCTCGCTTAGCACCGCCCCCGCGGCGCGCTCGAAGGCGTAACCGACGTGATCCGTCGCCCGGTGCCCCCACGCGGCATCCCCGAGGCCGGCCGTGTCGAGCGGAGAAGGCGTCGGCGCCATGGGGGGATTATCCCGGAGTCGACGAATCGCCAGAAGCTGGTCCGATTTATGCGTTTGGCATAAGCTTGGCAGATGGCGGACGCCGGACGCGGGGAGAGCGCCCGTTCGACGCGACCGGGCACGCGACGTGCCTGTCACCAGGCACCGAGCCAGACGAGCGAGAGGTCGACCCATGCAGCGCATCGCCTTGCCCCATGCGATTGCTCCCCACAGCACGCGGATTCGCATCGCGCTCCTGGCGGCGGTCGCCGCCGTCGCGAGCGGCGCCACCACGCCGCTCTTCGCGCATGGCGGCGAGACCGCCGCGACCCCGGTGGCCGCAACCCCGGGAGCACCGGCGCTCCAGTACGAAGGCCGCGTCGAAACGCTGACCGTCGTCGACCGCACGACGGGGCGAACCTATCACTATCCGCAACTGCGGCTCGACGACGGGCGCCGCGTGCGCCTCGCGAGTACGACCGTTCCCGCCGATGGCACGCGGGTGGTCGCAACGGGCCGGCTCCACCAGCATCGCCTCGACGCCCAGGAACTTCGGATGGAGGGGGCGACCGGCGCGGTGGAACGCCCTGCCGCCGGCCCGCGCCGCTCGCTCGCCGGGACGCTACGCGTCTTTCACGTCGATTACCCCGACGGCACCGACGACTACGGCTACAGCCTGCGCGCGGCGACGGGCGAGCAGAACGTCGTCGATCTCGGTCGCCCGCCCGCTGCGATCGACAACGGCGCGGCCGCGATCGTGTCGGGCGCCACCGATGCCCGCGGCTACATCGCCGTCGATACGATCGAGATCACCGCGGCACCGCCAGGGCCGGTGGCCGCGTTCGCGCGAAGCGGTGACGTCGCCGCGCTCACGCAGGGCTATACGGTCTTTCCGCTCAAGTATCCGACCAACGGCGCGGCGCCGTGGACGTACAACGCCGACCCCGGGAGCTGGTCGATCGCGGCGATCGGCAATGCGGTCCTGGGCAGCGGCACCAACAGCGCCGCCGACTACTACGCCGAGGTCTCGTACGGGGCGCAACTGCTCACCGGCGTCGTCGCGAATGCCGCGGGCGCCTGGCTGCAGGCAACGCAGGCGCGGCCCACGGCCTGCGGCACCAACGCCGAACTCAACGCCGTGCTCGCGTCGATCGAGAGTAACGGCGAGGCGGCGGCGACCGCCGCGGGCTTCAATCCCAACGCGCACGGCGGCCAGCTCTACGTCGTCGATGCGCTGCCGTGCGGTTGGCTGGGCTTGGGTTACATCGGCTACCCGCTCGCCTATACCAAGGGGACGGCGAGCCTGCTTGCCGTCGGCCACGAGATCGGCCACAACTTCGGCCTCTACCACGCCGGGAGCCTCAATTGCGGCGCGGATGTCGTCGCCTCCTCCGGCTGCACCGTCGCGGAATACGGCGACCCGTTCGATGTCATGGGCAACCGGCGCAGCATGCACTTCAACGCGGTGCAAAAGGCGCGGCTCGGTTACTTCGCCGGAGGGACGGTCGCGACGCACACGAGCGGCACCGCGACCTACACGCTCTATCCGATCGAACTGCCGGGCAAGGCGCGCTACGCCGTGCAAGTCGCACCCAGCGGGACGACGCGCACGTACTGGATCGAGTTCCGCCAGCCGATCGGCTTCGACGCCGCGCTGTCGAGCCTGCCCAATCTCGGCGCGCAGATCCGTCTTGCGTACCCGTTCGAGAACCAGTGCAGCGGTTGCGACAGCATGTCCGACGACACGCAGTTTCTCGACATGACGCGCGCCACGCCATCGTCGTTCGACGACGGGACGCTGCTCAACGGCAAGACCTTCACCGATAGCCTCAACGCGATCACGATCAGCGTCATCGCCGCGAGTTCGACGTCGATCGACGTCCAGGTCAGCACGGGTGGTGCGACGGCCACCGCGACGACGACGACGCTCGCGAGCGGGACCAATCCGTCGACGCTGGGGCAAAGCGTCACCTTCACCGCCACCGTCGCAGGCAGCGCTCCCACCGGCACGGTCGCGTTCAAGGACGGTGCCAGCACGATCGCCGGGTGCAGCGCCGTCGCGCTCGCCGGCAGCGGCAACACGCGCTCCGCGGCGTGCACGACGTCGTCGCTCGCCAAGGGCGCCCACGGCATCGTCGCGCAGTACGCGGGAGACGCGGCGAACCTCGCCTCGGCGAGTCCCCAATTGGCACAGACGGTCAATGCCGCGGCGGCAACGGCGACGACGACCACGCTGGCAAGTTCGGCGAATCCGGTCGGCGTCGGGCAGCCGGTGACGTTGACGGCGACGGTCACCGGCGTCACGCCGTCAGGCACGGTGGCCTTCCGCACCGGCGGCACGACGATTGCGACCTGTGCTGCCGTCGCCCTCACCGGCACGGGCAACGTGCGTGACGCCACCTGCACGACGACGGCGCTCGCGGCCGGCAACCATTCGCTCACCGCGCGCTACGGCGGTGATGCCGCGAACGCCACCTCGACGAGCGCGCCGCTCGCGCAGGTGGTCAACGCACCGACGACGCCAATGGCGACGACGGTGACGCTGACGTCGTCGGGCAATCCGGCGCCCGCGACCGGAGCGATCACGTTCACCGCGAGCGTCGACGCCGCGACACCGGTGCCGGGCGGCACGGTCACGTTCACGGCCAACGGCGCTCCGATCGGCGGCTGCAGCAACGTCGCCGTCAACACCGGCGTCACGCCGCGTATCGCCCAGTGCGTGTCACCCCTTGCTGGCGGCGCCTTCACCGTGGTGGCCCGCTACAACGGCAGCGGACAGTACCAGCCGTCGTCGAGCCTGCCGTTCGCGCAGGTGAAATCGCTCCCGGGCATCGGCAACACGATCCAGTTCGCGGCGGCGGACTACGCGGTGAACGAGAACGCCGGCAGCGTCACCGTGACCGTCACGCGCATCGGCGATGCCACGGCGCCGGCGGTGGCGATGTACGCCACCGCGCACGGCACGACGACGGGGGGCGAGTTCACGGCAACGAGCGGCACGCTCACCTGGAGCGCGCAGGATGCCTCACCACGCGTCATCACGGTCCCCATCCTCGACGACGTCGGGTCGGAGCCGGACAAGACCTTCTTGGTGAACCTCACGGGCATCACCGGGGCGCTGCCCGGCGCGAACGCGACCGCGACCGTGACGATCGTCGACAACGAAGCCGCCGCCACGGCGATGCCGGCCTCGGCGACGGTGATCACCCATCCTTACGGTGCGCTCAACGTGATCGGCGCGCAGTTCGACGGGGTGCACCTGTCGAATCCGACGCGCAACGTCGACATCGAACTCGGCACGACACCCGGGACCGCCGGCTCGGCCGCCCGCATCGACTTTGCGGGGCTCTCGGTGGGGCCAGGCAATACGCTTCGCATTCGCTCCGGCGCACCCGGCCAGACCGTGCTGCTCGTCAACGTGAGCAGTGAACTCGCCGAGGTCGCGGGGTCGATCGTCGCCATCCAAGGTAACGGCGCGCCGCCGCCGACGCTCATCGTGAAAAGCCCGCCCGGGATGACGCTCGTCCCCGGCGGGCGCATCGAGACGCCGTCGGGGCTCACCGTCGACACGCTGGGCGCCGACATCGCCACCGGCTCGCCGCTCGTCAATCGCGGCGTCCTACACGGCGGCTCGACGCTTGCCCTCAAGGCGGCCAAGGTGACGGGCGATGGGCTCTTGCGTGCCAACGCGACGACCTTCACGACCTTTGGCAATCTCCACAATCCTGCCAATGGTGCGCACTTCCTCGCCAACGGCTTGCAACTCCATCCCGCGAGCGGCAAGACCGTGACCGTCGCCATCGCCGGGTACGGTACGGCGCCGCAGGTCTACAACCTCATGGTCAACGGCAATGCCGTGCTCTCGATGCCGTCGGTGTGGCCCGCCGGTTCGACGCTGCCCGCCAACAATCGCCCGGTATTGCCGAACGAAGTGCGGTCCGCCGGCGTTCCCGATCCAGGCTACGGCGGCGGCCAGATCATCATTCAGGCCGCCGGGACGCTGACCCTCGATGGGGGTGCGAGCCGCGACTTCGTCTTCCCCGGCGGATTCGTTCTGCGCGCGAATGGCGCGATCGACGTCGCGGGGACGACGCTCATCAACGGCTGGACGACGAGCGGCACGATCTACCAGGGCATCTTTGTCGAGGCGCCGAGTATCGTCGACTCGACGGGATCGCCCGCGCTCGACGTCCTCACCAACGACGTCAACTGGGTGAACTTCAGCGTGCGGCCCGCGCTGCCCGTGCAAACGTCGACCCTGCGTCGCCAAGGCGACGGCACGGCACGTTACGGCAACGCCAATGCCGCCGCCCCGCACCTCAATTTCTACGGGCTCGTCACTGAAGCCGGCGCGGCAGGCAAGTGTTACGTCTGCCTCGTCAATACGACGGTGATGGACCTGACCGTCGCGCCATGAGCGCGAGGATGCAGAGGGCGCGAAAACCGTGCGGCATCCCACCGAGGGTCACGCGAGCTCACCGCGCCGGCGTGGGTCGGCGCGGAATCGTGATGCGCGTCGAGGCCGGCGGCGGTGGCGGCGGCTTGTAGAACTCATGGAACTGGAGCGCGAGGCGCACGAACTCCTGGGTCTCGGGATACGGTGGGACCGTGCTGCCGTGACGCTCGACGCTCCCCTCGCCCGCGTTGTATGCGGCCAGCGCCAGCGCGACGTCGCCGCCGAAGCGCACGAGGAGATCCTTGAGGTAGCGGGTGCCGATCCCGATGTTGAGCGCCGGATCGAGGAGCTTCTGCTCGACGCTACCCTTGGCGTCGTCGACGATGCCGTAGCGCCGTGCCGTCGCCGGGATGACCTGCATGAGACCGATGGCGCCGCGGTGCGAGACCGCTTGTGCTTCGAACGCCGACTCGACCGCGACGACCGCCTTCACGAGTGCCACGTCGACGCCCTGCGCCTTGGCGTGGCGCGCGATGAGTGGAGCGAAAACCTGCACGGCAGGATGCGCTTGGACGCGCCGGAAGATCGGCGTGCTCGCCAGTCCGGGATCGGGTTGCGGTGCGGCGCGCGCGGCCGCGTCGGCGGCAAGCTCGGCTTCGGTCTTGCCGCGGAAGAAGAGTTGGTAACGCGCGTCGAGTTTTTCGGTCGCGACGTGCGCCCTGCCATCGGCGTCGATGTAGCCCCACACCGCGGCGTGGCCCGCCGTCGCCGCCGTCCCAGCGACGGCCACGAGCGCCAACGTCCCGAGCAGGCGTGGCAACACCGCGTGGCCGGACCCGCGTGTTCCCGCGGTCCCCGCGGCATCAGTGCGCGCTGAGATACTGCTCGAGCCGTCGCAAGCGCTCGCCCATCGCAACGAGCGTGCCGCCGGCATAGTCATCGACACGCCGCGACTCCAAGGCGAGTTCGTCGACGAGGATGTCGTGCAATTCGCGTGCGTGGCGCACGATCGACACCAGCGGCGCCCCCAGCTCCCCGCCGTCGACGAGATCCTGCGCCTCGCGCACCGCGGCTTGGATCGCGCTCGAGACATGCGCGAGGTAGGCGGGATCGGGCATCACGCGGATCTCCTTGCGGCGCAGGCGGTGGCCGGTGACAAGGCGGCTCATTGTAGGTCCGCAAGGGGTGTACACCCCCGGATGTATCCGACAGGTGCGCGTCACGAGCAGACGAGCGCGATCGGCCCGCCGCGATCGCGGCCACCGGCGCGCCTCGTGCGCTGGCCACGCGGCGCGGTCGGGTCCGCCGCATGTGGCTTCTCGCCCGTGCCGTTCCGTGGTATGAAACCGACGCCGCCGGCGCTGCCCGTCGCCTGCCGGCGCACCCACCTCGGGGATCACCATGCTCGCCAGAATCCTGACACTCGCGGCACTCGTCCTTGCCGGTAGCGCCCTCCCCGCATCGGCGCAACCGCAGTGCTGCGCCGCCAACGGCGGTCCCAGCGGCGCGTGCGCACCGACCGGCCAGATCATGTGCATGGACGGCACCGCGAGCGCGTGCATGTGCGGCTCGAGCACGTCGCCGCCGTCGACACTGGGTCAACTCGCCATGCCACCCACGGTCGCGCTCGGTGCGATCACGATCGGCACCACGAGCCTGCCGACGACGGCGCGCATCGCCAACGTCGGCGCGTTGCCGGTCATGGTGACGAGCATCGTGAGCGACGCACCCTCCGAAATCATCGTCGTCGGACACACCTGCGGCGTGGTGTCCGGCGGCGCCTCGTGCACCGTCGATCTCGCGTTCAAGCCCTGGATCGAAGGTCCGCGCAGCACGCAGATTCGCGTGACGAGCAACGGCGTCGGCGCGCCACAGGCCTTCGTCGTGACCGCCACCGCGGTCGCGCCCTCGGCCGCACCCCCGGGTCCGGAGGCACCGTCGCTCACGGTCGTCGAGTACGTCCACGCCGCATGGAACCACTACTTCGTCACGGGAGTCGCAGGCGAGATCACCAAGCTCGACGACGGCAGCTTCGAAGGCTGGCGCCGCACCGGGCTCACGTTCAAGGCGTACCCGAACGGGCTTCCAGGCACCGTGTCGGTGTGCCGGTTCTTCAGCCAGGCCTTCGATCCGAAGAGCTCGCACTTCTACACGCCGTTTGCCGACGAATGCACGAAGGTGCGCAGCAACCCCGACTGGTCGTTCGAAGGGGACGTGTTCGGCGTGGTGTTGCCCACCCCCTCCGGCCTGTGCCCTGCCGGATTGTTGCCCCTGTATCGCCTGTACAACAACGGCGCAGGCGGCGCGCCCAACCACCGTTACACCCTCGACGTCGGCGTGCGCGCAATCATGCTGGCCTTCGGCTGGCTTGCCGAAGGGGCGGGTCCGACGGGCGTCATTGCCTGCACGCCAGCCTGATCCTGACGTCCCCGCGACACCCCTGCACGGGGCGTCGCGGGAGCGGGTCGCACGCGTGCCTACAGCGTCCCGGCGTGATCGCGCAGGCAGCGGAGCGTTCGCTGCGGCGTGAACGAGGCGACCGTGCAGCCGGGAGCGACGATCCAGTGCTTGCGGCCGGCTTGCGCGAGGGCATCGTCGATCTCGGCGCGCAGGTCGGGCAACGGCCGTTCCTGAATCCGCGTCTCGTCGACCCCGCCCATCAGGCACTTGCCGAACTCGGCGCGCAGTTGCGCGAGCGACGGGTTTCCTTGCAGGCGATCGGAAAGACTCACCACCTCGCACGGGTAGTCGCGCACGCGAGCAAGGTCGAGCCCGACACCGTGGATGTGCAGGATGCGCACCGTACCCGCGGCAGCGGCGAGGAGCCGGAGGTCGAACGGACGCTGGAACTCCTTGGTCACCGCGTCGCCCACCCCACGCGGGAATCCCTCGCGTATCGCGGTGTTGATCGACAGGAAGAAGCCGTCGGCGCCGGCGTCGCGCGCCGCCGCGACGTAGTCGCACAGCGTGTCGCACACGGTGCCGATCATGTCGAGCGCGGCTTCGCGATGCTGCGGAATGTGCACGCCCTCCGAGAAGCCGACGTTGCGCACGACCTGCTGGTACGGGTCGAAGAGCGTGTCGATGATCGGCACGTCGGGCCCCAACTCGCGGCGCAGCTTGCGAATCGCCACGAGCTGGCGTCCGAACGCCGGCTCGTCGAGCGAGAGACGGCGAAAGCGGCGCATCACATCGGCGCTGTCGAGCCGCTCCATCCCGCTCGGGATCGGATAGCGATAGTCGTTCATGAGCTTCACCACGTCCCAGTCGTATTCGCGCTGGAACTTGAGATGAAGCTCGGCGGTGTCCTCGCCCGACAGGTGATCGGAGAGGAAATGGACCCAGCAGGTGACCGGCGGGCGATCCGGCTCGCGACCTTCCATGGCCGCGAGAAAGCGTTCGCGGCGGTTCATTCCGGCTCGATCCCGGCGCGCTTGACGAGTTCGCCGATCTTCTCGCGCTCCGCGGCGATGTGCTTCGCGTAGGCCTCGGGTGACGCCGACGGCGTGACCTGCATCCCCTGCTTGGCGAACGCGGCCTGCAATTCGGGATTGGCGAGCGCCTTGATCATCGCCGCGTGCAACTGATCGACGATCGCCTTCGGCGTCCCGGCGGGTGCCGCGACGCCGATCGACGTCGCGAACTGGAAGCCGGGCAACCCCTGCTCGGCGATCGTGGGCACGTCGGGCAGGATCGCGAGGCGCTCGGTTCCGGTCGTGCCGAGCGCGCGCAGCTTGCCGGCCTGGATGTGCGCGAGCGGCGTTTGCACGAGGTCGATCATCATCTGGATGCGTCCGCCCAGGAGGTCGTTGAGCGCGGCGGACGCGCCCTTGTACGGCACGTGGACGATGTCGATGCCGGTGCGCGAGCGGAAGTACTCACCCGCCAGATGCAGCGTGTTGCCCACGCCGGCCGAACCGTAATGGATCTTGCCGGGGTTCGCCTTCGCGTAGGCGATCAACTCCTGCACGTTCTTCGCCGGCACCTCGGGGTTGACGACGAGCACCAGCGGCGAGGTGATCGCGGCCGAGATCGGCGTGAAGTCCTTGATCGGATCGTAGGGCAGCTTCTTGTACAGCCACGGATTCGCCGCGTGCGTGGTCATGCCGATGAGCGCGAGCGTATAGCCATCCGGCGCGCTCTTGGCCACCACTTCGGTGCCGGGGATACCGGCAACGCCAGGCTTGTTTTCGACGGTGATCGGCTGCCCGAGCGCCTCACCCATGCGCTGCGCGATCTGGCGTGCGACGAAATCGGACGAGCCCCCCGCCGTGTACGGAACGACGAGACGAATCGGTTTGGTCGGAAACGCTTGCGCCGCGGCCGGCACCGGGGTCACCGCAGCCAAACCGAAGAGCCCAAGCGCGCCGAGGGCGCTCAAACGACGAATCACTGACATCGCCTACTCCTCCTCGTGAAATCCGCTTGACTCTAGCACACGCGCCTTCTCGTGGACGAGGATCGCGGCGGCGAGGTCGGCCGCGGCGTGGCCCGAGAAGGCGAACAGCGTGCACGCCTTGTCTTCTTGCGGGCGCGCAGCGCGACCGGCCGCGATGTCGGCGAGGTCGGCGGCGAACGGACCCGCGCTGATGAGCTGTCCCTCGCGACCGGCTTCGCTCGCCTGTTCGCGCTCGTCGGTGACCCGCCGCGTCGTGGCATCCCACCCGGTACGTTGCCAGCTTCGACCCAAGTCGACCGCGGCGACGAAGGTGCCGTCGGCAAGCCACGACGGATCGAGAAACGGTTGCGCCAACCCGTTGGGTACCGTGGTGACGACGATGTCCTGCTGCGCGACGGCCTCCCGAGGCTCGGTGCTCGCGCGCGCTGCCATCCCCGAGGCGGAAAGCTCATCGGCAAACGCGCGCGCCGCCTCGATCCGTCGTCCCACCACCGTCGCCTCGCGCAGCGCCGGAAACGCGTCGCGCAACGCCGCGCAATGGCTGCGTGCCTGGACCCCGCACCCGACGAAGCCGATGCGCGTGCTGCCCGCGCGCGCGTAGTGCGCTGCGGCGACCGCGCTCATTGCCGCGGTGCGTGCGGCGGTGAGTTCATCGGCGTCGATGAGTGCCACCGGACGGCCGGTGCGCCAGTCGTTGAGCACCAGCACCGAATTCACCGTCGGGCCCCCGGCCGTGCGTGCCGCGGGGACGACGTTCACCCACTTGCAGGCGCTGTACCCACGGGCAAGATCGACCGCCGCGAGCGCGAGGAGCAATTCGCCTGGCGACGGACGCAAGTGCGACTTGGGTGCGACCCGCACCTCGCCCGCGGCAAAGCGGGCGTACGTCGCCGCGATCGCCTCGCGCCACGCCCTCGGCGTCAGCGCCAGCGCGCGCACGTCGTCGTCGGTGAAATGCTGCATGACTCCTCCCTCCTCGCCCTCAAAGTGAACGGCAGGGCTCGCCGCACCCCGCAGGCCAACACGGCGGTGTCGCGTGCGCGACGCTCACGACCCGCCGCCCTCGGCCACCGTCGCGACGCTCGGCATCGACAGCCGTTTCACGCCGGCAACGAAGCGCGACAGCGTCTGCGACAGCACGCCGGGTGGAATCATCGCCTCGATCAACTGGAAGCGGCCGCGGCGTGCGTGCGCCGCGGTCAGCGCCGTCGCGAGCTCGCGGCGCGTGCGCACGCGCACGCCGTCGCCGCCCAATGCGGCTGCGACATCGGCGAAGCGCCACTCGCCGAGGTCGTTGAAGCGCGATTCCGGCTGGAAGGTTCGCAGCATCTCCCAGCTCGCGTTGTTGAAGACGATGACGATCGGATCCCAGCCGTAGCGCGCGCAGTTGCCGAGCTCCCAGCCGGTCATCTGGAACGCGCCGTCCCCGACGAGCACGAGCGGGCGTTGCCCGGTCGCGGCCTGGACGCCCAATCCCGCGGGCACGCCGAAACCCATCGTCGCATAGTAGCCAGGAGCGACGAGCGCGGTGTGTTCGATGTCCATCGCCGTGAACAGGCAATCGCCGATGTCGCAGGCGAGGGGCATCTTGCCGTGCAGTGCCATGAGATCGTTGATCGCGGTCGCGATGTCGTTCGGCGCGATCGGTGCGTCGTCGGCGACGAGCCCGCGCGGGAACGTCGCGCGCACGACGTCGAAACGGCGCCGCGTCGCCGGCACCTTTGCGAGCAGGCCATCGACCAGCGCTCCGAGTGGGATGTCCGGATAGACGTGATAACCCATCGTCACCTGCCCGTCGAGCGCACGAATCGTGCGCCGCAGGTCGATCTTGCGTTCGGAGACCGCGAAGTTGGTATCGCAGAC
>WBZO01001783.1_pt3 | contig 13678 bp, 9 predicted proteins | sample 5204261 | NCBI WGS metagenome assembly WBZO01 (sample SAMN12412400, study PRJNA552823) | activated sludge metagenome | isolation source: activated sludge from anammox sidestream of wastewater treatment plant... | place: USA: North Carolina | collected 2017-09
CTGGCCAAAATGATCCCCAACGACCTGAATATCACCCTCGAGCGCGCCGCCTCGGTGAATGCCGATCTCAAGGCCGCCATCGAGGGCCAGGAGGCCACGCGTCAATTGTGGGACCATGCGGTCCTCCTCGAGGGGCTTAGCCGCAACACGGGCGTCCACGCGGCGGGCGTGGTCATTGGGGATCGTCCGCTCGATGAATACATTCCGCTCTGCAGGGGCAAGGACGAGGAAGTCATCACGCAATACGAAATGGGCGCGCTCACCCAGTTGGGCCTGCTCAAGATGGATTTCCTGGGGCTCAAGACACTGACCGTCATTCAGACCGCGCTGCGGCTCATCCATGAAAAGGAGCCCGCTTTTGATCTCGACGCCATTCCTGTGGATGACCCGGCCACCTTCGGCATTTACAACCGGGGGGAAACCATCGGCGTCTTCCAGATGGAAAGCGGGGGCCTGACGAGCGTTTGCAAGCGATTCGACATCCAGGGCATCGAGGAAATCATCGCCCTGAATGCGTTGTACCGTCCGGGCCCGATGCAATTCATTGACGATTTCATTGCGCGCAAAAAGGGTCAAAAGAAGATCGAGTATATCCACCCCCTGCTCGAGAAGGTCTGCGCCGAGACGTACGGGATCATTGTTTACCAGGAACAGGTCCAGATGGCCGCGAATGTTCTGGCGGGTTACACGCTCGGCGAGGCGGACATCCTCCGGCGGGCGATGGGAAAAAAGGACGCCAAGCAAATGGCCAGCGAGAGGGTCCGCTTTATCGAGGGCTGCAAAAAGACGAATGACATCCCCGCGAAAGTCGCAGAGGCCATTTTTGGATTCATCGAAAAATTCGCCCAGTACGGTTTCAACAAGAGCCACAGCGCGGCCTACGGGTGGGTGTCCTACCAGACCGCCTACCTCAAGGCCCACTACCCGGTTGAACTCATGGCTGCGCTGCTCACGCACGACGCCTCGACAACCGACCGCCTCGGCGAGGTCATTGCCGAGTGCCGCCGGATGGACATTCCCATCCTGCCCCCCTCGATCAATGAGAGCGGCCTCGAATTCTCCCCCGTTGAGACCCCCTCCGGGCGGGCCATTCGGTTTGGCCTCGCTTCGATTAAAAATGTCGGACGCGCCGCCATGGCCACCGTCGTCGAGGAGCGCGCCGCGCGCGGTCCCTTCAAGAGTCTGGATGATTTCTGCGCAAGGTTGGATTCCCGGGCTGTGAATCGAAAAATCCTCGAGAGCCTCGTCAAGTGCGGGGCTTTCGATGCCTGGGGTGATTCACGCGCTGCGTTGTGTGCGGACATTGAGTCGGTCATGGCCATGGCCGCAGCCATCCACCGGGACCGATCGAGCGGTCAGGGAGGGCTCTTCGATGATATGGATCTTGCTCCGACCCCGCGCAAGGCGGGTCGGCAGGCTGTCGAGCCCTGGTCCAAGGCCGAGACCCTCGCCCACGAAAAGGAATTGCTCGGCTTTTACGTCACCGATCATCCCCTCGCGGAATATCAGGGCCATTTTGACAGCGGCAAACTCACTCCCATCGGCTCGGTCCTGGGGGCGACCGAGTCGGGTTCCTTCAAAATTGGCGGGATCATTTCCTCCGTGGAAAAGCGCTTCACAAAGAAGGACAATCGTCCCTTTGGGGTGATTGCCCTCGAGGATTTCACGGGGACCCTCGAAATCACCGCCTGGGATGAGGTCTTTTCCAAATACGCGGAATCGCTGGTCCCTGGGACTGTGATGGGAGCGGGCATTCGCGTCACCTATCGCGACGACACTCTCCGCGCCACGGCCACCAGTTTCGGGGCGCTCAAGCCCCGCGCCGGCTTCCGCCCCGTCCGACTCCGCCTCGCCCATGCGCGTCTGACCCCCGACATTTTCGAGAGGATCGCCGCAGCCGCGCGCAGCCATCCAGGGCAGCGCCCCCTCATTCTCGAAATTATATCAGACCTTGGGGAATCCGTCATCCTCGCGGCCGGGGAGGCCTTCTGCGTTGCCGAAGAAGCCGCCCTCCACGAGGCCGCCGGAGACGCGCTCCTCGGATAAGGGCGGACGATTCTCTTGGAGCCGTCTGACCCGGCGGGTACGCGCGCCGCCCAGGGTTTTCCCCAAGGTGGCGCGCTGTAGGTTATTTTTTCCCTTCGCCGGGACGATATTCTTCCTCGGCCAGTTGGAAGGCCTGAGCCAGGCCGACCATGTCCTCGCCGGGGCGCAGGGCGTCCATGGCCTCGGCCTCCTTGCGGAGATCCTCCTCGGCGTAATGGGCCGCCTTGATGGACAAACCAATGCGGCGCTCGGCCTTGTCCACTTTGATGACACGGGCCTCGACTTCCTGGCCGACCTTGAGGACGTCCTTCACCTTCTCGACGCGCTCTTCGCTGATCTGGGAAATATGGACGAGACCGTCAATATCATCCTTGAGCTGCACGAAGGCACCAAAATTGGTGAGTTTGCTGACCGTCCCCTTGACGAGATCGCCAATTTTGAATCGGGTTTCGATTTCCTTCCAGGGATCCACCTCGAGTTGTTTGACGCCGAGGCTGATGCGCTGGTTCCCCTTGTCGATGTCAATGACCACCGCCTCGATTTCGTCGCCCTTTTTGAGGACCTCGCTCGGGTGGTTGATTTTGCGCGTCCAAGAGAGGTCGGAGACGTGGACCATTCCGTCAATGCCCTCCTCAAGCTCGACGAAGGCGCCGTAGGCGGTCATGTTCCGGATCTTCCCGCGCACCTGCTTGCCTATTTCGTAGCGGACCTCGATTTCATCCCACGGGTTTGGCACGAGCTGGCGGACGCCCAGCGAGATTTTGAGTTCGTCCTTGTTAATTCCGAGGACGACCGCCTCGACTTCCTGGCCGAGGGTGAGGACATCCGACGGGCGCGCGATGCGCTTCGTCCAGGACAGCTCGGAAACATGGATGAGCCCCTCGACCCCCTCCTCGATGAGGACGAAGGCTCCATAAGGCATGAGATTGGTGATCTTGCCCTTGATCGTGGCGCCGACTGGAAAACGGTCCTCGATTTTGTCCCAGGGATTGGCCTGCATTTGCTTGAGGCCCAGGGAAACGCGCTCGCGGTCCTTGTTGATATCGAGGATTTGCACCTCGAGTTCCTGACCGACCTTGAGAAGTTCGCTGGGGTGCGAAAGCCGCGCCCAGGACATGTCCGTGACATGCAGGAGGCCGTCAATCCCATCGAGATCCACGAAGGCCCCGAAGTCGGTGATATTCTTGACGACGCCCGTGACGCGGCTGCCCGCCGAGGCGGTGGCCAGGAAGGCCTGGCGTTTCTCCGCGCGTTCCTGCTCGATGATTTCCCGGCGGCTGAGTACCACATTCTTGCGGTCGTCGTTGATCTTGACGATCCGAAAATCGTAGGTGTTTCCGATGAATTGCTGGAGGTCCTTTGGCGGGACGATGTCAATTTGCGAGGCCGGCAGAAAGGCTTCGACGCCGACATTGACGGTGAGCCCGCCCTTGACGATGCCCTTCACCTTGCCCTTGATGAGCCCCTCCTCCTTGAAGACGGCGTAAATTTTTTCCCAATTCTGGCGGGCGGCCGCCTTCTCCTTGGAGAGGACGACCATGCCCTCGTCATTTTCGAGGCGTTCGAGGAGGACTTCGATTTCGTCTCCGATTTCGACTTCGGAGGGATCTTCAAATTCATGAGCGGGAATGACGCCCTCGCTCTTGTATCCGATATCAATCAGAAATTCCCTGGGGCGGATTTCGAGGATGCGTCCCTTGATGATGCTGCCTTCGCGATAATTTTTTACGGAATTTGCGATGAGTTCCTTTAATGCGGCCATGATGCCTGGTGAGTGGGTTGAGGTTTGGTTTTGTGTTTTGTTCCGCGATCCGCAGGGTGTAAAAGACACCACTTGGATCAGGCCCGCATCCACCTGGACCGGACTGTTCGGAGGGGCGAACGTAGCTGGTTCCTCCGCGCTGGCAAACAAAAAAAAGAGACCATGTGGGTTTTTTCTGTCGGTACCATGAGATATTCCCGTTGGAAAAGCCGCTGTTGCGGGTTATACACAGGAGGAAGATATGGCCGCGCCATCCGTCAGCCTGCATGCCCGGAGAATGTCTCCCCTGACCCGCTGGATTCTCCCGGCATTGGTGGTTTCCCTGGCCCTGCACCTGCTTTTCTTCTGGTGGGCCCGGGAGCGGGTTGTCCACCACATGAGTCCGGAATTTTATGATCGCATTGTCCCGCGCACCTTTCGGATCGAACGCGCGCAGATAGATCCAAAATTGCTCGAGCCCGCGGCGGATGAGAAAAAATCGGTCCTGCTGGCTCCGGTCCCGGTGGATCTTCCCAAGGAGAGCATTTCCTTTGGCGCGCCCGACGCCCCGGCCACGGGACAGCCTGCGGCGCCCCCCCTGACCACCCCCCTGCTTGCGGACAAGCCTTCGATCCACGCGGACAACGCATCCTCCCTCCTGGACGCGGCGCAGGCCTCGGGCGCGCGGAGCCTGCTCAATGACTCCGCTGCGATGGAAGAGGCCCTGCTCGCCGACAAGACCGTGCCCGGTCCCGTCACCCTTGAGGATGCCCTTTCCCAAAACCCGGCGGGAGGCGCGCCCATGGCTCCGGAGGGCGCGCTGGCCGGGGAATCCCAGCCGGGATTCAGCAACCTGGATGAATTGTTGGCGCGCACCGGGCCGCTCAGTCCGGAAACTGCGCCCATCCTCATGCCCACGGACCTCTTGTTCGATTATGATTCCGCGGATCTGCGCGAGGCGGCCATTGAGAGCCTGGCCAAGTTGGCCACCCTCATCCGGAGGAACCCCCACGCCCGCTTTGTCATTGAGGGTCATACGGATTCCTTTGGATCGGACGCCTACAATCTCGACCTGAGCGCCCGGCGGGCTGAAGCCGTGGGACGCCTTCTGGTCCTGTCCATGGGCATTCCCGCGGATCGTATTGCCGCGAGAGGCTATGGGAAGTCGCGCCTCATCGCGCCGGCCACCGGCACCATCGAAGAGCAACAGATCAACCGACGGGTCGAAATTGTCATCCATACGGAAGCCGTGCCATGACGCTCCGGGCGAATGGCGTCCTCGAGGATGCCGCCGCTGACCTTCGGGAACAGGCCCGGGCGCGACGCGGGGAGGCTGTTGCCCTGTTCAAGGGGTTTCGCAAGATCGAGGAGGAGCGCCTGCGGGGGTTGCTCAAGGAGGGAGGGGGAGGGCGCGAGATCGCCCGCATGCGATCGGACATGGTGGATGTCCTCCTCAAGGAACTCTTTGTGGCAGTTGTCTCCCGTCGCGCGCCGGGCGGCCTCCCCGAGCCATTGGCCGTGGCCGCCTGCGGAGGCTATGGACGCCGCGAGTTGAGCCCCTTCAGCGATATTGACATTATTTTCCTCCACAGGAGGACCGCCATGCAGCCGATCACCGAGGAATGCGTCCGGGAGATTGTCACTGCGCTGTGGGATATTGGCTTCAAGGTCGGTCATGCCACGCGCTCCATTGGAGGCGCCATCCAACAGGCCAATGCCGACCTCGTCACAAAAACAGCCCTGCTCGAGAGCCGGTTCCTGACTGGAGAGAGGGAAATTTTCAAAATTTTCCGCAGGCGATTCGAGCGCGATTGCGTTGCTGGCCGGAAGGCCGCCGTCTATGTTGCCTGGAGGCTCGCGGACCAGGCGCGGCTCCACGCAAAGTATGGAGGCAGTGTCTTCATGCAGGAGCCGCATGTCAAAAATGGCGTTGGGGGATTGCGGGACTTTCAGAATCTCCTCTGGCTGGCCCATTTCCAGCATGGCATCACAACGCCCGCCCGGCTGGTCGCCCGGCGCGTCCTGAGCGAGGACGAAAGAAGAACGCTCGAGCGCGGACGCGATTTTCTCCTGCGCATCCGCGCGGAAATGCAATGCCTCGCCGGGAGGGCCTCCGATGTCCTCACCCTCCAAATGCAGGGGCGCGTGGCCACGGCCCTCGGCTATCCCCAAAAGCACATCCTGCGGCGCGTCGAGGCCTTCATGCGCGATTTCTACACGCATGCCCGCGACATCCACCTCATCACCTCGGCGGCCATCGAGCGGCTCCGGCTGACGCCCGAAATGCCCAAGACGGGATTGCTCGGCATCCTGAAACCCCGCAAGACGGAGCGGTTCGATGGCTTCATTGCCAGGAACGGACGCCTCCTTCCCGAATCGCCGGGGACATGGGCCGCCGACGAATTCCGGCTCATCCGCGCGTTCCACCATGCCCAGACGCGACGCCTGGAACTGGACGGCAAATTGCGCGATGACATCCGGCGGGAACTCCCGAGGGTCAATCGTACATTCCAATACGCGGTCTCCTCCCGGGAGACCTTCCTGGCCATCCTCTCACGCAAGGGGGAGGTCGGCAGGATTTTGCGCGACATGCACGACATTGGATTCCTTGGCCTCTATCTTCCGGAATTTGGGGCTCTGACCTGCCTGGTGCAGCACGAATTCTATCACCGCTACACGGCGGACGAGCACACCCTGGTCTGCGTCGAGAAACTCGATGGGATTCTCTTCAGCGAGGAGCCCCGCTTCCGCGGCTACCGGGAACTCTTCCAGAGGCTCGAGGATCCAGCCATTCTCTATCTTGCGCTCCTGCTGCACGACACGGGCAAGGCCGCCAACACGCGCCACCATGAGGACGCCAGCGCCACCCTCGCGCAGAAGGTCGCCCGTCGGCTCCAACTCCCCCCGGAGCGCCGCCGGATGCTCATCACCCTCGTGAATTCCCATTCCGAACTCAGCCTGACCGCGCGCAAGCGCAATCTCGAGGATCCCGAGACCATCACCCAATTTGCCGCCATCATCCACACGCAGGCCAATCTCGACGCCCTGATGCTCCTCACGCTCGCGGATGGCATGGGAACGACCAACGAGAATTGGTCGGATTGGAAGGAGAGCCTCATTTGGACGCTCTATCGGAACACCTCCCAATTTCTGAAGAATGGACGGGTTGCTCCGGAATCCCCCGGCGGGGACCGCGGGGCGCTGCGTGAAGCGGCGTCCCGTCGCCTGCCCCGGGATTTTGGCGGAGAAATTGCCGCGCATTTTGACCAGATGCCCGCGCGCTACTGGCAAATGTTCGACGCCGAGGCCATCGTGGGACACCTCCGCCTGTTCCGCGCGTTTCTCGAAAACCATCTCCGCTCGGAAGCCGGCGCGCTCACACCCTCCCTTTGCTGGATTGGGCGCCCGGAGCGCGGCCACAGCGAAGTGTGCGTCTGTGGCTGGGATCGTCCGCGTCTCCTCGAGCGCATCGCGGGCGCCTTCCTCTCCTGTCACGTCAACATCCTCAGCGCCGACATTTTCACCCGCGGCGACAACCTGGCCCTGGATTGCTTCCGGGTCTGCACCACTGCGCTCGAGCCCGTTGCCAGCGCAAGGGATATCGCCCGGATCGAATCCCGCCTGGCGGAGAGCCTGCGCGTCGAGGATTACGATTTCCTGCCCCTCATCAACCGGGATTCCCGCCTGCGCGCCTACCGCATTTCCCAGGAGGCCGACCTGCCAACAAGGATTGCCATCAGCAATTCCGAGCGGTCGGATTACACCCTCGTGGATATCCAGACCCCTGATCGCCTGGGACTCCTCTACGACCTGCTCCGCGCCTTTGGGAGCGCGGGCGTCAATATCGAACTCTCCCGCATCACCACCGAAATGGATGTCGCCATTGACAGCTTCTACATCACAGGCAAATACGGCGGTCAGGTCCGCGACCCCTCCGCCCTCCGCAGCCTCCAGCGTCTGCTCCAACAGGCCTGCAGTCAGCCCCGGGAGTGATCCCGCCCGCCAGCCTCTCACGCAGTTGTTCGGAGTGTTCTGATCGGGGAATGCGTCCGATGAGCTTAATTTTTATGGCGGAGGTTGGGCTTTTTGATTTGGTCGGCGGGGTCTTCATAGGGACCCGCCGCGTTGGCCAGGTCCGCCTCATCCGTGGGCAGGAAAGGCTTGAAGCGGTGTTTGTCAATCGCCTTCATGTAGGCTTCGTGGGCGCTGACATTTCCTCCGACGAGTTGGCTCCAGATGGCGTCGTCCATGAATTGCATGCCTTCGGATTTACCACCGACGATGACATCCTGGAGTTTCTGAGTCGCGCCTTCGCGGATGATGGCGGAGACGGCGCTGTTGCAGACGAGGATTTCGTTGACGGCGACGCGCCCGTTGCCATCGGCCTTTTTGAGGAGGAGCTGGGCGACGACGCCGCGCAGCGAGGCCGAGAGCATGGTGCGCACCTGGGACTGCTGGTCGGACGGGAAGACGTCAATCATGCGGTCCACGGTCTTGCGGGAGTTGTTGGTGTGGAGGGTGCCAAAGACGAGGAGGCCGGTTTCCGCAGCGGTGAGAGCGAGGGAAATGGTCTCGAGGTCGCGCATTTCCCCGACGAGAACGATGTCGGCGTCCTCGCGGAGCGCAGCCTTGAGCCCGACCGGGAATGAGATGGCGTGCTCGGGGACTTCGCGCTGGGTGATGATGCTCTTCTTGTTGCGGTGGACGAATTCGATGGGCTCCTCGATGGTGACGATGTGCCGGGAGTAATTGACGTTGATGTGGTCAATGAGCGCGGCGAGCGTGGTGCTCTTTCCCGAGCCGGTCGGCCCGGTGACAAGGACGATGCCGCCGCGCATTTCGCCGAAGGTCTGGATGACCGTTGGAACGCCCAATTCCTCGAGAGTCTTGATTTTCGTGGGAATGATCCGAAAGACGGCGCCGTAGCCATTGGTCTGCTTGAGATAATTGCAGCGGTAGCGGCTGTCCGCGTCCATTTCGTAGGCAAAATCCAGGTCGCCCGTCTCCTCGAACCGCTGCCAGCGGGTGGGCGAGCAAATTTCGCTGAGCATGAAGGCCATCTCGTCGTGGGTGAGCGGCGTTTCCCGGATGGCCATAATTTCCCCGTGACGGCGAATTTTGGGGGGTTGGCCCTCCCCGAGGTGCAAGTCGGAGCCACCGGACTGAATCAGCACATCAAAGAACTGGTCAATATACGCCATGAGCAGGATCCTTCTTATCAGGAATCAGTCGCCTCGCACAGCCCCCAATTGACCGGCCTGAAAATTTTTTTCGGAGGCGGGAATTCCCCGGCGGATTTCCGGGTGTGGCAATGCGGGGGCGTCCTGCGGTGGGTCGGGCAGGAAGGGCGCTGTGGCGATGCGGGCAGCCGTTGGAGGAATGCCGCGTCCGCGCAATTGTGTGACCAGAAAATCCCGGAAGGGTTTGCCGCGCGGGAGGCCTCGCAGCCGTGCCAGGGTGGCCAGGATTTGGGCGTCCACGGCTTCCTCCAGGGGGCGGAGGGTTTTCTCAATGGACAGCGGGAGCATGGTGGGTCTGTTCCGGGGATGCCGCCACTGTTGGCGCAGGTGGCGCTCCCAGACGGCGGCAGCCTCGAGCTGCGCGCTGTAAAAGCGGGTCATTTCCGCCCGTGGCAATCCAATGCGGAGGGCAGGTTCGACGAGAGCCTGCAATCGCGCCTCTTCTTCGTCGCCGCCGGGCTCTGCGTTGGCGGCAAAGCGGGCCCATGCCTCCGCGCGGGCGACCTCGAGGCGCTGGGCGAGCATTTCCGCAAGCCAGGCCATGTCGGACGAAGGAACAAAGCCCCGGCGCGCCTTGGGAATCCGCTCGGGTTTGGCTGGGCCCGCCGACGACTGCGGAGCCGGGGGCCCGTGGCTTGCGCAGCCCACGAGAGCCAGAATACCAAGGACAATCCAGACTCTCATCGCCCAGATCCGGAGGTTTCCATGACATCCAGCGCGTTGGAAATTGCGTCCACGCGCCGCGTTTTGAGCTCTCCAGCAGGTTGTTCCGATTCCTCAGGGAAGGCTCCACTGCGCGTTTCCATTTGCGTCACCTCAAACCAATTCAAGTAGTCGGCGATGGCGTTGCCGCGCGCCATCAGGGCCGCGCGCAATTCCCCGACGGCGGCGAGGCGCTTGGCAGCGTCACGGCGGGACTTTTTTGCCAGTTGGGTGGCCAACAGTCGGTATTCCTCGACAATGGGGCGGAAGAGGGGATGCGCCTGACTCTCCAGACGCAGGAGCGCCCCAGCCTTCTGGGCGAGGATGAAGCGTCCGCCATTCTCCCTTGCAATTGCGGGCATGGCGTCCGGGCCCTTCAGAAGGGCCAGTTGGGGATCTTTTCCAGAATCCGCGGACTGGAGATCTCCGAGGATGGCTTCGAGGCGGCTATTGGATTCGGCGACGGAGAGTGGCTCGAAATTCCGTAGTTCGGAGGCGCGGGCAATTTCCAGCGTCCAAAGTTTTACGAGGTCCGTTGATTTTTCTCCGAGGCTGGGGAAGGCTTTGAGGAGGAATTGCGGATCCTCGGCCCGCGCGGCATGGAGATCATGCAAATAGGCGGCCAGGGAGGCCCTCCCCTCTCGAACGGACAAGAGCGCCCGCAGCAGGGTCAGGGCTTGAGCCCGATAAATCGCCCGTGAAACCGGGTCTGAAAAATTTGGCCGCTGTCGCAGGAAGGCTTCCAATTTGGGAGGGGGGCCGCTTTGGACAAGACGCCCAAACAAATCCGCGGACAGGCCATCACGCTTGGCGGAAAATTCCTGCCAGGCGGCCTCGACCAGCCAGTCCGGAGGCATGGCAAAGGGTTTGCCGGGTTTCGGGCGGACTTCGCGGTACATGATTTCCATGATCAGCGCCCGCAACAGGGCGCCCTCGACCGCTGGATCTCCTGACTGTGTCCCGGTGGGAATATCCACCTGGATCCGCAAGGTGTCTCCATCCCCGACCAGCAGGGAGAGCCTGGGCTGCCGCGAGCCTCGCAGGGGCTCGGCTCCAAGCCTGACCACAACGGGCCATTTCCATTCCGTGGATAGTCCTGTCACTCCAAAAAATGCCGTCGAGAGATCGTCCGCCAATCGCGCAGTTTCCATGCGGGCTTTCCGCGTGGACCCATAGACAATAAATTGTTGGGAGACGCTAAAGGCGCGCTCCTGCGGGGTCGGCTGCTGGGCGAGCGCAACGGTCGCCGCCAGAAACAGCGCTGAAATGATGCCCCCGCCCATAAACGGCGCGCGCCGGATTACGGCGCGGTTCCACCCCACAACACACTCGCACCCTCTGGAGAAATTGTGATTTCCGAGGCCGTCGCGAGCCAGGAGAGGGGGGTCTGCAGACCGTCAAAAATCCCCTGGAAACTTCTGACAAAGTAAGGCAGGAGCGGATGGGGAATGGGGAGGCGTCCGATGGTACCGGAAATGACCTCGACTGTGCTCCCGGAGGGCGCGCTGGAAATGCGCAGTCCGAGCTGCAGATAGATCGGCCAAGTGCGAAGGTGTTGCTCCGTCCCGAGGGTCAGGGCGCCATTTGCCGCATGCACATAGGCGCGCTCAAAACGCGCGCTCAGAAATCCGGCCTGACCGTCCAAGCCGCGCAACCGGGTGGCCAGGAAGGTATTGGCCTGCGTCATGGAGATGTGGAGCGTTCGCGGATAGGGACTCTCGCGGGCCACTTGGATATCCGCGGCAAGCATGGAAGCCAGCGTGGGCTTGGACTGGAATACGTCTGGAATATCGTTTGGAGGGCGGAGAGCCTGGATCAGGGCGGCGGCCATGACCGCCAGGATGGCAATGCCAAGGACTTCCCGAATGAGGGTCAGTACCAGCCGGCCCAAGCCCGCTTTCTTGACGGTCTTGGCGCCCTGGGCCTCCCTGCCATAACGATATACGGGAGGAGGGGGGGCGCTGGGCGCATCCGTTTTTTCCGTGATTTCCAGACGCGCTCCGCAATTCTGACAAAATACGCGTGTCGGATCATTTTCGAATCCGCATGTATTGCAATTGTTCATGCCGCTTTGGGCTTGCCCGCCTTGCCCGCCTTTGCGCCCTTGAATTCCGACTTCGCCGCAGGCTTGGATTCGGTGGTGGATGGCTTGGAGCTCTCGGAGTCCTTCTTGGCGGATTGTTTGTAGCCCTCACTCCGGTAGTCGGTAATGTAGAATCCGCTGCCCTTGAAAATGAGCCCCGCGCCTGCTCCGAGCAGCCGCTTGACCTGGCCTTTTCCCCAAGTCTTCATCCGACACTGTTCCTTGGGGCAGGTCTTGAGCGGTTCGTCCTTCATGGACTGAAAGACCTCGAATGTCTTTCGGCACTTGGAACAGGAGTATTCGTACGTTGGCATGAGAAACGTCCATCCTTAGCAGGTTTTTACGTCCCTTTGCAATGCTCTATGCGCGCTCCCAAATCCGCGCGTAAGAAGAAGGCGGGAGGGACTCGTTCCGAGTTCCTCTCCGTCCCGCCCTGTAGAGGAAAACGGAACATTTTTCTCTGGCCCAGGCGAAATTTGTTCCAAATTCCGCTACGTAGAGGAAAACGGAACGTTTTTCTTCGAGGAAAACGGAATGTTTTTCTTGCCCGACGCTCTCTCGAAGGACCGACTTCCGATCTTCCCCTGGCCATCCAGCGCATTTTCTCTCTTTACGCCCTAATGCGCGGATTGGGGTACTCTCTTTCCTCTTGACAGCGCACTGAGACGCCGCTTAGGGTTGCCCCATATTTTGCGGGCGTAACTCAGTTGGTAGAGTGCAACCTTGCCAAGGTTGATGTCGCGAGTTCGAGTCTCGTCGCCCGCTCCCCCTTTGCCTTTATGTCGGCCTGGGTGGGGCCATGTGGGCTGGGCGTCTTCCTAGCCCCATGAAATGACTCAATGGAGTCACTTGGCGGATTTTCTCGGGTCGGCCTCTTCGATGCGGCGGGTGATTTCCAGGGCAAGATCCAAGGCGGCGGCTGCGGATTGACCGGTGACTTTTGGAGTGGCGCCCGCCCGGACGCATTCCAAAAAATGGGCCAATTCGATGCGGAGCGGTTCGCCTTTGACGACCGGCACGGGCTCGCGGACGATCCTGCGTCCGTGGACTTCCATGGTGATGGCGGAATCGGTCGCGAGGCCAATGAATTTTCCGAGGGTGGAACTGGCGCGTTCCGTGGACTCCGCCAACCGCAGCAGGTAGCCGGACTGGTTTTGGTAATCAAGGGACAGGTAGGCATTCTCCTGGAAGACCCGGATTTTGCGCACCCGGTCTTGGCTGATGCGGCTGGCCGTCACATTGGCGACGCAGCCATTTTCAAAGTGGATGCGCACGTTGGCGATATCCTCCCCGCGGCTCAGGACCGCGATGCCGACGGGGTCAATGGACACAATCGGTGACCGGATGAGGTGCAGGATGATTTCCAGGTCATGGATCATGAGGTCCAGGACGACGCCGATGTCCGTACTGCGGTTCGGATAGGAGGAGAGGCGCGTCACCTCGAGGAAACGCGGGTTTTGCAGCCGTTTCTCGAGTTCAGCGAGGACGGGATTGAATCGTTCGATGTGGCCGACCTGGAGGATGCATCCCTTTTCCGCGGCGAGGCGCGCGAGTTCGCGCGCCCGTCCGGGGGTGTCGGCGATGGGTTTCTCGATGAGGAGGTGCTTCCCCAGGGCGAGGAGCTTCGCGCTGATGTCGAAGTGCGCGATTGTCGGCGAGCAGATCGTGGCTGCGTCAACGCGGGACGCAAAATCCTCGAGGGAGGCCGCCGCATACACCCCGAATTTTGTGGCGACCGCCCGGCAAGCCCGTGGGTCAATGTCGTACACCGCCGAAAATGCCGATCCTGCGAGTTCGGCGTACACGCGCGCGTGGTTGGCGCCCATGTGTCCGACACCGACGACCCCTGTGCGCAGGGAGGTGGTG
>WBZO01005066.1_pt1 | contig 13677 bp, 14 predicted proteins | sample 5204261 | NCBI WGS metagenome assembly WBZO01 (sample SAMN12412400, study PRJNA552823) | activated sludge metagenome | isolation source: activated sludge from anammox sidestream of wastewater treatment plant... | place: USA: North Carolina | collected 2017-09
CCGAGGACAAGTGGGGCTTCCGCCGCAGCCTCGGGACGATCGCGCGGAACAAGACGCTTCGCTACCTGATCCTCACGAACGCAGCGTTCGGGTTCATGCTTTCGGGCGTGGTGTTCTGGATCCCGGCGTTCTATGAGCGCCGCTACGGGTTCAGCGGCCAGGAGGCGAGCTACGCGCTCGCGGGGTTGGCGCTGTGCGCGTTTATCGGCACCTGGTACGGCGGGCCGCTCGCCGACCGCTGGCTGAACCGGGGGATGACATTCCTGGCGCGCATGGGTCTGGTCGCGACCATCGTGCTGACGGTCACCTGGACTGTTGGTTTCAGCATCCAGAATGCCGCGATCTCGCTGGCCTTCCTGCTCGCGGGCGCATTCGTCACATCGCTGGGCATCCCGGGGCTCATCAACATCATCGCGGCGGCATCTCCGCCGCACATCCGGGCGCAGGCTTTCGCCGCATTCGGGCTCGCCCTGGCGGTGCTCGGCGGCGCCCTGGCGCCGCTGGTGGTCGGCCTCATCTCGGAACTCTTCCAGGCGCAGTTCGATGCCACGGAGGGCGAGGGCCTGCGGTATGGGATGGTCCTGGCGACGGTGGTCGCCGGGTCGCTTGGGACGCTCCTCATGCACCGGACGACCCTGTATGCGGCCACGGACGTGCGGCGGGTGCTTGCGGAGTTCATCGCGAAACAGACGGAGCGGGCCCGGCGGGCGGCGGAGGCGGATGCCCCGGGGACCTGACTGCCCGTTCTCCGGGTGCCGGGTATAGTCCGGCTCACGTCAAGATCGAGGTGCCCATGGATCCTCAGGTCGAAGCTCTTCTCCAGATGATGGCGGCGCAGGCCGAGGCGACCCGAGCGCCACAAATGTGGGAACTCCCCGCGGATGTCGCGCGGGCCAACGCGGATGTGGGCTTCGCCGCGTTCAATCAGCCGATGCCGGCGACGGTCGCCATCGCGGACTGCCGGATTCCCGGCCCGGCGGGTGAGATCCCGGTGAAGCTTTTCACGCCGCAGGGGAGCGGCCCGTTTCCCCTTCTCGTGTTCCTGCACGGCGGCGGCTGGGTCATCGGCTCACCGGATACCCACGCGAAGCTCTGCGCCGAGTTCGCGGAGGGGGCCGGTGTGGTGGTGGTGAGCGTGCACTACCGGCTTGCGCCGGAACACCCCGCGCCGGCCGCGCTGGATGACTGTGTGGCGGCGATCCGCTGGGCAGTCGAGCACGCCGGTGATCTGAACGCCGATGGTTCGCGGTTCGCGGTTGGGGGCGACAGTGCTGGAGGAAACCTGACGGCGGCAGCGATGCTGCGGCTGCGCGACGAGGGCGGCCCCGCGGCACGGTTGCAGCTGTTGTTGTATGGGGCCTTCACCGCCAACAACGACTTGCCTTCGGTCATCGAGAACGGGGATGGGAAGATCCTGACGCGCAAGGCCATGGAGTGGTTCTACGGCCACTATCTCTCCGGTGGGGCAGACCCTGACGACCCGTACATCGCGCCCATCAAGGGCAACCTCCGCGGGGTGCCGCCGGCGCGCCTGATCGTGGGTTCACTCGACCCTCTGCTGGACGATTCGAAGCTCTTTGCGAAGGCACTCGAGGATGCCGGCGTACCGGCGAAACTCAGCGTCTACCCGGACCAGCCGCACGTGTTCCTCCAGCTCTCGGCGTTTCTCGACGGTGGGAAGCGGGGTGTGGCGGAAGCGTGCGAGGCGCTGCGCGAGGCGCTGAAATAACTCAGGCGGCCACGGCCGGAGCCGCCGCCGGCTCCGGCAGCGGGCTGGCGACATAGGCCCGCCGCCAGAGCAGGTAGAGCCCTGGCATGACCACGGCGAAGAAAACGGTTACGAAGGCGAACGCAGCCTGGATGGAGACATCGTCGGTGATGAAGCCGATGACCGGCTCGAAGAAGGCGAGTTCAACGCTGAGCACGAGCGCGGACATGCTCAGGACAGTGGCCCGCCTGTCGCTCGGCGTCTGCTCGTTGATGTAGCTATCCATGGTGGGGCGGACGAGCCCCTGGATGAGCGCGGGTAACGCGAAGAAGGCGAAGGCGGGCTGGATATCGAATGCCGCGAGCCCCAGGAACGCCAGGATCATCCCGCCGCAGGCGGCGGCGATGATTTTCGGGCGGCCGGCCCGGGCGACGATGCGGTAGGCGAGGATGGCCGCCACCACGGCGAAAACCCGCAACGGCGCCTGGTAGACGCCGAAAAGCCCGGTCGCGACGTCATGCTTGATGAGGAAGGGCTGGACCAGGACGACCGGCGCGAACGCCGCCATCATGATGACCGAGCTCATCAGCACCGAGTAGCGGACCTGGGGCGTGCGCCAGGCATAGGCCACCCCGTCGCGGAGGTGTTCGAGGTAGCGGCGGGATTCGTGGGCTACGTGTGGCTCGGTCATCGCCAGGGCCACGAAGAAGGCGAGGAGCGGGCCGATGAAACTGACCTGGACGGTGAACGCCAGGCTGGTGAGGGTGGCAAGCAGGCCGCCGAGGATGACGCCGGTGGTGCTTGCCGTGATCGAGACGGCGAACCCGCGCCCGGCAACTTTCGAAAACGTCGATTCGAGCCCGGCTTGCTTCAGGGAGTCATACACGAGGGCCTGGTCGGCGCCGCTGCGGCATGCCCCCGCGACGGCCCATAGCATGTAGTCCGCGAAGAGCATCCAGTAGTTGGTGGTGAAGCCGAAGCCAAGGATTGTGAGTGCGTACACGGCCGCGCCGAGTGCAAGCACGCGGCTGTGGCCCACGCGGTCCGCAAGCGCGCCAAAGGGAGCCTCGAGGCTCGCCATGACGAGCCAGAACGGCATGTCCATCAGGAGGATGTACTTGAGCTCGAGTTCGCGGACGGCGGTGAGGTACTTGATCCAGATCCCGATCCAGAACCCGAACTCCATCAGGAACAGGAACGCGTAGTAGAGGCGTACGTTCCGATGGGCTACGGCTGCGAAGTCCCGCGGCATGAGCGCGTAGCGTAGGACATCGCCGGGTTGTGGCCATCACCCCGTGCAGGGTCGGGAGAGGGGGCGCGTCACACGCGGAAGCCAGGCCTCCGCTCACAGGCCTGGCTCCAGAACGCGACGTGCGCCAGCGGGAGGCTAGACGCTGGGGATCCAGTTGAAGAGGCCGGCGCCGATCGGAGCATCCGGGAAGTCGTTCGAGGTTGCCACGATCCCGAGGACGAGCACCATGACGGTGAGGCCGACGGTGTTGGCGATGACGACCTGGGTCGAATCGGCGCTGGTGACCGACTGGACCGCGTAGATGGCCATCACAAACACCAGTACCAGCGGCACGATCGCGAAGACCGGATGGAGGACCGGGATGAACATCAGCAGCGACAGGGCGAGGGGAGCGGCCGCGTAACCCATCGTGCGGAACAGCGCCTGCAGGTCCGCTGTTGCCTTGAAGACCTGCACCAGCATCACGTAGGCCAGCAACACCCAGACGCCATACATCGCGGCGAGGAAGATCCCCCCGAGGATGAAGGTGTTCAGGAAGAGGCTGTCCGGAGTGAAGTCGAAGTTGAACTGCCACCAGAGGAACGAGCCGAGCCCGGCGAGAAGAGCGCTAACGCCCGCCACGATGAGCGCCGGGATGAGTTCGGCGGGGTCGTCCCGGACCTCGTCGAACACGGTGGTGTCCAGCTTTGCCAGCCGAACGAGTCGATTGATGATGACGTTGGGGTCCATGCTGCCTCCTGCATGCGTCCCCGGGCGTGGTGAGCCTGCTCACGTGACTAGGATTGCCCGGCGGTCGGCGGCACTATATCACGCAATGCAAGAAACAGTGAACTGCCTACTCGCCTAAACGATTAGAGCGGCCGTTTGCCGGGCAACCCCGGCCGCCGCGGATACCTCTCCGGCGTGGGACCAAGCTTCTCCACGACGACGACCATGCCCGAGTCGCTCACTTCCTGGCGCATCGCCACGGTTGCGCGGTGGACGCAGTTGAGTTCGCCAAACGCCCGGGCGGCCTCCTCGACCTCTGCTTCGGCTCCGCTGCCCTTCGGCAGCACGACCCAGCCACCGGGCCGCGCGAGTGGCACAGTGTACTCGATCAGCTCGCGGAGTTCGGCGACCGCCCGGGCGGTGACCAGCGCGCAGCTATCGCGGAGGGGGCCGCGCCCGGCATCCTCGGCGCGATCGGGCAGGACGCGGACATTGGCGAGTCCGAGTTCGGCAGCCATGGCCTCGAGGAGGCGGGCCCGTTTCTGGAGCGGCTCCACCAGCGTGACGGGGGAATCGGGCTGAAGGATCGCGACCACGAGCCCGGGATAGCCGCCTCCGCTTCCGACATCGGCATATGGTTCGCACGAACTGGCGAAGCAGCGGGCGATGCGGAGGGTTTCGAGGCTCTCCGCATACTGGCGGCGGACGACGTTCGCGGCAGTGACGGAGGTGACCCTCGTGTGTGGCGCAGCATCGGCCACAAGCCCCGCGTGGCGCTGGAGGAGCGGAAGCCACCGCTCCGGGCCAGGGAACGAAGGGAACAGGCCTGGAAGGTCTTCCCACGAGAGTTTCACGCGATACCCCGGCGCACGATCACGTGATCGATGGTACAGTGAGTGCATGACGAACGAATCCCGGGGTGCACCCGCGGTGCAGATAACCCTCGGCGACGCCCTCAACGAATACCTGTCTTCCCTGAAGCCCGAACAGCGGCACGACTACGAAGGGTTCGTCCGCAAGTACGTCGAGTACGCCGGCGCCCAGATGGCCGTGGGCGACCTCACCGGGAGCCGCGTCGAGAGTTACGCCGAAGTCAGCATCAAGCACACGGACCCGAACGCGGACAAGCGCGTGGCGGCCCTCAAGGCGTGGTTCCAGTTCCTCAAGAAAAAGAACTACGCCAGCCAGAACTTCGGCGTGCACATCCGGATCCGCAAGCCGGCGAGTTCCCGGGCCGGGAACCGCGGCATGGCAGTCCGCATCGAAGAACCACCGATCGAAATGACTGCCGAGGGCATCGAAGACCTGAAGCGCGAACTGGCCGAGATCGAAAGCAAGGTCCCCGATATGGTCCGCGCGATCGAGCAGGCGCGTTCGGACGGCGACCTGAGAGAGAACGCACCCTATCACGCGGCCCGCGAGGCGCTGGCGTTTTCGGACAACCGGAAGAAGCGCATCGAGACCGCGCTGAAGCGCGCCGTGGTCGTCGACCGTTCGCAGAAAGAGGCCGACGTGACGGCCGTCGGTTCGGTCGTTACGGTGACGTACCTGGACAAAGGACTCCAGATTGCCTACCAGCTGGTGGGCGCGCGTGAGGCGAACGCATCGGAAAAGAAAATCTCCGTCGAGTCGCCGGTGGGCAAGGTGTTGCTCGGCCGGCGCATCGGAGAGGAAGTCGAAGTAACGGCTCCCCAGGGCGTGATGCGCTACCGCATCGATGCAATCACTCACGGGACGTAGGACGGCGGGGCGTGCGCTACGGCCAACGTTCTGCCGTAGTTAGCGGCAGAGGGTAGTGGTCCGCGGGCTGCCGCGAAGGCGATCGGGGGCCGCTCAGGTCCCGGCGTCGGGCTTTCCCCAATACGGCGCGCAGACGCTGCTGGCCATACTCCCTCGTGTCAGGAGGGAAGCCATGCTGGTGATTGGTGACGTCAAGTGCTTGCATTGCGGGTTTGTGAGGGGCCGCTGGGTGGGCCCCAAGGGAGCGGCGCTGACGGCATCTGGCCTGAAAGACGAGGCCGGGCAGGCCGTGGCCGCCCCGGACGAACCGGTGCGGTGTGTGCGGTGCGACGGTCCGGTCTTCCTGGATGACGCGAGCCTGGTGACCTCGAGCTACCGGCTGCGCAGGATCCGGCGGCTGCGGGAGCAAATCGCCGCGCTGGATGCGGAGCGGGACCGCGCCGCCTGAGCTAGCAGCAGTCATCCTTGTAGCCGCAGCGGCGGCAGACAGCGAGACGCGACCCCTTGATGTCGGCAAGCAGGGAGCCACAGCGGACACAAAGCTGGAGCGGAATCGTTTCGGATGGCATTGGCCTGCATTGCGCCATGGAGTGCCACTACGTGTCAAGGGGAATCGCTAAACCGCTTGACAAGGTTAGCATTTAGCTCCTAGATTTCAGCATGCCTTGAGCGGGCCGCGCGCCAGCGAGCGCGGCCCCGATGACAGTGCCGTCACAGAGTCGCTCACCCCGCCTCGTGCACGGAAGGCCCCCGCCCGCGGGGGCCTTCGCCGTCTTTGGCGATACTGATGCAGCTCATAGGCGAAATGGATTCCCCCATCGAAACTACCCGCACCGTGACCAGGGAGAAGTGCCAAATCGTGCACACTCGGCGACACTGGATGGTGAACACGTACTCGCTCCGGGGTGGAGCGTGAGGAGTCATAGGGTAATGCAACTGTGGAACCTGCGGCGGGTCGGGCTCTTGGTAGCTTCGGCAGCGTTGATTGGCGTGGCCGCCATGGCCTGTGGCGGTGGCGATGACGACGACGCGAATGGGAACGGCGATGGCGCCGCCACGGCGACGAGCGCCCCCGAGGTGACCGTGCCCGAGGGCGCGCCCTTCATCGACCAGGACAAGCTGAAGTTCATACCGACCGAGCTGACGGTGAAGGCGGGCGAGAAGGTCTACTTCAAGAACAGCGAGACCGCGCTGCACACCGTCACCATCAACGGCGTCGACGAGTCGGGGAACATGAAGAAGAACGATATCTTCGTATTCGAGTTCCCCAACGCGGGTGAGTACAAGATCACCTGCGAGTACCACCCCCAGATGAAGGCGACGATCACGGTCACGGGATAGCCGCGGAGGGTCAGGGGGTCTTGAGGGCGGTGGCCGGCCCGAGCCGGACGAGCACGTCGACTCCCGCCGCGGCGAGGTCTGCCGGCGGGTTCAGGAGACGGAGGTCGAACAGGCCGGCAAGCTTCCCGGCGGTGTAGTGCTTGCCCGAAAGGTCGAAGATTCCGGGTTCGCCGGGGGCTTCGGCCTTTCGCATCTGGAGGTACTCGCGCGGGATGCCGTAGGCCTCCAGGTGGGCGAGCGCCAGCCGGGCTGCCTCTTCCTGACCTTCGGGGTATTCGATCGCGATGCCGGGGGCTTCGTCCCGCACCTGCGGGTCCGCGAAGAAGCGGTCGATGATGGCATACATCTCGTCGCGGTTCGGCAACAGGATGAGCTGGGCATCCTCGGAGATGCCCCCGTAGAGCGCGGGCGCGAGCGAGAACGTCTCGATGGTGTCGAGGTTCATTTGCCTGGCGAGGAGCGCGAAGCCGGGGACCTGGGCCGTCTCGATGTCCGTCCGGAAGGAGCTGCGGTAGGAATCCCAGAGTTCGGGGATCTTGGCCAGGTAGCCCAAACTCACCGACTTGCCCGCGACCGCCTTGATGACTATCTGCTGCCGCTCGATACGCTTGAGGTCGCCATCGACGCGGACGCGGGAGTAGCCGAGCGCCTGGGCGCCATCCATGTGCTGCTCGCCGGCCTTTACGGTGTTGCCGGGAAACACCTCGAGCACATCCGTGCCGAAGTCCGAAATGTCCTCAGGGACCACCAGGTCGATGCCACCGAGGGCATCGATAAGCTCGACGAAGCCGACCCAGTCGATCACCACGTAGTAGTGGATGTCGAGGTTGAAGTTGTGTTCGACCGCGGCGACGGCGGCGGCGGCTCCCCCGCCGGGGTACTTGTAGAACTGCCCGTAGGAATAGGCCGCGTTGATCTTGTTTTCCGCCCACACGCCCGGTTCGTTGCCATAGGGGATCTCGGCCCAGGTGTCGCGGGGGACGGCAAGCAGATGGAGGCGGCCGGCGTGCTTATCGATGCTGGCGACGAACATCGTGTCGCTGCGGAACGAGGCATCCTCGGGCTCCCAGGGGCGGCGGTCGAGCCCAAGGACGAGGATGTTCAGCCTGGCATCGGGGGTCCACGCCGCGGGACCGGCGGTCGAGACGCCGGGGAGGGAGACGTTCACGCCGATATTAGTGCCCGGCACGAAGGCGGGGACCGACGGGACACTGACCTCGTTCGCCGGGAAGAGGTAGTGGTCGATGCGGGTGTAGGAATAGAGCGACAGATAGACGGCGCCCAGGGCGACGACAATAATTGCCGCCACCCGCACCGGGCGCCGGGAGATGCGTGCCCGCACTGTGGGGTAACCTCGCCCCGGCGTTTTCCGAACGGTAGGGTCGCCGCTCAATCTGCGTCAAGGAAGCCGGTAAAGCCCGTGTCAGAACGACTGCTTGTCCGCGCCGGCGTGCCCGCCCTGCCTTTGGGACCGCAGCGCGCCGACATCCTGTGCGAGGGCGGCCGGATCGTCGCGGTCGGCCGTGACCTGGACTCCCCGGGTGCGCGGGTCATCCATGCGGATGGGCTGGCGGTCGGCCCCGGGTTCATCGACGTCCACGTGCACGGCGGCGGCGGGCACTCGTTCTTCACGCAAGACCGGTCGCGGATCGAGGCGTACGCGGCGTGGGCGCCGCGCAACGGCGTGACATCGTTCCTCGTGAGTACGGTGGGGAACGGGCCGGGCGAATCCGAGGCCATTCTGCAAGCACTGGCGCCGGTGGTGGGTTCAACCGGCGGAGCGGAGGTGCTCGGATTCCACATGGAGGGGCCGTTTATCAACCCGGCACGGCACGGTGCGTTCCCGCCAGGCATGCTGCGGACGCCATCGGTTGCGGAGTGGGAGCGCTACGCCGCGGCAGCCGGCGGTGCAATCCGGCAGGTGACGTTGGCGCCCGAGCTCCCTGGCGCCCTCCCGCTCATCCGTGCCATCGAACGAGCCGGTGCCATCCCCGCGATGGGACACACCGACGCGACGACCGTGGAGAGTGCGCGGGGCTTCGAGGCAGGCATCCGGCACGTGACCCATCTTTTCAACGCGATGCGCCCGATCCACCAGCGCGAAGGCGGCCCGATTGTGGCTGCGCTCCTGGAGGATCGGGCGACGTGCGAGCTCATCTGCGACGGCGCGCACGTGGACCCCGCGCCTTTGCGCATGGCCTACCGCGTGCTCGGGCCTGAGCGGACGGTGGTGGTAACCGACAACCTCCACCTTGCGGGCCAGGAGGCCACCAGCGGCCGGTTCGCCGGCGAAGAGGTCACAGTGAGCGGCGCGAAGGCGGCGAAGGTCGACGGGACCATCGTGGGGAGCGTGGCCACCATGGACCAGCACTTTCGCAACGCAGTGGAGTTCCTGGGGATCGACATGGCGACCGCGTTCCGGCTTTGTGCGGCGAACCCGGCACGGATCGCTGGGGTGGCGGGACGGAAGGGCCGCCTGGAGCCCGGGTTCGACGCGGACCTGGTGGTGCTGGACAGCGATCTCCGTGTCCGGGCGACGGTGTGCCGTGGCGAGGTCGCTTTCGACGGACTGGCAACAGAACTTACGCGGGATTGAACTCGACCACGGCGAAGCCGCGGACACTCGGTTCGCCTGCCTCGTTGATGATGGCGAGTTCGAGGTCGGCGCGGCGTGCGCCACCTTCGTGGTAGATGCGGGCTACACGGCCTGCGATGTCGATGGGCCGGTTGGTCAGGTCGGGACGGCGATGGGCCGCGCGCACCTGGCGGACCCAACCGGCATCGCCGAGCCACTCATCGACAGCGCGGTAGAGGAGGCCGACTTTGAGGGGCCCGGGGACGAGCGTGCCGGGCATACCTTGGGCCTTCGCCGCCTCGGCGTCGTAGAAGAAGGCGGGGAAGGCCCACTGGAGCGCGCAATACCGGATCACCTGGCCCAGGTCTGGCTGGAGGTGGAGGACAGGGAGCTCATCGCCCTCCCGGACGGACGCCGGGTCGAGGCTCACGCGTCACCGCCGTCGCGGGCCTCGGCGGCCGAGTACTGGGTCATGGTGCGGCCACTGCGAGCCACCGGATTGCCGGTGGCGTCTTTGAAGAGGACCTCGGCGCGGAAATCGATGCTGTAGCCGAAACGGCCGCCGAAGCGCTCGGTGATGGCGACCACGGCGTAGACGGAGTCGAGTTCCTCGCCCATGCGGAGCGGCCGTTCGAACTGCCACTCGTTGCTGATGAGGAGTGAGTTCGGGAGGAGCGAGGGCATGCCGGGTGTGTCGGCCTCGGAGTCGAGGGCGGCGAGGACGTAACCGGGCACGGGTTCGCCGACGGCAGGCGCAGTGCGCGGGATGCGGCCCGTGTAGACCTCCAGGGCACGCCGATAGGCCTTCGGTGTCACCCGGACCCGGCCCATTGGCGTCTCCTGGCCAACCATGGCGCGGACCTCATCAGTGAGCAGCGAAGCTTCGGGCATGGCATGAAGCCTACCGGCCCGGGACGGGCAGCCTCAACCGCGGCGGCGTTTGTTACGCTGAGATGGATGATTTACCTGGACCACGCGGCGACAACCCAGCTGCGCCCCGAGGCACGGGAGGCGATGCTCCCCTTCCTGGGCGCGCGCTTCGGCAACCCCAGCGGCCTTTACGCGGTGGGCCGCGACGCGCAGGATGCCCTGGACGCGGCCCGGCGGACAGTCGCGGAGTGCCTTGGCGCGCGGCCGCCGGAGGTGCTGTTCACCAGTGGGGGCACGGAAAGCATCAACGCGGCGACCCTGGGGATCGCCTATGCGATGCGCCGCGCGGGCGCGGGCAACCATGTGATTACCTCGGCGATCGAGCACCATGCCGGCCTGCATGTGGCCCAGCACCTGGAGGAGCTCGGGTTCGAGGTGACGACCATCGGCTGCGATAGCGACGGCAAGGTGAGCGTCACGGAGTTCGTGCGGGCGCTGCGGCCGGGCACGGTGGTGGCGAGCGTGATGCTGGCGAACAACGAAGTAGGCACCGTCCAGCCGATCGCCGAGCTCGCGGGCATCCTGCGGGAGTTCGCGCGGAAGGCAAGTCACCGAGTTGCGCTGCACACCGATGCGGTCCAGGCCCCGGGGTGGATGGCGCTGGACGTGGAAAAGCTGGGAGTGGACGCGCTCAGCCTGTCGTCGCACAAGTTCGGCGGGCCGAAGGGGAGCGGCGTGCTCTACTTGCGCCGGGCAACGCCGTTCCGCCCACTGCTGCATGGGGGCGGGCAGGAGATGCAGAAACGGGCCGGTACCGAGAACGTGGCTGGCATCGTGGGGACCGCAACGGCCCTGCAATTGGCGGCATCGGGGAGTGCCGAACGAGCGGCGCGAGTGCGGGCTCTTCGGGACCGGTTGCGGGAAGGGATCCTGGCGGCGGTGCCCGACGCGCAGGTGAACGGTTGCCAGGTGGATTGCGTGCCGAACAACCTGAACATCGCGTTCGGGGGGCTGGAGAGCGACACGCTTGTACAGCGGCTGGACGCGCGCGGGATCGCCGTGAGTTCGGGCAGCGCGTGTTCGAACTCGACGTGGGAACCCTCGCACGTGTTGATGGCGATGGGCGTGCCGATCCGGCGGGCGGTGGGGAGCGTGCGTTTCTCCCTGGGCGAGACGACGACCGAAGCCGAGATTGACGAGGTGCTGCGGGTGCTGCCGGCCGAGGTGGCGGCGGTGCGGGCGGTTGGCGTGCCCGCCGTCTGACGGGGACACAAATTGCCCGGCGCTCGGCGACGACCCCCTCGCCGGCGAGGCTACCGCTGGCTGGCGCTTCTCAGATAGTCCTCAGCAGCTTGTTCGGTCGCGAAGCACCGTTCATCTATCACGAAGGTCCCCGCCGAGGGTGCCGGAGCCATCTCCCCGAGACAGAACGCGCCATTTCGCTGGGTACTCAGGGCCGAACCGTTCGATGTCGCGGCGTGATCGTCGGCTCGGGAGTGAGCCGCCCGGACTACTAGCATGCCTGCCAGTGACACGCCCAGGACCGCGACGACTCCGGCGGCCTGCGGGGTCAGGAAAGGTGGTACCAGGGCAAGCAAGCGCCGAATCGGCGCCACCCCCACCCGCACAAGCAGACTTCGATCGCTTCCTGTCCCGAGAATCGCGTGAATGCTCTTGAGGTGGAACCGCACGGCGTTCCTGCTGATGCCCAGGGCGGTCGCGATTTCGTTGTTGGTGAGTCCGCTCGCCGCGAGATCGAAGACCAGCCGCTGGGTTGGCGTGAGTCCGGCCCCGGAGAGTGTCGACCTGTTGTGCATGCGTGGACTCCCGACTCAAACGGACGACATCGCCCGAAGCGCGTCCTTTAGTATGGCTCTTTCCACGAGGACGACTGATCGTTGAGCACTCCAAGCGTGGCCTGGAACCCGGTGATCCGTAACGCCGCCCCGCCGAAGTACGTGTGCTCGTAAAGATCGACAGTACGTCCGCACTCGGCGACTGCCGACCCGGCGCTATCATTCCAACCAATCAGGTTGAAGTCTCCGTGCTCCCAGAGACCCCCACAGCCCTGGTCGGTCCAGAACTTGTACCAGCCTCCGCCGAAATTGGCATCGCGGTAGATCGTGAAGTGTGTGTACACCGCATCTGCGGCACCAAATTGCTGAGCTTCCTCTTCGTCCTCGAAGCACGCCTCGGACAAGATCGGGTCGATGTCGGAGTCTTCAGCGCGTGGGGCCATCTGACCCCAGCAGTACTGGTCAGACTTGCTGGTCGCGTTCGAGCTCTTGCCGGTCAGGGCGAGGAGCCCGAATGCCAACATGGACGAGCCGAGCATGACTCCGATGAGAGTGGATTTCTTTAGCTGAGACATCGTCTTTCCTTTCGCCCGTGGCGGTTTCGGCATCGTAACCACGCCCCTGGGGGTGCGTCGCTACCCCCCGCGTCCAGCCCAAAACCAGCAGGCTCGCTCATGTACAATCCCCGGACATCTGATTCGGGGGAACTCTCCATGCTCGTGCACGACGTCCTTGCTCACGCGGTGAAGCTCTATCCGAACAAGGTCGCGCTGGTCGACGGCGACGTGCGCCATACCTACCGCCAGGCAAGTGAGCGGGTGCACCGGCTGGCCGCGGGGCTGCTCGGGCTGGGCCTGAAGCCCGGCGACAACATCGGGATCCTCGCGAACAACTCGCACCGCTACTGGGAGACGTACTTCACGGCGAGCGTCGCCGGGACGCCGCTGGCTCCGTTGAACATTCGATTGGCGGCGCACGAGCTGGAATTCATCCTGAACGATGGCGAAATCAAGGCGCTGGTGCTCGGCCCGGAGTACATCGGGCTCTACGAACAGTTCAAGGAAAAGACGCCCGGGATCAAGCACGTCATCGTCCTCAACGGCGAGCTGGCGGGAGCGGTCGACTACGAGCAGCTGATCGCCTCCAACGCGCCGCTTCCCAGGCCCGCCCGCGAGTGGAGTGAGGACGACATGTTCAACCTCTGCTACACGGGCGGCACCACCGGGCTGCCCAAGGGCGTGATGCTGAGTCAGCGGAACGTGGTCTCGAACGCGCAGCACGCCATCCTCACGTTTGGGTTCAGTGAGCGGGACACGTGGCTGCACGTGGCACCGATGTTTCACCTTGCCGATGCGTGGGCCTGCTATGCGCTGACCATGGTTGGCGGTGCGCACACATTCCTCGGGGCATTCGCCCCCCAGGCCTGCCTCGAAGTCATCGAGCACACGAAGGTGACGAAGACGATTCTCGTGCCGACGATGATCAACTTCCTCGTGAACTTTCCCGGGCTCGCGAACTACGACACGTCGAGCTTGGACCTGATGCTCTTCGGCGCATCGCCAATGCCGGTCGACCGGCTGGTCGCGGCGAAGAACGCCCTCGGGCCGAAGCTCTGCCAGGCCTATGGGATGACCGAGACATCCCCGTTGCTCACGGCGATGAAGATGGACTGGACCAAGTACGAAGG
>WBZO01005067.1_pt1 | contig 13677 bp, 12 predicted proteins | sample 5204261 | NCBI WGS metagenome assembly WBZO01 (sample SAMN12412400, study PRJNA552823) | activated sludge metagenome | isolation source: activated sludge from anammox sidestream of wastewater treatment plant... | place: USA: North Carolina | collected 2017-09
ATTATTCCTGCAATTATAAACGATACCATTCCGGCAAGCCTGGCACAAACCGGGCTTTTCACCAATCCTGTTGAAGTGCTTGATCTCTCCCTGATACTCCCTTTTATTTTCCTTAGCGGATTACTTTTATTGAAAGGAAAAAGTTTTGGCTTTGTTCTTGCTCCTGTGCTGCTTACTTTCATTTTCTTAATGGATGTCACGGTCAGTGTACTTACTTTTTTTGCCGGCTATAATGGCATAGCTATAGATATTTCCATCGGAATTGTTATGTTGATGATGGCCATCTTCTCATTGGCCCTACTCATCATTTATTTTATAAATATCAGGAGTTGTAATCTCAGGTATTACAATGAACACAGGTAAGGGATGAATCTTTTCAAAAAAAATTGTACCTTTTAGGTTAAAAAAAATGGCTAGGTCTCATCACAGGAAAAGGCACAAGCATTTTCAACCCCCGGCACATACAAGAAACTATTCAAAGAAAAAAGGAAGAGGGGCAACAGTGATTGCCGTTGCAGGCGCAGTTGTGGCATTTGCCATCAGTTATTTTGCTACAGAAGGAAATTGGATCTGGGTAGCAGTAATCACCATCATTGGTGCAACGATCGGCTATTTCATCGGAAATAATCTCGATAAGAGCGTGGAATAGAAACAAAAGTTTCCAGGTCATTGATACAGGATCGTGCAACTGTGCGGATCAAGCACCGCTTTTCCCGACACCTGAAAATCCTGCATGATGATGTTGTTTTGAATGAACGTTTTCCAGTTGCCGTCAGGAAGCAGAGTGATGGTCTGCTCTCCCCTGCCGTTGAATGCGACAAGGATCTTTTTCCAGGAGTCTTGTACAGCCTCACCATGGATCAGATAAGTAACAACGCCGGGGGCATTCTGCGCACCATAATCGAAGTCAATGTAGCGGTCAATTTCTTTAGCGGTAGTCATGTGGAAAGCAGGATGTTCTTTTCTCATTCTGATCAAAGCTTTCACCAATTCAAAAACATCTGCGTTTTTGGATTTCAGGCTCCAGTCAATTTCATTGATGCTGTCCGGTGAATGGTAAGAATTCTCCACTCCTTTTTTGCTGCGCAAAAATTCCGATCCGGCATGCAGAAAAGGAATACCCTGGGATGTAAGTACGATGGCCAGAGAGAGTTTCTGCATTTCCTTACGGTCTGCCTCTGACGCATCTTTTACCGAAAGGCTTAATTTATCCCATAAGGTATTATTGTCATGGCAAGAACAATACGTGATTGTATTGAATGGCCCGGCTGCATACGGCGCTTTGGAATAATTCACTTTTGAGTAATCTACCTGAGGATGTTCGCAGGATGCCACCACACCAAAACGGATACTCTGTTCCATTCCGGGCTTGCCGCTTGCAAAGCCTCTGTCATTGATGTCGAACACACTGCCTTTGATGGCATCGCGGATATCATCACTGAACACAGCAATCCGGTCTAATTTGTAAGCATACTTTTTTAAAGCTCTCAATGAATCCGGCAAAGGCGAGCTGCCTGCGGTCCAGCCTTCGCCATAAAGCAAAATATCCGGTTTGATCCTGTGTAATTCTTTTGAGATGAGGTTCATGGTTTTTATATCCATCACTCCCATCAGGTCAAAGCGGAACCCGTCCACATGATATTGCTGCACCCAATACTTCACCGATTCCAGAATGAATTTCCTGACCATGGGCCTCTCACTGGCAATTTCATTGCCGCAGGCTGTGGCATCCGAAAATTTTCCGTCCGCCGTATGACGGTAATAATAGCCAGGAACCAATTGATTGAAATATGAATCTTCTGTAAGGGCAGTGTGATTATAGACCACATCCATGATCACCCGCAAACCATTTTGATGAAATGCCTGCACCAATTGCTTGAATTCCCTGATGCGGCTGATCCCGTCATAGGGATTGGTGGAATAAGAACCTTCGGGAACATTGTAGTTGAGCGGATCATAACCCCAGTTGTATTGAGGAGTATTCAGTTTTGTTTCATCCACCGAATTGAAATCAAAACAGGGAAGCAGGTGAACATCTGTTACACCAAGTTCTTTCAGATGATCCAATCCCGTAGAGAACCCTTCGTTGCTTTTTGTTCCCGTCTCCGTCAGCCCTAAAAACTTTCCTTTATTTTTTATTCCTGAGTTTTCAGAAATGCTTGCATCTCTGACATGCAATTCATAAACGACCGCATCCGTTGCATTTCTCAGCCGTGGACTTGAATCCTTTTCCCAGTCCTGCGGATTTGTATTTTTCAGATCAACCACCATTGCCCTCTTTCCGTTCACACCCACTGACTTTGCATAAGGATCCGGCACATCATTCATCCACTTACCGTTGATCATTACCCGGAAAGTGTAAAATTTTCCCTGCAGGTCACCTTGTATTATTTTCAGCCAGGTGCCTCCGCTGCTTTTTTGCATTTCTTCTTCTTTGACCGGTGTTCCATTTTCGCCATTGTCGTAAAACAGGATCTGTGCTTTTTCAGCCGTAGGCGCCCATATCCGGAATTTTGATGAAGAAGAAGAATAGGTCAGGCCGAGGTCATCACCGTTGTAAACAGGATAACTGTCGTAAACACTTTTTTGTGCATGGACAAGGACTGTTGCTGCAAGGAAAAAAAAGATGAAAAGTTTTTTCATGGATCACTTAATTGGGTTTAAAGATACTTTCAATATATGCTTTCATCCGGTAAAGTTGTGCAGAAATTATCTTAAAATTTTTCAGGTGATAAATATCAAATCTGTAAATTGTTCTTTTAAATAATACACCGTTATTTTTTTTCTTATGGGAGAATTTCAGGTAAAAAAACAAAGTAAAAAATATGATGTGGTCATTGTAGGCTCGGGTGCCGGTGGCGGCATGGCCACTTATATGCTGGCAACAGCAGGCATAAAGGTCTGCCTTATTGAAGCAGGCCCCATGTATAATCCGCAAAAGAATGTGACCCAATTAAAAAACCCATGGGACTCTCCCCGACGCGGTGCAAGTACTCATTACCGCCCGTTCGGTGATTTTGATGCCTGTTACGGCGGATGGGAAATTGATGGTGAACCTTATACTAAAGCGGAGGGCACTGACTGGCTATGGTGGAGAGCCAGGATGATCGGGGGAAGGACCAACCATTGGGGAAGAATTTCCCTTCGTTTTGGCCCTAAAGATTTCAGAAGGAAAGATCAGGATGGATTGGGTGAGAACTGGCCGATCAGTTATGATGATATCAAACCCTATTACGATCGTGTAGATCAGCTCATTGGTGTATTCGGCACTAATGAAGGTTTGGAAAATGATCCGGATGGATATTTTCTTCCTCCTCCCAAGCCAAGGCTTCATGAGCTTTTTATTAAGGATGCTGCAGCAAAAGCAAAAGTCAGGGTTATTCCGGGCAGGCTTTCCATGCTAACGCAAAAAATCAAAAGTACCACTGACAGAGGCCCTTGTTTTTTTTGCGGCCAGTGCAACCGTAACTGCAGTATTGCCAAAGCAGATTTCTCTTCATCCAATGTATTGGTTTATCCGGCTCTGGAAACAAATAATGTGGACGTGATCACGAATGCCATGGCAAGAGAAGTGCTGACAGACAATGAAGGTAAAGCCACCGGTGTTTCTTATATCAGTAAAGATGATAGAATGGAGTACCAGGTAATGGGTAAAGTGGTGATAGTTGCTGCCGGCGCCTGCGAGTCTGCAAGATTATTGCTCAATTCAAAATCGCAAAGGCATCCGAACGGGCTGGCCAACTCAAGTAATGTGGTAGGAAAATACCTTCATGATTCCACCGGCGCTTCATTGGGTGGTTACCTGCCAAAACTTTTCGGAAGAAAAAGATATAACGAAGATGGCGTGGGTGGAATGCATGTGTATTCACCCTGGTGGCTGGATAATAAGAAACTGGATTTCCCCCGCGGATATCATATTGAATACTGGGGAGGAATGAGTCAGCCGGCTTACGGATTCGGATTCGGGATAGAATCACAAAACGGTAAGTATCCTGTAAATGGGAAAAAGAAAGAAGCCGGAGGATATGGTGCTTCATTAAAAGAAGACTATCGTTATTTCTATGGGGCCAGTGTGGGTATGGGCGGCCGTGGTGAAGCCATTCCGCTTGAATCGAATTATTGTGAGATAGATCCCAATGTGGTGGATCAGTTTGGTATTCCGGTATTGCGATTTAATGTAAAGTGGAGCGATCACGAAATCAAACAGGCCAGACACATGAAAGAAACATTCAAAGAGATCATGCACAACATGGGAGCTGTAATTACCTGGGGCGGTGATGACGACGAAAAAAATAACTGGGGACTTGCCAAACCCGGTGAGATCATTCATGAAGCCGGCACGGTGAGAATGGGTGATGATCCGAAACGTTTTGCACTCAATAAATGGAACCAGGCGCATGACTGCAAAAATTTATTCGTCGTGGATGGAGGTGCATTCACCTCACAGGCAGACAAGAATATAACCTGGACCATACTGGCGCTTGCGATGAGAGCATCGGATTATATTGTGGATGAACTGAAGAAACAGAATTTATAACCCACTAAATTTCCCTGCGGGGAGACTTAAGATCCTTTAAAGTTGAAATGACATCAAAAAGTCCATATAAAACCGGGGGAATGTTTGAAAGAGCTTCGCCTTTGTTGTTTGCAAGGGCAAAGAAACTACGGAAGAACATGACTGAAGCAGAAAAAGCTTCATGGCTTCATTGTACGGCCGGTGTGAACGGATCGAAGGTCATGGGATATACGGTTATCAGGTTTTCGAATAATGTAGTGTATAAATGCCCTGAAAAAGCTTTTAAAGAAATTGAAATAAAAATAACTGAACAGCATAATATTTAAAAACAAAGCACTTTGCAAGACAGCAGAGTCTAAAAATCCCTTTAAGGGGATGGGTACTTACTTATGGACAGAAGAGAATCTTTAAAACTGATTGCAACAGGAGCTGTAGCAGTTCCTGCAGTGATCGCTGCATGCAACACTGAAGAAAAAAAGACAACAGAACAGAAAGCCGAACCTTCTTTCAATCTTGACCGATACCCGGAAGAATTGAAAAGGGAGAAAAAACTGCTGGCAGAAGAAAATTTCTTCACTCCTGAAGAAATGGCCACGATCACAATCCTTGCCGATATCATCATTCCGAAAGATGAAGTTAGCGGCAGCGCTTCCGATGCCAAAGTCCCCGACTTCATAGAATTCATCGTGAAGGACATGCCGGAACACCAGGTGCCCCTTCGGGGCGGACTGAGCTGGTTGGATGTTGAATGCCTGAAAAGATATGAAAAACCATTCCGTGAATGCAGCCATGAGCAACAGATCGAAATGGTGGATGACATTGCATATCCCGAAAGAAAATTAAAACCGGGGATGTCCCAGGGAGTGAAATTCTTCAACAAGATGAGAGACCTTGTGGCCACCGGCTTTTATACTTCAGAGATCGGAGTGAAAGATCTTGGCTATATTGGCAACAGGCCTAATCAATGGAACGGGGTTCCCGACGACGTATTGAAGCAATACGGACTGGCCTATACCGAAAAAGAATTGAGAGAGTGTGTGAAATTTGATTAGAAGATCATATTTCTGATCAAAAGTCCACTCTCTATTTTTATTGCTACCTGATTATTCTTATTGATACAAAATAATTTCTTTTTAAAGGGTACTAACTTGTTCCTTGCAATTTTTATTTCAGGTGAAGATCTGTAAGAAGCAGTTGATATAAGGTTACATCCAACGGCGTACTTTCTTTTTATATTCCCCGTAACTATCTCCAAAAGCCCTTTCCAGATATCTTTCTTCCGGCTTGATCACTAACAAAGTAATTGTGATCACCACTACAGGAATTAAGATCAGTGTCCACCAGTTACCGTACAAGAGCGCCAGGCCGGTGTACAAAGACATCTGGCTTAAATACATCGGGTTCCTGGAGAAAGAATAGATCCCGGAAGTTTGCAATGAATTTGCCGGCTTCACCGTGACCACCGTATTCCTTGTTTTGAAAAATTGCAGGACAGCAGTCCCGCCGATTATCATACTGGCAATAATGAAAATGATCCCTGCGATCCTTACCGCTCCGGTTTGAAAAAATGAGCGGCTGACCGGCATCCATTTCTGTAAAGGGAATGACAACAGAAAGATAGATGCAAAAAATAAAGGCGGAGGAATGAATACACCTGGGCTATCTGCTTTTTGTGACATCCTGTTCTTTGATTTGATGATGAAGCTGAATTTTTAAAGAATCAAGTTATGCCTATTTTTCTTTTACCACACATTCTTTCGTTCAACCATGATCAGTATTAATTTTTGTGACATAAAAAAACCATCCCGGTAAGGGATGGCTATTATGGTGCACTTAGTATTGGTTTTCTGCCCAGCGGCAGTAGCTTAAACAAGCTCTTCTTTCGCCGTCTTGCTGTAGTCCTCAATTAATTTCCTTTGTATTTCAAACGGCACCGGCTCATAGGCCTGGTATTTCATATTGAACTTGGCACGGCCCTGTGTAATGGAACGAAGTGAAGAAGAATAACCTTCCATTTCCGCAAGCGGAACTTTTGCTATGATCTTCTGAAAATTTCCTTCATTGTCTATTCCTTCCACAATGGCCCGTCGGCTTTGCAGATCGCCCATTACAGCGCCGGTAAGATCATCAGGACAAAGTACTTCCACACGATAGATCGGCTCCAGTATTTGCGGATCTGCCTGCTGAAATGCCTGGCGGAATGCCTGCAACCCTGCTATCTTGAATGAGATGTCATTGCTGTCCACAGGGTGCATCTTACCGTCATACACACATACTCGTATATCCCTTGCATAAGATCCTGTCAGCGGGCCGTTCTGCATTTTTTCCATCACTCCTTTCAATATCGAAGGAAGGAACCGTGCATCAATGGCGCCTCCGACAATACAATTGTAAAACACAAGTTTTCCGCCCCAGTTAAGGTCATAAGTATCCCTTGCCCTCACGGTAAGATCTTTGGGTTCCGGCATGCCTTCGTACCAGGGTTCTATTTTCATATACACTTCTGCAAACTGGCCGGCGCCTCCTGATTGTTTTTTATGTCGGTAATTGGAGTCAGCCATTTTTCTTATTGTCTCCCTGTATGGTATCCTGGGTTTCACAAACTTCACTTCCAGTTTGTGGATGTGTTCGATCTTCCATTTAGCAACGGCCAGATGCATGTCTCCCTGGCAATGGATCAATGTTTGCTTCAGTTCCTGAGAGATCTCCACCAGCAATGTCGGGTCCTCTTCTCTCAACTGATGCAATGCCTGTGACAGCTTTTCTTCTTCTCCTTTCTTCAGTGTTTCAATGGCCACTGTCATATTGGGAGATGGAAATTGAATAGGTTTCAACTCAATACTCCTGCCTTTTACATGAAGAGTGTTATTGACATGAGTGTTCTTTAGTTTCAGCGTTGCTCCTATGTCGCCCGCCTCCAATTCATTGACACTTGTCCTCTTATTTCCTTCCACCAGGAAAAGCTGGTTAAGCTTTTCAACCACCCCTGTCGTTTCATTTTCCAGCTCCATTCCGCTTTTTATGGTTCCGGAATAAACTTTAAAGAAAGAAAGTTCACCGATATGCGGTTCAGTTATCGTTTTATAAACGAATATGCATGCCGGGCCGTTTGCATCGCAGGGAAGGCTCTCCCCGCTTTTGGTGATCTGCGGAGGCATTTCGTTGACGCTGGGACATACATTATCAATGAATCCCATGATGCGGCCGCTTCCCATGTTACGGATGGCGGAAAGGCAGAACAACGGGAACAAGTCATGATTGATCATTGCCTTTTTCAATCCGTCTTTCATCTCATCTTCATCAAGTTCTCCTTTTTCAAAATATTTTTCCATCAGCCCTTCATCATTACTGGCGATGGACTCCACCAGCTCTTTTTGCAATTCTTCTGCCCTGGCTCTTTCTTCTTCAGGTATGGGAAGCTTTTCGGGTTTGCCGCCTTCATCTTTGAATTTGTACATGGTCATCCGGAGCACATCAATGATCTCATGAAATCCGGCGCCGGTGTGTCTCGGGTATTGCACCACTACCACATTATTTCCAAAATGGGATTTCGCTTCCCTTACGGTCTTGTCAAAATCGACATTGTCATCATCCAGTTTGTTTACGGCAAAAATCATTGGCGTTTTAAATCGTTCCGTATAATCCCAGATGATATCAGTTCCCACTTCCACTCCCAGCACTGCATTCAACAGCATGATGCCGGTATCGGCAACGCGGAGTGCAGAGATCACTTCTCCTACAAAATCATCATACCCGGGAGTGTCAATGATGTTGATCTTATAGCCTCTCCATTTTGCATGAAGGAGTTTACTGAAAATGGAGTTACCACGCTCCTGTTCCAGCTCGTGATAATCCCCGGTTGTATTCCTCTCGGCAATGCTGCCCCGTCGGGTGATCAGTCCGGCTTCATAAAGCATGCATTCCGCTAAAGTGGTCTTACCTGAGCCGGCATGGCCCAGTAAGACAATATTTTTTACATGTGAAGTATCAAACTCTGGCATAATAAGCTATTTTAAGAATAAAAAAATGAATGTCTTTCGAATTGAATGAGTAAAAAGACAAACTATACAGGCGATGAAATCAGGCAGGCAATTGCCTGTTTCAACATTATGTATTCTGATTAATGCGCTCGTTCCAGGAATCCGCTGAATTCTTCACGAAGTTCCTGTAAGGTTTTTTCCAATGATTGATATTGCCCCTGCAAGTTTTCGTGATATGTAATAGTGTCCTTATTCAGAGAACCGTCACTGTCTGCAATCTCCATGCTGAGCTTGCGGTCATGTGTTTTGATCGCCTGCTTCAGATCGTGAATGTTGATAAGCTGAATGTGAAATTGATTGTGGAGATGTTCTACCTGTTGGAGCTGGTCTTTGTCAAGCGGCTGGCTGGCCACATGCTGGAGGTGAGATTTGTTTTTAGAGAATTCGTCTCTGTATTTCCGAAGAGCTTCCCTCCAGGTGTTGCACTCTCCGGAGAGCTGCGGGATGTCTGCCTGAACCATGGTATTGAAATTTTAGTGGTGAAAAAAATATTTTACCGGTTTACAGGGGGCGGAAGTAATACTCTAAATTTAAAACTCTTTTTGAAATTACAGAAGAAAATTTTTACACAAAAAACCTGCAGTGAGTTTTACTGCAGCAGATCCCTATTTGGTTAACCAAATATTAATTCTAATTAACGTTTTATTCTTTTTGCAGGCCGTGCAGCCGGGTTTTAATACATCAATCCGGAAATAACCTTATCCTTTTCTTCTCCTTTTTATTACTGCTTTTGTTGCTTTTGTCTTATGGCCATTCTTCTTATAAATGGTAGTACGGCTGACCCTGTATTGATTAATCGCACCCTGGTGTCGGGTTCTTACTATTACCGAAGTACTTCGGTATGGTGTATAGAGGGCACGGGCATGAACCATCCTGTTAGTACGGACAACTACAAAACTTCTGTGGTAGATGCGGACATAGGGATGAAACACGTGCCAGGCAAATGGCCTCCAGGGATGCCACCAAACCGGATAATGACGCCAACGCCAGGGTGAAACCCATAAGGTATAAGCCGGCCTGTAAACAAATCGGACACAGGGCCAGAACCACACATTGACGATCAGGCCATCGGTTGCAGAAACGGATACTATGTCATTATCAGGGTTATAATAAGGGCCGCTTCCATTACCGGAATTATCATTTTCGGCAGATGTGCTATTTTCAGGCTCCACAATTTTTTGTTCACCATAAATATCTTCATCACCCACTATTTGTAAAGAAGCAAATTCATTACCACTTTTTTCCAATTCAATAACGGCAATATCCTGGCTCTCATTTTCTGATACAGGCACCTGCAGAATAAATACATGATTGTTGCCGTCAGATTTGTCTGTTACACGGACATAATCTGTTTCACCATCGCCGTTCAGGTCCAGGTTATTTACATGATTATCCGGCGTATTGATAAGCTTTTCAAATTCCTCAGGGGAACCGGCTTTTTCAAACATGGCCAGGGCACCCTGCAGGCTGAAATTATCTCCCGGCAGACCGGTGGAATCGTCAGCTGAATTGTCCTGTGCTTTCAGGGAAACACCGGATAGGCACAACCCTAAAAGAAGAATTGCAATGATTTTCAGATTCATAAAAATAAAATTTGTAGTTAGACGGAATAAACTTCCAAAAGTTTATCAGTTATTCTGCGGGATGGAAAAAAAATATTGGTTAAAGCGGGAATTTACCTGGTCTTAACCGGAAAAAATGTCTGAAGTATTCCTTTAATCCGGTATAAAATCATATTCCTGCAAACTCTGATGTTTACAACAAATTTCGCAGTTCATTTAGGCCGAATCAGGGTTTCCTGATCGGGGCAAGCTCAAAATTCGATAACTTGCCATTTCCATGATCACTCAGAATACTATTCAGCAAATTCTTGGAAGGATTGACATCGTTGAGGTTATTGGCGGTTTTGTCAAGCTGAAAAAACGGGGTACCAACTATCTCGGGCTTTGCCCTTTCCACAATGAAAAGACACCTTCTTTTACGGTTTCTCCTTCTAAAGAAATTTATAAATGCTTTGGTTGTGGCCGGAGCGGAAATACGATCAGCTTTCTGATGGAGCATGAAAAGTACAGCTATGTGGAATCCCTGAAATGGCTGGCCAATAAATATGGGGTGGAAGTGGAAGAGACTTTCACTTCGGATGAGGAGCGGAAGCAATTGCAGGAAGCAGAAAGCCTTTATATTATCAACAGTTTTGTGCAGCAGTTCTTTACCAGAATGCTTTTTGAAACGGAAGAAGGCAGGGATATCGGCTTAAGCTATCTGAAGGAAAGAGGATTCAGAGAAGATGTTATTAAAAAATTCCAGTTGGGCTATTCTCCGGAACAAAAAGATGCATTTTCGAAAGAAGCTCTGGCAAAACAATTCAGTAAAGATGTTTTAGTAAAGGCCGGCCTTACCGTCATAAGAAATGAACAGCCGGTTGATAACTACCGGGGCAGGATCATTTTCCCGGTACATAATCACAGCGGTAAAGTGCTGGGCTTTGGCGCCAGGATAATAAAAAGCAATGATAAGGCTCCCAAGTATATCAATACACCGGAAAATGAGATATACATTAAAAGCAAAATTCTCTATGGTTCATATTTTGCCAGGCAGGCCATTGACAAGGCGGATGAGTGCCTGCTCGTGGAAGGATATACTGATGTGATCTCATTACATCAGGCAGGAATAGAAAACGTTGTGGCATCCGGTGGTACTTCACTGACACAAGATCAGTTGAGGCTGATTAAGAAATATACTAAGAATCTGACGATCATTTATGATGGAGATGCAGCAGGCGTAAAAGCTGCGCTCAGAGGTTTGGATATGGCGTTGGAAGAAGGCCTTAATGTCAAACTGGTGCTTATTCCTGACAATGAAGACCCGGACAGCTATGTCAACAAAGTGGGCGCACCGGGGTTTATCCGGTTCATTCAGGAGAATAAAAAAGATTTCATTCTTTTTCAGCTTCAGGTGGCTTTAAAAGATGCCGGCAATGATCCGAATAAAAAATCCGAAGTGGTGAACCAGATCGCGGAAACGATCTCCAGGATCAATAAGGCAGAAGACTTTACCAAACAGCAGGACTATATCAAGCAATGTTCTGAAGTGTTGAAGATTGATGAAAGCGGAATGCATGCATTGGTCAATAAATTTATCCGCAACCGTATTTCCACTCTTGAAAAGAAATTACCCTTTGAAGAAGCTAAGAGTATTGAGGAGAACGCCCAAAAAGCTGCAGCTTCGGGTTATGAAGACAATACGTTCACCCTGTTATTCAAAGATGAATTGCAGGAAAGAGAAATTGCACGGGTATTGCTGGAGCATGGCGTAAAAAAATGGAATGAGCATCAGCTTATAGCAGAATATATTTTGTCTGAGTTAATGGAGGAAAATCTTTTTGATAATGCCGACGTCCTGAAGCTGATCAATACATACAGAAAATTACTTGAAGCTAACATTACCACTATTGATAAAAGCTACTTTATTTATCATTCCGATACTACGTTGAGCAGCCTGGCCGTATCCCTTCTCAATTTTCCTTATGAAGAAAGTGAACGCTGGCGTCGCGAATACAATCAGACAGCAGGATTTCAGGATAAACTTTTTGAGCAGGATTACGAGGATTTTATGAGGACAGTGACCACGGAAAAAGACAGCTCACTTATCAACTTTCTTAAAACGGAAGAAGACAGAACCGGCGAAGAGATTGATTCCGCATTGAATTATTTAAAATTAAAAAAGATAAAAAGGCTTCTTATACAAAATCAATCAGACCTGGAAAACGCACAAACGGCTGAAGAATTCGAGGTGTTGCAAAAAACACATCTTCATTTGAAACAATTAGAACAGGAATTATCAAAGAGGTCAGGCATTGTGATCATTCGTTAAGCGGATCTTTCTCCGGCATATCGCTGTACGATCCGGAAAGCAGATCCTCTTTTCTGATTCCGAATTCATTCAGGTAGTGTTCGCATTGTGTCTTCAACTGCTCTGCTGAAAGTCCGGCAAGCATATTCCCTGCCTCGATCTCTACAAAATTTCCAAGCCCGGGGACTTCATCCAAATGAAATTTTACATTGCCGATATAATAGATCTCTCTTTTTTTTCTGACAATGGTCTTTATTCCGGCAGCCTGTGTAAGAATTTGTTTTAATAAAAGAGGGTCATTCACTTTCATCAGCGTGAATTCAGAATCTTTTGGGCCTTCTTTGTCTTCTCTTTGATAATAGATCAGATTATTTTCGATCACACCTTCACGAAGCTTCAATCTTCCGTAAGGGACATTGAAATAGGTGTCTGTTTGATCGTCAGTACCTTTAAAATCTGCTTTATGCTGCACCAGGTATTCTCTGATGAAAGATGCATCAGGGCATCTCGCTTTTATTTCTACATTGATATAAGACATAAAAAGGCTTGCCGTTGTGCAGCAAACCTAATTCATTTTATAAACCGGTGATCTAGTCAGCCATTGAAGCTGCGACTCTTTTACGGGTAGTAGTCACTTCGATCTCACGGATATTCTGACTATCTGATTTTTCAAAACGGGTGGCGACCCATACATGATCCAGTTCTACACGGTGGATACATTCATAACCTGCATTGGTAAGGCGTTCCCAACTGCAATCACGGTTCAGGTCAGTGACAATTTTGGATGTTACTTTCGGATAAGCCACCCAAAACTTGGAATCTTCCTTCAGCGCCGGCATTACATCATTCAGAATACCGTGGAGCTGATTCACATTCACGGCAAAGATCAATGCGAAATCAATTTTCCTGCTTCTTAAAAGAGGAGTTACATTTTTCGCAAATGATAATTTGTGAAATTGTTTCTCAATAGAAGAAGGAAGACCCTGGATCAAAAGATTCTTTTCATCTGCATATTGCAGTTTTTCAAACAACGTTTGTGACATAGTAGAAACTATTTTAAGGGTTTCAGGCAACAGGCCACTATGGTCGTATGCGAAGTTCTCAAAGTAGGGACTGCAAAGATACAAAAATTCAGCGGGATAAGGAAGATTTTTTTGAAACAAGGCTAATTCTTTTGTTGAGGTGCTATAATTAGGGTCTGCTGTTTAAGTCAAAAGAAATTTCATTTTTGAAAACTCCGGTAGCTGATAGCGTGATTTTATCCACTTG
>WBZO01005068.1_pt1 | contig 13676 bp, 10 predicted proteins | sample 5204261 | NCBI WGS metagenome assembly WBZO01 (sample SAMN12412400, study PRJNA552823) | activated sludge metagenome | isolation source: activated sludge from anammox sidestream of wastewater treatment plant... | place: USA: North Carolina | collected 2017-09
GGCCGACCAGATCTGCCCGATCAAGGCCGAAGCGCACTCCCTACCCTTTGCCGAAGGCTTCTTTGATGCAGCTATCTCGATTGATGCCTACCAGTATTTCGGGACCGATGATCTTTATATCGACTACCTCGCCCGCTTTGTCCGGCCCGGCGGCTCGATCGGAATCGTAGTTGTTGGCCTGATGCAGGATTTCGTCGGTCCACCGCCGGACTACTTGACGCAGCCACAGAAAAACGGCAAAGTCTTCTGGGATCCTACCTGCCGCTGCTTCAAGACAGCTCATTTCTGGAAACAGCTCTGGCAAGGCAGCGCCTCGATAACGAAAGTGGAAGTGGACCCACAACGAGACGGTTGGCGTCATTGGCGCGATTTCGAATTGGCGCTGGAACGCACGGGGAAAGGCATCTTCCCGTCGGAAGCGGAAGCCCTCGAAGCCGATCACGGTCGCTATCTGGGTTTCCTGCGCCTCATCGCCGAGCGCTCAGATGCTCGTTCTGAGAACATTTACGATCCGGCTCTCGGCGAACGCTTTGGCGTCGACAAATAGTCAAATTCTATCAGCGCAACCGACTATCGCAGCCTTGGAGCAGCCAACAACGATCTGTTGTCGTGAATTTTTTCACAAAAAACCCACTTAAAATCGTCGGAGTTCCTTGCCGCCGCCTGCCAAAATCGATATATTTATCGAAGAATTAGTCACTTGCTGACTCAAACACTAACTTTTCACCGGGCAGGAGGCACTGCCGTGGCGCACATGGGCAATTACGAACAGACTTTTCAGAACTTCAGTTGGGGGATTGCCGAACAAGAGCTTGAGTATCGACCCGGACAAATCATTAACATCGGCGAGTATTGCTCCGATCGCATTTGCCGGCTCGGCAAGGCCGACAAGCTGGCCCTCATCTGGGAATCGCACACCGGCGAGATCAAACGCTTCACTTTCAACGACACCCGCCGCTACTCCAATGCAATTGCCCGGTACCTGCTGGATCTCGGGCTCAAGCCCGGCGAACGCATCTGCCTCTTCATGGACAAGGTGCCGGAGTTATACATTGGCTTCCTCGGCGTCCTGAAAATGGGCGGTATCGTTCAACCGCTGTTTTCGGCCTTTGGCCCCGAATCGCTCCAGACGCGTCTTGAGGATGCGCAAACCGCGGCGATCATTACTCAAAAGAAGCATCTGGCCAAAGTCCGCAAGATTCGACCCGAACTGCCGAACTTGCGGCTAACGATCATTGTTGACGAAGACTCCAGTAAGCCGTTGGCGGACGGCGAAGTGTCAATGCACATGGAGAAGCTGGGTGGAATCGACCGGTTCGACATCTTTCCTTCCCAGGCGGAGACGCCGTCGGTTCTGCACTATACCTCCGGTACCACGGGCAAGCCCAAAGGCGCCCAGCACGTGCACTACTCAATCATTTCGCAGTATATCACAAGCCGCTACGTACTCGACTTGCGCGACGACGATATCTACTGGTGCACGGCCGATCCCGGTTGGGTGACCGGGACTTCTTACGGCATAATCGGCTCCTGGGCCTGTGGTGCGACTCAATGCGTGCTCGACGCCGGTTTCAGCGCCGACAATTGGTACGCCTTCATTCAAAAACACCGAATCACCGTGTGGTACTCGGCGCCTACTGCCATCCGCTCGCTGATGAAAGAAGGCGACGAAATCGTTAAGAAGTATGATCTGTCATGTTTGCGCCATCTGGCCTCGGTCGGCGAACCGCTAAATGCCGAAGCCGTCATCTGGTCGGAACGGGTCTTCGGACTGGCCTTCCACGACACCTATTGGCAAACCGAGACCGGCAGCATTGTGATCACGAATTTCCCCGGGATGAAGATTAAGCCGGGATCGATGGGGCGGCCGTTCCCCGGCATGACCGCCACCGTGCTCGACATGAAAACGCATCAACCGATCGGTCGCAGCGGCGTCGTCGGTCTCATCGCGCTCAAACCCGGCTGGCCGGCAATGATCCGCAGCTACTGGAAAAACGAGGAAACCTATAAGAAGAAGTTTGTCAACGGTTGGTACATCTGCGGCGATCGCGCCAGCATCGACGACGACGGCTACTACTGGTTCGTCGGTAGGGACGACGATGTCATCAACACCGCCGGACATCTGGTCGGACCGTTCGAGATCGAGTCGGCTCTGCTCGAGCATGAAGCTGTTGCCGAGTCGGCCGTCGTCGGCAAACCCGACCCCGTCAATATGGAGGTCGTTAAAGCCTTCGTCACGCTCAAGCCCGGCTTCGCCGCGTCCAAAGACCTCGAACTGCAGATCATGAATTTCGTCCGCAAGAAACTTTCGGCACTGGCGATGCCGCAGGAAATCGAATTCGCCCCGTCACTGCCCAAGACCCGCAGCGGTAAGATCATGCGCCGCCTGCTGCGGGCCAAGGAATGGGGTCAGGAAATCGGCGATACCTCTACTCTTGAAAATGACATGTAACTCGCTAAGGAGATATCAATGTCCAACATCAAAGATGTGATCCTCGACTACGTCAAGCGCGAGTACCTCGAAGACGAAGACCAGGTCATCAACTACGACACCCCGCTGATTTCCGGCGGCATCGTCGACTCGTTCTCGATGGTCTCGCTCAAACTTTTCCTCGAACACAAATACAATATTCAGATACCGGATGCCAAAGCGACACCCAAGGCGTTCGACTCAGTCAACAACATTATCGCGCTGTTGAAGGAATTCAACGTGCAGTAGGCTCAATATGGCTTTTCAAGATACCGTCAGAGACTCGTACAAGCGCGAACTCGACGAAATTCGCGCTGGGGGCATTTTTAAGGAAGAACGTATAATTTGCGCGCCGCAAAGCTCGGAAATCGACGTCGAATTTCCGATCGGCTCTGAGCGCAAACGCGTCATCAACATGTGCGCCAACAATTACCTTGGCCTGTCGTCGCATCCGGAGGTCATCGCCGCCGCCCGTGCCGGCCTCGACCACCGCGGCTACGGCATGTCGTCAGTGCGCTTCATCTGCGGCACGCAGGACATCCACAAGGAACTCGAACAGAAGCTCACCAAGTTCCTCGGCACCGAAGACACGATTCTGTTTCCCTCCTGCATGGACGCCAACGCCGGCGTCTTCGAAGCAATCCTGGGAGAACAGGATGTCATGATCGCTGATCGCCTGGTGCACGCCTCGATCGTCGACGGCATGCGCCTCTGCAAAGCCCAGCAGGATACTTTCAAGCATGCTAACATGGAGCACCTCGAAGAGAAGCTGCAACTCCACCAGAAGGCGCGCTTCCGCATCATCATCACCGATGGCGCCTTCTCGATGGATGGCGACCTTGCGCCGCTGGACAAGATCGTCGCACTCGCTGAGAAGTACAACTCGATGGTCTTCCTCGACGACTCGCACGCCTCCGGCTTCATCGGCAAGACCGGTCGCGGCACCCACGAACACTTCGGCGTTGTCGGCAAGATCGATGTGATCACCACCACGCTGGGCAAAGCGCTCGGCGGCGCCTCCGGCGGCTGCGTCTCCGGCCGTCGCGAATTGGTGGAAATGTGCCGCCAGCGGGCACGGCCGTATCTCTTCTCCAACACGATTCCGCCGGTCGTGGCTGCCGGCGCCAATCGCGTCATCGACCTGATCAGCCAGTCAACCGAACGTCGCGACAAACTCGAACGCAACGCCGCCTTCTGGCGCAAAGGTCTGACCGAGGCCGGCTTCGTGATCAAACCGGGCGAAACTCCGATCGTGCCGGTGATGTTGTTCAATGCCAAGCTCTCGCAGGATTTTGCCCGCGAGCTGTACCAGGAAGGCATCTACGCCGTCGGTTTCTTCTTCCCGGTGGTGCCCAAGGGCCAGGCGCGCATTCGCACCCAGCTTTCCGCCGCGCATGAGCAACACCACTTGGAAAAGGCTCTCGCTGCGTTCACCAAAGTTGGCAAAAAGTTCGGTATCCTGCATCTGACCAAAGAGCAGATCATCGAAAAGTACGGAATGTAGCTCCTTTTCCCCGGCCGTACTAATCGACGGCCGGGGTTCTTCTCGCGAGTCCAGCAGGACCGGCCGGATTCAACTGCCGGCTAGGCTGCCACAAATCCTGTTTACTTGCCCCCGCCTTTACTGTAATTTCCTTCCCCAAGAAGGAGACCATATGTACCAGCGCGTCAAATACGATTTCAGTCAGGAATTGACCCATATCCGGGAGTCCGGCCTGTTCAAGGAGGAGCGCGTCATTCACTCGCCTCAAGAGGCCCAGATTCGGGTGTCGTTACCCCGCCAAGATGAACGCCGCGAAGTCCTGAATTTCTGTAGTAACAACTACCTCGGACTGGCGAATCATCCGCGCATTATCGAAGCTTCTCATAAAGCCTTGGATGACTATGGCTTTGGCCTCTCGTCGGTTCGCTTCATTTGTGGCACCCAGGATATTCACAAACAACTGGAGCAGAAAATCTCCGAATTCTACCAGACTGAAGATACAATTCTCTATTCGTCGTGTTTTGATGCCAACGGTGGCCTGTTCGAAAGTCTCCTCGGTGCGGAAGACACCATCATCACTGATACCCTCAACCACGCCAGCATCATCGACGGCATTCGCCTCTGCAAGGCCAAGCGCTACATCTACGAACATTCCGATATGAATTCGCTCGAGCGGAATTTGATCCGCGCCCGCGAAGGCATGGACCTCTGGGACCACCCCGGCCTCTCCGGCGAGCCCCAGCCGTCACGAAACATCATTATCGCCACCGACAGCGTCTTTTCGATGGATGGCGATATTGCCCGTCTTAAGGAGATCGTTCAACTGGCGCACAAGTACGATGCGCTGGTCATGGTCGATGAATGCCACGCCACCGGCTTTCTCGGCAAGACTGGGCGCGGCGCGCTCGAAATCAACGGCGTCCTCGGTGAAGTTGAGATCATCACATCAACCCTCGGCAAAGCAATGGGTGGCGCCTCCGGCGGTTTCACCACCGGCAAGAAAGAAATTATCGGCCTGCTGCGTCAGAAGTCACGGCCTTACCTGTTCTCAAACACGCTGGCTCCGGCTTTGGTGGGCGGGAGTATCGCGGCCTTCGAATTACTGGATGAAAGCGATGATCTGCGGGAGAAGCTGATGGAAAACACACAGTATTTCCGCAAGGAAATGACCGCCCGCGGCTTTGACATCAATCCCGGCATCCACCCGATCACGCCGATTTTGCTGCGTAAGTTCGACAACGACGCCCAGCTCTCGCAGGCGATGGCGCGCGACCTCTTCGACGAAGGCATCTATGTGGTCGGCTTCTACTACCCGGTCGTACCGAAAGGCGCCGCGCGCATTCGCGTGCAAATCTCCGCGGCCCACAGCCGCGAAGATATCGATCGCGCGATTGCGGCTTTCACTAAAGTCGGCAAGAAACACGGCGTGATCTCGTAACACCCGGCTGCGCCCGACGCGACCGTCCCCCAAAAAAGTAGAAGCTCGGCTGTGAGACTCCGAGCTCCTGGTGCGAGTACCGAAATGCGAGGTTCGGCTGGTTAAACGTCACCGCTGCGTTCTCGTCCTGGTTGAGTTCGCGAGCGGCCGTTCGCGAGAGGGCGCGTTTGGAAATACGCGACAGCTCAGCGGTCCAGTTCTGACCTGCCTCGGACCTCGCCCTCTGTCCTTAATTTACCCCCGACGTCGATTTTTAGCAATGGGCGAATGGCAGTCATTCTCCCCGTATTTCACTGCCGCACCGCCTGGTCGGCAAATTCTAACTGCGCAGTCCCTTCATCACCTCGCGAATCAGCAAGATCGCCACCAGCAGGCTGAACAGCGCCATCGAGCCAAAGATGAACTCCGAGCCGGCCCGAGCCTCGCTATGGGCCGCGATCCGCTTGAAAGTCAGATAGGTGAGCATGACAGTGTTCAGCGCCACCCAACCCAAGGTGATCTTTAGCAGCAGGGGGTTGCCGCCGCCGTTGAAATAGCCCAGAACGATCGTCGCCACCGCGATCCCGCCGTTGACAAACAGCGCCGTCGGTGAGCCGGTGCGGATGTAACCCAAAATCCCCATCGCCAGCATGTAAATTCCGAGGGCGATAATCCAGTAATGTAGTTTCACAATGTCGTCTCCTCAGTTAGTCGATCCAACTAGTCGGTAATACGGCGGCTGGCGGTGAGATTGATGGCGGAGATTGCGCGCTCAGTTGCGCGCAAGCAGGCGGCGCAACCGGCCCGGCGGCGCCACCAACATCGACAGCACCGACAGAATCGCCAGGACGATCGTGGGAATATACACCACCAGTGGGTCGACATCGGGGTAAAGCAACCGTTCCAGCCAACGCACCAGAAATGACTCCGGCTGTGCCGCATCATAAGCACGACGCAGCTGCGCCTCCCACACGGTCAGGGGACAGGGACGACCGACGATGGTCAAGGCGGTGACATACATGATTCCGGCGACGTGCACGGCTCGAATGAAGCACCACTCGCGCAGCTTCGCCGATTTCATCGCGATCATCTGCACGACAGCCCCCCCGATCATGAAGGCAACCCACAGGAAGTGGGCAACGACTACGGTATCAGCCCAAAACCGGCTCATCTCTGGTTATCTTAAGACGGAAAGATGCGGCAGACAATCACTGTCTGCCGCATCGCGCTTCACGGCCCGGCAGCACCGGGGTTTGAATACAGGAAATGACTAATCAGAGGAATGCGGAATCGACTCCAACTTCTCGAAATCCACTGCCGGCATCATCGTCGGAAAATCGTCGCACGGTGCCAGCCCGCTCAGGAACATGTAATTCACAAGACGCACCGCGTCGCCGATGTTGATCCGCCCATCGCAATTCATATCCCCGGACACCAGCGGATCGGGTGCCGGTCCCTGAGCGAAAATGAAGTTAATCAAGAACACGATGTCCGAGATGTTCAACTGCCCCGATCCGTCGGCATCCCCGAGCGTCATGGTCCGGAACGTGAATACCTCATCCGACCACCGTGCCCCGCCATACGTGCTGGTCGCCAATACTTTCCACCAGTACCGCGTCCCCCAGGAGAGGGGTGCGGCAAGGAGACACTCCGAATCGGAGATTCCAGCCTGCGTTGACGAGAACGCGAAATTACTGTCGATCGAAATGACGAGCGAGTAGGTGACATTCTCGCTTGTCGAAGTGGGCAGAGACTGGTTCCATCGAAATACCGGTGCAATCGACGTCAGAGGGTGGCCAAGCTCATCGGGCGGCTCCAGCAGTCCAAACTCGCTGGGAGCAACCGCAAGGAAAGGAAAGGCACCCATATCACAGCGAGATCCGTCGGGATCATTGAGTATTGGCGACGGATCCCCGGTATTAATGCACGGTGAAAGTGGCTGTAAGTGCAAATCACCGGCCACAGCATCACGGTACAGCGGATCCAAAGAGATGTTCATTACATAGGTTCCACTCATATAGCTGTCAGAGTAGTCTGGTTCATTGTTCCACACGTCATTGAATTCCAAGAAGGAATAATTGCCAGATATCCCATAGCCGGTCGAGCCGGTGACAATGTTGTTTCGAGCGATGGCTTCACCACTGAGATTAAAGAAGCCGCGCGAATTGGAGTGGAATGTGCAGTTGCGAATCTCCGAAGAATCCTCGACAATGCCGATGCAGGCATTTCCGACTTCGTTATTGAAGAAGACGTTCTTCTCAATCAACGGTCTTCCCGAATCCACCCAGATGAGCGTGAACTGCGCGGAATTGTAGAGGAACCGGTTGTTCCTAATTGTAGGAGAGGAAAGGCTGTCAACCCGAATCAATTCTTCGTTGTCGTGGATACCTTGGAATCCGAACCCCTCCAGCACAGCAGCGCGAGATTCATCACGGGTCAGCCGGACCACGGGATTCCCGTCTTCGGTTTGAAGCATCGTCATTTCAGGCCCGGCTTCAGACTTCACCACCACATCTTTTCCAGCGAAGTCGATGCGACCTGTATGAAGGCCCGGACCAACTAACACTGTATCGCCGCTTCCGGCAAAGTCGATTGCCGCCTGAATCGTCGAGAAGTCACTTGGCACACGGATCGTGATGCCCGACCTCGTCAGGAAGCTCGCTGCCGCTGACCACTCCGAATACTCGATACCATCGAACGAGCGGCATCGCCACCAGTACCTCCCTGGATCATCAATCGCGACGAGTCTTGCAGTTAGACTGTCGGTCTGCCCCTCAAGCTCCACCACGTTGTCGAAGAACAGCGAATCGACAGCGACGGAAAAAGTGTAAGTGATGGCGTCTCCCTCTGCGTCGAGGGAGCGCTTGATCCGCAGTCTGACATAGCTACTGGGCAAGGTTACATCATTTGCAGGATCAACGATTGCGGGTATCGAGGGTGAAGTATTCCGGTGAAAACTGAAATGCGTCCAGGCTCCCCAGCCGCTGTCATCCGCAACTCGCAGCCGGCCGAAGCAGGTAGAACCCGGGCCAAGTGGCGGGCCACTGTACTGTGCTTCGAATCCCGGATAGTTAACTTCTCCCGATGACCACAATTCGGCTTCCGACCAATCGGCATCGGTACCGACCTCGATCTGATACTTGACCTGAGCCGAGCCAGAAGCCCCGATATATTGCCAGCGAATACGGGGGGTCGGTGAAGTCACGTGAAAATTGTCAATCTCACCTACGACGATCGAGCGCGCGAGCGGCAGTTCGTGAAAGAACGCATACGCTCCCATATCATTGCGCGTCCCATCGGGATCATTGAATTCAACTGCTGCATCGCCGGCGTCGATGCAGGGAGATCCGAGCTGCAGTTCATATCGTCCCTGAGTGGGATCCAAGTAGAGTGGATCCTCAGAGAGAGTTCCGGGGCCGGCAACTGCGCTTTCAAAGTCAGGATGGTTGTTGAATACGTCATTGTAGCTTAGTTCGTGGTAATTACCAAACACACCGTAAGCGTTCGAGCCGGTGACTATGTTGTTCTTTGCGGTGGTTGATCCGGTCAGTGAAAAGAAACCCCGGGAATTCTCAGCGAAGGTATTGTTGATGATGGTCGTGCTCGCACTGAAAACGCCAACGCAGGCGCTCCCAACAGTATTATGATGAAACAGATTGTGCCGGATCAAGACCGATCCTTGGTAGCACCCTATCAGCACTTCCCCACCGTAGTTGTTAAAGAAGATATTATCTTCGATCACAATGCTGGCATTCGCCTCGATCACCACAAGCGAAGTGGCCGAGCCATTAACAACAGAGAATCCACACAGTTCGGTTCCGACAGCCTCACCTTCGTTTACCGAAATTGTACCAGTCAAGAAGGTTACTTCCGCTCCTCCCGACGACCGCAATCTGATCGCTCTCCCTTTATAGTCAATATTCTCGACATACACCCCCGGCCCTACCAGCACCGTGTCACCGCTGGCCGCCGCATCGATCCCGGCCTGAATCGTTGGGAACTCGCCTGGCACATTCAGGATGTTGGCTTGTGCATGTGAGGCAAGAACAAAGAGCGCGAGCGCAAACAAAGTGCGACGCATAAACAACCACCTTTCGTGCAAGTAATATCAGGAGCTCATGAAGAGAAGTTACAAATATTCGCCCTTTTGTCAATGTTCTCTGGCTATGGAACTACCAAAATCACCAGGGTCTGCCGCTAAAGGAGGCGACCAGCCTCGTGATAAGCATCACTCCGACAACCCCTTAAATCGTCCCCTCCGGCGTCGGTTCGGTGTTGAAGTAACTCAAGTCGATCTTGCTGTTATCTAGGTTGCCGACGATTGTGAAATTGACCGCTGCCGTCCCGAACAACGAGTTGCTTAGATAAGTCCCATTGTCCACGATACCGAGCGCCTCCTTCGTTCGCTGCGACAAGGTCACACCCTCCAGGCGAACTCCAACCGAATCGGGCAGGACGATGTCATAGTCCGAGCTGCGCCCCGACAGCTTGACTGTCACTTGCGCGGCTTCCCGTCCGAATTTCAACAGCAGATCGGAGTGGTCGGCACTGATGTCGAGATTCGCAATCTTCAGATCCTGCGCAAACATGCGCACATCGGTGTCGTCGACCTCCATCGTGTACGACAACTCAACGCCCGGATGAGCATAACACTTCCAGTAGTTGTCGCCGCCGATAAGTGTCGTGCGTTTGAAGATCGACTTCGAGCGAATTCCCAATTCGACGTCGCAACGCCCGCCGGAACAATTACTGCGCATCGCAATCCGATTCACCGGTCCTTGCGAGTTCACCAGGAGCAGGTGCGAGTCCTGCGAATTGACGTACAGCCGCCCATTGGAGAAATTCAACTTGATGTTGGCGGATTGCTCGCCGGAGTAGTTGATCGACGCCTGCGAACGGTCCAGACTGTCGCGGCCGGTGCTGGCAGTGAAGCCGCCGTTCTCGTCAATGGCCCAGACAAAACTGCCGATGATCAACAGCGACGACAAGTATCCCAGGATTTCAAGCTTGGTCCGCTTGACGATCATCTCCAGGCCGATCGCAATCAGAAGCACTGGCCAGAGAAACAACAAATCGACCCAGACCCACCAACTCAAATAGCCCAGATTTATCGCCAGAAAGGTTCCGCCGATCAGAATCAGCAGTATTCCCCATCTAACTCTCGACGGACTCACGCATACCTCCCGTTTCCTGCGAACGCTTGATGGAACTGAACAGGACTGCCAGGCCGACCAGAATCAGCAGGCTCGGCCAAACCAACGACCAGCGGAACCACCAGAATATCCGGTCGAGCAGGAAGATCAGCCCCAGGCTGATCAAGAATAGCCCCGGCAGATACTTTCGTAGCGGCGAGGGCTCCGGCTTTGGCTGTGGCTCCACGACCGTTTCCGGCCGCAGCTTGGGCATTGCGATCCACGCCACCACGTAGGCAATCAGGCCGATGCCGTGGGCGAAGGCCAGAATTACTGCGCCGATGCGGATCAAGACCGGATCGATGTCGAAGTACTCGCCGATCCCGCCGCAGACACCGGCGATTACCCGGCTCTGGGTCGATCGATAAAGTCGTTTGGTCATCCGGTTCCTCCTTCCTGAAATCCAACGTGTTAGACTGGCGCCTGAGCTGGAATGTTTCATCAAAGATGGCCGTCAGTGTTTCACTCTGGATACCGATAACTAAATAGATGCCAAGCGATATGCGCAAGCCGAGTTCACTATGCTGACCAAACCGACCATAGATGACCCGAATCAGGTGACACAACCGCTCCCCCGTTGGCGCCGACGGCTGTCGCCGCCCCTGATGATCCTGTCGGTAGTCATTCTCTTTGTCGCCTACGGGCTGTACCGCTTTCAGATCCGTCCGCTTCTGACTATGTCGCTGCCGGAACACGCCGCCCAGCCGCTTGACACCGTCCCGGTCGAATTGACCAACTTCCAAGTGCGCTTGGACGGGGAGGATGTCGTTCCCAGCGCTGTGGCTTTTGCCAATGATTCGCTCTATGTCGCGTTCAGCCGCAAATCGGCCGTGCAAATCTACTCTTCACAGCTCGACCTGCTCAAGACGATCCGTCTGGAACGGCCACAAACTGTCACACCAAATTCGATCGTCGTTACTGACTCCCTGCTGATAGTCGCTGACACCGCCGCCCGGCAGGTTGCCCTTTACGACCGCGAAGGCGATTTCCTGACTTCGATCCAATGGTATCCCGATCAGTCTAATCGTATCGACCCGCTGGCAATTGCGTCCGACGGTCGCCGCTTGGCCGTCGTGGACGGTGCGCTTAATCGCATCGCCATCATCTCGCTGATCGACAATCAGCCCTTCGCCGAATTCCTGGAGCTGCTCGATTTGCTTCCGCATGAGAAAGTCGGCAAACTCTCTGAACCGCGGATGACCTTACTCACCCCCGATGGCGGGCTGTGGGTTGGCGAAAGCCGGTCGATTTCTCGCTTCACGAGCGACGGTCACCCGCTGGGCGCGGTCGAGCCACCCCCGAAAACGCGAATCGTCCTGCCCTTTGCTGCGACCATTGTAGCGGACAGCACCGCTTCCTCCGCGACGCGAATCCACGTCCTCGATAAGATCGCCGGTAAAGTCTTCGTTTACGACCTCAACGCCAAACTCCGCCTGGTCTATCCGCGCGACCGCGCCCTGCAACGCCCCTCCGGTATCGCCGTTGACCAGAGACATCGGACAATCTTCATCACCGAGACCGAGACGGCGTCAATCACGGTTTTTGGCTACTGAGCCTCGTGTCCGCTGCTGACGTCCCCGATCTTGCTCGCCTGCGATTCTGCGATCTTCACTGGAAGTTCGCCGTAGAATATCATAGTTTGTTGGCAAACTCTGAGGAGCCGGGCTCCTGACAATTCTGGAGGTATAATGACGAAATGGAAATGCTTGGGTGCGATGGTTGCGGTGATGCTCATTGCCGGATCAGCCTGGGCACAGAAGGCCGAGCCGTCGCCGCTGCTGAAGGCAATGAAAACCGAGTTGGACCGCTCGGTAAAAGCGTATGCCAACGCCGACACTGTGCCGATGTATTTTCTTGCCTACCATGTCACCGACACGGATCAGCGCTCGCTGTCGGCATCGTACGGCGCACTGACCAAGGAAGACGGCTATCGCCGCCGCATCCTCGACGTCGATTTGCGCGTCGGCGACTATACGCTCGACAACACCCGCGAGATCCGTGGTGGTTTTGGCTTCGGCTTCAACTTCAATCAATCACCGGAACTCCCCCTCGAGGATGACGACAAGGCGGTGCGCACGGTGATTTGGAACACCACCGACGCCAAATACAAAGCTGCGATCGAACAGTATACCAAAGTCAAGACCAACATGCAGGTTATGGTCGAGCAGGAGGATACTTCCGCCGACTTCTCGCGCGAGCAACCGCAGCAGTATATCGGCGATCTGGTGTCTGTCAAGCTGGACACGGAGGCGTGGGGAGGCCGGCTGCGTGAACTGAGCCGGATTTTCAAGGAATTTCCTTTCGTTGAAGAATCGAGCGTCGAACTCAGTCTGACCAACGACAACCGCTTCTTTGTCTCGAACGAAGGCTCGATGATCCAGACCGGCCAGTCGTATGCACGACTGTTCGTTCGCTGCGAAGGCACCGCGTCTGATGGCATGCGTATCAGTCGCTACGAGAGCTTTGACTCCGATACACCTGCCGGCCTACCCGGCGATGCGGAAATCACCGCAGCAATTAATCGCGTCATCAGCGAGCTCGACGCGCTGTTGAAGGCGCCGCTGGCAGAACCTTACATCGGACCGGCAATTCTGGTCAATCGCGCTACCGGCGTCTATTTCCACGAAATCTTCGGGCACCGCATCGAAGGTCATCGCCAAAAGTCCGAATTCGAGGGCCAGACCTTCGCCAAGAAGGTCGGCGAAAAGATCCTCCCCGACTTCATCGATGTCTATGACGACCCGACCGTCCGTGACTTCAACGGACAATTCCTGCGCGGTTTCTACCGCTATGATGATGAGGGCGTCAAGACCACTCCGGTGACTGTTGTCGAGGATGGCGTACTCAAGAATTTCCTGATGTCGCGCTCGCCCGTGGAGGGATTCCCGACCTCGAACGCTCACGGTCGCAAACAAGCGGGGATGGATGCCGTCGCGCGACAAGGTAACCTCATGATCAAGTCCTCCAAAGAAGTGCCGTTCGCCCAGCTGGTGCAGCTCCTGAAAGACGAGTGCCGTAAGCAGGGCAAACCTTATGGCCTGATCTTTAACGACATCTCCGGCGGCTTCACCACCACCTCGCGCTTCGGTCCGCAGTCGTTCAAGGTGATCCCGC
>WBZO01005069.1_pt1 | contig 13675 bp, 10 predicted proteins | sample 5204261 | NCBI WGS metagenome assembly WBZO01 (sample SAMN12412400, study PRJNA552823) | activated sludge metagenome | isolation source: activated sludge from anammox sidestream of wastewater treatment plant... | place: USA: North Carolina | collected 2017-09
GAAGTTGTTTTGACTTAGCCTCTCCTGCTAGATCATCTCCATCCGCGCCGAGAAATGCCTTAGGGCCGGCGGCGCTTCCACGATACGCACGCCGCGAATCGTATCCTTGATGCTGTTGACGTAGAGAATCACCTCGGCCAGGTAATCCACATGGCTCTGGGTGTAGACGCGGCGGGGGAAGGCGAGCCGCACCAGTTCCATCGCCGCCGGCTTTTCGCTGCCGTCGGGTTGGTGGCCGAACATCACCGAGCCGATCTCCACCGAACGGATGCCGCCTTCCAGGTAGAGCGCCAGAGACAGCGCCCATGCCGGATACTGGCTCTGGGGGATATGAGGCAGCATGTTCAGCGCGTCGATGTAGATGGCGTGGCCGCCTGTCGGCAGCACGATGGGCACGCCGTTGGCGGTCAGAATGTCGCCCAGATAGGCGATTGAGCGCGTGCGATAGCGCAAATAATCCTCGTGTAGCACCTCTTCCAGTCCCTGGGCGATAGCTTCCAGGTCGCGGCCGGCCAGCCCGCCGTAGGTCGGGAACCCCTCGGTCAGGATCAGCATGTTGCGACACTTCTCGGCCAGCGCGTCGTCGTTGAGGGCCAGGAAGCCGCCGATGTTGACCATGCCGTCTTTTTTGGCGCTCATGGTGCAGCCGTCGGCGTAGCTGAACATCTCTTGAGCGATCTCCAGCGGCGTCTTGTCAGCGTAGCCTTCCTCGCGAGTCTTGATGAACCAGGCGTTCTCGGCGAAGCGGCAGGCGTCGAAGAAGAATAACACGCCATGACGCCGGCAAATCTCGCTAGCGGCGCGGATGTTGGCCATGCTGACCGGCTGGCCGCCGCCGGAATTATTGGTGACGGTGATCATGGCCAGCGGCACGCGGCCGGCTTGTTCGGTCAGCGTCTTCTCCAGCAGCTCCAGATCGATGTTCCCTTTGAAGGGCAAGATGCGCGCCGGATCGTGGGCGGCCTCGTTGGGGATGTCGAGCGCGGTCGCCTGGCGGTACTCGACGTTGGCCCGTGTCGTATCGAAATGAGTGTTATTGGGCACGATGTCGCCCGGCTGCAGCAGCGAGCCGAACAGAATGCGTTCGGCGGCGCGCCCCTGGTGGGTGGGGATGATGTGCTTGAAGTTGGTGATCTTCTGCACTGCGGCCTGGAAGCGGTAGAACGACTTGGCCCCGGCGTAACTTTCGTCGCCCAACATCATGCCCGCCCATTGGGCCGACGACATCGCTCCCGTGCCTGAATCGGTCAACAGATCGATGATGACGTCATCAGCGGCCAGCAGGAACGGATTGTAGCCTGCCTCCTTCAATAATTGCTCGCGCTCCTCGCGGGTGGTCTGGCGGATCGGCTCGACAGATTTGATGCGGAACGGTTCGATGATGGTCTTGAATTGCATAGTGGATTCTCCGTGGAATGTGGGTGAAAGAATTGTAGCGCGATTGGGCCGGGGCGCATGTATATAGCGACTTTTCGAGACGGTGGAGGATCTGCTCATATCCCGCATGGAATGATCTGTCGCCGTGCCCCCTTATCCGTGGTACTATGCGCGAAAGAATCGCCCGAGGAGCTGACCCATGTCTACACCCGACGCTTATATATTCGACGCTATCCGAACCCCACGCGGCCGCGGCAAAGCCAACGGCTCGTTGCACGAAGTCCGGCCGCTCGATCTGCTGAAGGGATTGTTCGATGAGATGCGCGCCCGCCACGACCTCGATACTTCACAGGTTGATGATGTGTTGCTTGGTTGCGTTACGCCGGTGAAGGAGCAGGGCGGCAATATCGCTCGCACGGCTGTCCTCTACGCCGGGTGGGACCTCGACCTGCCGGGCGCCCAGGTCAACCGCTTCTGCGCCTCCGGGCTGGAGACGGTCAACATGGCTGCCATGAAAATACGCTCCGGCTGGGAAGAGTTGGTCGTCGCCGGCGGCGTCGAGTCTATGTCGCGCATTCCGATGGGGTCCGACGGCGGGGCATTATGGGACGATTATGAAGTGATGGCGCAGCTCGATTTTGTGCCACAGGGAATCAGCGCCGATCTGATCGCCTCGCTGGAGGGATTCACGCGGGAAGATGTCGACGCCTTTGCCCTGCAATCGCAGCGGCGGGCCGCGGTCGCCCAGCGCGAGGGCCGCTTCACCTCTATTGTGTCCGTACGCGACGCGGCCGGCGAGATCATCCTCGACCATGACGAGCACCTCCGCGCCGATGTCACAATTGAGGGACTGGCTGCGCTTAAACCGGCATTTGAAGCATTGGGCGGCATGGGCTTCGATGCCGTCGCCTTGAAAAAATACCCGCAACTGGCGCGTATTAACCACGTCCACACGGCCGGCAATTCGTCGGGCATCGTCGACGGCGCGGCCCTTGTGCTGGTCGGATCGAAGGAGAAGGGCGAGGCACTAGGCTTGCGGCCGCGGGCGCGCATTGTCTCGGCCGCGCTGCTGGGCGATGAGCCGACCATCATGCTGACCGCTCCGGCCCCGACGTCGCAGCGCGCCCTCAAGCGAGCGGGTATGACCGCAAGTGACATTGACCTGTTCGAAGTCAACGAGGCATTCGCTTCTGTGGTACTCAAATTCGTCCGCGAGATGGGCCTGCCCGACGGCACTGAGCGAGTTAACGTCAACGGCGGAGCCATCGCCCTCGGTCATCCGCTGGGGGCGACGGGCGCCATGATTCTCGGCACGGCGCTTGACGAGTTGGAGCGGCGCGACCTGTCCACGGCGCTGATCACCCTCTGTGCCGGCGGCGGGATGGGCATCGCCACGATCATCGAGCGCGTCTAGAAGCTTGCTATCGATCTTCGTTGGCGACTGTCACTGGCACCGCCACCTCATCGAACGTGCCGTCCTGCCGGACGACAGTCAGCAGCAGCGTATAGAGGCCATTATCGACCTGCGTCGTATCCCAGACGGTCAGTTCGGCCACCTTGACGGGCGTCTCGTTGCGGGCAACCAGATTTTTCATCTGCTCCGGCATGAGGCCGGGGAAGAACGCCAGCCGGTAGTAGGCGAAATCGGCCCCGCCGGCTGACCCGATCACCGGCACCTGCCCGCTGAAGGTTGCCCATGGCTTCACCTTTAACTCGGCCGCTCCTGAACGCGTGGGAACCGACGCGATGGTATCGTATTCATCCGGCGGCGTTTCAATGCCTGCCTCGGCCGCCCATTGAGCCGCCTCCGGCGGGAAGACCGTGAAAGAGCGTCGTTCGACCAGATGAGGCGGGGTGAAGATCGTCGCCAGTCGACCCGTCTCCCGGTTGATGGCCACCTCGCGCGTCATCGTATCGTATGCGGTAGGCTCGGTGCCGGAGATGAACCATTCGCGCGTCGTGGCGCAGCGGGCCTCCGGTGAGGGCAGCAAGCCCGATAACTTGCAGACCTCGACCTGACGTAATGACAGCGGCCGCGCCCAGGTTTTCGGTTCTGCGCCATCCAACACTTGTCCCATCAACCCTCGCCACAGCGGTTCGGAGGTATTTTCCTGGGCCGGTTCCCCGCTCTTGACCCACATGGCGACGAGGCGATCCGGCGTGTAGCCGATCGTCCAGGCGTCGCCCACGTCCGACTGCCCCCGGCTTATGGCCACGGGATGTTTATCCGGTAGTGTCGGAGTGGTGGGGCATTCCACCAGGGCGCAACGGGTTTCGCTGTCGGCCAGCATATCAGTCAGCAGATAAGCCAGCTCCGGGGCCAGCGTTTCTTTCGCCGCCGCCTCATAGGCGTAAACTTCGCGCCCCTCGCCGTCAGTTATTCGGCGTATCGCCGCCGGCCGGGGGAAATCGCCGCCCGTTGTACCGATCATGGCCCCATGGTTGCCGATCGTCGCGAAGGCCCGGCTGATATCAAGCAGCGTCGCTTCGAAGCCGTTATCGGCGAAGGAAAGGCCTTCTGCTGCGTCGAGGCCGTCAGGTTGCAGACCCAGCGCTCGTGCCGTCTCGCGCACCAGATCGATGCCGACCCAGCTTAGCGCCTGTGCTGCCGCCACCGCCCGATCGGCGGCTAACGCCTGACGCAGCCGCAGCGGGCCGAGATAGCGGCCGTCGGGATTACGTAGCAGGTAGGGTTGTTCGTCTTCAAGGTGAACGTCCGGCACATCCAGCATCGCGCTCGCCGCTGTGTATCCCTGACTGAGCGCGGTCAGATAGATGAACGGACGGGCCAGCGTGCCGGTGGCGTGTTGAGTGCGGGTTGCGTCGCCGGCCAGCGCCTCGATCGCACCAGTGGCTGGGTCCAGGATAACGATGGCCAGGTCGTCGATCGCTGTGCCCATCGCTGGAACGCCTTTCATGGCTGGGCAGGCAGGCGCGCCGCCTTCGCCCACGTTACCCCACGCGCGAGCCATGACACAGTTAACCTGAGCCTGTGCGGCCGGATCGAGTGTCACCTCCACCAACCATTCGCCGGCCAGCAATCGCTCCGGGCCAAGGATGGCTTCCAGCTCCTGGCGAGCCAGACGAGCGAACTCCGGCGCGGTTGACGTGTTACCCGGCGGCGCGGCCGTCGCCAACGGTTCTTCCCCGGCCAGAACTGTATCCTGAGGGTCGATCGCGCCTGACTCCGCCATCCCGACCAATACGATATCTCGTGCCGCCCGTGCTGCCGCTGGATTGTCGAACGGGTTGGCTGCGGGGTTCTGGGCCAGCGCCGCCAGCATCGCTGCTTCGCCGAGGCTCAAATCGGTCGCGCTCTTGTCGAAATAGACCTTGGCCGCGGCCTCGATACCGTAGGCCAGGTTGCCGTAGTAGCGCGTGTTGATGGCCCACTCCAGCATCTGCCGGCGGGAGACCGTACGCTCCAGACGCCACGCCAGCAGCCAGTCCTGCAACGCGCGTCGCGTGTCCCCGGATTGGGCGGCCGTGCCGTCACGTAAATGTTCGGCGATCAAGTTGTGGAGGATGGGTGAATGATCGTCGCGGACGACGCCGCTGCTCAACCACTCGGTCCAGAAGGTGGCGAAGGAGGGCGACGGGGCTGTGAAAAATTGCGGGTCCGACGCGGCCAGATAGGCGGCGATAACGTGCTCCGGCAAGACGTCGAGGGACATCCAGCCGATCCCGCCGGCGCGCGGGTCGGTGATTGTGTCGATGAGGACGGGCCGGCGCTGGCCGTCGTCGTTCGGCGCGTCCCGGGCGAATAGCTGGGTCGTCGTCGCCGAGGGGCGGAAATCGGCCGGCAGTTCGCCAAGCGTATGAGTATCAGGCAGGCCGCGCATCAGGAGGGCCAGGCCCGCCGCGCCACCGGCTATCGCGCCCAACGGGATGATGACGGCGAAGAGGAGCAGCGTCAGAATCGCAACGATGAAGGCGCGCCAAAGGCGACGACCGGGCCGGCTAGCCCGCGACGTTCGCTCGCGACGGCGACGTACGATCTCGGTGGCGTGCATAACGTGCATTGTCGCAGTTTGCATGAAGTGGGGCAAGCGGCAAGGCGCTCCTGTCGAATAGTTGTCAGGGCGGTAAAGGGGCCATAGAACGCGGACGGTGCGGATAAGCGCGGGCCGGAACGATGATTCCGTTTGGGCTGGTTTGCGTCATCCGTGCCCCGTTTTCGTAAGCTTTTGCTTTACCGCTTGTCCAAATGTCTTGTTACAATCTGGCTGCTAACCGATATCATGTCCGATGAATTGAGCGAACCCAACGTAACGCCGGCGCTGACGACAAATTGGCTCGGCCGCCCTTATCTCTATACGGCCGTCATCGCCTCGACCAACGACGAGCTAAAGACACTGTCGGCCGACCCGAACGTCGCGTCGGGCACGGTCTTGCTGGCCGATTACCAATCATCCGGCCGCGGTCGGATGCAACGCCGCTGGGAGACTCCGCCCGGTTCGTCGCTGCTTTTTTCTGCCTTGTTCCGGCCCAATTGGCCTGCCCGGCAATCGTTCTGGCTGATGATGCTGGCCGGGCTGGCCGTGACTGAGTCGATCGAGGCGACGACCGGCCTCGATGCCCGCCTCAAATGGCCCAATGATGTCGTGATCGAGCTGGGGGGACAGTGGCGCAAGCTGTGCGGCTTGTTACTCGATGTCGCCCTGTCCACGGACGGCCGTGTGGAAAGCGCCGTTCTTGGCGTCGGTCTGAATGTCAATATTTCCGCCGAGGATCTACCTGAAGCCGTCACCCCACCAGCCAGCTTGCTCGTGGCTGCCGGTCGCCCCGTTCCGCGTGTGCCCTTGCTGGTGGAGTTGCTTCAACGAATGGAGCGCCATTACGACGCCGCGTTGGCCTGGCTTTCGCCCGTCGAAGCCTGGAGCGAACGGCTTGTCACTCTCGGCCGCGCCGTGCGTGTGACGGCTGCCGGTTCAGCCGAGGCACTGACCGGTGTCGCCGAATCCGTCGATGCGTGGGGCCGGCTGCTGGTGCGTGACGAGGCCGGGATACTCCACGCCGTTGCCGCCGGAGATGTGACGTTACGTTGAGATTGACATTTGGCCGCCGTCGCGCTACCCTATGTCAAGTAGACCGAGCGGAGAGAAGATAGATGCCAGACGAAACAAGCGAAGCCAGCCCTGCCGAAGTGGTTACAAACGCCGAAATAGAAATGATTTCCTATTACCCGCCACGAGGCACGTGGGATTTCACTGATCCGCAGCGGATCGTCCTTGGCTTCCTCATCTGGCTGAACATCATCATGCTCACCGTCGGCTATCTGGTCGTTACCGGCCAGCTAACCCTCTGATCCCTCAGATCACGGCGTGCAGATAACTGACGCCAGATAGAGCGTCGCCCCGGGCGCTCGCCCGTTGTTTTGCATGAGAGCATCAACGGTGATACCTCTGGCGGCGGCGATACCCGACCATGTGTCGCCCTCTTCGACCACGTACGGCTGCCAGCCGCCGCTGCAGCAAGCTGGATCACCTACCGGGAGCGGGATGACGCGGCCGGGCACAAGCGACGATGAAGAGATGCCATGCTGCGCCATGAGCGTGATCGAGGTCACGTGGCGGCGAGAGATGCCGAAGAGAGTGTCGCCCGGTTGCACCGGATAGTCGGTAAAGATGATGCAGGCGGCCTGCGGAATAGGGGTGACGGTTGGCGGCGGCGCGGTTGGCAATGGCGGAACCTCCGTCATCGGCATCGACGAAGGCAGGATGGCCGGCGTGGCTGTGTTCACGACCAGCAGCCCGCCTTTACCCACCTCCGGATCGCCCACGGGGATGAGATAGACCTCTTGTTTGGGTTCCATGACCACCTGCACCTGATGCCCCTCGACCAATAGATTGTGGGTGCCCCGTGGCAGAGTCGGCCGTCCCCGCGCAGCTATAGCTAAGGAGGCGCCCACCGCCAGAAGAATAGCGGCCAGGACGATGATGATCATATGTGGTAATCGAGGCGTCATAGGTCTCTATCCGGCCATCGACGAAATTCGACGATAGCGATCGGTATGGGATTATGTTACACTTGCCCTTGCTTAACGGCAACCATCGCCCGTCCATATGCCGGAATATCGCCGGTCGCTTTCAACGCAGGAGTAACTCATCCCATGATCCGAAAGCGCACTCAATTGGAGGAGATCGAGGCCTTGAGCCTCGCCCCGTACGCACTGCGCAGCGCCGAGTCGCGCGGCCGCGCCTATCCCGAACCGGAATCCGCCACCCGCACCGCCTTTAATCGCGACCGGGATCGCATCATTCATACCACGCCGTTTCGCCGGCTCATGTACAAGACCCAGGTGTTCGTCTTCTTCGAAGGCGACCATTACCGGACGCGATTGACCCATACGCTGGAGGTATCGCAACTGGGCCGTGCACTGGCACGCGGCCTCGGCGGCAACGAAGACCTCACAGAGGCCATATGCCTGGCCCACGATCTGGGACACGCGCCATTCGGCCATTCGGGCGAACATGTGCTCAATATTCTCATGGCCGACCACGGCGGCTTCAATCACAATACCCAGAGCTACCGGATCGTCACCGAGCTGGAAGAACGCTACCCCGACTTTCCCGGACTCAACCTGACCTACGAAACGCGCGAGGGGATGCTAAAGCATGAGACGGATTACGATGTCAGCGAGGCGGCCGATTATGAGCCGGACAAACGCGCTTCGCTGGAGGCACAGATCGCCAATCTGGCCGATGAGATCGCCTACAACGCCCACGACCTCGACGACGGTTTGCGGGCGAGGTTATTCACGCTTGACGATCTGGAAGAACTGGCCATCTGGCGCGAGCTACGCGATGTAGCCGGGTGGCAGCCGGGGCATCCTTTCACGTCGATGCATCGCCACGAGATTATCCGCGAGCTGATCGGTCGCTCCGTCACCGACGTCATGGTTCAAACGAACGAGATTTTGACGGCGAATCAGATCGACTCGTTTGAGAAGTTGCAGCGTCATTCGACTAACGTCGTCGGCTATTCGGCCGGTTTCGGCGGAAAAGTGCGCGCGCTCAAACATTTCCTGTTTGAGCGCATGTATCGCCATTATCGGTTGGTGCGTATGCAGACCAAAGCCGAGCGCTTTATCGCCGATCTGTTTGAGGCTTATGTCAAGGAGCCTCATATGTTGCCTAATGAGACTCAGGCCAAACTGGCGGACCGATCTGTGGAACGTGTCGTGGCCGACTACATCGCTGGCATGACCGACCGCTACGCTCTCGATGATTGGCAGCGCTTGTATGATCCTTATATTCGAACCTGATAACGCTCGATCCAATAAAAAAAGCCCGGCCACGTGTTCGTCGCCGGGCTTTCCCTCTTCAGATTTCAGAAGTAATTTTAGTAGTTCAACAAATCTTCGTCACTGGCCTGGTAGGAGGTGTAATCGTCTTCCTGCACCCAGGCGGATAGTTCGATCGTGAAGCGTTCAAAGTAACTGGCGTCGGGCATGTTGGCGCTGTCGCCGTACTCCAGTTCGGTGATTTCGGCATTGATGATCAGTTTGGCCGTCTCCAGTACGATGGTTTCGTTCTTGCGGGCCAGGACCGGTTCGCCCTTGGGAGCCAGCTTGGCCTTCAGCGCATCATCGAAGAAGGCATGGTCGCTCATGATTACCTTGGTGATGGTGCGAATATCGTTCTTGTCGAACAGCCAGATCTCGAACGCAGTCACGTTCTTGGGCGTTCCTACGCCGATCACCTCGGAAATGCCGACGCCACATTCACCCAGGAAATCACCGGCTGCGTTCTCGATGTTGAACGAATCGTCGTAGGTATCGTGACCATGGGTATAGGCAGTCCGGAAGCGAGCGATGGGGATGGCTGAGGGTTCGGCGAACGGCTCGGCGACGCCTACGCCCATGCCGATATCGTCGATGGTCGGCCGAGCCGATTTTTGGCTCGGCACGATATCTCGATAGGTCGTGGCGTCATCTTCAGCCGCGCCCTCCATCAATTCTCGCCGGCGATTCCAGACATAGAAGATGGCCAGCAGCAGCAAAAGCAGCAACAGACCGAGTAACAGCATGGGTAGCAGGTTTGAACCGCCTTTGTCCGCTGTTGTCCCGGGGACGGCTGCCGTTGCGCCAGGCAGAGCTGCCGTCGCGCCAGGCAAGGCCGCTGTGCCCGGCCCGGCCAGGTCTTCGCAGCCTGTGCCGTTGACGATGGTCGCTGCCGCCACCAGCCGCTGCTGGTCGGCCGCGTCGAGCGAATTCCGGGCCAGATCGCAGGCGATCTTATCGCCGCCCCAGCTACTCAGCGTGGCGCGCAGTTTTTCCTGGTTGTTGTCGAAGGCGTAAAGCTCGGCCGCGCCGCGAACCAGATTAGCCTGATATTCGGGGAAAAGGCCGGAAGGATCGGCCCCTTCGTACTGGACCGGGAAGAGGCCCCAGCCGAGAACCACGAGACCGATGATTAACCCGGCGATGAACGCGATCAAGACCGATAAGCCGGGCCGTCGATTGATGATGTCCATAGTTTGTCACCTGCCTGCATATTTCCTAGCGGAATGGATTTCTCGAACCCGTTCGCCCGACTGCCCGGCGCGCTCGACCGTCCGCGCACTTCTACCGGCCTGAGCCGTCTGTTCGGGTCCCGCTCTTAGGCGACATCCCCTCTTCTGCTGGCAACATCTTACCATAACTCAAAATGTGAGACAAGATAAAACGATCGAGGTGGAGCCCCCGGCCGCGTAAAAAAATCGGCGCGCGCTGAAGCGTGAAAATAGCCTGACTGCCGAAATTGGCGTATAGTTTCCTCTCGATGGAGACGACTGACACGATCGTTCTGATCCTGCCGCTTATCCTGCCCTTTGTTGCGTCGGTGTTGGCCGCGATATTCAGTTTGCCGGCGCTCAGTGGTCGGGCGCGCTTCGACCGGCTGAGCCTCATCCTGGCGGCTTTTCCCCTGGCGGCGTTTGTCGTCCTGGGGGCCTTTATTCCGCGCCTTAACGTGGGTCAGGTCTTCACCTGGCGCATCCACTGGCTGCCGTCGCTGGGCCTGTCTCTTGGCTTGTATCTGGACTCATTGTCGGGTTTGTTCGCCCTCATCGTCAGCCTGGTCGGCGCGTTGGTGATCGCCTACGGCGGCCAATATTTCAAAGGCGACGATTCGGCCTGGCGATTCCAGGCATACATGCTTCTGTTCATGACGTCGATGCTCGGCCTGATCCTGGCCGGAGATGTATTGACCCTGTTTATCTTTTGGGAAGGGACGAGCATCCTCTCCTACCTGCTCATCGCCTACAACTATAAAGATGAAGCAGCCCGCAAGGGCGGATTCCAGGCGTTGTTCATCACCGGCGGCGGCGGGATCGCCCTGCTGGCCGGGTTGCTCTTTGTTGGCCACGTAGCCGGGGGGATGGAGTTCGCGACGATCCTCAGCAGTGGCGACGTGTTGCGGGAGAGCGCGCTCTATCCGGTGATGCTTGGCCTGGTAGCATTTGGCGCCTTCACCAAGAGCGCCCAATTCCCGGCACATATCTGGCTGCCCCGAGCGATGACCGCTCCTACGCCAGCCAGCGCCTACCTGCACTCGGCGACGATGGTGAAAGCCGGCATCTACCTGATGGCTCGACTGAATCCAGCTCTGGGTTCCACCGAATCCTGGTACTGGCTGCTGACGAGCGTCGGGTTGGTGACGATGCTGGCCGGAGCTTATCTGGGTCTGAAGCAAAACGATCTGAAGGCGCTGCTGGCCTACTCGACAATCAGTCAGCTCGGCATTCTGATGATGTTACTCGGGCAGAACATCGAGGAGGCGTTCAAGGCGTTTGTCATCGGCGTACTGGCCCACGCTCTCTATAAAAGCGCCCTGTTTTTGGCGGCGGGCATCGTCGATCACGAGACGGGCACGCGGGATATCCGGCGACTGGGCGGCCTGTGGCGGGCCATGCCCATGACCTTTGGCGTCACACTGGTCGCCGCCCTGTCGATGGCCGGGCTGCCGCCCCTATTCGGCTTTGTGGCCAAGGAGGCGCTGCTGGCCGCGGCCGTGCATCCGACGCTGCCGCCGCTGGTGGCATCACTGCTCCCCTGGACGGCCGTGCTGGCCGGGGCGCTCCTGCTGGCCCAATCTCTCCTGCTGCTTTACGAGACATTCCTCGGACCGCGCAAGGGTTCGACACTCCGTGGCCATGATCCATCGCGTCTGATGTGGATGATGCCGGCTATTCCGGCTCTGTTGTCGATTCTTATCACGATGTTGCCCGGCCCCAAGGACGAGGCAACTTTCCTGGCTGGAGCCGCCGCCGCCAGCTACGGCAGCCGAATCGGGGTTTCCCTGGCGTTGTGGCACGGTATCACCGTTCCTTTCCTGCTCTCGTTGGCTGCTATTTCGCTTGGTCTGGTGATTTTCTATTTTCGGCGACCGTTGCGCGCTCGCCAGACGAAGCTCCTGCCCGAGCTGAGCTTTAACTGGCTCTATCACGCCGTGCTCGCCGCCTTGTCCCGCGGCGCTCGGCTGGCGACACGTCTGCAAGCCGGACGGCTGCGCGTCTATCTGGAAGTGATGATCGTCGCGGCCATCGCCCTCGTGGTTATATTCACCGGCGGCCGGTTAATGCCTGACCTGTCGGAGGCGCGCCTGCCGTCCATTGACTTCTCCGGCATGACGCAAATGTTGCGCCTGTTTGCTTTGCTGGTATCCATCGGCGCAGCCCTGGCCTCGGTGCTGTTGCGTCGCGACTTCGCCGCTATCCTGGCCATGTCGGCCGCCGGTCTGAGCATGGCGATGCTCTTCGCGCTGGAGCCGGCGCCGGACGTGGCCCTTGTGCAGATCGTAGTCGATATTCTGGCGACGGTTATCCTCGTCCTGGCCCTGGCGCGCCTGCCGCGCGGGCAACGAGCGGCCGCCCAACGATTGGCCGAATCCGAGCTGCGCTCCAGCCGGCCGCTAGCCCTGATTCGCGACCTGTCCGTTACCGGCTTGATCGGGCTGCTCGTCGCCTCGCTGACCTTCGTGGCGCTCACCTCGCGGCCGTCGCGCGATAGCCTGCTGACGCCATACTTCGAGAGTAATGCCAAGGCTCAGGCTGAGGCGACCGATATCGTCGGCGCCATCGTCGTTGATTTTCGCCAGTTCGACACTGTCATCGAGATCGCGGTTTTTAGCGCGGCCGGTCTCGGCGCCTGCATGTTGCTGTTACCGGCAGCGTCGAAAGCGGGTGACAGTGGTAACCAGCCGCTTGGCTCCGCTCGGCGGCGCGGCAAGACGAAAGGCATCAGCGGCTCCGAGATGTCGCCCTTTATTCGTCTGCCGGCATTCGTCACATTGCCGGTAGCCATGCTCATCGGGGCCACCCATATCATCTATGGCCACCAACAGCCGGGCGACGGCTTCACGGCCGGGGTGATTATCGCGCTGGCCGTGGCCCTATGGTACGTGGTGTTTGGCTACGAGGAGACGCGGCGGCGTCTGCCGTGGTTGCGCGGCTTCCCGCTGATGAGTGCGGGCGTGCTGATCGTCTTCATCGCCGGGGCGTTGACCTATCTCACATCCGGCTCATTTTTCGCGCACGTCAACTTCGGCGAGATGCTTGGGCTATCACTGCCTCACGGCTTTGATCTGAGCAGTTCGTTCCTGTTCGAGGTCGCGATTTGTCTAACGGTGCTGGGCAGCGCCACCCTGATTATCAATACGCTGGGGCACCCGGACGAATCCGACGAGCCGTCCGTGGCCCAGCTCCACCAGGAGTAGAGTACGATGGAACTATTAACAGCCTTGACCGTCGGCCTGCTATTCGCCATCGGCACGTTCCAGATGTTGAGACGTAATATCATCCGCTCGGCCGTCGGCCTGATTATCCTGGGCAACGCCATCAATCTGTTCCTGCTCAGCACCGGGGCGTATAACGGGATCGCCGCCGCCTACACGACGACGGTTGGACAACGCAGCGACGCGTTGCCGCAGGCGCTGATCCTGACGGCGATCGTGATCGGTATGGGCGGCACGGCGTTTGTCATGGCGATGCTCTATATCATATCGGCACGTTACGAGACGGCCGACATGGATGAAGTGCAGGGTCTGAAGAATTGACGACGGTTCGTCTGGAAGAAGGCCCATGGATTGACGCCGGAGTTTAACTGGAACTGTTGATGAACTTTTTTGAAGATAACCTGGCCTTGCTGCCCATCGCCATCCCGTTGATCGGGGCGATGCTGACGCTGCTGCTTGGGGAATGGCGGCGCGTTCGAGCGATCGTGGCGGTGAGCATGATGTTCATCAGCCTGGGTATCAGTTGCTTTCTACTGATTCAGGTGATGCGTACCGGGGGGCCAGTTGTGTTCCAGGCGGGC
>WBZO01005070.1_pt1 | contig 13675 bp, 7 predicted proteins | sample 5204261 | NCBI WGS metagenome assembly WBZO01 (sample SAMN12412400, study PRJNA552823) | activated sludge metagenome | isolation source: activated sludge from anammox sidestream of wastewater treatment plant... | place: USA: North Carolina | collected 2017-09
CTGCGCCTCGCCCCGCGCATCGGTGAAGGCGGTGACGCGGACCGCCTCGGACGGATCGAGCGACACCGCCGAGACCTGCGCCCCCTCGATCGGCGAGCCGCGCTCGCCCGCGGTCACCTTCACCGGCAGCGGGGGACGCGCGTCCGGCAGCACGATCTCGATCGAGCGCTTGCCCCCCTCGGGGACGACCACCTCGGCGCGCGCGGCGACCGCCGAGACGTCCTCGTCCCGCGAGACGAGCACGGTGAGCGCATCGGGCACCGCGGCGAAGGCGAACGATCCGTCGCTGCCCGTCCGCGTCGTGCGCTCGAGCGATCCCTTCGTCGCCAGGATCGTCACGTGCGCGCCGCCCGCGCCGCGCCCCTTCGGATCGACGACCTTGCCCTCGAGGATGCCGCCGCGCTGGAGCACGATCTCCACGCGCGCCTCCTGATCGGGCGCGAGCGACACGACCTCGCTCATCGCCTCGACGTACTGCGGGTGCCGCACGTACGCGCGCACCCTCCCCGGCGTGACCGGCTTCACGGTGAACGTCCCGTCGCGCCCGCTCACCCACGCGTCGTCGCCCTGCGCCGCGATCGCGGTCGATCGCGCCGGTCCGAACGACAGCGACGAGGAGGGGCCGTGCGGGATCGGCGGCACCGGTCCGGGCATCACGCCGAGCTGGCCGGCGGGGACCAGCGGCGACGGTCCGGCGAGCGCCGCGGTGAAGTGCGCCTCGCGGAACGACGTGCGCTGCGGATCCTCGTCGATCGGCATGCCCTCGAGGTCGGTGCCCACCACGCGGATCGTCGCGCCGTCGACCGCGTAGCCGCGGCTGTCTCTGATCTTGCCGACGAGGACGCCGCCACGGACGAGCGCGACCTTCACCTCGCCGGCAGGCGCGTCCTCGATGCGCACCGCCGCCTTCGCGACGTAGCCGTCGGCGCGCGCCGAGAGCGTCGCCGAGCCGCGCGCGATCGGACCGAGCACCACGCGCCCCGCGCGATCGGTCACGCCCTCGAGCGGGAACGGCGAGAGCCCTCCCTCGGCGAGGGTCGTCCTCGCGCTGGCGATCGCGTCGTCGGTGACCGCATCGACCACGCGCGCGACGACGGTGATGCCCGGCGCGAGCCTGAGCTCGACGCTCCGCTCCTCGCCGCGGCTGACGGGCACCCCGAGCTCGATCGGCGAGACGCGTGTACCATGCACGGACCTGAGCGTGTACGCGCCGGAGTCCAGCCCGCCGATGCGCACCGTCCCGTCCGCGCCCGTCTCCGCCACGCGCGCCGGCCCGAGCGACGGCGATGCGACGAGCACCTTCGCCCCGGCCGCGGGCGCGCCGTCCTCGCCGAGCACGCGCACGAGGAGCGCGCCCTGCTTGGAGAGCGTCACCACGACGGGCGGTCCTTCGGGCACGCGCCGCCGCGTGACCTCCTCGTAGCCGGATGCGCGCACGACGACGGTGTACGGGCCCTCGCCGAGCCGCCCGACGTGCGCCGTGCCGTCCTCCTCGGTGCGCGCGCCTACCGGAAACGGATCGGATCCGCGCACCTCGATCTCGGCGGCAGAGACCGGTGCGCCCCGCTCGTCGCTCACCCTCACGTCGAGCGCGTGCTCGACGGCGAGCTCGAGATCGAGCCGGCGCTGTCCCGCGACGACCACCACCATCTGCGACGCGCGCGCGCGGCCCGGGGCCTCTGCGACGACCCAGTGCTCGGCGGACGGGAGGTCCTTCAGCGTCGCGTGGCCGTCGCGATCGGTGAGCGCGTCCGCAGCGCTGTGGGCTCGACCGTTCAGGATGGCGAACGCACGGACGCGCGCCCTCGCCACGGGCGCGTTGTCACCGTCCGCGGTCCGCACCACGACGTCGAGCACGCCGTCGCGTCCCTCGAGGCCCTTCGGGAGCTCCGGCGCCGTGAGCTCGACGACGACGTCGCGCAGGACGGACCCCGGCACCCCCGCCAGGTAGAGCAGGGCGGCGAGCGCGAGCATGACCGAACGGACGCGCCTCAACATGGGTGAAAACGATGGCCCGCCTCCGTTATGTCGCTCCGGGGCGCCGGGGTGCTACTTTTTTCGAGGTGGAGAGGCCGGCCGTCAGGATCGCCGTCGCCGCCGCGCTGGGCCTGGTGCTCGCGGGCGGCTGCGGGACGTCGCGCCCACCGCCGGCCGGAGAGCGATCCTCGTTCGATCCCGGCGCGGGCGGCGGGCAGTTCGTGACCGACGCCGGCAGCCTGAAGCCCCCGGGTTGCGGCACGACACCGGACGGCTCGCAGTGCGACTGCGTCGACGTCCCGCTCTTCGTCGAGCCGCCGAACATGTACTTCGTCCTCGATCGCTCGGGCAGCATGGCCGAGTCGAACAAGTGGACGCAGGTGCGCGTCGTCGTCGGCAAGATCCTCCGCGCCATCGGACCTCGCGCGAACTTCGGCGCGATGATCTACCCGGGAAGCAGCACCTCGACGACGTGCGCGCCCGGCGTCGAGATCATGGAGACGCGAGCCGGCGACCCGCCCTCGTCGACGATCGACGGCCCGACGACGCAGACGCTGCTCACGCGCACCCAGGTGCAGCCCTACGGAGGGACGCCGACGAGCGCGACGCTCCAGGCCGCGCTCCCCATCGTGAAGAACCTGCCGGGCAAGACGTTCGTCATCCTCGCGACCGACGGCGCCCCCAACTGCAACGATCAGGTGGCGTGCGGCTACGACAAGTGCATGCCGAACATCGAGGACGTGCCCAACTGTCCGAAGGTCGGCCCGTTCAACTGCTGCGAGCCGCCGGACGGCTTCCGCGAGAACTGCCTCGACAGCTCGGCATCGACCGCCGCCGCCGCCGCGCTGAAGAGCGCCGGCATCCCCGTCTACGTCATCGGCCTGCCGGGCAGCTCCGTCCCGGAGTACGCGCGCGTCCTCGACGATCTCGCGACCGCCGGGGGCACCGCAGGCGCGGGCTCGCCGAAGTACTTCGCCGTCGGCACCGCGAGCGAGGAGGCGATGCTCACGACGCTGAAGAAGGTCGCGGCCAAGATCGTCGCGCGCTGCGACTTCGAGCTGAAAGAGGCGCCGTCCGATCCGCGCCTCGTGAACGTCTACCTCGACGACGTCGTCCTGCCGTTCGATCCGGTGGACGGCTGGAGCATCGACGGCAAGAAGGTCACGCTCCTCGGCGAGGCCTGCACGAAGGTGATGAACGGCGACGTGCTCGCGGTGCGGATCATCGCCGGCTGCCCGCGGGTCGAGCCGCGCTGAGGCGACGTCGCTTGACACGGGGCCGTTGCGGGGGAAACTTATTGAAAACGATTCTCACTATCATTTTCATCAGGAGCTTCGCATGAACCTCGCGCACGACTCCCACGCGCTTCCTGGAGCCCACCTCGATTTCGCCCGCATGCCCGGACACTGGCTGCTCGCGCGCATGGGCAAGCGGGTCCTTCGTCCGGGAGGGATCGAGCTCACGCGCCGGATGCTGGAGGCGCTCGACATCCGATCCGACGACCACGTCGTCGAGCTCGCGCCCGGGCTCGGAGCCACCACACGCCTCACCCTCGCGCGCGATCCCGCTTCCTACACCGCGATCGAGCGCGACGAGGCCGCGGCGGCCTGCGTGCGCCGGATGTTGCAGGGGCCGAATCGACGCTGCGTCGACGGCACCGCCCAGGACACGGGGCTCGAGGCCGGCTCCGCATCCGTCGTCTACGGAGAGGCCATGCTGACGATGCAGACCTCGGCGCAGAAGGCCGCGATCGTGTGCGAGGCGTCCCGCGTGCTGAAGCCCGGTGGGCGCTACGGCATCCACGAGCTCGCGCTCACCCCGGACGACCTCCCCGAGGCGATCAAGGACGAGGTCGCGGGCGACCTGCAGAGGTCGATCCGCGTCGGCGCTCGACCGCTCACGGTCGGCGAGTGGCGCCACCTCCTCGAGTCGGCCGGCCTCGAGATCGAGGCGGAGGCCGAGGCGCCCATGCACCTGCTCGAGCCGCGGCGGCTGGTGCAGGACGAGGGCTTGCTCGGCGCCCTGCGCATCGCCGCGAACATCGCGAGCACCCCCGCTGCGCGCCGTCGCGTCGTCGAGATGCGGGGCGTCTTCCGCAAGCACATGAAGCTCATGTGCGCCGTGGCGCTCGTCGCGCGCAAGCCGCATCACTGACGAGGCAACGCTCGGGGCGTGATCCGGGGCTTTTGTCCGCGCTCAGTGCAGCGTGTGCCAGCGCCCGTCGTGCTCGATCTTCGCCGCGATGCGCACGCTGACCGGACGGATCGGCAGCGCATCGTCGTCGCTCTCGGCCGCGGCGCGGCGCGCGGCGATCGCGTCCTCGATCGCCTCCTCGCGCTCCCACTTCTCGAGGATCGCCTTCGTGCGGCGGCGCCGGCGGACGTACGCGGCGACGAGCGCGCCGATGACGAGCACCCAGATGAGGCCGCCGCCGGTGAGGACGGGGATGATCGAGAAGCGGCGCTCGAGATCGCTCCGCCACTGGAACTCGAGCTTGCGGAGATCGCTGCCGTACGCGTCGCCGATCGCGCGGTCGAAGGGCTGGCCGTCCTTCACGCGATCGACCATCGAGACGAAGCGCGCATGGTCGCTGCGGCGGCGGAGGAACTGCATGAAGTCCGCCGCCTGCGCGTACGCGATGCTGACGTCGTGGTTGTCGCGCGGGAAGCTGCGATCGAGATCCGAGAGCGGGATGAGCGTGCCCGAGAGCGTCGCGCTCATCAGGGTCTGGCGGCGCGCCCACGCGAGCTCGTTCGAGAGCGAGATCGCGAGGCCCTCGTTGAACCACACCGGGACGTGCTGGCCGCCGACCGCGTCCTCGAGCGCGACGTGCGCGAGCTCGTGACGGAACACCTCGTCGAGATCGACGGCCTCCGCCCCTCGCGGCGCGAGCATGCTGAGGAGGACGAAGTGCATCCCCGTGTACGCCACGCCGCTCGCGTACTCGGGCGGCGGCGCATTCGCGGGCGCGAGCCGGGCCATGTCGGCGACGGTCGGGGCGATGCGGACCTCGACGCGCTCGAGCACCGGCTGCCCGAGGGCCTCGGTGAGCTCGGCCTTGATCGCGTCGGCATCGCGCACGAGCGAGGCGACGCGCTCCGCGGCGGCAGGCGGATACGAGAGATCGAGCCAGCCGAGGTGGCGCGTCACGTACGACGACGGCACGGGCGGGATCTCGCGCTGCGCCGCGACGAAGACCGGGACGTCGTGGGGCGCGACGAGCAGCGGCCCGGTCGCGGGCTTCGGGCCCGGCGCTCCGCTAGGGAGCTCTCCGATCTCCGGCTCGGCCGCGCGAGCGACGCCGGGCAGGAGCGCGATGGCGACCGCGAGCGCCAGCAAGAATCGCGCGAAGAACGTTCGGAGGGAGCCGGCCATTTCTGGTTGTGATGCCCGGAAGAGCTCGGCGGTGTCGACGGGCTCAGCGGGGCACGCGCATCTGAAGATGGATCGGGTCGTCGCTCGTGTCTCGTGAGGCGAAGTAGAAAGCGCCTCCCACGAGCACGGCCGCGCCGATGGCCCCCCAGAACCAAGCGGAAGTATAGAAAGGTTTCGGCTCGGGCCCCTCGTTCGAGCGCATCGTGGGGGCCGAGACGCGAGACTTTTCTGCCGGAGCGGGCGCCGGCGCCGCCGCAGGCATCGCGGCGAAGCGACGCTCGAGCGAGGTCACCACCGAGCGCCACGCCTCGGAGCCCTCGGCCCCGGGATCGGGCGAATACCGCGCCGCGTCGAGCTCGCCGGTGTCGGCCAGGAACAAACGGGCCGAGGTGACGGTCGTCGTGGTCGGCGCAGCCGCTGCGGTCGCCCCGGCGTCCTCTTCCGACGCGGCGTCCTCCGCGCCGGCATCGACCGGAGCGGCGGGCGCGGGCGCGGCGCGATCGACGCGCACGACGAGGATCGCCGCGACGCCGAGCTGCTGCGCGATGCTCGCGAGGAGGCGCCGGCTCGCCGCGTCCTCTCCGGTGATCGCCGCGCGGAGCTCGGCGAGCTCGCGCACCTCGCGCGAGGCGAGCGAGGGCGCCGGATCGCCGGCGAGGACGCGTGCGCGGATCTCGTCGAGCCCGCGCGGCCTCATGCTCGAGCCGTAGACCGCGCGCGCGAGCGCATAGGCCTCGGCGCGCGACGCCCCGACCCCGAGGACGGCGACCCCCTGCCCTACCGCGTGCGGTGCAGGCTGCGCGGCGGACGCCCCGGACGCGGCCGGCGGCGCGGACTGAGCGGAGGCCGCCCTGCCGCCCGTCACGAGCAGGGCGAGCAGCGCGAGGGCGAGCAGCGCCGCCGTGCGGGCAGGGAGAACGCGTCGGGCCACGAGGTCGGCCGGATGGTAGCCCACGCGTGGCCCGGTCAACGACTGAACAGCGAGAGGAAGAGCGCGTGGAGCGGGGCGCCTTCCGCGAACCCCTCGCGGATCGACGGATCGCCGTGGAGCGCCGCGAAGCCGAGCGCCACGACGATCGCGGCCGCCGGCACGCCGGCGAGCGCGAGCGCCTTCTGCCGCGCGACGACCCGCGTCGCGGCCGCCCCGCAGAGGGCGGCGAAGGCGAGCCCGTCGACGAGCGCGGCCGCGGTGTGCAGCCCCTCGGCATGCGCCGTCCGGATGCCGGCGACGCCCAGGACGACGAGCGTCGAGAGCCCGGCGGCGATCGCCGCGCCGCGCTGGACGTGCGGCCCCAGCCTGGCGATGCGCCTCGCGACGCGGACGACGAGCACCGAGAGCACGACGCCTGCGCCGGCGGCGACGATCGCGAAGGTCACGCCCGCGAGGCCGTGGTGGTGCGTGTGCTTGCGCAGGATCGACGCGAACGCTGCGGCGAAGAGCATCTCGAACGTCGCCCACGAGAGGAAGCCCGCGATCCACGCGTCCGCGCGATCGCCGGCCAGGATCCTCGCGCCGACGCGTGCGCGGCGGAGGATGCCCACGCTCGCGATCGCGAACGGCGTCGCGACGGCCGCGAGCGCGAGCCACTCCGACAGCGCGCGCGCGACCGAGCCGCCGTCGCCGAGGCGCATCATCCCCGGCAGCGACGCGAGGACGGCCGCGACCGCGCCGCCGCCGACGGCGGTGCCGAAGCGCGTGACGAGAGAGGCCCGTGCGTCCTCGTCGGCCATGTCCGGCTGGAGCGTGGGCTGCGTGTCCAAGACCCGGCACTATAGCTAGAACGGGTCGATCGGCGCGACCGCAGGCATCGCCACGATCGCGTCGATGCGCGCGAGCGTGCGCTCGTCCGCGAAGGCGAGCCCCAGCCGTGCAGCCTCGCTCGGCCGTAGGGCGCCGTAGAGGATCGCGGCGAGCGAGGCACGGCTCGCGCGGATCGCGCTCGAGCCGCGCGCGGCGGAGACCTCCGCGCGACCGTCCTCGACCCGCACGGACATCGCGATCTCGTCGGCGACGACTACGTCGAACGAGCCGTCGGCGGCGTAGCCTCGCGCCTCGATCGCGCGATGCACGTCCTCGATGCGCACCATCGGGCCCGCGACGATCTCGCCGAGCGCGTGCTCGACCTCCTCCGTGCCGAACCTCCGCCGATCGGCGTCGAGCAGGATGTGCTCGATCGGATCGTCGGCGGCGACCTCGACCACCACCTCGGAGACCTGATCGCGCAGCGCGCCGAGCGCTCCGAAGAGCGCGCGCCGCGCCTCGTCCGTCGTCGCCGCGAGCTCCTCCACGACGGCGACGGTGGGTGCGTGCGGCTCGTCCTGCTCGAAGGCGAACGCGACGTAGCCGTCCTCGCAGAGGAGGAGCTGGCGGCGCTCCCGGGCGAAGAGGCGATCCCAGAGCGCGGGCCGGCGGACCGTCCACCCGCTCGCGCGCGCACCGGCGCGCTCGTGGAGCTGCACGATGCGATCGCGGTCGTCGCCGCGTGCGCGGCGCACGCGGTCTCGCGCGAGCTCACGCCACGACTCGGGCACCGCGGCGGGATCGAACGAGAGGCGCTTGCGCGACGAGACCGGCGCATACCCGAGCGACGCGTAGAAGCCCTGGCGGAACGCGTAGAGCATCGTGATCGCGTCCCCGCGCACGTCGGAGATCTCGTGCAGCCTCCGGACGAGCGCGCGCGCGATCCCGCGGCCGCGAGCCTCGGCCGCGACGCCGACCGAGGCGATGCCGCCGACCTTCACGAGGCGGCCGCCGAACCACGCCTCCATGGGGAAGAGGAAGGCGTGCGCGACGACGTCGCCGTCGACCTCGGCGACGACGAGGTCCTCGAGCGAGCCGAAGGCGTTCGCGGCGAGGTTGCGCCGGCGGGCATCGGCCCCGCGCGAGTCGGGGTAGGCGGCGAAGTGGATCTCGACGAGCCGATCGAGGTCCTCCTCGCGCGCGGGGCGAAACGTGGGCTCCGGAAATTGGGCCATTCCGATCCGAGGATGCTAGGGCCGATCACATGCAACCTGAACAGGCGACCACGAAGAACGCAACGAGCGCGAGGCTCGGGGGAGCGCGCGCGGACTTCGTCGCAGGCCTCGGCCGCAAGGTGGCCGACCTGCGCAGGGCCTTCGCCCGCGTACGCGGCGAGCCCGGGTCGCTCCAGCCGCGGGAGGAGCTGCGGCGCAAGCTGCACGCGCTCGCCACGGCGGCGAAGCTGATGAAGTGCGACGCGATGGAGCGCGCGATCCTCGACGCCGTCGGGGTCATCGACCGCACGGCCATCGACGAGCCGCTCGTGGACGTCGACCTCGACACGATCGAGCAGACCATCGAGGACCTCCCCGCCCTCGCCTGGGGCGACGGCGGCGCGCGCTCCTCGCGCGTCATCGCCGTGCAGAAGGAAGAAGAGCGGCGCGCGACGCCGGCCTACGCCGTGCTCGTCGTCGGCACGCACCTCATCGCCGAGGCGCTGCTCGAGCAGCCGGACGGCGAGCGGCCGACCTTCGGCTGCGAGTGCACGCCCGACGCGCAGGCGGCCTTCGATCTCGTGAAGGCGAAGGAGCCCGATCTCGTGGTGCTCGACGCCGACATCGAAGCGGCGGCCGAGCTCGTCGAGGCCCTGATGGACGATCCCGCGACCGAGTCGATCCCGCTCGTGGTCGTCGGGAGCTTCACCGAGCCGAGCCAGTCGGCGAAGTACGTCGCGCTCGGCGTCACCAAGACGATCGGCAAGCCGACCTCGCGCGAGGAGCTGCGCACGCTCTGCGAGGAGGCGCTCGCGCCGCCGGTGAAGACGAAGGACGGCCGCGGCGGAGTCGTCGTCCTCGGCGAGCCGACGCTCGAGGAGCTCGGCGACCGGCTCGCGAGCGAGATCCGCGACGCCATCGTCGGGCGCGCGGACATGGGATCGCGCAGCCGCAAGATCCCGCTCGGCGAAGGCACCGAGATCCTCGGCGCGGTGTGGGGCGCGATCGCCCGCGTGCGCGAGGTGGTGACGGCCCGTACCGACGGCCAGGTCCGCTTCTCCGCCGGCCCCGAGGGCGCGCTCCCGTTCGCTCCGTCGCTCATCGAGAGCGAAGCGCTCGGGGAAGGGCGCACGCGCGCGCGCATGCGCACGCCCGCGGCCGAGGTGAAGCTCACGGGACGGCGCATCGTCATCGCCGACGACGATCCCGCGGTCGTGTGGTTCATGGCCGATCTGCTCAAGACGGCGGGCTGCATCGTGCACGAGGCCTTCGACGGCAAGGACGCGCTCGAGCTCTGCTACCGGACGTCGCCCGATCTCGTCATCAGCGACATCCTCATGCCGAGCCTCGACGGCTTCTCGCTCTGCCGCGCGCTCCGCCGCGACGTCGGCCTGCGCGACACGCCGGTCATCCTGCTCTCGTGGAAGGAGGACCTCCTTCAGCGCGTGCGCGAGCTCGGCGCCAACGCCGCCGGCTACGTCCGCAAGGAGAGCGACACGCGCGCGATCGTGGCCCGCGTCCGCGAGGCGCTCCGCCCGCGCGCGCGCGTCGAGATGCGGCTCAAGGAGGACGGCGACGTCCGCGGCCGCCTCGACACGGTGAGCGTCCGTACGCTGCTCGAGATCGTCTGCGCGACGCGTCCCGAGGCCCGCGTCTCGGTGCGCGACGCCTCGTTCCTCTACGAGATCGAGATCCGCAACGGCGCGCCGTACAAGGCGACGCGCACGTCGGGCGACGGGACGTTCGCGAAGGGCTCGCGCGTCCTCGCGGCGATGCTCGGCGTCGGCGCCGGCCGCTTCACCGTCGCGACGAGCACCGCGCCGATCGACGCGGAGCTCGACGGCAACCTCGCCGCGCAGCTCGCGAAGCCGCTCGCACGGTCGCGCGCCGCGACCATGCTCCTCTCGGGCCCCGAGATGACGAAGATCACGCGCGTCCACCTCGACGAGACGGCGCTCGAGGACTACCTCCGCGCGATGCCCGAGGGCGCGCGTCGGGTCGCGCGCAAGATCGCGGACGGCATGGCCCCGCGCTCGCTCGTGTTCGACGGCGGCTGCGATGCCTCGCTCGCCGAGGACATCCTCTGCGACCTCGCGGCGCGCGGCCTCGTCACCGCGATCGAGACGAACAACGGCCAGGACCTCCTCGGCCCGGCGATGCGCGCGCTGCTCGCGCACACCGATGCGCGCGCCGCGCTCGCGCCGCGCTCGATGACCACCACGCCGCCCCCGGCGGTCGAGGAAGGCGCGTGCGCGTCCGACAGGGACGAGCTCTGCGAGAGCCCCGCGCCCGACGCGCTCGTGCGCGAGCTGCTCCACCGCTCGCCGGTGCCCGCGCAGGCCGCGCCCCCGAGCGAGGCGCCGGCGAAGGCAGAGGCCGCAGAGGCCCCGGCTCCGAAGGACGCCGAGCCCGAAGGCACGCCGCCGGCCGAGCAGATCCTCGCGCTCGGGGAGGCGACCGTCGTCGACGACACGCGCTACGAGATGAAGGAAGAAGCCGGCGAGGAGGAGGACGAGCACGAGGACGAGGCGCCCGCGGCCGAGCCCTCGATGTCGATCCCGATCGACGAGGCCTCCGTCGCGCTCGCCGAGGTGAAGGCCGAGGGCGACGAGGATGGCGACAAGCTGGAGAAGACGCCGTTCGCGACGGTCACCGCCTCCGTCTCGGAGGATCAGGCTGCCGGCGTCCCGAAGCGGAAGGCATGGCCGATGGTCGCCTTCGTCGCGGCGAGCGGCATCGTCGCCTGGGCCGTCATGCACTTCTCTGCCGGTGCGCCCATGCCGAAGCAGGTCGAGGTCGCGCCTCCCCCCGCTCCCACGGAGGATCCGCGCGACATGATCCCGCCTCCTCCCCCGCCCGCGCCGAAGATCGAGGAGGCCCCCTACACGCCCGCCGCGAACGAGGCACAGCTGCCGGCCGGTCACGGCGTCCTCGAGGTCGCGGCACCTGCCGACGCGGTCGTCGTCGTCGACGGCACCGAGCGCTCGCGCGGCGCGGCGAAGCTCCCGCTCGCATCCGGTGCACACGACGTCCGGGTGCGCCCGCAGGGCGGGATGGCCGACGAGCGAGGCTGCACGGTCGACGTCCGCGAGCGACGGCTGACGCGCGCGAAGTTCTGATCGCCCGTCCGCTTGGACCGACGGCGCATCCGCGGTAGAGAGCCGCCGCGATGCGCCGTCTGTCTTTTGTCCTCCTGATGCTCGCCTCGTGCGTGCGCTCGAGCGGCACGGACGGGACGCAGGCATCGAGCGATCGCGCGACGACCACCTCTCGCGCGGCGAGCGCCAGCGCGAGCGCCGCCGCCGCGCCCGCTCCCGGACCGCCGAAGACCGCGATCGCCATCGACTTCGAGGCGGCCGACGGAACGTGCACGCTCTCGCATCGGGGCGTGCTCCTCGATCTGGCCGATCGATCGATGCACGCGCGATCCTCCGGGGGCAAGCTCGCCCTTCCCGACATCGAGGTGGTCGAGCACTACGGCGCGTCGTGGGCGAGCGTCCGTTCGCGATCGCTCGAGCTCTCGTTCGTCTCCACGACCGAGATGCAGAGCGCCGCCGGCATCGTCGTCGAGGCGCGCACGCGCGGCGGCCTCGCGAAGAGCGCGTCGGTCTATCTGAACGGCAAGCCCGTCGGCGTGCTCGCGTTCGCCAAGGGCGAGACGAAGGTCGTCTCCACCCGCGTGCCCAACGCCACCATCCTGCGCGGGACCAACGAGCTCCTCCTGCGGTTCAACGGCGGAGCACGCGGCTCGCACGACTCGCTCGCCGAGATCGACTGGATCCGCGTCGGCCCGAACGACGGCGATGCGCCGTACTCCGCGCCCACCCGCGCCGACGCGTTCACCACCACCACGATCGGCGGCGTCCCTCGTCGCGGCGTGTCGCTGCGCGCGCCCGGATCCGCGCGGTGCACGGGGTTCGTCCCGAACGGCGCGGTCCTCGAGGGCTTCATCGGCGCGGTAGGCGGCGAAGGCGAGGCCGAGGTACGCGTCCTCGTCGATCGGAGCGAGCCACGCGTCGTCGGCTCGTTCCAGGTCGGCGGACCGGGTGCGCTCACCACGTGGCGTCCGGTCTCGCTGCCGCTCGGCGACGTGGGGACCATCGCCGGCGTCGAGCTCGTCGCGAAGTCGGGCGCGAAGGGCGCACGGATCGTCTTCGCGCAGCCGCGCGTCGTCGTGCCCGAGGCCGCGGCCGCGCCTACGCCGCCCGCTCCCCCTCGTGCTCGCGGCGTGGTGGTCGTCGTGCTGGGCTCGCTCTCGCGCAAGCAGATCTCGCCGTACGGCGGCCCGATCGCGATGCCGGAGCTCGCGCGCCTCGCCGAGGGCGGCACGGTGTTCGACGCGCATCGCGGCGTGTCGAGCTTCGCGAGCGGCGCCGTCGCCTCGATGCTGAGCGGCGCGCTCTCGCGCGAGCACGGCGTGGACGGTCCGGAAGCCACGTTCTCTCCATCGGCTTTCACCTTCGCGGAGGCGGCGCGGCAGGGCGGCATCGTGACGGCGATGTTCACCGCGAACCCGACCACGACCGCGCCCTACGGGTTCGCGCGCGGCTTCGAGACCTTCACCCCCCACATGCCGGGCGACGAGGTCGCCGCCGTCGGCGTCTTCGACGAGGTCACCCGCTGGCTCGACGCGCACAAGGACGATCGCTTCCTCGTCGTCGTGCATGCGCGCGGCGGCCACCCGCCGTGGGACGTGACGAGCGAGGAGGTGAAGGATCTCCCGCCGGCCAACTACTCGGGCAGCCTCGAGCCGAAGCGCGCCGGCGAAGGGCTCGCGAAGGCCCGGCGCGCGGGCTCGCGCATGCTCGTCGATGCCGATCGCGAGCGCGCGTTCGCGCTGCACGCGAAGGCCGTCGCGGCGCACGACGCGGCGCTCGGGAAGCTCGTCGCGCACGTCCGGTCGATCGGCCGCGAGAAGGACACTGCGTGGATCGTCACCTCCGACGTGGGTGTCGACGCCGGCGCGCACGTGCCGTTCCTCGAGGACGACGCCCTCGACGAGGGCGCGCTCGCCCTCCCGCTCGTCGTCCGGCTCCCGGGCGCGGAGCTCGAGCGGCGCGTCACGGCCGCGACGAGCGGCGTCGACATCGCGCGCACGGTGCTCGAGGCGCTCGCGCAGCAGCCGCCCGCGCAGCTGAGGGGCGTCCCGCTCTGGACGACGGCGGCCAAGGGCGCTCACAACGCCGAGCGGCCTCTCCTCGCGATGACCGGGACGCGGTTCTCGGCGCGGTGGGCGTCGTTCGCGCTCGTGGGCATGCGCGACCGCGAGGTGAAGCTCTGCAACCTCTCGCTCGACCCCGACTGCGTGAGCGACGTCCGGCCGACCCATCCGCTCGCGGCCGAGATCCTCCACGGCCTCGTGTTCGAC
>WBZO01004271.1_pt2 | contig 13674 bp, 5 predicted proteins | sample 5204261 | NCBI WGS metagenome assembly WBZO01 (sample SAMN12412400, study PRJNA552823) | activated sludge metagenome | isolation source: activated sludge from anammox sidestream of wastewater treatment plant... | place: USA: North Carolina | collected 2017-09
TACGATTCGCCGTGGCGTGGGGGCAGGGAATTGTCTCGAGGGGCGGCGCCGATCCTGCCCGCGCGTGTTTCCCCGAGGAGCGCAACACGCGGCTGCGATCGGATCGAAGCGCGACCTGAGGCGGAGCGAGATCACGCCTTCGCCGCCGGCCTCCGGAAAGATGAACTCGCCGCTGGTGGACAAGGGCGACTCCCTGGCCATCCGCAGGGAGTTCCGAAGTTCGAGCTGATCATTTGCGGCCTTTCGGCCGAGTATGGACGCCACGCCGGGTCGGCCCCAGCCTCCTTCCGGCGCAGCTTGCCTGGGCAGGAAATTAATTCTGCCGGATCCAACCCGATTCGCATAGAATCAAATCACCATTGGGAGGTCAATGATGAAGCTCAGTTCCGCTGCCGTACTGTCGCTGTCCCTTGCCTGTGTCGCGATGGCGCAGGATCCGCGCGGTTTCATCCGCGGGAGCGTGTCCGATAGTTCGGGCGCCGTGGTTCCGGGCGCCCGCGTCAAAGCGGTGAGCGCGGAGACGGGCGTGACGGCGACGGCGGTCGCGAATGAATCCGGCCTCTACAGCATCCCGTACCTGATCCCTGGCTTTTACAAGCTCACTGCCGAACAGACCGGATTCAAGACCTATACGCGCGACCGGATCGAGGTGCGGGTGAGCGAGACGGTCGAGGTTCCGATCTCGCTCGAAGTGGGGGCGATGACGGAAACGATCGAGGTCACCGCCGAGTCGCCGGCGCTGGAGACCACGAGCGCATCGCTTGGCCAAGTCATCGACCAACGCCGGATCAGCGAACTGCCGCAGCGCGGCGCCAATCCGCTCGAACTCGCGCTGCTCACTCCGGGCGTCACCAACACTACGAACCTGCGGCTTCGCAAGTCGATGTCTCCCGAAGCGACGTCGGACATCAGCGCCGACGGCGCCGGACGATACAACAACGAATTCCAGATTGACGGTATCTCGAACACAGCGGCCGACCGCGGCCGCGGCTATGCCCGGGTCGCCTACAGCCCGCCGACATCCACGGTCCGCGAATTCAAGATGCAGACCTCGGCCTACGACGCCAGCATCGGCCACACCATGGGATCGGTGCTCAACGTTTCGACCGCCAGCGGCGCGAATGAGCTTCACGGGGAAGCGCACTGGTGGCTTCGCCACAGCGCGCTGGACGCGCCCAACTTCTTCAACAACAAGAACAACACCCGGCAGGCGCTCTACCAGGACAACCGCTACGGCGCTTCCGCCGGCGGTCCCGTCTCTATCCCGAAGCTCTATTCGGGAAAGAACCGCTCATTCTGGTTCTTCGCCTACGAAGGGAACAAATTCGGCGTCCCCACGACTTTTACACGCACCGTGCCGACGGCCGCGGAGCGCCAGGGCGACTTCAGCGCGCTGCTGCCGCTGACGAACGCCAACTATCAGATCTACGACCCGTTCACGACGACGGCCATTGCGGGCGGGCGTTTTCAGCGGCAGCCTATCCCCGGCAACATCATCCCGCGCGCCCGTCTGGACGCGGTCGGCGTCGCCCTCGCTAATCTCTACCCTCTGCCCAACGCCCCGAATACCGCGACCGCCGATGGCCGGAACAACTTCTTCAGTTCACCGAAGGCGATTCAGAAGACTTACTCCTTCCTGTCGCGGTTCGACCATGCTTTCTCCACCAACCACCGCGCCTTCTTGCGGCTTCATTACGATTTCTGGAAGGAGAACAAGAACCACGATTTTCTCAACGAGATCAACGGTATCCATCAGAACCGCCCGAATCGTGGCGTGGCGGTTGACGACGTCGTGGTGCTGAGCCCGACCGCCGTGCTCAACATCCGTTATGGTTTCACGAGCACGAAGTGGTGGCAGTACCGCGTGTCGCGCGGCTACGACTACGCGAGCCTTGGTTTTTCGCCCCAGCTCATCGCTCTCACCGAGAAGGGGCAGGCTCCGATTCCGCGAGTCGCTCCGGGAGCCTTCTCCTCGCTTTCGACCTGGGAGGAACCGGGTGATGGCGTGAATTCGAGCCTGACTCATTCGCTGAACGCCAATATCACCAAGATGTGGGGCAATCATTCGCTCCGCTTCGGTCCGGAGTTCCGCCTCTATCGCAGCTTCAACAACCGGCGGCCCATCGGCAACGCGCCCGATCTGTCGTTCCCCGGCAGTTCCTACACGCGCGGACCGCTCGACAACTCGCCCACCGCGCCCATTGGCACCGACCTCGCGTTGATGCTGCTCGGCATTCCGGCGGGCAGCATGGAGATCACCTCCAATTCGGCCCTGCAGAACACCTACTACGGACTGTATGTGCAGGACGACTGGAAGCTCACCCGCACGTTCACGCTCAACATCGGTTTGCGCTACGAGCTGGAAACCCGCGTCACCGAGCGTTATAACCGCCTCCTTGCGGGATTCGATTCTACGACGGTCAATCCGGTCGACGCGCAGGCGCGCGTCAACTACGCCCGCAACCCGATCCCCGAGATCCCGGCCGGCCAGTTCCGCGCTCTCGGCGGCCTGACCTGGGTCGACCAGGCCGGCCGCGGACGGAGTCCATACCTTGGCGACCATAACAATTTTCTGCCGCGCATCGGATTCGCCTGGCAGCTTGCCCCGCAGACGATCCTGCGCGCGGGTTACGGCATTTACTACAACACTCTGGGCGTGAATACGATCCTTCCGCTCCAGACCGGATTCGCTCAATCCACGCCGATCCAGGCGTCGCTCGACAGCGGCGTCACCTACATCGCATCGAACGCGAACCCGTTTCCGAACAACCTGCTCCAGCCGAAGGGGCCGGCGGGCGGGCTGGAGACGAACCTGGGCCAGTCGCTCGAGCCATACTACACGGCTCACAAGCAGAGCTACTCGCAGCGCTGGTCGCTGGGCCTGCAGCATGTCCTGCCGGGGCAGTTTCTGATCGATGCCTCCTATGTCGGCAACAAGGCGGTCCGGGTTGAAGTCACCCGGCAGGCCAACGCCACGCCCGCGCAGTACCTCAGCAGAAACGTCTTCAGTCGCGATCAGGCGGCTATCGACTACCTCAGCCAGCAGTTCCCGAATCCCTTCCGCGGCACCAACCCCATCTACGGGGCCAACATCTCACGAGCCAATCTGCTGCGACCCTTCCCGCAGTTCGGCGGCATCAGCCAGGAGGAGCCCACCGGCTATACCTGGTACCACTCGCTGCAGGTGCGCTCCGAGCGCCGCTTTGCCCAGGGCTTCACCTTTCAACTCGCCTATACGTGGTCGAAGCTCATGGAAGCCACCGAATTCCTGAACGAAGCCGACACGGCGCCTTACGAGAGCATCAGCAACTTTGACCGCACGCACCGCATGGCGGCCAGCGGCATCTGGGAGGTTCCGGTTGGCCGCGGCCGGAGATTCGGTGGTTCCATGCCGCGCGTGGCCGACTTTCTCGCCGGCGGGTGGCAACTCGGCGGCGTTGTGGCAATCCAGTCCGGCCAGCCGCTCGGATTCGGCAACGTCATTTTCATCGGCGACATCACCACCATCGCGCTGCCCGGCGAGCAGCAGGACGTCGACCGCTGGTTCAATACCGGCGCCGGCTTCAATCGCAACGCCAACCAACAGCTCGGATCCAACTACCGCCAGTTCCCGCTGCGCTTCAACGGCGTGAAATCCGATGGGCAGAACCAATGGGACTTCTCGATCGTGAAGTACTTCCCGATCCGGGAATCCATCAAGGCACAGTTCCGCGCCGATGCCTACAACGCCTGGAACACGACGAACTTCGCGAATCCGAACACATCGCCGACCAATACCGCATTCGGACGCATCACCGGCACCAACGGCGATTCGCGCAACTGGCAGATGTCGATCAAGGTCATCTTCTGACCGGCTCCGTCCGCCGGACGGCGAACAGAATGACGGCCAGCCCGGCGGGGTAGAGCAGACCGCAGGCGACGAACACGGGCGCGAAGGACAGGGTCTGGACGATGCGGCCGATGGCGAGGCTGGAGAGAGCTCCCCCCAGGCCGCCGAACGTGCCCGAGAGGCCGACGATGGTCGCCACGGTCGAGGCGGGGAAGAGATCGCCGATCAGCGTCATGTAGTTGGTCATCCAGAAACCGTGAGCGAACATCAACACGCCCAGCAGAACGACGGCCCAGAAGACGTCCGGGGTGAAGAGGGCGAGGATCGAGACCGGCGTCAGAAACGCGGCGCAGGCCATGACTGTCTTGCGGGTCTTGAGGACAGGCCAGCCGCGCCGGACGAGTTGGTCCGACACCTTGCCGCCGAGCAGCGACGAGATGCCCAGGGTTAGAAACGGGATCCAGGAGAGCCGGCCGATCTCCTCGAGCGATGCGCCGCGCTCCTGGTGCAGGTATTGCGGGATCCAGAACATGTAGAAGTAGAAAACCGGATCGAGCAGGAAGCGGGTGACGGCCAGGCCCCAGACGTCGCGGCGGCGCAGCAATCCGGCGATCGGCCAAGGCCTGGTGGAATCGTCCGCGTCCGGTTGGGCCGGCCCGTCCGGCTTTCTGAACAGCAGGAACCAGGCGGCGACCCAGACGGCGCCGATGAGACCGGTGATGACGAATGTGCCGCGCCAGCCGGTCCAATGCGCGGCTGCGACGATGATCGGCGGCGCCAGTACCGCGCCGAAGGCGGAGCCGCCGGTTGTGGCGATACCCATCGCCAGCGCGCGCTCGTGTTTCGGGAACCATTCCAGGATGCCCTTGGCCGCGCCCGGAAAGCAGCCGCCTTCTCCTGCGCCGAGCAGGAAGCGGACGGCGGTGAGATGAGGCGCTCCTTGCACGGCGGCGTGCAGCAGGCTGGCGGCGGTCCAGAAGACCACGCAGAGCCCGAGTCCCAGGCGCGTGCCGGCGAAGTCGATCAGTCTTCCGCCGACGGTGAACATGACACTGTAGGCGAGCGTGAACGCCGAGACGGCTTCGGAGTACTCGATGTTGGTCAGGCGCAGGTCACTCAGGATCCGCGGCGCCAGGACGGAGAGCACCTGCCGGTCAAAGAAACTGAGCGCGGATGCGACGAACAGGAGAGCGGCGACCGCCCAGCGAAAGCCCGGCGCGGCGGCCATTCAATCGGACCCCCGCGCCACGACCGCGCATTCAATGCCTAGGATGGAGGCGATGCTGTCCAGGGCGGCGGCGCGGTGGCCGGCGCCAAGGGCGAAATGGTGGGTCGGTCCTTCCGCCACCCAGCGTTTGAGGAAGGTCCGGATATCGGGTCTGAAAAAGCCTCGCGTATTCGTGTTTCCGGTCGGCGGGATCGGCCCGTGCGCGCTCTCGCCTTCAGCGACGACGAACTTGAAACGGCCCGCCGCGGTTACGCCAATGGAGAGCATGGTAATGGGGCCTTCGCGGATCTTGAATTCGACGCTGGCTCCGGAGCCCGGCTTGCCGTGATACTTGAGCAGGCTCCGCAGGACGGGCCTGCCTTCGGCGATGTTGAGATGGTGCGGGCCGTCATGGCCGATCAGGACGAAGCCTTCCTTGAAATCGACCGGATGGAACTCGGCAAAACTGCCGCCGATATCGAGGCGGTCTTCAATGAGCATGGCGACGCAGGTCTTGAGGTCGGACTCGCCGCACATCGGGAAACCGGCCGCGGTGAGCAGCGAGTTGCCGACAATCAGGTTGGAGACGATCGTGCGGATGGGGCTCTCCGGATCGCCTTCGTAATAGTAGGCGAGCGCGTCGAGTTCGAGCTCATCGACGAAGTGGTCGAGCGCGACCGAGACACGGGCGGCGGCGTCGAGGTCCGCCTCCGTCAGCCTGGTCGTGACCGGATCGGACTTGGGATCGGGGGTGTCGAACAGCTCGCAGATCCGGCGTTTCCTGGCCTCGACGTCGGGCGCTGAGACGCGGCGCCAGTGCCGCAGCAGATCGTCGGCCTCGGTCTGCACGACATGGCAGCCGAAGGCGGCGGTGAGCGCGGTCTGGTCGGTCTGCATGTCGAGCATATGCTCGATGGGGTGGCCGAAGTGGCCGATGCGGGCGGACTTGAGGTCGTGGAGGACGCAGGCGATGGAACACCATGCAGCGATTTCGGCATCGGCCTGTGGATCGTCCTCGAGCGTGCCGAGGATGACGGGCGGGGGCCGCCTGCCCATGCGGATGGCGACGCCGGTGAACTCGGGCACCGAGCAGAAGTCGTCGTTGCACAACTGCATGTACGTGGAGGCTACGGTGTAGTCCATGGCCTTCAGCGGCTGCAGCGCGACCAGGACGATGGGCACGTCGAGGTCTCGAATCAGGATGCCGAAAGTGGCCGAGGTGGCGTAGGTGACCATGTCGCAGAAGACAAGATCGAGGTGCGCGGCCCTGATTCTGTCGCGGAGGTCATAGGCCGCCCTGGCCTGATCGACCATGCCGAAATTGATCACTTCGACGCCCGACGAGCGCACCTTCGCCTCCAAGCGGCTCAGTTTGCGGTGCATCTCGTCGAGGAGACCCTCGAACTGGCCCCAATAGGTGTGGTGTCCAACACCGAAGATGCCGATCCTTGCGGTGAGCGGTTTGCGTCTCGGGATGATGCGGGGCAATGAGCAGTCCTCTCTGAAAAGGAAGAATACTGTAGTAGAGCACCACCATGCGACGAACGATTTTGGCAATCCTGGCGGCGAGCGCGATGACCGGCTTCCAACGGCAGGAGCCTGCCTTGGAGCGGGGATTCAGGAATCCGCCGCCCGAGGCGCGCCCGCACGTGTACTACATGCTGTTGAACGGCTACGTGGACCGGGAGCATGTTGAGCGGGAACTGGCGGAGTACGCGCGCGCCGGGATCGGCGGCCTCTGCGTTTTCGATGTTGGCGCGCGCGGCGACAGCAAGGCTCAGCCGCCTGCGGGCCCGCCGTTTCTGGGGCCGGAATCGGTGGCCGACCTCGGGCACATTATCCGCACGGCGGGCCGGCATGGGATGGAGGTCGATCTCTCGGTGGCGAGCAGTTGGGACATGGGCGGGAGTTGGGTCAAGCCGGAGGATGCGAGCATGACTCTGGCGCAGTCGTCCGTGGAGATCGAAGGCGGACGGACGGTCGAGATGAGCCTGCCGTTTCCCGCCGTGGCGGCGGAGACGCCCAAGGGCGCGGACGGGCGACCGCTGTTCGCGAAGGACGCGGCGGTGATTGCGATTCCCTCGCCGGAGCGGATCGCCGGCTACGAGTTCGACTTCGAGCTGAAGCCGCCGCTGCCGCACACAGTCGACAAGGTCGTGCTGTACGGCGATGCAGCCCACGCTCCGAAGAGCTTCGCTGTCAGCGTCTCCCGCACGCACCCCAGCGGCGCGTCGTTCAGGCAGGTGGTCGATGGCCGGCTGGAGGCTCGCGCGGGGGCGCAGGAGTTCCGCTTTCCGGCCGTCGAGGCGAAGTATGTCCGCCTGCACCTGGCGGGCGAGGGTCCGCTGGAACTGGCCGAATTCGAGGTCTGGTCGACCGCCGGCGAGAATGTGAATCTCAATCACCGCGCGATGCGGGTGAAGGACTCGGCGCAGTTGCTGCGCTTCACTTCGGCGCGAGGCCAGCTCGGCCCGTGGGCGGCCGACAACATCCATGACGGCGCCAAGCAGGGGGCGCGGGGGAGTTGGGCGTCGGGCGACGCAGCGGCGCTGTTTGTGCGGAGCGCCAAGTCGGTGGTCGATCTGACCGCGAAGGTGGACGCCCAGGGGCGGCTGCGCTGGGACGCTCCGGCGGGCCGGTGGCTCATCATCCGGTATGTGTGCGTCAACACGGGCGAAAAACTGAAAGTGCCGAGTCCGAACTCGGACGGGCTGGCCACGGATCACTTCAACGCGGCGGCGACTCGGCGCTACATCGGCGAAGTGATTCGGCGGCTGGGCGAACTGAGGCAGAGCGCGCTGAAGGATCTCTACCTGGCGAGCTACGAGGTGCGCGGGCAGGTGTGGACACCGTCGTTTCTCGATGAGTTCCGCACCCGGCGGGGCTATGATTTCACGCCGTATCTGCCGGTCCTCAACGGGGGGCGGGTGGACGATGAGCGGACGACGGAGCGCGTGGTCTTCGATTTCAGGAAGACGCAGGGGGAGCTGCTGGTCGACGCTTACTACAAGGCGGCGGTGGAAACGGCTCACGCAGCGGGATTGACCGTGGAGAGCGAAGCCGGCGGACCGGGACCGCCGATTCACCAGGTGCCGGTGGATGCGCTGTTGGCGCAGGGCACGGTGGATTCGGTGCGCGGCGAGTTCTGGCCGGATCGAATGGAGAATACGGCGATCTGGGTCGTCAAGGAGACCGCTTCCGCGGCGCACATCTACGGAAAGAAGCGCGTGCACATGGAAGCTTTCACGACAAGCAACCACTGGCAGGAGGGGCCAGCCGACCTCAAGCCGGCGGCGGACCGCGCATTCGCCGAGGGCATGAACCACGTCGTGTGGCATACCTCGGCGCACCAGCCGCCGCTGGCCGCCAAGCCCGGCTGGGTGTACAACGCGGGGACTCATCTGAACCTGAACGTGCCGTGGTGGCCGATGGCGAAAGGATTCCTGGCGTACCTGGCGCGGGCGTCCTTCCTGCTGCAACAGGGTCAGCCGGTGTCGGACGTGCTCCACTATTACGGCGACCAGGGCTACAACTTCGTGCTGCCCAAGCGAGTGGATGCGGGGCTGGGCTTCGGCTTTGAGTACGACGTCGTGAACGCGGACGTGTTGACGCGCCGGCTGGCGGTGAACGGCGCGAGACTGACCCTGCCGGAGGGTACGCGCTATGAGGTGCTGACGCTGCCGGAGCGGGAGGACATCGATCTCGCGGTGCTGCGGCGGCTGGAGGGCCTGGTGAGAGCGGGAGGCACGGTGATCGGGCGGCGCCCGGAGCGGTCCTCGGGATTCTCCGGTTTCCCGCACAGCGACGCGGAGGTGCGCGCGATCGCCGCACGGATGTGGGGAGCGTGCGACGGCGTGGCCGTCCGGCAGGTGGATTACGGGAAGGGGCGCGTGGTGTGCGGCCTGTCGCCGCGGGAGGTGCTGGCCGGCCGGGGCGTGGGGCCCGATTTCAGCTTCGCGAGCCGCGCTGCCGGGACGGAACTGGATTTCACGCACCGCACGTCAGCGGAAGCGGAGATCTACTTCGTTCACAACAAGCGGGCGCGTTGGGAGGAGGTGACGGCGGAGTTCAGGGTGCGCGGCCGGGTGCCGGAGTTGTGGGACGCGGCGACTGGCGACATCCGTGACGCCGCCTGGTTCGAGCCGACGCCGGCGGGCACGAGACTGGATTTGAAGCTGGAGCCGGAAGGATCGATTTTCGTCGTGTTCCGCAGGCCGGGTAAATCAGGCTCTAGCGTCCCGCGAACGGCGGCCCAACCGGAATCCATCGCGGTGGACGGCCCCTGGCAAGTCCGGTTTGTCGCGGGGCCAGCGGCGCCGGGGCCGTTGAAGCTCGACGCGCTGCGTTCGTGGACGGCGAGCGCGGACCCGGATGAGAAGTACTTCTCGGGAATCGCCGAGTATGAGACCGAGGCGACGATCCCCGCCGGGTGGCTGGGCAAGGGCCGCAGGGTCCGGCTTGCGTTGGGCGACCTGTGGGCGGTCGCCGACGTCCGCCTGAACGGCGCCGACCTGGGCGTGGTGTGGAAGCGGCCGTTCGACGTTGACGTGACCTCCGCGGCGCGGGCGGGCAGGAACCGGCTGGTCGTCCGAGTGGCTAACAACTGGGTGAACCGGCTAGTGGGCGACGCCCGCGCCGGCGCCGGCGTGACGAAGACGAACGTCGTCACGACCGGAGCCCCGGTGGCCCGGCCGTGGAAAGACCTGGAGCCCAGGCCGTCGGGACTGTTGGGGCCCGTCAGGCTGAGACTGCTGGCGGAGTGAGATCCGGGCCTGGTTTTACCACAGGAACTTCAGCCCGAACTGAATCTGCCGTGGCGAGTTGGCCTGACTCGTGACCACGCCGAAGGCTCCCGAGGTGACGCTGGTGTTGGGCCCGCTGAAACGGGGCGTGTTCGTGGTGTTGAAGAATTCCGCCCGAAGCTGGCTGGTGATCCGCTCGGTGATCCGGAACTCTTTGAAAATCGAGATATCGAGGTTCCTGACGCTGTCATTGCGGATGTCGGATACGTAGCGGGAGAGATTCCCGAGCGTGAAAGCCGCGGGCTGGCTGAATGCGCTCTTGTCGAAGTAGGCGTCCAGACGTTCCTGCACGGGGCCTGTCTTCCTTCCGCTGCTGCCGTTGTTGTTCGGACGAGTGGCGGGAGCGAACAGGTTGGAGGTGTTGTTGGCCGAGAGCGAGAGCGGAGTGCCGGACTGGAGAGTGACGATACTGTTCAACTGCCAGCCGCCGAAGAGAGCTTCAGCAAAGCGTGAGTCGCCGGTGTCGAGCGCGTGGCCGCGGCCGATCGGCAGAGCGTAGATGAAGCTGAGAACGAAGCGATGGGCGATGTCCTGGCCGGCGAGCGCGCGGCTGGCTTCGATGTCGTAAGTGTTTTGGTGGTTGTCGCCGGTATCGATGATCTTGCCCCAGGTGTAGCTTCCCTCGAACATGAAACCCTGGGCGAAGCGCCGCCGGAACGTGTTTTGCAGGGCATGGTAGATCGAGTTGGAGCCGGGGTAATAGAGCGGCACGATGCTTGTGAACTGCGGGTATGGGCGGAGCAACTGTCCACGGGCGATTGTTGGCGACAGGTGCACGCCGTTGCGTACGATGCCATAGAAAGGATTGGGAACGCGCTCGTTCAGCTTCGACCCGAGGGAGAGGTATTGCAGACCGAGTTGATTGAAATCCATGCCGCTCTCCGAGCTGCTGCTGAGGTTCGTGCCGCGGTTGCCGACGTAGGCGAGTTCGAACACGATCCCGCCGGGCAATTCTCGCTGGAGAGTGAAGTTCCACATCCTGTTCAGGGGCGAAGGCGAGTCAGGCCAGAAGGCCTGGAGGTTGGCGCCCGCCTGAGTGAGCAACCCGGCCGAGGCTCCGGGAACATCGTGGAAGCCTTCAGGATAGGGGTTCTTGAGAAGATTGAATGGGGTGATGCCGTCGGTGGTGGTGACCCACGGGTACTCGACGCGAAAGCCGAATGGTCCGACGGTGCCCTGGGCAGCCTGGCGTGAAGGCCCGAAGAAGTGTCCATAGGCTCCGCGGATGACGGTCTTGGAATCGGCCTGATAGGCGAAGCCGGCACGCGGTGAGACGTTATTGAGGTCGCGTCTGAACTGGGAGCGAGGGTTGCCGTCGACGCCGACAAACCGGACGCCGCCCCTCAGATCCGGGTAACCGGGCACAACACCGGCCAGCGGCGAAGGGGCGGCTTCGTCGAACCAGTTCATGCGGTCATAGCGCTCGGTGCGCGGGAAATCGATCTCATAGCGGATGCCGAGGTTGAGGGTCAGCTTAGAGGTCAGCCGCCAGTCGTCCTGAAAATAGAATCCGTGATATGGGCTCTGGGAGGCGACGTTCTTCCAATTGCGGATGAGAACGTTGCCGGTAGTGCCGGTGCCGAGTAACATCGAGGCCAACCCGTTGCCCGCCGTGGAACTGGCGGTATTCGGATTGGGACCTTGCGTGAAGCCGGCGCCGAAATTGAAGGTTCCGGCGGAGCGGGCCTCCCACACATTGACACGGATGAGGCGGCCTTCCCAACCGAACTTCAGGGTGTGGTTTCCGCGCACGTTGGTGAAATTCGACAGCAGCGTGAAAGTGTTGAAGGTGCTGTAGCGGTGATCGCTGCCTCCGAGATTGACAAAACCGGAGGCCCCGAAGCGCGGGAACATCCGCCGGTCGACGACGGAATCGATGGAGGCGGGCAGCCCGAGGCTCGAGGGTACAAACCCGAGGCCCTGGTTGTTGTAATCGAAGATGGAGCGTGAGATGCCGAACCGGGTGGTCCAGACTGACGTTGGAGAGAGCGCGTTGGTGTAGTCGATGGAGGCCGAGGGCTGAATGACGCCCTGGATGACCCGGCCCTCTGCGATGGTGAGATCGTCGGGAAAATACTGCGGAGGCGCATTCTCGTTCTTGCGCCAGGAGAATCGTCCGAAAAGACGCTGGGTATCGGTGAGGTTCTGGTCGAGGCGGCCGTCGAACTGGTCCTGATCGAAGGCCTGCGAGCCGGTATTGAAGAAATTGTTCAGGTTGGTGACCGCGTTGGTGGTCGTGTTGGGCTGCGGGTAGTACTTGATGACATTGCGCGCCACGGGATCGATCATCGAGGCGGGGACGACGTTGCCAGGGAACTGGTCGCGAACGAACCCGCCGCCGCTGGAGGCGCGGGTGGAAAAGGGATTGAAGATCCGGATCAACTGGCCGTTGGCAGCGAATGTCCGGCTGAAGTCGCCGGCCCGCTGCAGGTCGGTCGGCACACTCGTCGTGGTGTTGCCCAGACTTCGCTGGCGCAGGCCTTCGTAGCTTGCCAGGAAGAAGGTCCGGTTCCTGAGCAGCGCTCCGTTTGCCATGCCGCCGAACTGGTTTCGCCTGAAGCTGCCGAGCGGCACTCCTTGCCGGTTGCTGAAGAAATTGTTCGAATCGAGGATGGAGTTGCGGAGGAACCAGAAGAGGCTGCCATGCTGCTCATTGCCGCCTGACTTATACACGACATTGACAATGCCGCCGTTGCTCCGGCCGAATTCGGCCGAATAGTTAGAGCCCATCACCTTGAATTCGGCGATCGCCTCGACCGGCGGGAACGTGGAGTTTCCGGAGAACCCGTTGACGGTGGGGTGAGCGGTGCTGACACCGTCAACCAGCACGTCAAGCATGGAGTTCCGCGCCCCGTTGATGCCGTAATCCGTTCCGTAGGTCGTACTCACGCTTCCAGTGACTCCAGGCGTCAGGAACAGCAGCGAGTAGACGTTGCGCGAGTTGAGCGGCAGTTCCGTGATGCGCCGGTTATCGACCACCTTCCCGAGCACCGAATCGACCGTCTCGAGCGCCGTCGCATCGGCCACCACTTCGACTGATTCGGTGACATCGCCGATATCCATGCGGACGTCGACCCGGGCCTGCTGGCCGACCGAGAGCAGGATGCCACTCCGGATGGTTTGTTTGAAGCCCGGGCAGGAGACCTGCAACTGGTACTCCCCGCGCGGCAGTTCATTCAAGGAAAAGTATCCGTTCTGGTTGGTTGTGGTGTGCAACCTTCGATTGGTGGCGGGCTCAGTCAACTCGATGGACGCGCCGGCGATGACCCCGCCACTGGCGTCGGTGACTGATCCCAGGATGCGGCCGGTGAAGGATTGTGCCATGGCAGTGGTTCCGGCCAGGCAAAGAAAGAGCGCAAGGCTGTTTCGCATACCCATCTCACCCCTCATCAAAAGATGCTATCGGAAGATAGTACCACGGCGAGTCTGAAAACCGAAGCCCGAATTCGGGAGCCTGCAATGCAGGGATTTGCTTCCGCCGCGCGTCTGGCGTGGCGGTTTGCCGGGGGAGCCGGGCCGGCCGGGTCAGGCGAGGCCGCGGTTCAGAAGATGAGCTTGCCGCCGAAGGTGAGTTGGCGCTGGCCGTGGCCCTTTTCACCTGTCACCGTGCCGAACGCAGTGTTGGCCGGCGCAGTATTGGGCGCGTCGAACTGCACGTGATTCAAACTGTTGTAGGTCTCGATGCGGAACTGGGCGCTGAACTTCTCGGTGATGCGCAGGTTCTTGAACAGCGACGAGTCGAGGTTGTTGATCCCGTCGGCGCGCCAACCGGTGAAGCGGGTGCTGTGGACCCTGATGTTGTTGGCGAGTCCTTTTCCCGCGGCGCGTTCAAAGCC
>WBZO01005072.1_pt1 | contig 13673 bp, 12 predicted proteins | sample 5204261 | NCBI WGS metagenome assembly WBZO01 (sample SAMN12412400, study PRJNA552823) | activated sludge metagenome | isolation source: activated sludge from anammox sidestream of wastewater treatment plant... | place: USA: North Carolina | collected 2017-09
TTCATCGGGTGTCGGCATCAGCGCCAGTGCCTTGGCAACACTGACATTAACACCCAACGCACCGGCTAAACCGCTCAGTACGCCGAACTGGATCATTTTTCTGCGCGAAATGTTTTTCATGATTGATAGTTCGATCGCTATTTTTGTGTCGTCAGAATGACTCCGGGTCATACAAAAAACCTTCATAATTTTGGCCCGGATTGCATGCGAAATGTCCCGCGGGACACTGCCATTTTCCCGCCGCTTGCTCATAATATTCCCATTCAGTATAGAAAAGGAGTACTCGTCATGCAATTCACACAAATTCGCAATGCAACCTTGAAAATTAATTATGCCGGCAAGAAATTCCTGATCGATCCCTGGCTGGCGGAAAAAGGCGCAGTACCGGGATTCGGCGGAACGATCAATGATCACATCCGCAATCCGACGGCTGAACTGCCGATGCCCGTCGGCGAAATTGTCGATGTGGACGCAGTCATTCTGACGCACGATCATCCGGATCACTGGGATGATACAGCCCGGCAGGCTATCCGCAAGGACATGCCGTTTTTTGTGCAGCACGAAAAAGATGCGCAGACGGTAAGGTCAGCAGGATTCAGCGATGTTTGCGTACTGGATGAACATACCAGTTTTGCAGGCATTACGCTGACCAAGACCCCGGGACAGCATGGCAGACCCAAGGTGCTGGAAGACATGAAAGCATTGCTTGGAGAAGTCAGTGGCGTCGTGTTCCAACACCCGGATGAAAAAACGTTCTATATCGCCGGAGACACCGTCTGGTGTCAAGCGGTCGAGGATAGCCTGAACAAATACCATCCCGATATCGTCGTACTGAATAGCTGCGATGCTCAAGTCATCGGCAACGAATCGATCATCATGGGCACGCAAGATATTTACGAAGTATACAAAGCTGCACCTGACGCGACGGTCATAGCCAGCCACATGGAAGCGGTGAATCACGCCACGCTTTCCAGAAAAGAATTGCGCGAGTTTTTGAGCGAAAGAGCCATGACGCAACGCGTGCTGGTTCCTGAAGACGGTGAGTCTTATACTTTTTGAATCAAGACTGCAGCTAGCAATGAATCTATGTTGTCAGATCGTTCAACTTACAATACTGTCTGATTGTCTATGAGATTATCATTAAACATAAAAAGTCCTCCCTTCCACGGGGTTTCATTATGTCCGCTCCATTAGTCGCGGTAGTTGCCTTCAACCACTTCAGCCCTTTCCACTTATCCGTGCCGTGCATCATTTTCGGCGATCTGCTGCACGACCAGAAATTATTCGATCTCAGAATCTACGCGTATGAACCCGGCAAGCTACGATCCAGCGAAGGATTGACCGTTGAATCGACGCTCGACGCGGACGAACTGGCACGCGCCGATATCATCATCGTGCCCTCTTGGCGCGATCCAGCCGAAAGACCCGATCAGTCATTGCTGGATGCCTTGGCGACGGCTTACACGCGCGGCAGTCAGATTGTCGGATTGTGCCTGGGCACGTATGTATTGGCGCATGCTGGGTTACTGAAAAACCGCAAGGCTTCGACGCACTGGGAATTTGAGCAGGATTTCATGCGCCGCTTTCCCGATGTGAAGTTGGACAGCAACGCATTGTATGTCGACGATGACCGTCTGATTACATCTGCCGGAACCGCCGCCGGTATCGACTGTTGTTTGTATCTGGTGCGGCAGCGTTACGGTAGTGTGATCGCCAACAAACTGGCCCGGCGCATGGTGATTCCGCCTTACCGCGACGGCGGTCAGGCACAATTCATCGAACGGCCTGTTCCCATTTCAACGCAGGACACCCGGATCAACACGCTGCTGGATTACTTGAGAAATCACTTGAATCAGTCGCACAGCCTGGACGAACTGGCACAGTACAGCAAAATGAGCCGCCGCACTTTCACGCGGCAGTTTTACAGAGCCACTGGAATGTCAGTTGGCGAATGGCTGACAGCAGAGCGTTTACAACGCAGCCAAGAACTGCTCGAGTCCACTTCCCTGCCAATCGATGCCATTGCAGCACAGGTCGGCTTCCAGTCAGCCACGTCGCTGCGCCAGCACTTCAGGCAGCGCTTCGATGTCACGCCGGGTAAATGGCGGAAAACCTTTCAGGGAAAACAGCCGCCACCCGCCGGAACCCCGGCGGCTCATGATTCCTGTCCATCGGATATTTCCCTTTGCAGCCGTACTGGTGGCACTAAACGAATGTCTTGAAATAAGCGGTTAGGCTTACTTTTATGATTCAATTTATTTTATGGAGAACACTCTATGTCAGGTTACGTTGACGAGGTCGTCATTCCTTACGATCGCAATCTGGGCCCGGTGCTGTTTGATCATTACGGACTCGACACTGCGCGGCGCATTGCGGAGCAATCACCCCGCAATGTGCTGGAAATCGCCGCCGGTACCGGCATTGTCACCCGGCATCTTCGTAACTTGTTGCCCCAGGATGCACACCTGACCGCAATCGACATTAGCGATTCGATGATGGAATTGGCGCGCACAAAATTTCTTCCCGGAGAGCAGGTCACGTTCCAGAATGCCGACGCCACCTCGCTGCCGTTCGATGACGAAGCGTTCGATGCAGCAGTTTGCCAGTTTGGCATCATGTTTTTCGATCAGGAAACGGCATTCCGCGAGGCATACCGGGTATTGAAGCGCAAAAGCCGCTACCTGTTCCGCGTCTGGGACTCGGAACGTTACAATCCGTTCGCCAGCTTGAGCTTTGAGGTCTTGAAGCAATTTTTTCCGTCGGATACGCCCCGGTTTCTGTTCGATCCTGTTTCCTGCCACCGGATCGATCCGCTCAAGGAACAGTTGATCACGATCGGCTTTGATCCCATCGTGATCTCGGTTCACCGCCATGAATACGACATTTTCGACGTAGCGGCCTTTGCGCGCGCACTGGTTTACTCGTCCGTGCTATTTGAAATTAGAGATCGCGGAGGGGTAGACCCGGAAGAAATCGTTACAGCATTGACCGAAGCATTCAAAAAGGAATACGGCTCAAATCCGATGCGCTATCCGATGCAGGCCATCCTGTTCGAAACGGAAAAACCTTGAGGTTTGTACTCACCTTACCATGCCCTAAGGAAGCCCTGAAAAAGGTAGCGAGCGACGGTCAGGCAAGGCGAAATCAGGTGAAAAAGCGCAGTTTACAAGGGAGTAAATGAGCATTTTGAACTTGATTTCAACGCAGCATGGCCGAGCGCAGTAGTTTTTCAGAGCTTCCCTAATGCTGATGGTGATGCCCTTGTTCCTTAGCTTGCACCGGCTGTGACGGCGATGATGCGGTTTGAATTTGATAGGCATCATGACAGGCAACGCACTTGGCCATGGCGTCGCTCAACTGCCGCAGCGTGAGCTTGGGGTCTTTTTTGGATTCCGCATCCGCGGCGATTAAATCGAAATCCTGATGCAAGGACATGCCGAGCTGCATGAATTCCCTGGGCAGTATGCTCTTGAGGTGATCCTCGGCTTTATGCGCCATGCCCAACCCCAGAGGACGGGCGTACCTGGAAACCGACGCCATGTCATCCGCCGAAAGCGCCGCCAGAATGTCCCGTGTGCCCGACAACAAAGCCCGCATTTCCTCCAGCACATGACTGCGTTGCGCTTCGTTGAGCGTGAGGGTTTGCCGGTTATCCATATCCGCCGCCAGCGCTGATGCAGAAATCAGCAAGCAGACAATGATCGTTCGCGTTTTTTGCATTTGATGTTCCTTGATAGTGAAGATCGAAGCCCGACTTTATCAGCTTGACCTATTTTGCTGCAACCGATGCAGCGGAATGGATGGTCCGTAACTGACAATCCGGTTGACGGTAACAGGATACACCGCCAAGAGCAGCAGTCCGCGCCGCAGCCGCAGCTTAAGCATCATTCTCCGACCATACCAAACTCGATCGGTGTTTTGATGTAGAACACCTTCACACCTTCCTGCTTCAGATGTTCGAACATGCGTTCCGCCTGTTGTTCGTTGACAGCCATCGTCACTTCGACCGGCTGATCGGCCAGTTCAAAGAAATGCGCGAAGTGCAGCTTGCGGTCATGTCCGAAACCTTCAGTGGCGACCATCAGTGTGGCGCCGCCGATGCCCAGTTTCATGGCAGCTTGCAGCAACCACTCCCCGAGTGGCTGGTGATTGTGCTGGCGGTCTTGCTGGGTAAAGAAAGTCAGTTGATAGCCTTTCATAGCTTTCTACCTGAAATCAGACGGTTTTGAATGCGGATACGGTTGCCAGACCCAGCATTGTCATCGCCAAAGAACCGATCACATGCGCGCTGATCGCACCCAAAGCCCACAGCATGCGCCCCTCTTGAATCAGGGTCGTGACTTCGGCGGAGAACGTCGAAAACGTGGTCAATCCGCCCAAAAAACCGGTGATGACAAACAGCCGCCACTCGGGCGCAAAGCCGGGATGATGGGCAAAAACGGCAAGCGCGATACCGATCAAGTAACCGCCGATCAGATTCGCCGCCAATGTGCCGGGCGGAATAGCAGGAAACAGCGCGTTGAGCGACACGCCCAGCAGCCAGCGCAGCACGGCGCCGAGAGATGCGCCCAAACAAATGGCTGCTAGCGAATTGAACGTAAATTTATCCTCGCGCGACCGGATTGATCATGTCCTGTCATTCCTCATTACTGGTGATGATGGTGACTGGAATCATGCGGGTGCCCTGGCACGGCATGGCGGGCGTGGTCGCTTAACTGGGCATCGAACCAATGGTGAATCGCCAGCTTGAGCTTTTCGATATGCGTGGAATAGGTAATTTCCGCGCCATCCGGCAGTTCTCTATACACAATTTTTATTTGGCCGGGTTTGGCCGCCTTCAATTCCGCTAATCCTGGCATGGCAGCGCCGTGAATTTTTTCCGGATTGGAGTAGTCGCCGTGCTGGAATTCCTTGGTAATTTCGGACAAATGCCCTCGTATCCGGTCAATTTGTCGGCTATCGGATTTGTCCTTTGCAATAACCTGCTGAATACCGCCCGTGTCTGTCTTGGAAAAAATATGCGTGGTTTTTTCCAGATCGAACGGCATCACATGCGAGCCACGCCCGGCGACTTCATCCAGCCGCTGTTCGCTCGCTTTTTCTGCCGCAGGAACCGGCGCCGTCATCAAAAAAACCAGCCAGCCAAGTACGATCACGGATTTATTCATGTGCAGATCCATCCAGTTTCAAGTTTGCGCGGATTTTTCGTAATGTTGGCATCGGCGTGAGCTATAGTCAAATCTGGTGTGCGGAGAGTCAAGCCGCGGCCTGTCTCCGATTTCCGTTTGTTGTCTCATGCCGTTGACGAATTCAATATCGGAGATGACATCTGCCAACAGGTTGCAGCCTCGTTCTAATGTGCCGCCAGTTTCCGGCAGCTAACCATCTCTGACCGCTACCGGTTTTCCTTCATCAAGTTCTTAAGGAAACGCTATTGCACGATGAAGTGCGTCAGCATGCCGGCGTTGATATGGTCGTTGACATGGCAGTGATACATCCACATTCCCTTCACATCCGGTTGCATATCCAGCGTTTTGGCAGCAGCCGGCAACACCTCCGTCACATCCAGCCGGTTACCGTTATGCAGCAGCGTAGCGCCATGCCAATGGGGTGAGTGCAGATCGGCTTCGGTGCCCATGCCCAGGATATACCAGCGCACCCGTTCGCCTTTGCGCATCGCGTATCCTTGATTATTGCCGTACACCAAGCCGTTGACGCCATGCATTAAATTACTTTCCTGGAATTCTTCATTATCCGGATCGCATAAACCGCTGCAGGCGGACAAATTGGCTTGCAAATGCACACTGGCATTCTCGTCGAAGATGGTGAACAGCGAAATGAATTCCCGGTCGACATCAACCGGTGTCCGGTCCGATTTCTCAAACCCTTTTTTGGTAATAATAATGGCGCCGATCAAGCCGGCATTGGTATCCGCCACTTCATCGACATGACTGTGGTAAATCCAGGCAATCGACGAAGGGTCGTTCGGACCTGGACCGGCACGTTCGGGCACATCCCACGAATAAGTAAACTCCCCGCCCGGGGCAACCACGCCATCTTGCTGGCGCCCATTGCCCGCCGCGTGCGAATGCGGCGCACCTTCATTCGCCATGGTATAACGCACCCCGTGCGGGTGAATACTGGCGGGATAACGGGTGTTATTTTTAAAATGAACCACGATCCGGTCGCCGACCGTTGCGCGGATCAGCGGCCCCAGAATACCCAGATGTTGCTCTTCGGCGCCGCGCTGTTTCAGTGTGCGGAATCCCTGGGTGTATTCACGGTAAACCGATTTCAGATAACTGCGGCCGATTCCTTGTTCGACAAAGACCCGCTGTTCCGCGGTAAATTCTTTTCCAGTCATGACATTGAGCGGAAATGAAGGCGCGTAATCCCATTTCACTTCATCCGCCGCGATCCAATACTCCCGGTCTGCGCTGGCCGGATTGGCAATCAACGCCAGCCAGACAAAAGCAACCGCCATAAAACCAAACCTTTTTTGCATGACAACCATTTCCTCCTGTTTCCAATCGCTCACCGGATGCAATCGTTACTTCCGGCGCTAGCAACGCTCGCGATGTTGCCGCGAGCGCATGATTATGGGTTATGAAAATGGCTGGCTATAGACAGGGGGTGTCGTGGCTGGCTACGAATGGCTTCGCGATCGCGAAGCCGGACTTGAAATACCGCAGCTGAATCTTGCAGCGGCTTCCCCTAGCAGAAGGGCTAAGACTGCGAGAGGGGGGAAGCCTGCTGCTACAACAACTTGCTCTCGTATTCCGCCAGGATTGCGGTCATGGTTGACCGCAATGCAACGGCTCTCGCGGTATTTCCGGTATTGATCGCATCCTTCAGATCCCGGATTGCGTTTTCCAGATTGGCGCGTTTCGCCGCATTCAAACGCTGGCCGAGATCGGCTGAGAAAACACCGGTATACAGCGACAGTCTTTCCAAGGCCAACATCGCTTGGTCCTTATCGCCTGCGAAATTAGCCTCGATTTGCCGGATGCTTCTTCTGGCTTGCCCCAGAATGCCTTTGCTGATTTCACTGACGATTCTGTCGGCAACGACATTGGATAAATCACCGGTGAGCTGAGTTTTGATCTGATTGCTTCCGGACGGATTATCCTGGGCGATAAAGCTTTCCACGATGCGGTAAAAATATTCGCCCTCGATTTGTTTTTCCCTGGCGTCGTCGGCGGCACTGGTCCTATTTTCGATGATGCCTTGAACTTCCCGCAGCACGCCGATCAGAAAACTCCGGACCAAAGGAACGACGATATTTTCACGCGCCAGCGCCAACACTTGCGCATCTTCCGCTTCGGCCTTATCGAACGCCCGTTTACCTTGAATAAAGGCAGCGGTTATCTGATAGTCGAGATCCGGATCGCTGCCCGACACAATCGATTGCTTGTCCGAAGAAAGTATTTTTTCTTCTTTATTCGCCGTTTTGGCAATCGCCGAGTAAGCGGTATACGCTCTGTCCCATTCCAGCGTGAGCGCATCAGCGGATAAATTGCCGAACTGTTCCAAAGCCAGCGTGACCCGATTGTAAACAACCAGTGCAAACATTTTCTGCAACGATTTATCGATCACTTGTAATGCCAGTGGAATTTGAGTGCCGGATTTCACCTGCGCAATGGCTGCCGTGACATCCTGGTCGATCGTCAAACCATAAATCTGGTCGATCAGTTTCGTGAGTTGTTGCAGATCGCCGGTATATTCTGCCGCGATAGCATCGGCGTCGATGGCCGTCTGGTTGCGCAGACTGTCGATGGTCAGATAATCGGCGCGCGCATTCTCCACAATCGCGGTATGTTGCACTACTTCATATTTGGCACGATTCAGCGCGTTTTCATACTTGGTCAGAAGAGCCGATATGGCATTGCGCGCCTGCTCGGATTTTGCCGCATCCACAGTGTTACTGGCGGTGAGTAAATTCTCCAGCTCATTCTCCAGACTGCCCCGGTCGGCCGCGCCCAATCGTAACTCGAGATCGGGCAACAGAATGCGGGCAAAGTATTTGGCCCCCGCCGCTTCGGCCATTGCCGCCGCACGATCGTTTTCTTTAATCGCATTGGCTTGACCAGTGATCTCGGCAGCGACCCGGCCGATAAAACCTTTTCCTAATTCGCTGACAATTTCATCGGCCACGATGGTCGACGCAGCGCCCGTCAATTGCGCTTTGATTCTCAGACTGCCGGCAGGATTTCCTCTGGCCACCAGCGATTCGATCACGCGATAAAAAACTTCTCCTTCTTTCTGCTCAATACTTGTTTCTTCCGGATCGGTGTTTCTATGCTCGATGGCGCCGCCGACCTCGCGCAACACGGCGATGTAATAAGCCCGTGCAAGCGACATCCGAATCGCATAACGCGCAACTTGCACGGTGACGAAATCATCGTCCGGATTGCTTTTGTTCAAGGCTGTCCTGACTCTGGAAAAATGATCGTTGATTTCAACATCCAGCCCTGGATTGCTGCCTGCTTCAATGGCTCGCCTGTCGGCCGTCAGCACTTGATTTTCCCTGGCCACGGTTGCGGAAATCGCCTGAAAAGCCGCGACCGACTCATCCAGCATCGCGGTCAGATCGGTTGCCGCCGCAGTTTTAAATTGATCCCGGATAGCGGCAATGCGATTCCAAATCGCTTGATAAAAAACACGCTGCAAAGTTTTGTCGAGAACTTGGGCAGCCAATGCCGGCGCATAATCATTTTTGATATTGTTGATTGCAGCCAGAACATCGCTATCCAGACTCAGAGAATTGGCGCTATCGATCTCTTGTGTCAATGTCTGCAACGCACCTGAATACGCAACCGCTATCGCACCGCCGTCTATCGGCAATTGCCGCCGCAGCGTGCCGATCGTCTTATAAGCCGTAACCGCTGACTCAATGGCCGCAACATTGGAAGCAGCCACTGCGTGATTCATCCACATCACAACAACACACAACCCCGCAATCATTGAACAAACCCATGAACTGCCGGGCCTCCCATACTTAAACATCATTCAAGCTCCTTTATTAATTAATCAGCAATAATGCTAATAATAATGATAATAATTATCATTAACTAACTCAAGTAAATTTTTTTATTTCGATCAAAAACCTGCGATTAACGATGCCCGGACAGCGATCGGTGAACCGGGTGTAATGTTGAAATCGTTCTGCGCCGAAGCGAAGTACTTGGTATTGAAGACGTTTTCGATGTTCAGCTGTCCGCGGAACCGTTTTGAGAACTGCGCAAACAGCGCAGCGTCGACACGCGTAAAGTCGGGCAAAACAACCTGATTGGTCAACGAAGAATACATACTGCCACGGTGGATCACGCCCAACGCCGCGCCGATGCTCGGCGTAAAATCGTACCGGCTCCACATGGAGAACGTATGACGCGGCAGTTCCGCAACCGATGCGCCTTTTTTAGCCACGCCAAAAATATCGCTGGTGATTTCCCCGGTTTGATAGGCATACCCTCCCATCACATTCCAGTTTGCCGTAATCTTTCCTGCCAGACTGACTTCAACGCCCTCGGTGCGCTGACCTTTGGTCAGAAAAGTCTGCCCCCCCACGATCGAATTAATCACGTTGGTGCGATCCAACTGATAAACCGCCGCGGTAAACGCCAGATCGGGCCGGATATCCCATTTAATCCCCGTCTCCAGGGTAGTAAATTTTTCCGGTCTTAACGTTTCGACTGTGACGTTCAAAGCGGTCAACTGGTCGCCGGCGCGTGGAACATACGCCTGACTGTAGCTTGCGTAAATCGAAACCGGTGTAATCGGCTTATAGATCAAACCAAACCGGGGGGCAATCAAATCATCGCGTGTTTTTAGATGATCCCGCGCGCCGTTCTTCTGCTGGAAATCCACCTCGAACAAATCGTAGCGCACACCGGCAATCGCTTGCAGCTGCGGGATAATCTCAATCTGATCCTGGATATAGAGCGAAGTCACATTGACGACGCTGCGGTTCAGTGCGTCGATATCTCCCCCGCTGTCCCTGGTTCTGAAAGTAATGGGAACATGGGTGATCGGATTGCTAAAAGGAACAAGCCAGTTGGTCGTCGCCAAGTTATTATTGAACAAGCCGGTTTCGCGTCTGTTATGGGTTTCCTGGCGGCCCACTTCAATTCCGGCCATCAGGGTATGCGCAACCGGTCCGGTGTTCAAGGTATACAGCAAATTGGTTTGATTAAAAACATTTTCGCGCGTTGTCGTATTGTTATAAGCCCCCAATGAGACCAGGCCGGTCACGCCGTTCAATCCGCCGTTGGCGAACACATTCTGATAAAGCTTATCGTAGGTCGCATAATTCGTGCGGTTCTGCAACGTAATGCCGCTCTCGAATTTATGCTCGATCAAGGAGTTAAAAGCCAGCACATCGACATTCGCATGACTGCGCCGGGGATCGCCAAAAAATTGCGAACGGCTGACATCGACAGGCTGCCCGCGGAACGAAGTAATACCCCGGTCCGCGGTACGATGGTCGTTAAAGCGCTCCATGCTGGCAACAATTTTGGTTCGTTGCGTCGGTTTAATCGTGACTGTCGGCGATATGCCCAGCCGCATCAAGTTCACATCGTCGCGGAAACTGTCGGAATCCTCGAACAGCGCATTCAGACGGACGGCCGCGATGTCATTGATCACGTAACCGACATCCGCGGTCATTCTTTTCTGATTGAATGACCCGCCTTGAAAAGTAAACTCCTGCACCGGATTCCAATGGGCTTGCTTGCTGACACGGTTGACTACGCCGCCCGAGCCGCCGCGGCCGAAAATCATACCGTTAGCGCCTTTGAGCACTTCGATGCGTTCCATGTTATACAGATCGCGATAATATTCCACGTCATCGCGGATACCGTCGGTAAAAAAATCGCCGGTGGAACGGTTACCGCGAAATACCAGCGCATCGCGGTTGCCTTCGCCTTGCGAAATACCGACACCGGGTACATAACGAACCGCGTCTCCGATGCTTCGCACCGACTGATCCTTAATCAATTCGTTGGTTATTACCGTAATGGACTGCGGCACATCGCGCAGCAAAGTATTGGTTTTGGTCGCCGTACTGGTGCTCGCCGCCGCATAACGATTGGTATTTTCTGCCGTGACTTGGATCGTCGGCAACGTGGTGACTGCCGGTTCAGGTGAAGCCGAAGGTATCGCGACGATGGCCAAACCGTCTTCCCGCTGCGTGACTTGCAAACCGGAGCCGGTCAGCAACTGATCCAGTCCGGTCTTGATGTCAAAATCGCCTTCCAGGCCGTAGGTTATTTTCCCTTGTAGCAATGCGGGATCGATGGCAAGTTTTATTCCTGCCTGTTGTGAAAACTGAATAAGGGCATCGTGCAAATAACCGGCGGGAATGTTGTAGGTTCGCGCGGCCGTTGCAGGAGCCGCAGATTGCGCGGCGCCGGGTTTGGGAAGAAAAACCGCCGCTAGAGACAAACTGCAGAATATTGCATAACAACAGATGCATCTAGCAAAGCCACGAATAGTCATATCATCAGTGAGTGCAAAATTATTTTTGCAACTCTTACCAAATCCGAAGGTAAGTAATTATTTTTATTCTTAAATGCGCAAACAACAATCATGCGGTGCCGAAAATATTCAACGCCGGTCAAATAGTTAATCTCTATTTTTCCGGCGCGGCCGCGACGCCTTTACGCGTCAAATCCATCATGGACAACCCGCTTCAGATTGCCGTTTCGCACATACAAGCCGACTGGGAAACAAAATTTTGCACTTGGGATTTCTGCTGCAATGTTTGATCCAGCACCTCTTTTGCATGACACGCGCACAGACCGCATTGCTCCGTAACGCCCAAGCTGGTTTTCAGATCCCTCATCCGGCCCGCGCCTTGGTAGACTGCCTCACGCAGCGCGCTCTCGGTTACCCCTTTGCAGATACATACGTACATTTTGAATACCTTGCAATCTCGAGTTCAAAAATTAATCTTAAAAATAATGATCTAAGAGTCATTAATAATGAGAATGATTCTTAATTATACCAATTTCTAAACGAAATGCAAGATCTCGCGCACGCTAACAACGACTGAACGTAAAACGCCCGGCAGGCAACTCCACCTTGGTTATCAGCAAAAATTTGTTGAGTCGGTGCAAGACATATAGCATACTAACGCGCACTCAGTTTCAGCGCGTTTATTCCACGGAACATCACCCGGAAACCCTCTAAAATTTCGAATTTTCACAGGCAATTTAATGTTTATCAGTGTTCTTGATCTTTTCAAAATCGGTATCGGCCCATCCAGTTCACACACCATGGGTCCTATGGTTGCAGCCAAGGATTTCCGCGGCCGTATCCGGACTTTTATTACTAACCATACGCTTCCGCCATTCCTGCAGGTGCGCTGCACGTTGCGCGGATCGCTGGCGTTTACCGGCAAAGGACACGCCACAGACCGCGCGGTGACGCTGGGCATGAACGAATACACCCCGCAAGGTCTGGCCAAGCTGGATGTCAACGAACTGTTTCAGAAGCTTTGGCAACAACAAACGCTACAGATCAACGAATCGGTCACCGTTCATTTCAACCCCGCCGAAGACATCGTTTTCGATCGTGGCGATCCGTTGCCGGAGCATCCCAACGGCATGATTTTTCAGTTGCTCGACGGAACCGGTAAGACGCTACTGACAGAAACCTACTTTTCGATCGGCGGCGGATTCATTTCCACATTGGCCGAAATCGGTCAGATCGTTGCGCCGATCAAAATGGAAGCGACCAGTTCCTGCGGTTTCCCGTTCGACTGCGCCAATCAAATGATGAAAATGTCCGCCGACAGCGGGCTATCGATCGCCGCGATGAAACGCAGCAATGAACTCGAACGCATGAGTGAAACCGCATTGAACGACGGTCTGGACGCCATCTGGGACGCCATGCGCACCTGTCTGGAAAAAGGCCTGGTAGCGGAGGGCCGGTTACCCGGCGGGCTCAACATCAAACGCCGCGCGCACGCGCTGTATCAGCAATTACAAAGCAATCCGCAAAAAGCCAACTTGAACGACTGGCTGTGCGCATATGCGATGGCGGTCAACGAGGAAAACGCCGCCGGTCACATGGTAGTCACCGCGCCGACCAACGGCGCCGCGGGCGTCATTCCGGCGGTGATCTATTACGCGGTCAAGCACGAAGGCGCAACGCCGCAACAAGTTCGCGATTTCCTGCTGGTGGCGGGTGCGATCGGCGGTCTGATCAAGCATAACAGCTCGATTTCCGGCGCTGAAGTGGGTTGTCAGGGCGAAGTCGGCTCCGCTTCCGCGATGGCGGCGGCAGGTTTGTGCGCGATCAAGGGCGGCACCACGCCACAAATCGAAAACGCGGCGGAAATCGCGCTCGAACATCATTTGGGCATGACCTGCGATCCGGTCGGCAGCCTGGTGCAAGTACCGTGCATCGAACGCAACGGCTTCGGCGCCATCAAGGCATATACTGCGGCTTCATTGGCCATCCGCGGAGACGGACAGCATTTCATGTCGCTCGACAACTGTATCGCCGCGATGAAACAAACCGGATTGGAAATGTCAGTGAAATATAAAGAAACGTCGCTTGGCGGACTGGCGGTCAGCATCACCGAATGTTAAGGAAGCTCTGAAAAACTACTGCGCTCGATCATGCTGTGTTGAAATCAGACTCAAAATGCTCATTTACATTTTGTAAAC
>WBZO01005073.1_pt1 | contig 13670 bp, 11 predicted proteins | sample 5204261 | NCBI WGS metagenome assembly WBZO01 (sample SAMN12412400, study PRJNA552823) | activated sludge metagenome | isolation source: activated sludge from anammox sidestream of wastewater treatment plant... | place: USA: North Carolina | collected 2017-09
CTGCTCAATCGCAAGCCGCGCCAGCTCTCCGGCGGCCAGCGTCAGCGTGTAGCGGTTGGGCGCGCCATCGTGCGCGAGCCGAAGGTCTTCCTGTTCGACGAACCGCTCTCGAACCTGGACGCCAAGCTGAGGGTCCAGATGCGTACCGAGATCAGCAAGCTTCATCAACGCCTGCAAACGACCTTTATCTACGTTACGCACGATCAAACCGAGGCCATGACCATGGCTTCCCGAATCGCAGTTATCAACAGGGGAAGGCTTCAACAGATCGATACTCCGCAAACGCTTTACGACAAACCAGATAACCTCTTCGTCGCCGGCTTTATTGGCTCTCCGGCGATGAATTTTTTCCCGGGCAAACTGCGCAAGAGCGACGGCAAACTGGTGGTGGACGCGGGCGATTTCACCATTCAAATTCCAGCCAAGAAGGCCGGTCCCTATCAACAGTATGCGGATAAGAACATCATCTTCGGAATTCGGCCCGAGAACATTCACGACGCCGATTTCATTCCGTCGAACATCGATGCGGAAAAAGTAGCCGCAAAGGTGGAAGTGACGGAGTTAATGGGCAACGAGATCTTTTTATATTTGGTAAGCGGAAAAAATTCGTTCGTAGCCCGCGTTGATCCGCGCTCGAAACTGCGCGTTGGTCAACAGGGAACGGTCGTGTTCGACATGGACAACTTCCATATCTTCGACGCCGCCACGGAAGGAACCATCCGATAATGTATTTTCAAAGGAGGTGGTTGCTTTAAGCCTATAAATTACTTGTATACACGCCTGCTATAACCTCACCAAGAGGTAGTAACTAATCACATCACGAGGAGTTAAGAGAATGAAAAAATCCATGTGGATCGCTTTCAGCTTTTTGCTGATCGCCAGCGTCTTGTTAACCGCCTGCGGAACCCCCGCTCCCGCGACCCAGGCGCCTGCCACACAACCCCCGGCGGCTACTCAGGCCCCGGCCGCGACCGAAGCGCCTACAACCGTCGAGCCTGTAACCATTGCTTTCTGGGAACAGGAAGGCGATGATGTAGACGTCTTCATCGACAAACTGATCGCCGACTTCGAAGCCGCCAATCCGAACATCACCGTCGAGCGCACCCACTATGAGAATGAAGCCCTGCGCGACCAATTCCAGACGGCTTCGCTCGCCAACGCCGCTCCTGAAGTTGTCCGCGTTCCGAACGACTTCGCTGGTCCTTTCAGCGCCCTCGACATCATCGCCCCGGTCGATCAATTATTCGACCAGCAGTTCCTGAGCCAGTTCTTCCCCGGCTCACTCGACCCGGCCAAAGTCGGCGGCACACTCTGGGGTGTCCCCGATAACTACGGCAACCACTTGATGTTGATCTACAACAAAGATTTGATTGCCACCCCGCCTGCCACATTCGAAGATCTCATTACCCAAGCCAAGGCCCTCACCAAAGGCGACATTCAGGGTTTCGCATATAACCTGAACGAACCCTTCTGGGGCGCGGGCTTCTACGGCGCTTTTGGCGGCTGGCCGCTCGATGCGAACGACAAGCCCCAGTTCAACAACCAGGCCTTCATCGACTATCTAACCTTCGTCGCCAAACTCAAGAGTGACGGAGACGTTCCCAAGGAATGCGACTACAACTGCGCAGATACCCTGATGAAGGACGGCAAAGCCGCCATGATCATCAACGGCGACTGGTCTTTGGGCGATTACACCAAAGCCCTCGGCGATAAGATGGGCGTTGCGCCTGTTCCGCCGATCAACGGCAAGCCCTATATCGAAATGACCGCCGGTAAGTATTTCATGGTTTCCAATGCCGTCTTGGACGATCCCGCCAAGAAGGACGCCGTCGTGAAGTTCGTCACCTTCATGACCTCCGCCGATGTTCAGAAGCAGTGGCTCGACCAGTTCAAGCGTCTGCCGTCCAACGCCGAAGTTGCAAAGGATCCGTCCATCACGAGCGACCCGATCCTCTCCGGCTCAATGGCCGCATTGGCAAATGGCCGTGGCCAGCCCGCCGCCCCCGAAATGCGCTGTGCGTGGGATGCCTGGCGCCCGAATCTGGAGGGCGTAATGGCTGGAACTCTTAAACCCGCTGACGCCGCCGCCGCCGCTCAACAAGCCGCTGATGCCTGCGTCGCCACCCTCGGCCAGGCGACCACTACTCCATAACATCGCGTTCTGAGATCTACTTTTATCGATGGGGGGGCTGGCCTGCCCCCCCATTATTTATCAGACCGGGAGACTTGCCTGTGGAAAATCAATCTGTGCTTAGACGGCTTTTGCCTTATATTTATTGGGTCGGGGGCTTGGCCGTTTTATATTTTGTCATCAATAACTTGATCTATCCCTACTCGTCGGGAATCACACTCAATTCAAAGATCATCAGCAGTCGGTTGATCGAAATTGGCACTTTCTTAATTGCAATCTTTATCGGTCTGGCGATGGTCGAGGTCTACTTCTACCAGATCTTCTTCCGACAGCCGCGCGACCCAGCGACTAGAATCACTACCCGCGTGCTACAGACTCTTCTTGGACTACTGGCTGTTCTGACCATTCTCTCTTTCTTCGAGCAAACCGATCTCTTTCGCCTCGGGAACACCCTTCTCGGAAATATAGTCCGCTCCCCTTACGCTTTGTTCGGGAAATTACAGGCCTCCCTGCTGAGCGCGGGTGTCGCAAAGACCAGCGCGCCATCCATCAGCGCGTTAGTGTTGGCGCTCGTTCTCGCGGTCGTCTTTATCGGCATTCATTTTATGAGCGCGCCCAGGGTAAGCCGACTCGGGCTTGCTTATTTGCTGGTGATCCCGGCTTTGCTGGGAATCTTATTTCTCATCATTTATCCCTTCCTATTTGAAATCAAATTGGCCTTTTCCAACGCATCACTCGGAACACAAGCCACTAAAAATGCGCACTACGGTTTAATATACGGTTGGAACAATCTAGTTACATTATTCACCGGCACGGTTGCCAAGGACGCAAAATTCTTTGATGTCTTTGGAAGGACTGTGCTGTGGACGGTCATCAATGTGACCTTCCATGTGAGCGGCGGAATGGCGCTGGCGTTACTGCTTCATCGTCCGATGAAACTCCAGGGTCTCTATCGAACTTTATTGGTTTTCCCCTGGGCCATCCCCACCACGATCGCGTCCATGGCCTTGCGTAACGAATTCGATAACCGGTATGGCCTGTTCAATATCTTATTGACCGACCTAAATTCATGGCTGGTCTCGCTCAGCCACGGAACGGTAAACGTCATCGGTGCGGGAAATATGTTTACATGGCTGGCCGCCCACATCGGCCCGGTGAGTTGGAAGCAGGATCCTTTCTGGGCATTCGTCTCGATTCTGATCTCGAATATCTGGCTCGGCATCCCGTTCATGACCATCATCATCCTGGGCGGCCTACAGAGCATTTCACAAGAATATTACGAAGCCGCCGAGATCGACGGCGCCACCAAATGGCAGCAATTCCGCCACATCACCCTGCCGCTTCTCAACCCGGTGTTGACCCCGGCCATCATCCTCGGCGTGGTGTGGACCTTCAACAAATTCGACGTGATCTATCTGATCACTCAAGGCGGCCCGCAAGAAAAAACCGATATTTTAGTTTCATCCATGTATAAAGCCGCTTTCCAGTTTTACAGGTATGGATTCACGGCCATGTTTGCCCTGGTGATTTTCATTATCCTGTTGATCTTTACATTGATCTTCCTACGCGTTTCCGGCGGATTGAAATCGGCCACCGAGTAAAGAGGAGTTCATCATCATGACCACAAATACCGTCTCAACCGAAATTCAGGCCGCGCCGAAAGTCGTTTCGCCCTTGCGCAAATTTTTAAGCTGGTTCTTCGTTCGCGCCCGCGGGGACAGCCCCTTCAAAACCATCCTGATCCACGCCGCGTTGATCATCGCTTCGATCGTTGCCGTGTATCCCGTCTTGCGCGTGGTCACCATTTCCCTGCGCCCCAACGACACCCTGCTCACCACCGATCTGCGCATCATTCCACAAAATGCCACGCTCGACAACTATAAAGAAGTGCTGTTCGGCGCGCCCGAAAAAAATCGCAAATCCGATTTCTTCCTGTGGCTGTGGAATTCGCTTTCGGTCGTGATTGTCACGTCCATCATCAGCATGTTCCTGGCGGCCGTCAGCGCTTACGCATTCTCTCGGTTTAAATTTCCAGGGCGGGCCATTGGCCTGATTTTTCTACTCACCACGCAAATGATCCCGGCCAGCATGCTACTATTGCCGCTCTTCATCATGCTGGCGCAATTGAAAATGATCAACACCGCGCTGGGCCTGATCATCGCCTATTCTGTCAGTTCGGTTCCGTTAACGATTTGGACTCTGAAAGGCTATTACGATACGATTCCAGTGGACCTCGAAGAGGCCGCATTGATCGACGGCGCCAACCGCTTCACCGTGTTCACCAAGATCATTCTGCCGCTATCCACTCCTGCTCTCGCCATCGCTTTTCTGTTCAGCTTCATGGGCGGATGGAGCGAATATCTCGTCGCCCGCGTCGTCTTGCAAAAGAACGACGCGTTCACCTGGCCTTTGGGCATCTTCACCTACGCACAACAGTTCACTGTTTCGTGGGGACAATTCTCCGCCGCGTCTGTGATGATCGCTATTCCGGTGATGATCTTGTTCCTATATTCATCCAAGTGGCTGGTCACCGGCCTGACGCTTGGAAGCGTTAAGGGTTAGGGGAATTCGAAACACTTTGGGGCGGTCCCGCTGACCGCCCCTTTTTTCGGATGAATATATGCGCAAGTTTCTCCTTGTCACATTAATTCTCGCTTCTCTTCTAACGGGTTGCCTGCCTGTCGCCTCGACGAGGGTTCCCACCGCTACCGCGACTACCACCGTCCCCACCGCCGTTCCAACGCAGACCATCACTGCCATCCATTCCCTTAACCCTAACTGGTGGGACGATACCGTCTTCTACGAAATCTTCGTGCGCTCCTTTTACGACAGCAACGGAGACGGAATCGGCGATTTCAACGGCGTCACCGAAAAACTGGATTATCTCGCCAGCCTCGGCGTGAGCGGCATCTGGCTTATGCCTATCTTCCCCTCGCCCTCCTATCACGGCTACGATGTAACCGATTTTTATTCGGTCAATCCGCAATACGGCACGATGGAGGATTTCAGAAATTTACTCGATCAGGCGCATCAACGCGGCATTCACGTGATCATCGATCTAGTGCTCAATCACACTTCCGACCAGCACCCTTGGTTCAAGTCCGCTAAAAAGAACGTGAATTCGCCATACCGAAACTGGTACATTTGGAGCGAGACCGATCCGAAATACAAAGGGCCATGGGGAGAGAGCGTCTGGTATCCCACACTGACCGGTTATTACTACGGCATTTTCGAGAGTTTCATGCCTGACCTGAATTACAACAACCCGGCTGTGACTCAGGAAATGGACAAGATCGTCACGTATTGGCTCAAAGACGTGGGCGTGGATGGGTTCCGGCTCGACGCGGCCAAACACCTGATCGAAAACGGATCCACACAGCAGAATACCGCCGCCACACATCAGTGGTACGCCAACTTCAGGCCGGTATATAAAGCCGTCAATCCGCAAGCGATAACTGTGGGCGAGATTTCGGGCGACCCGCCCAGCGTGCTGGCTAGTTACACCAACGGGTCACAACTCGACTTGGTCTTCGATTTCGGTCTGGCGAACGCATTCGTCAATTCCGCCAACGGCGGGCAGGCCGCTTACGCGGTCAATGCTCTAGAAACCAGCATCAAGTTAATGCCGAACTTTCAATTCGCGCCGTTTCTAACCAATCACGATCAGAATCGAGTCATGAGCGATTTTCGCGGCGACATGAACAAAGCCAGAGTTGCCGCGTCGCTTTTGCTTACTTCGCCGGGCACGCCGTTCATTTACTACGGCGAAGAAATCGGCATGGTAGGCATGAAACCGGACGAGAATATCCGCAGGCCGATACAATGGTCGGACGCGGCTAACGCCGGTTTTACAACGGGCAAGCCCTGGCGTCCGACCGACGCGGGATATGCTCAGGTCAACGTGGAATCGGAGTCCGCCGACCCCAATTCGTTATGGTCTCATTACCAAATGTTGATTAAAATCCGAAACGAGCATCCCGCTTTGCGCACCGGTGCGATCGAATTCTTCCAAACGGAAAATCCACAACTCTATGCGACCTTGCGAAGCAAAGGCGATGAGTTCATCCTAACGCTGATCAATTTAGGGAAAGACTCGATCCAAGATTACGATCTGGAATTATCGGATACGGCGCTTCCGGCAGGGACGTATACGCTCACGCCGCTGATGGGCGATGGCAACCCATCGAGTCTGACGGTGGAAACGAATGGAAGCATTTCGAAAGGTAAGCCGCTAGAAGAAATTCCGCCATATTCCACCTACATCTTTCAACTCAGCCAATGACAGGCTTTCATAAACGCTCGAAATGCTATCGCCGCAGTCGGCGGATAATAAGGCTATAATTAAAGCTTCGGAAGTTTGCCCGACCGCTCGGCAGGCTTCCGAAGTCATTTTATTCTGCGAGGTAAATCCATGAGTGTTCCAAGCTGGGTGCAGGACGCTATTTTCTACCAAATCTTCCCGGACCGCTTTGCGAAAAGCGGGCGGCTGGCCGGCAACGGGCTTCAATTTGAACCCTGGGATTCCCCGCCCAACACACACGGCTTCAAAGGCGGCGATCTATACGGGATCGTCGAACGGCTCGACTATCTTCAGGACTTGGGCGTCACGGCTCTTTACCTGAACCCGATCTTTGCTTCCGCTTCCAATCATCGTTACCACACCTACGATTATTACAACGTCGATCCCCTGCTTGGCGGTAACGACGCCTTGCGAACGCTCCTGGACGAGGCGCACAAGCGCTCGATGCGCGTCGTGCTGGACGGCGTGTTCAACCACGCCAGCCGCGGCTTCTGGCAATTCCATCACGTTTTGGAAACGGGCGCGGCCTCGCCTTATAAAGACTGGTTTCACTTCGACCCGGACCGCCTGAACGGGAAAAAACACTGGGGCGTATATCCCACACACGAGGAACAGCGCGCCATCCAGCATGATGGCAGTTTCAAGGCCATTGGATATCAAGGCTGGTGGGACCTGCCGGCCCTGCCCAAATTCAACACGTCGGCCCCGGCTGTGCGCCAATTTCTTTTCGAAGTTGCCGAGCATTGGATCCGTTTCGGCATAGACGGCTGGCGGCTGGATGTGCCCGGTGAGATCGACGACGATTCTTTCTGGCAGGAATTTCGCCGGCGCGTGCGCGCTATCAACCCCGAGGCATATATCGTCGGCGAGATCTGGTACGAGGCTCAGCGCTGGTTGCAGGGCGATCAATTCGATGCCAGCATGAACTATTTACTCACCGCCGCTTCCATATCATTTTTCGGCGGCGCGAAACTCGATATGAATGTCGTCAATCAGGCGGGAGGTCTGCAAGGACACGTGCGCAAAATGGATGGACGCGATTTTGCTTATGAGATCGACCGCCTTTTCCATCTTTATCAGCCCGAATTCACTTACGCCCAACTAAACCTGCTCGACAGTCACGACATGCCGCGCTTTCTCTCGTGCGCCAGCGAAGACAAAACCGCCCTGCAACTGGCCTGGTCATTCATCTTCACGTTCCCCGGCGCGCCGTGTATTTATTACGGCGATGAGATCGGGTTGAACGGGAAAGCCGATCCCGACTGCCGCAAGTCCTTTCCGTGGGACGACGCGCGCTGGGATAACACTTTGCTGGGGTACGTCAAATCCTGCATCAAACTGCGCAAAGATCATCCCGCACTGAGGCGCGGCTCCTTTCATCGGTTGTACGCCGATAGCAACGTATATGCCTTCGGCCGCAAACTCGATAATGAGCAGATGATCGCCGCGTTCAATATTCATAACGAGGCTGTGAAGGTGGAAATTCCGCTGGAGGATTTCGGCGCGGGTAGTTACAGCGCGCTCTTCGGCAAGGCCAAAGTCAAGACGAGCGCGGGAAAGTTACAATTGGATTTACCTCCCCGCGGGAACGTTGTGCTCAAGAATCAAAAAGACAAAGCATAAAAACAACATGCGGAGTTCCTAAAAAAAAACTCCGCATGCTTGATTTATCGTCCTGTTATCCGCGCAAACGAATTACGGACAGCTCGAAAGCGTCAAGTCATCGTTGTAAATGGGCGAGCGCGCGATCTCGACCCCGTTTTGATCGGTGCCAACCAATTGATACATTACCCAGGAATTGGCATACTGACCCAGCTTGCGTCCGTCAATGACCCACGAGAAGGTGCCGTCGCCCTTGTTATCCATGGAAGTGCCTTGATCCCAGCCGGTACTGTTGCCTGAAGCTTTATCGCGGATGCGGGTGAACAGCACCACGTCAAAGACCTGGCCCGGGCTGCTCACCTGAGCCGTGATGGTCACAGCATTCGGATCGCACGCGCCCCAATAGATTTGGATATTGGTCAGTGCAATGGATTCGAAGCCGGTGCCCGCGAGAGACGAGGTGGGTATGCTCGTCGGCGGGACGAGAGTCTCGGTGGGCGGCGTCAAATACAAGATCGTCCCGGTGGCAGGAGGTGTGTTGGTTTCCGTCGCTGTGGGCCGCGCGCCGATCATCGTGGGCGTGAGCGTGTAAGTAGGCGGCGCGGGAGGCGTATCCGTGACCGTGGGAGGAACCGGCGAGGCGGTCAAAGTAGGCGGGCGGGTCGGCCCTGGAAGAGGAATCAGCGGAAACGAAGAAAAGGAACAGGCCAACAGGATCAGGGGTAGAAGGAGCGTGAGTCTTTTCATCCGATGCATTCCTTAATTTTACAACAAAATCATCCTTCCGAAGTTGAAGGGCGGTCGAAAGGTTTGATACTCTTCAGGAACAAAAAACCCGCGCCGCCCGCCAATAGGGAAGCCAGCAGAATGGCAATCTTGGAACTTTGGACGAGAGCGGGATCGTCGAAGGCCAACGCGGTGATAAAGATGGACATGGTAAAACCGATGCCGCCAAGAAGCCCCGCGCCGAAAACATGCCGCCAGGAAACGTCTTCGGGTAGTTGCGAAACACCGAGGGACACTGCCGTAATGCACAGTAAAAAAATGCCGAGCGGCTTGCCGACCAGCAAGCCCAGAAGAATGCCGAGGCTGTTGGAGGCGGCCAACCCGCTGATCCAATTGCCCTTGAGCACAAGGCCCGTATTGGCAAGCGCAAAAATTGGCATAACGAGGTAAGCGACCGGTTTATCGAGAAAATGTTCCAAATGATGGGAGGGCGATTTCTCTTCATCGCGCACGAAAGGAATCGCAAAAGCCAACAGGACGCCCGCCAACGTTGCGTGCACGCCGGATCGCAACATGAAAAACCACATGAACAGCCCGGGGATGAGATAGAAGGCGAGATGCCTCACTCCCAGACGGTTGAGTACGATCAAACCGACGAAGATCGCCAAGGCCAGACTCAAATACAAAAACGACAAATTGCTGGTGTAGAAACTGGCAATGACAAGGATCGCGCCCAGATCGTCTATGATGGCGAGGGCGGTTAGAAAAACTTTGAGAGAGAGCGGAACGCGCCTGCCGAGCAGGGCCATCACACCCAATGTAAAGGCAATATCGGTTGCCATGGGAATGCCGAAACCGGACTGGGTGGCCGTGCCGCGATTAAAGAGAAAATAGATCAACGCGGGAAAAGCCATGCCGCCCAGCGCGGCAAAGATGGGCAAAGAAGCGTTTTTCAGGTCGGAGAGTTCGCCGACATAAAGCTCGCGTTCGATTTCCAGCCCTACCAGCAGGAAGAAAATCGTCATCAGGCCGTCGTTGATCCATTGCTCGAGCGTGAGTTTCAAGGCGAAGCCGCCCAACTCGAAGCCTATTTTCGTACGCCAGAATTCGACGTACGTGTTTCCAATCAAGGAGTTTGCCAGCAGAATGGAAGCGGCGGTGCAGAGGATCAAGAGGATGCCGGAGCTTTGTTCGCTTTCCAGAAATTCGGTGAAGAGTTTGGTGATCTTTAGTCTCATAGAAATCGAATTTGCTTTGAAAACAAATGGTCGGGGGTAATTTTACACTAAGCCGCAGAGCAGACTTGAGAGATCGCGGATAAGGCCGAGGGCTCTGCGTTCAATCGGCGGCGCGCCGCAAAAACTAGACATTCCCAACAGCCGCTTGTATACTTCTCGCATGTCTTCCATCGTCGTCCGTAACCTTCAAAAGACCTTTCAAACCAAACGCAAGACCGCAGGCTTGGGCGGCTCGATGCGCGCCCTGTTTCGGCCGGAGTACAGCGCCGTCGAAGCGGTACGCAGTTTATCGTTCGAAATGGAAGCGGGGGAACTGCTCGGTTTTATCGGACCGAACGGCGCGGGCAAATCCACCACCATCAAAATCCTGACCGGCATTCTATATCCCAGCGGCGGCGAGGCAAGCGTGCTGGGCTTTGTCCCGTGGCGCGAACGGCAGAAGCTGGCCTATCACATCGGCACGGTGTTCGGTCAACGCCCGCAGTTGTGGTATCACCTGCCCGCCATTGACACGTTTATTTTGTTCGGAAAGATTTACGACTTGGAAGACCGCGAGGTCAAACGCCGCATCGGATTCCTGACCGAAGCGTTCGAAATCGGCGACCTGTTGGAAACGCCCGTGCGCAAACTTTCGCTCGGACAACGCATGCGTTGTGAAGTAGCCGCTTCGCTCCTGCACCGCCCAAAACTGCTCCTGCTCGATGAGCCGTCCATCGGCCTGGATGTGGTCGCCAAACAACATATCCGTGACGCCATCCGCCGCATGAGTCAGGAAGAGAATGTGGGTGTACTGCTCACTTCACACGACGCGGGCGATCTGGAAGCTTTATGCAAACGCGTCATCATCGTCAATCACGGACAGATCGTATATCAGGACAAGGTCTCGAACTTGAAGCGCAAATATCTCACCACGAAATTGGTCGAGGTGCGCTATGCCGAGGAAAACATCGGCGATTTCAAATTGGATAGCGCGGAGGTGCTCAAGATCGGTCATTACGGCGTAAAACTGCGCTTCGATGCGCGCCGGACGCCGGTGGAGCAAATATTGGCGAAACTGACCGAACGCGGTCAAGTTGTGGACATCACCATTTCCGATCCGCCGCTGGAAGAAGTGATCGCGAAAATCTATCAGGAAGTCGAATCGCTGGCCGCGTAGATCGGCGGAACGAGCATGGACAAACCTTTTTGGATCTCCATTCGCGAGCATCAATATGCGCTTCCTTCGGGACAAAATCTTTTGTCGCTGACCGAGGAGCTCTTCTCCTACCTCGCCAGCGCCGACCCCGAACTGCGCGACGAGATCGCTTATGAAACGCTTGCCAACTGGCTCGATCAGGGACTCTACACGCCCGATCAAATCCGCGGTTACATCCTGCAATTGACTCTCAACCTGCAAGACGGCCTGGGCGAAGAAGGATCGGACTCGGTCTTCCTGCGCGCGTTCTCCGTATTAATGCTGGCCGAGATCGTCAATTACGACGGGCAACATCTCTTCCTCGACCGCGACGAAATACACAACCTGCTATCCAAAGGGGTCAACTACCTCGAGGCCGAAGCCGATCCGCGCGGTTACGTTTCCCAAAAAGGCTGGGCGCACGCTCTGGCGCACACCGCAGATTTATTTCTCACTTTGGCGCGGCATCCGCGTATTCAAGCCGAGGAGCAGATCCAAATATTGAACGCCATCGCGGAGAAGTTGATCGGCGCGTCGAATTGGATCCATCTTCATGGCGAAGACGACCGCCTGGCGCGGGCAGTTTCGGCGGTCATCGAGCGCGGCTTATTGGATACGGCAACCATCAAAGACTGGCTCTCCACGCTGACCAATCCGCAGATTCCCTGGCGCGGCGTATGGACGGATGAAGCGCGCACGGCCGCGTATTTCAACGTTCGCAATTTCCTACGTGCACTGCTCTTACGCGTGATGCAGATGGAGAAGTTGAAGCGCAAAGAAGAGTGGCAATCCGTTCTACTGGAAGCGAACACAAATTTAAAACCGTATTAGCGCATTCGCCGGTTCAGTTTTTACCCAACCAACAGTGACCAAACCATGAACAAATACTGGTCGATCTTCAAAATTCAAATTGCCAATTCACTGGCGTATCCGGGCGAACTGATTGGGCGCAGTCTGCTCATCCTTCCCTTCATGTGGATCTTCTACCAGCTATGGTCCATCACCTTCCACGCGGCCGGGACCGATACGATCAACGGCATGACTTTGCGCGATACGCTTTGGTATTTGATGATGGCCGAGACCATCGAACTGGGCCGTCCGCGCGTGGCGCGCACCGTGGCGGAAAACGTCAAAGACGGCTCCATCGCTTATTTGCTCAACAAACCTTACGATTTCATGCTGTATCAGTTCAGCTCGTCCATGGGAGAAACCGTCTTCCGCACCTTGAGCAATGCCCTGTTCGGCGGCGTGATCGTCTGGGCGTTGGTCGGGCCGCCGCCTCATCTTGAAAGCTGGCCGATGGCCGCGGTCGCATTGATCGGCGCGTGGATATTGAATTTCTGCATGAACGCATTGATCGGGTTGGCCGCTTTCGTGGCGGAGGATGTCGCGCCGTTCGAATGGATTCAACAAAAGCTGGCGTTCATCTTCGGCGGACTGCTCATCCCGCTCGATTTTTATCCCGGCTGGCTGCAAACGCTGGCGCGCTTTCTGCCCTTTTCCTCTTCGATGTACGCGCCGGCCCGTCTCTTTGTCGCGGCGGATGCCTCCAGCTTTGCGCCGATGCTTGCACTGCAAGCGGCATGGATCGTCGCGCTCGGCTTCGCGCTGGCCGTCGCCTATCGCCGCGGCGTAAGTTATCTCACTGTGAATGGAGGTTGAAGCGAATGCGCGAATTCAACTTCCTCTTCGCCGTCTGGAAGGCCAATCTGCAATCGGCCATGGAATATCGCGCGGCTTTCTTGACGCAGGTCTTCGGCATGATGATCAACGACCTGATGTACTTCGCCATCTGGATCGTATTCTTCCAGCGTTTCAAAAATGTGAACGGCTGGGGCATCGGCGATATGTGGGTCACTTACGGCGTGTTAGCCAGCGCCTTCGGATTGGTCAGCCTGTTGTTCGGGAACGCCTTTAACTTGGGCGATATCATCGTCAAAGGCCGCCTAGATTATTATCTTTCCACGCCGCGCCCCGTGCTATTGCATACCGTCGCCAGCCGTATGATCGGAAGCGGAATGGGCGATTTCACGTATGGATTCATCAGCTACGCGCTTTCAGGTCACTTCACCTGGGACGGACTTGCCCGCTTCCTGCTCGCGACCGTTCTGGCGGCTACCGTTTTCGTTTCGTTTCTCATCCTCGTGCAGAGTCTCGCCTTTTGGCTCGGCCTAATGAGCAACCTGACCAGCCTGATGGTCAATGCCATCGTCACCTTCGGTACCTATCCGGCAACACTGTTCGACAACACGGCAAAGTTCATTCTGTTCACCATCATCCCGGCCGCGTTTATGGGAGCGGTGCCGGCCAGTTTTATCCGTTCGTTCACGTGGACAACACTCGGCGAACTGTTTCTCGGCGCGGCCGCCTTCCTCGCCGCGGCGATCATCGGATTCCGCGCGGGCTTGAAACGCTATGAAAGCGGAAGCGGGATTCAGGTCGAGGTGTAGCGGTCCGTTAAGGTGGGCTTGTTTGGAGAGCCGAAGACTACGCACCAAA
>WBZO01005076.1_pt1 | contig 13665 bp, 24 predicted proteins | sample 5204261 | NCBI WGS metagenome assembly WBZO01 (sample SAMN12412400, study PRJNA552823) | activated sludge metagenome | isolation source: activated sludge from anammox sidestream of wastewater treatment plant... | place: USA: North Carolina | collected 2017-09
TGCGCGGCGCGCAGATGGGACAAACAATGTCGTCGGCGTTGGTCTGCCACACCGGAATCATTTCGATTCCATATTGTTTCAGTCCGTCCACAATCGCGAGTTCTCCACGCACCGCCGCGCGGGTCACCTCAGTGACCGAAATCATCTCGGCGCGTACGGGTCCAAATAAATTTTGCAAGGAATCGCGCAAATCTTGCTGCGTCAAGCCGTTGCGAAAGTACGCGCTGACTTTTTGCTGCAATGCCGCGCGTGTGTTGTCGGTGATGTGCCGCACCAGGTCATACGCGTAACTTTCAGCCCACCGCGCGGCTTGTTCGTTAATCAAATTCCAATCTACACCAATGCTCGTCGTGCCTAGCAGCTGCTCTGCCGAATCCAAAAAAATTCCTTCGAGCGTCGGAATCAATTCTCCGCGCATCGTTGTGCTGAATTCATTCCAAAATTCGGGATGCAAATTATTCAGGTCGGGCGGGTCGCCGAGCGCATCCATCAATAGTTTCAACTCGCGCTGCTGCAAGCGTGCCAGCGCGCGTGCGAGTTGCGCTTCCCAGTCGGAACGATTTGCGAAATCTGCCATGCTGCATCACGGATAGAATATGTCCTACGGGTAGGACGACCACTCGCGCGCGTTTTGAAAAATCGCTTTGACCTCTACCGCGTTCGTTGGTCCCTCGTCTGCGCTCGGGCCAAGGGCTTCGAGCGCGCCGCGAATCGAATGCGCCAGCGCTGCTCCGATTGCGTCGGATTTGAATTCGAGCGCATCGGCGAGCGTGCCGTGCTCGCGCAATCGTTTCAATGCTTTGCGTTCCCAAGCGGCGAGGTCGGACGCAAACGCTTTTTGCTCTTCATTCATCGTGCCCGGCGGCATCAGCATCGGAATCGCGCCCAGCGCGAACGCTTCCCACTCGCCCGCCCATGCAAGCGTCACCGCGTCGAATGTAATTTGCGTTTGCGACGGATACAGGATTTCGTCTTGCGTCACGTCCACATACGCGAGCGTGATGTGCGGCGTAAAGCCATGCGTCTTGTCAACGGACACGCCCGCTGCGTCGAGCAAGTCAACCAAATCAGATTGCAAGCGCGGTAGCAACGGCGAATCGAATGACGCATAGACGGCGGCTTGTGTGTCACTCGCGCCAAAGCGCCCCACGCCGCTCACCATGCCGTTGATAGGCGAATGCTCGGCAGCGAACGCGCGGACGAGTGCGGTCAGGGTTTCGCGCGAGACATTCATTTGTGCGACATCGCCGAAATATGCGAGCGTGATGTGCATTTCATCTGACGGCGTAATCTCCGCGTTTTCGCCGAAGGTCTTTTGCGCGAGTTGGTGCAGCGTGAGTGCCGCGCCCGTCGGGAGTGCGAGCGCAACCATCACGCCGTCCGTATTCGCGGCTTTGGCTTCTTTGCTCGCGTTTTTGTCCATCATGTCGCCTGCTTGGTCGGCGTTCTCGGCATCGCGTATGCTTGGATTTTGCGGCGGCATGGTGGCGGATGTGCGGACACGAGTTCCCGACCCATCCGAGCCGTTGTCGTTCCCCGCGTTAACATCCATCCCCTGCCCCTGCCCCGCAATCAACGCGCCCGCATTGGGATTAAATGATTGCGCCTGCGCGACAAGCAAATCATCGCGTTCATCGCCGAGCGGACCGTCATTGTCGTACTTGCTCCGCACTTCGGCGACCGTGTGCACGCGCTCGTATGCCTGCCGTTCCTGCATGTCGAGCACACGGTCACGCGCCCGAATTTCCTCAAACTCGCCGACAAGCCCGCTGCCGTCGGCACTCGCATCGCCGTAGCGCGGCAAAATTTTTGCTGTGAACTTTTCTTGTACACGTTTCAAGAGCGGATAGAGCGTGTATTCACGATAGACCTTTTCGCCTGCAATGCTGTTCGCTTCTGTCGAATTTTTGTCCAGCATCTGCAAGAGTCCCGGCGCCAGTCCTTGATAAATCTCTTCTTTGTTGAACTGCCGACCGGTGATGAACTCCATGTCCTTTTGGGACAAGCCCATCTGGAGCCACTGTACGCCGCCCTTGCCCGCGCCGCGCAGCATCATCAAGCGTCGCTGTGTGCCGCCATACTCTTCTTTCGATTCGACTTTGAGTTTGTCCCAATCCGAATCGTTAATCATGTCCGCATACGCAAGCGCGCCCTGTGGTTTCGCAAACTGCTTGTCAAAAAAATTCTTATTCCAGCCCGCCTCTTTCAGGTCGGTCTCGGCAGCCAACGAAAGCGCCTCAATCGCGGTGAGACCATACCAATCGTTGAGCGGATGCCACGCCTTGATGTGCACGATTTCGTCGCGCTCGAACACGAGTTCGGCGCCGTCCACATTGAACACGTAGCCGCGCACGAACGTTTGGCGGTCGGGAACGACCATCACCCGGTCGGGACGCAAAATGTAAATCTCGGCAGGCGGCAGCGTCGGTGAAAGCGCGTTCAAGTACAGATAGCAATTGCCGCTCAATTTCAAAAAGCCGAACAGCGCCTCAAAAAAATCGAATTGTGAATCAAACTGATAGCGATTCGGCGCGCGCAAGAGTTGCTCAAACTCGTGATTGACAATCGGCTTTTTGGTTTCGGCGCGCAGCTGCATAACTTGGAATTGTGCGAGCGACGCGGCAGACTGCGACACGAGCGAAATCGCGGAATAGACCCACGACAATTGCTGCATGAGCCGCGCTTGGTTCGCATACAACGCTGGATCGGGGTCGCTGACCGGACCGCCCGCATACGAACCGGCAATTGTCGTCACGTACTGCGCTTGCCGCTGTGCGCGATTCAATTGTGTGGAAACGTCAGCCCAATATGCCATGTCGTTTCATCCATACTGTAACGCTGCGCGGCGCACTTAATTCTTGCTCGCGCCGCAAAAATTTTTTCTCCAGGTCGAGCAGCGATTGGTCGAATGGCAGCACTTGTGCATCTCTGCCCCACAACCGCGCAGCAGATTCGGCGACTTCGGGACTGAACGCCACGAATGTGGTTTGCGCGTCGTCGTCTTTTTCCTTGAGCCAGCCGTGACCGCGAATCCACACCGCAAACACGAGCGGTGGCGCGACGGTATACGCCGTTCGTCCTTCGTCGTTCGTCATTCGTCCCCCTCACACCCAATCCGCGCTCGCGCGACTGCCCGCGCGCACACGCGCCACGAGCGCGAGCGCATACGCGTCGGCGCGGTCGTCCATCTCGCCCTCCGGCGCTCGCAGCGTCGAACCCTCAATCAAACTTAATTGCGTGAATGTTGCAAAATTGTGCAGCATGGTTTCCTTGTTGCGGAACGCATCCGCGCACGCGTCGTATAACATCGTCTTGCCCAAGACCGTCGAGTGCCAACCGTCCTTATCGTCGAACCCCGTCAGGATGCGCAAACTTGAATTGTCGCGCAGCCAGAGCAGCACCGCGTGTCCGTGATTGTTCCGTTCAATCATCGCGTCCGCGCGATTGAAAAATTTTCCGAGTGCGTCAATGTGCGCCGCGAACACGGCGGGTTGAAACTTGCCCGCGAGCGCCGCAACCTCTTCGCCCGTGTCCTTGTCCAACACTTCGCACGCGGAATCGTCGGACGTTGGGTTGCCCTCTGCCGGGTCGCCGCTGATGACGTACTTGCGATTCGGCTTCGGCGATTTGTAAATGACGAGTCCGGGTATCGCGGGCGCATCCTTCGGCAAATTGTCCGCAGACAAGCCCGCACTCTCGGCATAACATTGCTCCAGCCAAAGCGCCGCAATGCGTTTGTCCAGCGTGCTCGGCGCCAACGCCTCCGTATCGGTCGCCGGGTATTGCTGATACAAGTCGTCGAGCGCGGTTGTGCGAGCGAGAATGTCACGCTTTTGCTGCTCGTACCATTCCGGCGTGCGTTCCGGGCGCACCGTCCACGGCAAGAAAATCGGATGCCAACCGTTCGCGCCCTGCTTTGCCGCGCGGTAGATATTCTTGAATTCGCTCTGTGGTTTCGTCTTGTCCACCCGCGAAAGCAAAATCAATTTGCCGCCCGCGTCAATCGTCGGTTTCGCCGAATTCATCAAACGATTCAAGTCAGGCACAAGGTCGGCTTCGTCCACAAACACAATACTTGCGGTGTACGAATCGCCCGCGCTCGTCGGGAATGCCCGCGCAATCGAACCTTGCGAGAGCAGCCACTCATGGTCGTTGTCTACTTCGATGCTCCGCGCTTTCAAGAACGGCGGCAGCCGTTCATACATCCCTTTGAGGCGTTCGACACCGAGCAGGTAAGTCGCCTCGTCATCGCGCTTGGAAAAGAGCAGCGCAGTGACGATGGGGTGAAAGAGCATAGACCACAGAATGAACGCGAGCACGAGCCACGTCATTCCGAGTTGGCGCGCTTTCAAAATGACAAGCAGCGAATTGGTAAGGAGCGCATTCAGCACTTCCACTTGCGCGGGATAGAGATGAAACGGGACCCACTCCCGCCGCGTCGCGTCATAAATCTGGACGTACTGATAAATAAAATACAGCGCCGATTTTTGACACTTGAGACCTTCGCGAATTTCGATTTTGGTCATTCATTGTGTTCGGAAGGTTTGCCGATTTGTTTCAAAATGGCTTGCTCATCCAGATTGACTTCGTCCGCTGCCGCGAGAATCTCGTCGAGCGATACTTGTGCCACCGCGACTTTGCCCGACAGTTTGACGCCGTGCGTGCGCTCGCCCTTCTCAATGGCAATGTCGGCAATCGTTTCTCGGAGTTGCTGCACGAGCGGCGCATTAAAACGCACGATGTCCACACGCTCCGCGAATTCTCCACTGCCGATTTGTTTGGCATCAGGCAGCCAGCGTTTGTGCTCGTCGAGCACTTCGGCGCGCAAGAGCTCGGCAATCTGTTTCAATTCCTCAATGCGCGCAAACTGCAATGCCAGACCGCTGGTCAGAATCTCGTCAGCGCGCGCCTGATAGGCGGCATATCGTTTCGCTCGTTCCGCTTCATCGAACTGCTGCGCGCGTTCGTGCCAATTCCATCGTTTGGATTGCTCGCGCCACGACTGCGGCAGCCCGCTCCGATACGCTGCCTGCGCGTTTATTTTTTTAATCTGCTTGACCGTGCGCGCGGTTTCCATGCGTTCGGCGATGTACGCGCGATACACGGAACGGGTCACGCCGAGCAAGAGAAAGCGTTGAAAGCGGTCAAACCAAAGGGCGGGTTCTTTTGTTTGACGCGCCCACGGTTGGGTAGCGTCCATGCTGCATCACGCGCGCCACAAGTTCGATTCGATGTGATTGACCGTAACCGAGCCAACAACATCCCCTGCGGGCGCGTTCTCGCCGTCGTCGAGCAAATCGAGAAAATACGCCTGCTCCAATTGCGCTCGCACGTATTCGGCGCAAGTCCAAACGATATGCCACGACATTGCGCGTTACGGTTCTAGAATGCGGGACTGCGCTGCAACCAAACGCGCGCACCATGGTTTGAGCGTTCCGTTATTGGTCGGATTTGGCACGCCCAGCCAATCCACGAAATACTGCATCCTGTCACCCCACGTGGCGGACCATTCGTCAGCGGTCGCAAGGTTGTGCGCAAATCCGTAACGCGTATCGAATTTGATTTTTGCGAGCGCGACCGCATCGGCGGGCAAACCCACTTCGAGCGCGATGCAATACAACGCGGGCTCTTGCGCAAGGCGGTCGGCGATGGGCGATTCAGCATTGGCAACCGGCGCGTTCGCCAACAGCAGCGCGCCGCCGAGCAGCAAAACCGCAACGATGCCGACGCGTGTCGCCCCCCATTGCGGAGAGAAACCCTTCTGATAGGTCAACTGCGAGCCGACGAACACAACGACAAAACCTACGAACGCGCGTGCCCAGTCCGGCGCTTGCGAGAATAATTCCGCCGTTGCAATCACCTTCAGCGATGACAATGCCCCGCCCAGCATCGCGGTCAAGACCAACACGATGAGCGGTTTAGCGAACGGAAACGATGTTGGCGACCAATCGCGCCACGCGGGAATCATTTGCAGGACATACGCAACCGCGCCGCCGATAAGCAGCGCCATCAGCAAATCCAAAAACGCCGAAACCGTTTGCGCCAAATCCACAGCGCCGGTGGGTGTTTGCGCCGGCGGAGCTGCGTAGGTCAATGACGGCGTGAGCGCACCGACGAGCACCGCGAGCAGCAGCGTCATTGCAATCACCGCAACGCGAGCGAAACGAAGCGAACGAAACGAACGAGCGGACATGGTGAAAACCTCCTATGTGTAAAACAGCAGATACGCGGCAATGCCGCAGCCGATAATGAAACAAAGCACAACAACGAGTGCAAGCCAGAGTGGTATGCGCACTTCAGTTGTTGGTTGAGGCGTCATAGGTTGCTCCAGCGTTGTCATTGTGCCCGGACGAATCCTTCGGATTCGTCGAATTCGAAGGATTCGTTAAATCGGTAGTCAACTCGCGGATTTCGGGGGGCAGGGGGGGAATCTCGATTCCACTCTGGCGCAATTGAGTGCGCAGCCACGCGTTTTCGGTGCGCAGCGCGATGACTTGCGATTGCAGTCGCAGATTTTCATTTTGCAATTGCGCGTTCGCCTTTGAAAGTTCGTCCACGCGTCCGCTGAGCCGCGCGATTTCTTCGCGCAGCGAAGTGATTTCATCCTTGCGCGCGCTCGTCTTGGTCTCGACTTCGATTTTTCGCGCGTTGGCGTGCGATTGGAAATATGCCCCCAACGCCGGGAAAATTGCTAATGCTGCCGTAATTACACCCCCCAGTGCAATTATCAAAGCTGGGTCAATAGTCACAAGTCCTCGCTGCGTCGCAACAAAAAAGCCGCGCGGAGAAATTCTCCGCGCGGCTTTGCATTTTCAATGCCTGAGCCGTGCCGTCGGTACGTACCGGTGGGCGTTCAGTGTGCTAGACGGGTTGCGTCCTCGCAGCACCTAGCCGCTTTAATTTGAGTGCACACGGTCTTGAATTTCGACATTCGGCAAAATGTTGCCTTTGCGAATCCGAATAATCAAGTCCGCATCAGGGTAAAACTCATGCACGCGAGTTTGTGCTATCGTCGCCAGAATCAAAGCGACGATAGCAATTTTGGCGGCGAGAAAATCAGCGGGCGAAAACAACGCGGGCATGAGAATTCAGTTCGGATGAATCGGACGAACTGCGTCCGCGCATCCGCACAAACATTCTAGCACGCGCCGCGCGCGGGCGCAAGTAGTAATTTTAGCCACTCTTACGCCGACGACCATTCAGAATTAGACTAACCAATGATTCACTTACCCCGAAAGATTTGGCTATCCGCGCGCCTGTCTCGCCCGCCGCAGTTCGCCGCTTAATCTCGATTACTTGCAAATCAGTTAATTTTGCCGAACCATGATTTTCACCGCGCGGTCTGCGCTCCGGGTGTAGGTTCATACCATTCCGTTCGCCAAACAAACGAGGCACACGGTCACGATGCCGCCGCATCCCGTTGTCGTCTCCGAAGGATGCCACATGCCGCCCCTTCTGCATCATGTCCTCTACGTTCTCTTGATCCGTGCCCAAAAATAAGTGTCTCGGATTGCAGCACGGGGGATTGTCGCAAGAATGGCATACCAGCGAATCATCGGGGATTTCACCATGCGTCAAGACAAAAGCAAAACGATGGGCATTATGATTCGTCCCATTGAACCAAAATTGACCGTAGCCGCGTTTTTTGCGTGACGCTTTCCATTCCCAACATTCATTCTCACTTCGAACGTCCACGTACTTCCAAAAAGTATCAGGTGTGGTTCTCGTGCGGGTCATTGATTGCTCCTTTTGAAACATTGTACGCGATGCCGCGCGCGCGGTCAATACACAGAACCAAGACCAAATTCCTATACTTTGTTCTAGTCCGTCTTGTCCGCAGACAAGCCATAGGTTTGGCGCTCCCAGTCCATCACTTCACGCGCGGCTTGCACCAAATCATCTGCTGTAATTTGCACGTCGTTGTGGATGCCGATGCGCTCGGTCTCTTCGCCGACGGCAAGCCGCGCTAATTTGCTCGCGGCTTCCAACATGCGCGCGGTATCGGCGAGTTTCCACTGCGCGGGATAGACCTCTGTGACGATTGTTTGTCCACCGTCCTGCGTCGAGCGTACAGTTTTCGCCAATGGGAAGACAAGCATTTGGCGCGCCTTGTCGAGCAGTTCTTGCGAAAATTTCCACTCGTGTTCGCGCAATTCGTCCCGCCTGCGCTGCCATTCCGCAACCTGCTGCGCGCGCTCGTGCTCGTCGAACGCTTCCGCGCGTTGCTGCCACTGCCATTTTTCTGCCGCCAGACGCCATGACTGCGGCAAACCCGCGCGCTTTCGCGCGCTTTTCGCGCCACTCCGCTCGCGCCAAGCCGTGTACGCCGCGTAGAGCGACCGTGACGGACCAAGCAGCAAGTAGGTTTGAAAACGGTCAAACCATTTGTTCGGCTCGCCGTCGCGTCGTTCCCATTCGAGCGAAGGCGATTTATTGTTTGGCTCTGCCAAACGAGCTTTCGATTCCATCACTTGACTTTGGCTTGGCGCCGCGGCACGCGCACACTCTTGACGCGAATTCCACTTTCCTTGAAATACACGTCAATGAACTTGCCCCACTTACTCTGAATCAATTCACTGTCCGCAATCTCACGCTCGAGCGAACGATTGACCGAAACACCGCCCAGCGCGCGCAGCCGGTTCGGCGATTCGAAATGAAAACGCTCGTCAATGAACACGATGCGGTGCTCCATCAGATGTTGCAGCGACAAATCCATGTCCTCGCTGCCAATGGTGATGCGCTCGTCATAACGGATGCCCCGACCAATCACGCCGAACACGGTCCCAACCCAGCCGTTGAACTTGAGCGGGTCTGTTGGCTTGAAACCAAACACACCGCCGTCCTGCGTGAATCCAAACAAGTGCGCGCCAATGCCCTGCGCGCATTCGTGCGCGTTCTCGATGATTTGCATTACATCGCGCGGATTTCGATAGTGCTTGATGACCTTGCCGACTTTGGAATACACGCGCCGCACGTCATCGTCAACCATCACAAACGATTCGTCGGAAATGTTGTCGAGCAGCCAGTTGCGGATTTGCGGCAAGTAGCGCAGTGGGGGATGAGCGAGCCGCCGCAAGCCCGCTTGGTCCAGCAAGATACGCTGCTTCACGCGCCCGGCTCGTTTCTGCCGCCGTCGGTGAGTTCGTCCGCGCGGCGCATGGCTGCATCGCGTTCCGCGCGTTGTTCGGGACTCACCCATTTGTGACCGGTGGCTTTGTGAAATTCCTCGCGCGTAATCTCGCCGCGTTCGCACGCAAAGCAATAGTTGAGATACTTCGCGGCTTGGGACACGCTGATATTCAATTGGTCGGAAAAGCGGCGCGCCGCTTTGACTTGGGCGTTGGAAAGTTCATTCCAACGATAGGTGCGGTAGGTTTTCATTGGGTCTCCTGCGTTGATTGTATCACGCGAGCGCGTTCAAAATGGCAACTTGCGAGCAAAGTCGTTGTGTTGAACGCGTTCGCGCGCGGCTATTCGCTCACGCCCAGCCAAACATGGTTCGGCTGGATGGTCATCTTGGTCTTGATTTGAATGCCTTCGACCGCCGTCACGTTCGGCAGGTCCTTCGGATTGACAAAACACGTATCTGGTTTGATGCCGAACTTTTGCTCATACCGCGCGGCAGCATCGTTAATTTTTTCAGCGAGCGGCTTGGGGGAATTGTCCCACCACAACAAACCGGATTTCATTTTGAAACCTCCGTCTTGGCGTTTTGGCTGTTTTTCGCCGCGAGCCATTCGGCGCGCGAGCAGCGGACAAAACCGTCGCGCGCCATCAGCGCGTCTATCTGCGCGGGATTCGAGCGGTTGTCCACGTGCAGTTTTGCGGTCGCAGTGTTGGATTTGTAATAGAGAATCATCATGTCTTTTTCTCGATGTGATAATGTTCCGCGATGACGTGTTCTAATTGCGCACGCGTCAGAATGATTTTGTATTGGTCTCCGGGCAGCGCCTGCATGAAATTGCAGACCGGCACGATGCCCTGCGCGCGCAGGGATTGAACTGCCTCGACAAGCGGCGAACGCGCGTTGGCGACAAATTCGATTTTCTTTAGCCAGTCCCACGTCGCGGACGCTTCCGGCAACCGGCGGACATACATCGCGTGCACGCGTTCGAGCGCGTCGGTTTCGCTCATTTCATTTCCTCGATTTGTTCGGGCGCGACAACGAGCGCGCCGCGCGTTTTGAGTTTCTTGCCGTTGAAACGCAGCTGCGTCAAGCGCACGCGTTTTGCTTGTTTGGACGCGCCGCGCGGTTTCAACACGTTCGCGGACGCGCGTTCGAGCCGGTTCGCCGCGCGTTCGAGCCCGGACGCGCGCAGCAATTGCACGGCGGTCTCGATTTCGTCTTTGAGGGGCAAAACGCGCGGCATAGGACAATCAATTGGTTTCGCGCGCTTTGGCGCGCGCTTTGCCAATTGTCCTTTCAAATTGGTTGACGTGGGCGTGCCGTCAAGCGGGGCGGCGCGCCCACGCAGGAGGAGAAGAGCCGCGTCACGATATTTTCCACTGCCCGCGTGCGACCGCGAAACCGAGCGTCGTCAGTTCCGCTTTGACTTTTTCAAAATTCGCAAACATTTTTTCGCGCGATTGCTCGCGCTCCATCCGCAGCGAAATCGAATCCGTGACCAAGAGCGTCCGTTCCCAACGGACGATTGCCGAATGACGCTCATTGACCGTGAGCAACGCGGTCACGACGGCGGTCGCGGTGTGCGGCGCATTGTGAAATTCGCCGCGCGGTTCGCCCGAAGCCGATTCGATTTCAATGCGCACGCTTTTCATGCCGCGTTCGCGCAGTTCGGCAACAAAATCTTCGAGTTCCACGAATTCAAGAATCAATATGCTCATTGTTTGTTCCTCTCTGCAAAAGTGTATCACGCGCCGCGCGTACGCGGCGCGTGAATTTTATCCGCCGAAACTAGGTTTCGGGCACGATGATGCCGTGCGCGGCGAGAAACGTTTGCAGCCGCCGCACTTCGGTTTCATAGTCCGCGGCATAATAAAAGTAATGCACGCTCCAGCCCAACGCTTCAAGCCACGCGCGTTTCGCCGCGCGTTTGTCGTTGCGTCCGAATGACGCGCGGTCGGGACGCTCCGTGCATTCGATACAACATCTCTGATAGGGAAACGCCACATCTACCGCGCGCGGGTCGCCGTCAATGACGTACTCGCGTTCCATCAGAACCCAAATGCCGAAATCGGCGAGCACGGCGCCAAGCAGTTGTTCGGGTTCGCTCGGATGCGCCAACCGGTACAAGCGCTCTTCGTTCGTCGCGATTTCCCACTGTGCGATTCCGGTTCGGGCGAATCCGCGTTTGCCTGCGCTCGAACGCTGCGCGTGAAACGCGTCGGGATGGCGTTCGCGAAACGCTTGTGCGACCGCGGCGTTGCGCGCAGAAAGGTCGGTGAGGTCGTGAATGACGCACTTGCCGTTGTTGGTAAGGCGCATTTTGCAGTTGCCGCGCCGCGTCTTTTTTCCGCATAGGGCGATAGAAATGGTTTCCATCGGCGTTGTCTCCGTCGTTAGCGGTCGCCGCGCGGGTCTGCTGCCGGACGCGGCGCACCGCGCGTTACATCCGGTTCGCTGTGTTGCAGCCAACGCCATGCCAACAAGAGCACGACGCAACCAATCGCCAGCGGCAGCAGCAGGCACAACACATACATCCATTTTTCGCCCTCCGTTTTGCCCGCCTGCGCGCGGTTTAACTGCGCTTGCGATTCGATGAGATTCACCTCCGCCGCTTGTTTCTCTTTTTCGAGCGCGACAAGCGTGGGCGCAATCACGCCGCGCGCGTCGTTCAGTTTGATGCCGAGCTGCGCGGCGGATACGGTCGCGTCCGCGCGCACCGATGCGGTGGAGAGGTCAATCAGGTTCGACGAGCCAAACAGCAGCAGCGCGCCCAGCACGAGCGCGACGACCGCTAAAACGGTGATTTTGCTATTCATGGTAATTTCTCCTTTTTGGATTGGAATGGTCACGCGCGGCGCGCGTTCTCACCGCCGCCAGTGCCAGGTCGTGCGATTGCAGATGTAACAGTAGAGTCGCACGAGCGGCAGCCAACGATGCGCCTGTATGCTGCTGCGGCACGCGCCGCAGGTATAGGTGTGTTTGTGTCTCATGGCGTTTCTCCAATGAGCATCTTCATGCGCCGACCTCGCTCGCATCGAGAATGTGCAATCCTTCCGTGCGCACGACGGTGCCTTCGATTTCGCGCGCGAACACCATGCGATACGGGTATTCGCTCGTATCATGCTGCGCGGTCAACGCGCGTTCGGCGGCGCTGATGGCAATCCACGCATCCGGCGCGAGAACGATGTAGGCGGTTTCGCCCCACGCGTTTTTGAATTTGACGACGAACGCGCGGACGATGGGGGTGTCCGCGGGCGGATTGGTTTGGTAAAGTTCGGATGATTCGCTCATGCCACACCTCGCGCTTTCTTTTCGCGGCAGGCAACGACGCGAATGCCGTCGGCGTGTTGTGCGACCAATTGGGCAATGGCTTTTTGAATAGCATCGCACATGTCATCGGCGGCGACGGTGATGATTTCGGCAGGCGTGCCGTCGGTGGTGACGGTATGCACTTGATAGCGATACGCGAAGGTGATGCCGGTATAGGGCAGGGGGTGGACGGAGTTCGTCGGCTCAAGCGGCTGCGGGTCATTGGCATCCGTGCCGCCCGGCACTTCGGCGCCGGTGTTGACGCCGTGTGCGCCGCGCGTTTTGAGGCGTTCGAGCGCGGCAAAGAGGGTAGGGTTTTGCGAAAACGTCCGCGCGGTCAGCGCGGGGTCGGACGCGGGGGAATTCAAAAAAACAGTGGGCATTTCACTTGACCTTTCGGTCGTGAAACGCCCACTGTGCGATACACCGAACCGTCGTTCGGGCAGTCCCGCCGGTTGTTGACCAGATGCGCCGCGCCTTGTCTGTAGACAACTCCCGTTCTGCGCTGGCACCGTCCCGGCGGTCCCTGCAATGCAATTGATTGCGAGACATTCTTCGCGTATAATTGCATCAGTCTCGTCAGTGGGCATTTCACTGACCGGATGAGCGCGGTGTGAGTGTTCATAGCACTCGTGCCGCGCGTTTTTATTTGATGAATGGATTATAAGCGATGTTGTCTATGTTGTCAATAGTGTCTAATCCATCTTGACAGTGTTGAAAACGGGTGTATAATCCTTTTTGAATTGGGAGGTGTATTATGTCCAAAACACCGCCCATGAAGGATGAAGCAAAGATGAATCTATTGCAGAAAAAAGAACTGACGGTCCAAGAAGCGGCGAACTTGTTAAACCTGTCGCGCCAAACTGTTTACAACATGATGCTGCGCGGCGAGATTCAAGAATCGAGTCGCACCACATTAGCATCCGGCGCGAAGGTTTCAACGCAAAGCGTGATTGAGTTCATGCGTAAAACGCAGCGCCCGGTTCCGTCGAAAATAAAGTAATCCTTCAGGGGACAAAAAAGAACAGCCAGCGTGTATCAGACGCCGACTGTCCCATTTGTCCCTATTTTCTTTTGCACGACCTGTCAGGCGCACATTAAGAATTGAATAGGGAAGGATATTTTGTAGAGCGCACGCGCGGTTTGGTGTATTTCTCAAAGAAAGGAATTACAAACCATGCGAAAGTTATCTTCTAGCCCACTGACCAACGCCCAGGAGCGACGCATTC
>WBZO01005077.1_pt1 | contig 13664 bp, 11 predicted proteins | sample 5204261 | NCBI WGS metagenome assembly WBZO01 (sample SAMN12412400, study PRJNA552823) | activated sludge metagenome | isolation source: activated sludge from anammox sidestream of wastewater treatment plant... | place: USA: North Carolina | collected 2017-09
TAGGGGCGGGTTATGGCATCAGTTTCGCCATCGCCTCGCAGGTGCAAACCCTCCAGCGCTCCGACATCGCGATCCGCCCCCTGGTAGGTACAGCTCCCACGCTGTCGACCTACCTGCTTCGCCGGCAAGGCGAACCGTCTGCGTCAATGAAGCGATTCCTCGCGCGTGCGCGCGAGACCTTTGGGTCTAAAGAGGGGGAGCCGACGCCGTGACGTCCGTTCGTCCACGGATGGACATTGGATACCAGCGATTCAATCACAGAGAAGGAAGGGAGTCCTCATGAAGCAAATGCTGTTTCCAACCCTGGTCGCGTTGAGCCTGACAGGCTGCGCAGCCACGTCCGATCTTCCTACTGGGTACGCTCTGACCCCAGGGCAACCGGAAGGGCTCTTGATCGTGTCGCTGACCTTGTCGGGTGAACCGCTTGAGAAGATTTCCAGCTTCGAGTACCGGATCCGCGCGCTCGCTCCAGAAGAGCGCGAAGCTGTGATTGCTCGACCGTACTTCGAATCGGTGCTTCAGCATGCACGCGGTGCATCGAGAGCAACTGCACGCGCTGGCGGCGGCCAGGAGGTCGTGGTCAAGGGGCCAAGCTCGGCCGAACCGCTTGACCTATGGGAAGGCGCAACGGCCGGGCGCGTTGCATCTCTCCGCCTGCCACCTGGTGCGTACGAGTTCTATACATGGCAGCTCAGAGACCGAGCTGAGGCAAGCGGTGGTACCGAGTACAGCCCGAAGCGTCCCTTCAGCTACCGGTTTGTCATCAAGCCCGGGCAGGCGACCTACATCGGTCAACTCAATCTGGACCTGCGCGAGTGGAAGGCACAGAAGATCACGGTCGAAGATCGGCGCGAGAGAGATCTTGCGCTGCTCAATAAGAGGATGCCCTCGATCGGCAGTGTCCAGGTGAGTTCCGAGGTTGGGCAGGTTCACCCTTGATCGCCGTCGGGTGCGGCGCCGATACCTTGCGCCCCTGCATCCCGGAGAGCTGGCCTGCCAACTGGTCGTCAGCGACCGGCCCGACCGGGTGCGCGAGGCGATGCAGCGGCCGGCCCGCTGCGGCGCCTGGCGCGCCCTACAGCCCCAGGTACGACAGCCCCGGATGCGGCCGCGCTCGCCAACCGCTGGGCGCCCGAAGCGCTTTCGCTGTTGCGCATCGTCAGTGCATGGCTGGTCCTGCTGCACGGCAGCGCCAAGCTGCTCGGCTGGCCGAAGATCGACATGTTCGCCAACGTGCAGTAACTGGTTGCCCTTGCGCTTAGCAATGGTGGACGGCTACCAGGGGTGGCGTGGTAATATGGCCAGGTTATGAAGCTGCTGTGGGCAGCTCTGCTTGCACACGCATCTTCCGGTTAGCTGAACTTCGGTTTGCCAATGAACCGCATCGCTCCGATCAACGTTGCTCAGTGGTGGCGCTTCCAGTAGGAAGCGGCACGTCGTTGCGGTTTCGCACCGCGCCTTGCCGCCGTATCGGTGGGCAAGGTTCAGCAGATGGCTCTCCGGCACGGCGGCTCCAAGAACATAGGAGATTGCCTGATGCCACCAATACCCCCTAGATCACGAACACCGCGCGTTCCAACGGCGCAAGGTGTGCCTGCGCGTCCTCTGCGCAGGCGGGCGCCCCTGCGTCCTTGCTTGCACCATAGTCGGCCCGTGTCGCAGCGGTGCGACGGAGCGCCCACCACCGCGCCTTTTCCTCGTCCGGGCCACTTTTCTGCGCTCGTTCCATCGAAATCCACTGCAAATGTGTATAACGATGTGAGTAACGGCGATCATTCATCAGAAGTTGATCTTTATAAATCAAGGAGTTACTGTGTCTAAACTTCTGATGATCGACAACTACGACAGCTTCACCTGGAACCTGGTGCAGTACTTCGGCGAACTGGGCGAACAGGTGCGCACCGTGCGCAACGATGCGATCACGCTCGACGAGGTCGCCGCGCTGGCGCCCGCGCGCATCGTGATCTCGCCAGGCCCGTGCACTCCCGCCGAAGCCGGCATCTCGCTGCCGCTGATCGAGCGGTTCGCCGGGCGCGTTCCGATCCTCGGCGTGTGCCTCGGGCACCAGGCGATCGGCGCCGCTTTCGGCGGGCGCGTGGTGCGCGCGAAGCAGGTGATGCACGGCAAGACCTCGCTCATCCGCCACAACGGCGTGGGCGTCTTCCGTGGGCTTCCCGACCCGTTCACCGCGATCCGCTACCACTCGCTGGCGCTCGAGTGCGAGACGCTGCCCGGTTGCCTGGAAGTGACCGCGTGGACCGACGACGGCGAAATCATGGGACTGCGGCACCGCGAACTGCCCGTGCAGGGCGTGCAGTTCCATCCCGAATCGATCCTCACCGAGCACGGCCACGCGCTGCTCGCCAACTTCCTCGGAGAACCACGATGACGATCACCGCGCAGGAAGCGCTCACCCGCTGCATCGAGCATCGCGAGATCTTCCACGACGAGATGCTGAAGATCATGCGCCAGATCATGAGCGGCGAAATGTCGCCGACGATGATGGCGGCGATCCTGATGGGTCTGCGCGTGAAGAAGGAGACGGTGGGCGAGATCAGCGCCGCGGCCCAGGTGATGCGCGAGTTCGCCCACAAGGTCGAGGTCGACGGTGGTCCGCACTTCGTCGACGTGGTCGGCACCGGCGGCGATGGCTCGCACACTTTCAACATCTCCACCGCGTCGACTTTCGTCACTGCGGCGGCCGGTGCGACGGTGGCCAAGCACGGCAACCGTGGCGTCTCGTCGAAATCGGGCGCCGCCGACGTGCTCGAGGCGCTGGGCGCCGACATCATGCTGAACGCTTCGCAGGTGGCCGACTGCATCCGCGCCACCGGAGTCGGCTTCATGTTCGCGCCCAATCACCACCCGGCCATGAAGAACGTCGCGCCGGTGCGCCGCGAACTGGGCGTGCGCACGATCTTCAACATCCTCGGGCCGCTCACCAACCCGGCCGGCGCGCCGAACATCCTGATGGGCGTGTTCCATCCCGACCTGGTGGGCATCCAGGTGCGGGTGATGCAGCGGCTGGGCGCGAAGCACGCGCTCGTCGTCTGGGGGAAGGACGGAATGGACGAGGTCTCGCTCGGCGCGGCGACGATGGTCGGCGAACTGAAGGACGGCGAGGTGCGCGAATACGAGATCCATCCGGAAGACTTCGGCCTGTCGATGATCAGCAACCGCGGGCTGCGCGTGGTCGACGCGTTCGAGTCGAAGGAGATGGTGCTCGAGGCGCTGTCGAACCAGCCCGGCACGCCGCGCGAGATCGTCACGCTGAACGCGGGCACGGCGCTCTACGCGGCCAACGTGGTCGATTCGATCGGTGCAGGCATCGAGCTGGCGCGCGAGACGATCGCCTCGGGCGCCGCGCGTGCCCGGCTCGACGCGTTCGTGGAGTTCACCCGGCGCTGCGCGCGCGAGCGCCATGGCTGAGGACATCCTGGCGCGCATCGTCGCCGTCAAGCGCGAGGAAGTGGCGGCGGCCCGCCGGCTGCGCAGCGATGCCGAGATGCGCGCGCAGGCGGAGGCGGCGCGCCAGGCGCAGCCGGTGCGCGGTTTCGAGCGCGCGCTGCGCGCGAAGATCGCCGCCGGCCGGGCGGCGGTCATCGCCGAAATCAAGAAGGCGAGCCCGAGCAAGGGCCTGCTGCGCGAGCACTTCGATCCGCCGGCGATCGCCGCGCGCTATGCCGCGCACGGCGCGGCCTGCCTGTCGGTGCTCACCGACGAGCGCTTCTTCCGCGGTTCGCTCGACGACCTGCGCGCTGCGCGCGCGGCCTGCACGCTGCCGGTGCTGCGCAAGGACTTCGTCGTCGATGCCTGGCAGATCCACGAGGCCCGCGCGAGCGGCGCCGACTGCATCCTGCTGATCGTCGCGGCGCTCGACGATGCGCGCCTGGCCGAATTCGCGTCGCTCGCCCGCACGCTGTCGATGGACGTGCTGGTCGAGGTGCACGACGCGGCCGAACTCGATCGCGCACTCGTGCTGGACGTGCCGCTGCTGGGCATCAACAACCGCAACCTGCGCAGCTTCGAGGTGTCGCTCGACACCACGCTCGCGCTGCTGCCGCGCATTCCGCCCGACCGGCTGGTCGTCACCGAGAGCGGCATCCTGGGTCCGGCCGACGTGGCACGGATGCGGCAGGGCGGCGTGAACGCCTTCCTGGTCGGCGAGGCGTTCATGCGCGCGCCCGATCCCGGCGAGGCGCTGGCAGCGCTGTTCGGGTAGGGCTGCCCCGCTGGCGTGCCGCCGCGTTCAGCCGGCAGGACCGGAGCGGCCCCCGCCGAGCCATCCGCCGAGCAGCCGCGTGGCGCGTGCACCGGGTCCGGGCATGAGCTTCAGCTTCGCGTCGGTCGCCGGCGGTGCGTCGAGTTCGAGTTCGCACTCGAACAATTCGTCGCGGCGGAATGCGTGCACGCGAAGCCGGTCGCCCGGCTTGCGGCGCGCGAGCAGCGCCTTCAGTGCGCGCTCGTCGACGCGCAGACCGTCGACGGCGACCAGCGTGTCGCCGGCCGAAAGGCCGGCGCGTTGCGCCGCCTGACCGCTGTAGGCGGTGGCGATCTCGACCTGCCGGTCGCGCGTGGCGAGCCTCGCGCCGAGCGAGACCGGGCCCTGGTCGCCGCGACCGAACGCGAGCTCGACGCCCACGGTCTTCAGCAGCGGCGCGAGCGGCAATTCGGCCGTGCCGTAGGCCCAGTTCCGGATCTGCGCGTCGAGCCGCAGGCCGACGGCCTCTTCGAGCAGGCGCGGGAACTCCTCCTCGCCGAGGCCCTCGCGCCGGGAGAAGAAGTGGCGCCCGTAGCGCGTCCACATCAGCCGCATCGCGTCGTCGAGCGAGCGCCGGCCGCCGGTGCGACTGCGGATCGTCAGGTCGAGCGCCAGGGCCACAAGCGAGCCCTTCGCATAGTAGCTGGCGACCGCGTTCGGCGAATTCTCGTCGGGTCGGTAATACTTGATCCAGGCGTCGAAGCTCGATTCGGCCACGCTCTGTGCCCGCCGGCCCGGGCCGCGCATCACGCCGGTGATCACCTTCGCGAGCAGGTCCAGGTACGCGTCGCGGCCGATGAGCCCGCTGCGCACGAGGATCAGGTCGTCGTAGTACGAGGTGAAGCCCTCGAAGATCCACAGCAGCCGCGTGTAGTTCTCCTGCTGCAGGTCGTGGCGCGCGAACGCCGCAGGCCTGATCCGCTTGACGTTCCAGGTGTGGAAGTACTCGTGGCTCGCCAGTCCGAGGAAAGTGCGATAGGCCTCGGACACTTCGCGTTGCCCGCGCCAGGGCAGGTCGTTGCGCGAGCAGATCAGCGCGGTGCTCGAGCGGTGCTCCAGCCCCCCGTAGCCCTCGCCGACGGCCATCACCAGGAACAGGTAGCGCTCGAGCGGCGCGCGGCGCGTGCGCGGCTCGAACAGGCGCGCGTGCTGCGCGCAGATGCGCGCGAGGTCGCGGCACAGTCGCGCGGTGTCGGCGTCGTGGCGGCCGGTGATCGCGATCTCGTGGCGCGCGCCGCCCGCTTCGAAGGCGTCGAGCGTGAAGCGCCCCATTTCCACCGGGTGATCGACCAGCTCGTCGTAGTCGGCCGCCCGATAGCGGCCGAAGCCGTGGCGGCGCGCGCCCGCCTCGGGCAGCGTGGTGGCCACGCGCCAGCCGGCGTATTCCTCTCCGGACGGCGGCTCGATCAGCACTTCGCAGGGCCGGTCCTCCTGGCCGAGCACTCTCAGGAAGACGCTGGTGCCGTTGAAGAAGCCGTGCGTCGCGTCGAGGTGCGCCGCGCGCACCGACAGGTCCCAGGCGTAGACGCGATAGACGAGCGTGAGCGGCCCGTCGCAGCGCCCCGCCTGCCAGGTGTGCTTGTCGAGCTTGCGCAGGCGTACCGCACGCCCGGCGCTGCGTGCCCCGATCGAAACGACGTGACGTGCGAACTCGCGGATCATGTAGCTGCCGGGAATCCAGGCCGGCAGCGCCACGCGCTGCCCTTCGGCATCGGGCTGCGCGATCGTCAGCGTGATCTCGAACAGGTGTGCGTGCGGATCGACCGGCACGATCCGGTACGAGACCGGCTCGACCCCGTGCCGGCGCACTGCGCCCCCCGCCGGGCGCCTGGCCGGCCCGCTCAACGGTTCACGTCGACCGCGACGCGGCCGCGCACCTTGCCGGCCAGCATCTGCGGCGCGAGTTTCAGCGCCTCGTCGAGACCGACGATGGTGGTGATGCGCTCGAGTTGCGCCGGGTCGAGTTCGGTCGCGAGGCGCCGCCACGCTTCGCGCCGCTCGTCGATCGGGCACATCACCGAGTCGACGCCGACCAGGGTCACGCCGCGCAGGATGAACGGCGCGACCGTCGCCGGGAAGTCCATGCCGCCGGCCAGTCCGCAGGCGGCGACCGTGCCGCGGTATTTCGTCTGCGCGCAGGCGTTGGCCAGCGTGTGCGAGCCCACCGCATCGACCACGCCGGCCCAGCGCTCTTTCTGCAGCGGCTTGCCGGGTTCGGACAGCGTCGCCCGATCGATCACTTCGGCGGCGCCGAGCGCGCGCAGGTAGTCGGCCTCGGCTGCCCGGCCGGTGGATGCGACGACGCGAAAACCCAGTTGCGCGAGCAACGCGATCGCCACGCTGCCCACGCCGCCGGCGGCACCGGTCACGAGAATCTCGCCCTGCGCAGGCGTGACGCCGCGGCGCTCGAGCGCCATCACGCACAGCATCGCGGTGTAGCCGGCGGTGCCGATTGCCATCGCGCGGCGCGCGTCGATTCCCGCCGGCATCGCCACCAGCCAGTCGCCCTCGAGCCGCGCCCGCTGCGCGAGGCATCCCCAGTGCGTCTCGCCCACGCCCCAGCCGTTGAGGATCACCCGATCGCCGGCGGCGAACCCCGGGTGCGAGCTCGACTCGACCACGCCGGCGCCGTCGATGCCCGGCACCATCGGCCAGCGGCGCACCACCGGCGAGCGGTTGGTGATCGCGAGCGCGTCCTTGTAGTTGATCGTCGAGTATTCGATGCGCACGGTGACGTCGGCATCGGGCGTGGCCGCCGCGAGTTCCTCGTCGCTCAGTTGCCGGCGGGTCGCGGAAAAGCCGCTTTCGGGCTTTTCGAGGTACAGCGCATCGAACATCGTTGGTTCCCCTGGGTTTTCGCTCGCAGCGCGCTATTTTGCCCGCTTCGTGCGGTGAAAGTGACTTTCGTCGCGATCGGCTGCGCAGGGGCGTCGGCCGCGGGGCGGCCAGCGGGTACACTCGGCGGGGCATGCCCTCCGTTCGTCCGCTCGTCGGGCGCGATGCTGCGGCGTCCATCGACACTCCAACCGCATACAGGGGCATTTTTCCGGGGCTGGCCGCATGAATCCCGAGCGCACGCGTATCTCCCGGCCTTTGCGCGCATCGGCCGTCGCATTTTTGCTTGCCGTCGGCCTCGCGGCCTGCGGCGGTGGCTCGGCGACCGGACATGTCCCGGGCGTCCCGGTCCCGCCGGCCTGCGATTCCGCGGCCTCGTCGAGCCCCGACGGTTTCGCGATCGGCATGTGCGTGCCGACGAAGACCGGCGTCTTCCTGTCCGTCGAGGGTGCGGTTGGAATTCCCCAGCCTGTGGACAGCTACGACCTGACGCTGGCTTTCCCGGTTGCCCTGCATCCGCTGGACAGCGTCATTGCGTTCACCGCCGACAACAGGACTCCTTCCGTCTACGAGCGCGACATCCTGGGCGCACTGCAGGGGAGCGCGTACGAGGAACCGCTGAGGTCCGGTCTGACTGCACCCTACGCGGCGCTCACCGATTTCGGCAGCGCCTGCTGTTACAAGGTCGCCGCGCCGTGGCAGCCGCCGCAGCTGAAATACGCGGGTTACGGCACCTGGGAGAAGGTGCCGAACCAGGTCGAAGGTTTCGTCGGCCCGTGGTACGCGGCGACCCCGAACAGCCTCACCAGTCAATGGCCGCTCGATCGGGCGAGCGGGTCGTTCCGGGGATTTGCCGTCGGTGCCGTGGGGCCGGATGAAGCCGGTGGCGGATACCTGGACCGGCTGCGCAGCTTCAGTGCGCCGATCGAAATCAGGGTCGACGGAGTCGGGCAGATCGTCTCCGGGCATCTCGGCACGATCGTGATGCCCTACTACACGGGCACTCCGGGAACACTGGCGTTCGAGACCTTGCCCCTCGATCCGCTGGACCTGTCGAAATCGTCCGGCGTGTCTCCCGGCAAGCTGACGGGGTCGCTCACCTCGGTCGACCGCATCGATCCCGATCTCGACGGCGGCGCCTTCGAGGCGCGCTACTTCGGCAGGCCTGGCGAGGTGGGTCTCGAACTGGCTGGTCGCCTGCGCTTTCGCACGACGAGCGGCCTGATCGCCATCGGCTCGTTCGGCGCCCGGTTCGTGCCCGCAGTGCCGTGACGAGGGCCGCTGCTCACCGCCCCCGCTTGTCGATCACCCGTTTCGCCTTGCCCACCGAGCGCTCGATCGCGCCCGGCGGCTCGACCCGCACGGTCACCGTCACGCCGATGTAGGTCTTGATCGCGTGCTCGAGCGCAGCGGCCGCGCCGACCGCGTCGGCGCCGTCGTGATGCTCGCCGCTCTTCAGTTCGACGCGCACCGTGAGCGCATCCATCGGGCCCTCGCGCGTGAGCTCGCACACGTAGTGCGGCGCCAGATTGGGCCGCTGCAGGATCAGCTCCTCGATCTGCGAGGGGAACACGTTCACGCCGCGCACGATCATCATGTCGTCGGAACGCCCCGTGATCTTCTGCATGCGGCGCATCGTGCGTGCGCTGCCGGGCAGCAGCCGCGTGAGGTCGCGGGTGCGGTAGCGCACGATCGGCAGGGCTTCCTTCGACAGCGAGGTGAACACCAGTTCGCCGAACTCGCCTTCGGGCAGGACCACCCCGGTTTGCGGGTCGACGATCTCCGGGTAGAAGTGGTCTTCCCAGATCGTCGGTCCGTCTTTCGTCTCGAGGCATTCGCAGGCCACGCCCGGCCCCATCACTTCCGACAGCCCGTAGAGATCGACCGCGTCGATCGCGAGCCGCTTCTCGATCTCGGCGCGCATCTCGTTGGTCCACGGCTCGGCGCCGAACACGCCGATGCGCAGGCTGGTCGCGCGCGGATCGAGCCCCTGGCGCTCGATCTCGTCGGCGATCGCCAGCATGTAGCTGGGGGTCACGAGGATGATCGCGGGCCGGAAATCGACGATCAGTTGCACTTGTCGCTCGGTCTGGCCACCGCCGAACGGGACCACCGTCAGGCCCAGCCTCTCGGCGCCGTAGTGCGCGCCCAGCCCGCCGGTGAACAGTCCGTAGCCATAGCTGACGTGCGCGATGTCGCCGGGGCGCGCTCCCGCGGCGCGGATCGAGCGCGCCATCAGGTTGGCCCACGCATCGATGTCGCGCGCGGTGTAGCCGACGACGGTCGGCTTGCCGGTGGTGCCGCTCGAGGCGTGGATGCGTACCGCCTTCTCGCGCGGCACCGCGAACATGCCGAACGGGTAGGTCTCGCGCAGGTCGGCCTTGGTGGTGAACGGGAAGCGCGCCAGGTCGTCGAGCGAGTTGAGGTCCTCGGGGCGGACGCCGGCGGCGTCGAACTTCGCGCGGTAATGCGCGACGTTGCGGTACGCGTGGTCGAGCGACCAGCGCAGCCGCTGCAACTGCAGCGCGCGCAACTCGTCGACGCTCGCCCGCTCGATCGGCTCGAGCGGGAACCCTCCGGCCGAGACCATCACTGCTGCACTCGTGGAGCTCATGGCGACCCCTCAGTTCTCGTGGCGCGGCACGACTGCACGGCGGGCGTCGTGCGCGACGATTCGATGTTAAACCCTGTGCGGCTGCCCGGCGTGGCATGTGGCGCGCGTGGCAGAATCGGCGTCGACGACCGGCGCGGCCCTCGCTGCCGCGCAGACCGTCGGCGTCTTCCGTCCACCGTCGGCACCGCCGCGTGCCGGCGCCGCACAATGCGCCCGCCCGCTGCGCGGGCGTCACGAGGAGCACTGCGCATGTCCTACGAGAACATCCTGGTCGAAACCCGCGGCCGGGTCGGGCTGGTCACGCTGAACCGGCCCAGGCAACTGAACGCGCTCAACGACCGCCTGATGGACGAGCTCGGCGCGGCCCTGCTCGACTTCGACGCCGATGACGGCATCGGCGCGATCGTGATCACCGGCAGCGACAAGGCGTTCGCCGCCGGCGCCGACATCGCCGCGATGGCCGGCTGGGGCTACATGGAGGTCTTCCGCAGCGAGTACATCACGCGCAACTGGGAGACGATCAGGCGTATCCGCAAGCCGGTGATCGCGGCGGTCGCCGGCTATGCGCTCGGCGGTGGCTGCGAGCTGGCGATGATGTGCGACATCATCATCGCCGCCGACACCGCGAAATTCGGCCAGCCCGAGATCCGCCTGGGCGTGATTCCAGGCGCCGGCGGCACCCAGCGGCTTCCGCGTGCGGTGTCGAAGGCCAAGGCCATGGACCTGTGCCTGACGGCCCGGACCATGGATGCGGCCGAGGCCGAGCGTGCCGGGCTGGTCTCGCGCGTGGTGCCGGCCGAGCGGCTGCTCGACGAGGCTCTCGAAGCCGCTGCAACGATCGCAGGATTCTCGCTGCCCGCGCTGATGATGGCCAAGGAGGCGATCAACCGCGCCTACGAGGCGCCGCTCGCCGAGGGGATCCTGTTCGAGCGGCGCCTGTTCCACTCGCTGTTCGCCACCGAAGACCAGAAGGAAGGGATGGCGGCCTTCGTCGAGAAGCGCAAGCCGCAGTTCCGCCATCGCTGAAGGCGAGGCGGCCGCGGGCGCGTGGCCGCCGCCGCGGTTTGCGGGCCGCGGCGGTCGTTGCTATAGTGGAGGGCTCTGCGGTGAGAAGCGCACACGAAAGTGCGGACGAGCCGATCAGGCAGTCGAGTTGACAGGGTTACGATAATCCTCCATACTCTCTTTTCTCTGCTGATCGCGGCCAACTGCAAATGCAGCGCGATCTACGATCTTTAAAAATCAACAGCCGATAAGTGTGGGCGTTCGGGCGAACGCGCCAAGCCGAGGGTTCTCACGGACCCGAGGCGGGTTCCGGGCCGGACTCGTTCCGGTGCGGATCTCGGAAAATCGAACGCTCACACGGTAAACGAACATCCATTGGGAAACCAATGAATGTCGATTCCGTTGAGCAGGCCTGGAAACAGGCCAACCAAAAGATCGAACTAAAGAGTTTGATCCTGGCTCAGATTGAACGCTGGCGGCATGCCTTACACATGCAAGTCGAACGGCAGCACGGGGGCAACCCTGGTGGCGAGTGGCGAACGGGTGAGTAATGCATCGGAACGTGCCCGGTAGTGGGGGATAACTCGGCGAAAGTCGAGCTAATACCGCATACGTACCGAGGTAGAAAGCGGGGGACCTGCAAGGGCCTCGCGCTATCGGAGCGGCCGATGTCGGATTAGCTTGTTGGTGGGGTAATGGCCTACCAAGGCGACGATCCGTAACTGGTCTGAGAGGACGACCAGTCACACTGGGACTGAGACACGGCCCAGACTCCTACGGGAGGCAGCAGTGGGGAATTTTGGACAATGGGCGAAAGCCTGATCCAGCAATGCCGCGTGTGTGAAGAAGGCCTTCGGGTTGTAAAGCACTTTTGTCCGGAAAGAAATCCGCCTGGCTAATACCCGGGCGGGATGACGGTACCGGAAGAATAAGCACCGGCTAACTACGTGCCAGCAGCCGCGGTAATACGTAGGGTGCGAGCGTTAATCGGAATTACTGGGCGTAAAGCGTGCGCAGGCGGTTATGCAAGACAGGTGTGAAATCCCCGGGCTCAACCTGGGAACTGCACTTGTGACTGCATGACTAGAGTGCGTCAGAGGGAGGTGGAATTCCGCGTGTAGCAGTGAAATGCGTAGAGATGCGGAGGAACACCGATGGCGAAGGCAGCCTCCTGGGATGACACTGACGCTCATGCACGAAAGCGTGGGGAGCAAACAGGATTAGATACCCTGGTAGTCCACGCCCTAAACGATGTCAACTAGTTGTCGGGGATTCATTTCCTTGGTAACGCAGCTAACGCGTGAAGTTGACCGCCTGGGGAGTACGGCCGCAAGGTTAAAACTCAAAGGAATTGACGGGGACCCGCACAAGCGGTGGATGATGTGGATTAATTCGATGCAACGCGAAAAACCTTACCTACGCTTGACATGCCAGGAACTTTCCAGAGATGGATTGGTGCCCGAAAGGGAACCTGGACACAGGTGCTGCATGGCTGTCGTCAGCTCGTGTCGTGAGATGTTGGGTTAAGTCCCGCAACGAGCGCAACCCTTATCCCTAGTTGCTACGCAAGGGCACTCTAGGGAGACTGCCGGTGACAAACCGGAGGAAGGTGGGGATGACGTCAAGTCCTCATGGCCCTTATGTGTAGGGCTTCACACGTCATACAATGGTCGGTACAGAGGGTCGCCAACCCGCGAGGGGGAGCCAATCCCAGAAAACCGATCGTAGTCCGGATTGCAGTCTGCAACTCGACTGCATGAAGTCGGAATCGCTAGTAATCGCGGATCAGCATGTCGCGGTGAATACGTTCCCGGGTCTTGTACACACCGCCCGTCACACCATGGGAGTGGGTTCTACCAGAAGTAGGTAGCCTAACCGCAAGGAGGGCGCTTACCACGGTAGGGCTCATGACTGGGGTGAAGTCGTAACAAGGTAGCCGTATCGGAAGGTGCGGCTGGATCACCTCCTTTCAGAGAACGCGCCAGGCACGGGCGCCCACACTTATCGGCTGTCAGCCAATTCGACACAACTGGGTCTGTAGCTCAGCTGGTTAGAGCACCGTCTTGATAAGGCGGGGGTCGCTGGTTCGAATCCAGCCAGACCCACCACGGCGCACACGGGGGTGTAGCTCAGCTGGGAGAGCACCTGCTTTGCAAGCAGGGGGTCATCGGTTCGATCCCGTTCACCTCCACCATTCCCGCCCGGCGGGCCGGTGGCAGAGCCCCAGGAACGATCCGCAAGCGCGTTCGCGAGAGCCCGCTTGCGCATCATTCCTCGTCGAATGAGTCGGCTGTTCTTTAACAATTCGGAAGAAGATATCGTATTCAGTCTTTTTGATCTGGATACGGGTTGTGATTGCATACACAACCGTTCTCTTGAACAAGAGAATTGCGGCATAACGCGAGCTTGATCCCGCACTCATACTCATGGAGTGCGCAAAGTTATAGGGTCAAGCGAATAAGTGCATGTGGTGGATGCCTTGGCGATCACAGGCGATGAAGGACGTTGTAGCCTGCGATAAGCTGCGGGGAGCTGGCAAACAAGCTTTGATCCGCAGATTTCCGAATGGGGAAACCCGGCCCGCAAGGGTCATCCCGCGCTGAATACATAGGCGCGCGGAGGCGAACGCAGCGAACTGAACCATCTAAGTAGCTGCAGGAAAAGAAATCAACCGAGATTCCGAAAGTAGCGGCGAGCGAAATCGGAGCAGCCTGTGCGTGATAGTCGATACGTTAGCGGAACGGTCTGGAAAGTCCGGCCATAGCGGGTGATAGCCCCGTACGCGAAAACGGATCGGTGGTACTGAGCGCACGACAAGTAGGGCGGGACACGCGAAATCCTGTCTGAAGATGGGGGGACCATCCTCCAAGGCTAAATACTCGTGATCGACCGATAGTGAACCAGTACCGTGAGGGAAAGGCGAAAAGAACCCCGGGAGGGGAGTGAAAT
>WBZO01004172.1_pt1 | contig 13662 bp, 11 predicted proteins | sample 5204261 | NCBI WGS metagenome assembly WBZO01 (sample SAMN12412400, study PRJNA552823) | activated sludge metagenome | isolation source: activated sludge from anammox sidestream of wastewater treatment plant... | place: USA: North Carolina | collected 2017-09
CCGGCCATCAGGGTGAAGGATTCCAGGTTGTAGTCCCAGAACTGCGACGGCCCGCCGAACCCATGGAACTTGATCATCGACAGCGCGAAGTCGAAGCCGAACGCCTCGGCCTTCTGCACCACCGTCCGGTTCAGGTCGAAGCTGGGCTTGTACTGCGGTGACGTCGTGGAGATCAGCCAGCCATTGTTCCCGATGGGGATGAAGACACCAAGCTGCATGGATACGGGTTCCTGAATCGGAGATGCTGCACAGTCGCGCACTGCAGCGCAGCAAGAGCGGTGCCAACGCCGAGATGGCCGCCTCTCAATTGTCTATTATCTATGCAAATTCGGTATGTCCGACCTGACCTCCAACGCCGACAAAGCGCTTTTTGCCCCGAACAACCGTAGATTTGTCGGTTTCTTGATCAGTTTTTGCCTATATTGGCACCATTCGGTTATCATTTGATCAAATACGCGTCGCCGTCGCGCCACCCCACGCCCCCGCCCCGCCCTTCCCTTCTGGTACGGTTCTTGGTTGAACCCGAACGTACCGACTGAAGGTCCCGCTGCCTGATCATGAGCCTCTACACCGCCATCGAAACCGTCAAACGCCAGGCCCCCCATATCGTCCTCACCTATGCCCTCGCCGCCCTGGCCGGCTACGCTGCCATGCGCCTGCGCGTGCCGCTGCCCTGGATGATGGGCGCCCTGTTCGCCACCGCCGCACAGGCCCTGTCCGGGCGCCGCCCCGCCGTCCTGCCGATCGGCCGCCGTGTCGGACAGATGATGATCGGCATCGGCGTCGGCCTGACCTTCACCGAGCATGCCGCCCGGGCTGTTCTATCCAACCTGCCCGCCATGACCGCCGCGGCGCTGCTGACCATGGCGGCCGGCGGCGCGATCTCGCTGCTGCTGTGCCGGATGACCGGCACCGACCGGCTGACCGCCGTCATGGCGAGCGTGCCAGGTGGACCTGCGGACATGGCCAATCTGGCCGAGCGCTATGGGGGCGACCCGTTGACGGTCGCGCTGGCGCAGACATTCAGGATCGCGCTGATCGTCACCGTGATCCCGCCGGCGATGATCCTGTCTGGCATCGACGGGCACCAGGCCATGATCGCTGCCGCGCTGATCCCGTTCGATCCGCTGGGCCTGACCACGCTGACGGTCATCGCCGCTGCGGCGATCCTGCTGCTGACCCGGATGGGCCTGGCCAACGCCTGGTTCCTCGGCCCGCTGGTGGCCATCAGCGTCCTGACCGCGTGCGGCGTCCGCCTGTCGGGCATGCCGTTCGAGCTGGTGGCCGTCGCGCAGGTCCTGCTGGGCGTCAGCCTCGGCACGACCTTCGACCGCCGCTTCCTGATGCGATCACCGCGCCTGCTGGCCGCCACCGTGATCTGCTCGATCCTGCTGCTGACCGCCTGCGGCACGATCGCTGCCGGCCTGGCCTCGGTGACCGGGCTGAACCTGGCGTCCCTGGCCCTGGCGCTCGCCCCCGGCGGCTTGCCGGAAATGGTGCTGACCGCCAAGGTGCTGCATCTGAACGTGCCGATGGTAACCGCCTTCCATGTGGAGCGTGTGGTGCTGACCCTGCTGCTGGCCCCGCAGATCGTCGCCGCCGTCGCCTGGCTGACCCGCTCGGCCCCCGTTCCGGGCCCTGGCGCCGCCGAATGACGGTGCGCGCCGCGGCACCCGCGCTGCCGGAGCCGCCGCTGGCGATCTCGGTCCTGACCGGATTTCTGGGCAGTGGCAAGACGACGCTGCTGGCACGCGTGCTGGCCGCCTCCGACCTGTCCGACACCGCCGTCATCGTCAATGAGTTCGGCGCCGTCGGCCTGGACCACCTGTTGCTGGAAGCGGCCGACAAGGAGGTCGTGGCCCTGCCCAACGGCTGCGTCTGCTGCGCCGTGCGGCAGGACCTGGCCGATACGCTGTACGGCTTGCTGCGGCGGCGGGCGGCCGGCACCCTGCCGCCGTTCCGGCGCATCGCCGTCGAGACATCCGGCCTCGCGGAGCCGACGCCGATCCTCTACACGCTGTCAGCCGACGCCTATCTCGAGCACGCGCTGTGCGTCGATACGGTCGTCACGACGATCGATTCGCTGGCCGGGCCGGCGACGCTCGACCGGTTTCCCGAGGCGACGGCGCAAGCCGCCTGCGCCGACCGGCTGCTGCTGACCAAGACCGATCTGGCCACGCCATCGGCCGGGCTTCTGCATCGCCTCGAAGCCCTGAACCCCGCCGCGACGGTGACGGACGCCGCCCGCGCCGATCCGGCGACGCTGCTGTTCGGCGGCTCGCAGCCACTGCCGCCGCGCCGGCGTCTGGTGGCGACGGCCGGCCATGCCCACGGTATCGGCGCCTTTGTCGTGACGTTACGTCGGCCGATGACGCGCCTCGCGTTCGCGATCGCCCTTGGCGGGCTGGCGCGCGAGCGGGGCGAAGACCTGCTGCGGGTGAAAGGCATCGTCGCCTTCGCCGATCGCGCCGAGGGGCCGGCGGTGATCCATGCCGTGCAGCACACGATGTATCCGCCGCAATGGCTGGCGGACTGGCCGTCGGCCGACCGCGCCAGCCGGCTGGTGTTCATCGTGCGGGATATCGACAGCGACGTCGTGCTGGACCGGTTCGCGGCGGGCGAGCCGGTGCTGGCCGACGCAACAGGAGGGGAATGATGCTCGATCTGGTGGTGACCGGCGGCACCTGTGTGCTGCCCAGCGGAACGGTGCAGGCGGATATCGGCGTCGCCGGCGGCAGGATCGCAACGATCGGCGCGCCCGGCACCCTGGCGGCAGCGGCGAGGACCGTCGACGCCACCGGCAAGGTCGTGATCCCCGGCGGCATCGACCCGCATATCCACGCGCTGTCGCCGATCCGCTTTCCGGGCCAGACCGAGCCGCAATTCACCGACCCGCCGGCGCAGGTCAGCCAGGCGGCGCTGTGGGGCGGAACGACGTCGCTGATCGACTTCGTGCAATGCACCCATGACCGCTCGATCCAGCAGGCGATCGAGCAGACCGACGCGAACTGGAAGGGCCAAGTCTATTGCGACTACGGGTTCCACCTGACCCTGATGGGAAAGATTCCGCTGGTGCAGTATGACGAGCTGGCGGAGGCGATGCAGGCGGGCCATGCCAGCATCAAGATCTTCACCACCGACATCCGCCCCGGCAACGCCGGCCGCATGGTCCAGTATGGCGATATCTGGGAAGCGCTGAAGACCGTCGCCAAGGCGGGCGGCGTCGCCGCGATCCATGCCGAGGACAACGACATCGTCATGTTCATGTATGAGAAGCTGTTCCGCGAGAACCGCGTCGGCTTCGAGCACATGGCCGAGGTCCACAACACGCTGTCCGAGGAACTGTCGTTCAACCGTGTGATCCGCCTGGCCGAACGGGTCGAGGGCGCGGCGCTGTACATGGTACATGTCTCGGCCGCGACGGGCGTTGCCGCGCTGGCCGGATCGCGGGCGCGCGGCTTTCCGATGTACGGCGAAACGCTGCACCAGTACCTGATGTACAACGCCGAGGACTACAAGAAGCCCGGCGGCCAGATGTACCACACCTATCCGTCGCTGAAATATCCGGAAGATCAGAAGGCGTTGTGGGAGGCGACGAACCACGGCGCGATCCAGGTGATCGCCACCGATGAGCTGTGCTGCCCGCTGCGGGTGAAGCTGCAGGGCTCGCGCATCGACGACACCACCGGCGGCAACTCCGGCGTCGAGCCGCGCTTGTCGCTGATGTATACGCAGATGGTGACGAAGCGCGGCTATCCGCTGGAGCAGTTCGTCGGCATGGTATCGACGAACGCGGCGAAGATCATGGGCCTGTATCCGCGCAAGGGCGCGCTGGCGGTCGGGTCCGACGCCGACATCGTCGTGCTGGACACCGGCATCCAGAAGACGATCCGCGCCGCCGACTTGCACGAGACCGACTACACGCCATGGGAAGGCCATGTGGTCACGGCCTGGCCGTCGGTGACCATCCTGCGCGGCAAGGTGATGGTCGAGAACGGGCAGTTCTTCGGCGACCTGAAGGATGGTGTGTTCCTGCCGCGCAAGGTGGCGGACGAAATCCGTGCCCGCCCTGCCGTCTGACCCCCCCGGTGGCCGCGGCGGCGTGACTGTCGGGGACCAGCCCGGTTTGTCGCGGCCGCAATCCCGCGGGCGACGGAGACCGTTCAGGCGCCGTCCAGATGCGACACCACCACCTGCCCCGCCGGCAGCCGCGCCGCGAGCTCGGCCAGGTGGCGGTGATGCGTCAGCAGGATCACCTGGGTGAACGCGCTCACCTCCACCAGCGCCCGCAGCGCCGCCGCAGCACGCGCATCGTCGAAGGTCTGCAGGATGTCGTCGCCGACGAAGGGCAGCGGCGTCGCACCCGCCTGCGCCTCGATCGCCGCCAGGCGCAGCGCGAGATAGAGCTGGTCGCGCGTGCCTTCCGACAGCTCGCCGACCCGCTGCCGCTCTTCGGGGAAATCCCGCTGCACCAGGACCAGGGCCGGTTCCGCCGACTCGACGGCATCCGCCACCACGCGCGTATAGGCACCATCGGTCAGCGCCGTGAAATACCGGCTGATCCGCTGCATCGCCGCCGAATCGCCGGCCTGCTCCACCGCCGCCATCGCCCGCCGCAGCAGCTCGGCCGCGACGTGCAGCACCAACGCTTCGTCCAGCACGCGCCCGATCGTCGCCACCGCAGCCTGCTGATCGGCGGCGGCATCCCGCGCGCCGAGGTCCGCAGCCTCCTGCTCCATCCGCTGCCGCAACTCGGAAACGCGTGCCGCCATCTCCTGCACCTGCGCCAGGGCGGCGACGCGCCGCTGCGATGCCGCGTCGATACGGACCGTGATCTCCTCGGACGGTACGGCGGCAACTTCCTCCCGCAGCGCCGGCAGCATCAGCCCGTCGCCATCCGCCGCCAGCCGCGCCTCCGCCTCGGCCAGAGCGGCCGCATGCCGTGCCCGTTCGGCTGCCAAAGCCAGGCGCGTCTCGGCTGTCTCGACCGAATCGGCGCCGGTCAGCAGCAGCACGCCGTCCAGCGCCGCCTGCCGGTCCCGCAACGCGTCCTCGGCCGTCGCCAGGGCGGTGGTCGCCGCTTCCTGCTGCGCTCGCAGCAATGTCCGCTTCTGATCCTGCTCCCGCGCCGCCTGCAAGCGGCGGCGCAGCGTCGCGACGGCCGCGAACGGATCGTCCGTGGCGAGGTCGGGCGCGACCGTGCCTGCCAGCAGCGTCACCGTGCCACGGAAGCCGTCGAGGTCGGCCCGCATCTCATCGACCCGCTTGCGCAATCCCGCGGCGTCCTTCTGCACCTGGTCGAGCTCGGTCAGCAGTTCCAGCAACTCGCCGGTGACGGCGGGGTCTTCCCCGGCCGGCCGACCAAGCTGCGGCAGCACCTGCGCCCAGTCGGTCTGCCACGCCGCCAGGGCCTGCTCGGCCCCCCGCAGCTTCGCCTGCCGTTCGGCTAGGTCGCGCGCCGCGGCGTCGTGGCGGGCCTGCAGGGCGGCCCGCTCGGTGTCGGCCTTGCGGGCGGCAGCCAGAGTGGCGTCGGCCATGGCCAGGGCCGCATCCAGCCTCGGGTCCGCCGGCAGACCCAGCAGCGTCGTCAGCCGTGCCGACCACGCCCGATGCGTGTCGCGCAAGGCGGCGACGGCATGTTCGGCAGCCCGCTGCGTCCCCAGCGCATCCAGCACCCGGTCCCGCGCGGCCAGGAACGCCTGCACCTCCGCGAGTCTGGGCAGGCCGGGCAGCGGCAGCACCGAGCATAGCTGCGACCAGACCCGCTCGATCTGGGCAATCGTTTCGCCGGCGATCCGCGCGCGTTCCTCTGCCTCGGCCAGGCGGGCTTCCGCCGCGGTGACCTCGCGTTGCGCCGATGCCGCCTGCTCGATCGCCTCCGCTTCCGCCACCCGCCGGTCGGCCAGCCCGTCGGCCTCTCCCATCGCCCGCTCGAACGCCAGCGGCAACGGCAGGGAGCCGGCGAACGCCGCTTCCTCGGCCGCATCCGGCGGGGTCGGCGTGAAGGCGCGGCGGTAGATCAGATGCCAGCCGGCATCGCGATGGCGGCGGGCGGCCTGCAGCGCCGCCGCGTCCGGCAGCGTGCCGCCGCGCGTCAGGCCCGCCAGCCGGCCACGCGCCGCTTCCAGCGCCAGCCGAGCGTCATCGACCTGCCGATGGCGTGCCTCGGCGGCCGTTCGCGCCTCCTCCAACTCGGCGGCCCTGGCGCCATACGTCTCCACCGGCATCGGCGCCAGCCGTGCCAGGTCCTCGGCCGAGCCGGTCCAGCCCGGAACGCGGGCCAGCGCAGCGTCGCACGCCGCCCGCGCCTGTGCCTCGGCCGCCTCGGCGTCGCGGCGGCGGCGGACGGGGTCACCCTCGGCGCGGATCTCCTGCACCAGCGCCGCGAGGTCCGCGTGATCCGCTGCAGCCGGCAAAGCGGCGAGCTTCCCGGCCAGTTCCCGCACCGCCTCCGCCTGCGCGGCGATCTGTGCCGGCGCGCCCTGCACCGCCTCGCTCCGCGCCCCGTGCGCGGTGATCAGGCGGCGTGCCCGGGCGACGGCAGCGCGCGGCGGGATGGCATCGGCAGCCTTGTCGGGCGGAACATCGCTGTCCAGAGCGTGCAGAAGCTCGTGGATGCGCGTCAGGCGCGCCTGCAACTCGGCCTCACGCGACGGCAGATCGGCCAACGCCCGGCGCGCCGCCCCTGCCTGATCGGTCAATGCGTCGATTGCCGCCGCTTCGGCCAGCACCGCCTGATCGACCACGATCGCCGCCAGGGCTTCGGCCAGCTCCGCGGCACGGGCCCGCGTGGTGCGCAGCCGTTCCTCAGCCAGGACGATGTCGGCACGAATGGCGTCCAGTTGCGTCTTCAGCGCCGGGTCCAGCGTCGGCGCATCGGGATGCGCGGCCAGCCACGCCGCGGCTGCATCGTGCGCCCGCAATGACGGGATCACGCGGCGGATGCGTTCCAGGCGGCTGATCTCGGCCGACGTCGCCTCCACGATCCGGCTCTGTGCCTCCTGCTCGGCGCGGTGCTGCTCCAGTTCCCGCCGCTGCTTTTCCCATTGGTCCGGCTTCAGCGTCGCCGCCGCCAGCCGGCGGCGGGCATTGCCATAGGCTTCGACCGCGGCGTGGAACGGGCGCTGCGCCGATTTGCGCGTCGGCGCCAGGGCATCGCGCTCCTGCTCCAGCCTCTCCCGCAGCAGGCGAGCGTGGCGCACCCCGCCCGCCCCGGCTTCCAGCGCTTCGGCCAGGGCGCCGTTGGATGCCAGCAACTCGGCCTCACCCTGCCGCAGCCGCTCGGTGTCCAGGGCGAACAGGCGTTCCAGGTGCGCCCGGTCGGTGCCGCGCAGCAGAGCGGCGATCCGCGCCGGGTCCAGCGTTTCCCCATCGGCATCGATCAGCGTGTTGCCATGCCCCTTGCGCCGCCCGAAGGCGAAGCATTGCCCGTCGCCGGCGACGGCTTCCGCCGTGACCCGCATGCCGGCATAGCCGTAACGGAACGACATCGGCGTCTGCCCGCCGATGCCCAACAGCAGATCGCCGAACGCGGCGCGCAGCACCGACTTGCCGGCGCCGTTTGGCGCGACGACCAGGTTGACGACGCCCGGCCGTGCATCGAACCTCACTGTGCAGGACTTGAAGTTCCCGTAATTCTGCAACGTCAGGGCGGTCAGGCGCATCGTCTAGCCATCCGCCAGCCGAGCGAGCAGCAGCGCCTTGGCGCGGGCCAGAAGGTCGGCGGGAACCGAGCCGTCGCGCAACGTGGCGACCGCCGGATGCTCCTCCCCCAGCGCCTCCCGCAGCCCGCTCGCACGATCCAGCAGCGCGCGGCAATAGGCGCCGACCGGGCCGTTCAGCGACGCCGCATCGGCCGCGTCGATGGCGGCAAGCACAGGGCTGCCGCCGGCCGCGTCGTTGCGCGGCGGCGTGGTGCGCACACGGACGCTCTCGGTCCACAACAGGTCGGCGCCGGCCAGCGCCAGGGCCTCGGCGCGGATCTTCTCGAACGTCGCGCCGGCGTCGCGGGACAGCGCGTCATGCGCGGCACAGGCGCCGGACAGGGTGATGCGGGCGGCCAGCAGCCGCCCCCCGGCCTCATCCGACGCCCGGGTCAGGGCGGCGCGCACCTGGGCCAGCGCCTCATCCTCGGTCCCGGCCCCGCCGACATCGACACCGAGCTGCGCCCAGCGGACCGTGTCATAGACCAGCGGTTCGGCATCGGTGATCCGCCCGTCGCGCACCGTGACCAGGGTCGCGCCCTTGGGTCCCGTTTCGCGCACGTGACGGCCCTGCGGATTGCCGGGAAACACGATCCACGGGTCGCGCGACAGGACTTCGCGCGTATGAACATGGCCCAGCGCCCAGTAATCGTAGCCATGGTTGCGCAACTGATCGACGGTACAGGGGGCATAGGCCGCATGCCCCTCCCGCCCGTCGACCGAGGTGTGCAGCAGGCCGATATTCAGCCTGCCGGCGACGGGCGGCGGATAGGCGGCGGCGATGTTCTCGGTAACCTCGCGGGTGCGGAAGCTCTGGCCGTGAATGCACACATCGAGATCCGCCAGCGTCACGGTTTCCGGCCGGCGCGATTCCAGCAACCGGGCGGGTTCCGGCAGCCGCAGATGGCGGGTGATGTTGCTTTCGGCGTCATGGTTGCCGCGGATGGCAACGAACGGGATGCCGGCGCGGCACAGGCGCCCGACCTGGGTCACCAGGAACTGGCCGGTACGCCAGTCCTGCCAGTCCCCGTCATACAGGTCGCCGGCGGCCAGCACGAAGGCGACGCCGCGGGCGATGGCGTCATCCACCAGCGCGGAGAACGCATCGCGGGTAGCGCCGCGGATGTGCTCGACCGGGGCATCGCGATCATCCTCCAACCCGCGCAGGGGACTGTCGATATGGAGGTCCGCGCAATGCAGGAACTGAAAAGACGGCATGCGGGCTATATACGGGAGGCGTCCGCCCCTCTGCCATCCCCGGAACCATGCCCATTCTCGACCTTCGCGACCTGCGTCAGCGTCTTGCCCGCGATCAGCGGCTGATCGGCCTCGATCCGGGCAGCAGGACGATCGGCGTGGCGCTGTCGGATGTCCGGCTGATGCTGGCCTCGCCCTATGGCTCGCTGCGCCGCGGCAAACTGAAGGCGAACGCGGCCGAAATCCAGGCCATCGCGCGCAAGGAAGGTGTTGGCGGCCTGGTCGTCGGCCTGCCGCTGTCGATGGATGGCAGCTTCGGTCCGGCCGCGCAGGCGGCGCGCGATTGGGCGCTGGCGCTGTCCGAGGCCACTGGCCTGCCGGTCGCCTTGTGGGATGAGCGGCTGTCCAGTGCCGCGGTCAATCGCGCGCTGATTCAGGAAGCGGATGTCAGCCGCAAGCGGCGCGCCGACACGGTCGACCGGGCGGCGGCGGCGTGGATGCTGCAATCGGCGCTGGACGCCACCGGCCCATAATCCGCTTCCGAACCGCCCCGATTTCCAGGCATGCTCGACCCAGGAGGGGTGCATGCTGAACCGCCGGGTCTTCCAGGCCGTGCTGCCCTGGTTGCTGGCCGCGCCACGGGCGCGCGGGGCAACCCGGACCTCCCTGCAACTCGTGCTGGCGGTGGATGCATCGGGCAGCGTGGATATGCCGCGGTTCGAACTGCAGCGCGACGGCTATGCCGCGGCATTCCGCCATCCCGCCGTGCGCGCCGCGATCCGCGGCACGCCGACCGGCTCGATCGCCGTCACCATGGTGCAATGGACCGGCCCGTCGCTGCAGTCCGTGGTGATCGACTGGACGCTGATCGACGGCGATCCGTCAGCCGAGGCACTGGCCGCGACCATCGACCGCACCCCCCGCGCGCTGTTCGGCGGCGGCACGTCGATCAGCGGCGCGATCGATGCCGCCGTCTCGCTGTTCCGCCACGCCCCGTTCCAGGCCGAGCGGCGGGTGATCGACGTATCGGGGGATGGGCAGAACAATCGCGGCCGTCCGTCCGGCGAAGCGCGCGATGAGGCGGTGAATGCCGGGATCGTCATCAACGGGCTGCCGATCCTCGCGCTGGAACCGGACCTGGATGTTTTCTATCGTGACCATGTGATCGGCGGCCCCGGTGCCTTCCTCGTCACCGCCCACAGCTTCGAGGATTTCGCGCAGGCCATCCGCAGCAAGCTGATCACCGAGATTGCCGGGCTGCCGCAGCCCGCCGGAGTGATATGACAGGAGGGCATGTCGTGGCACATGGCGAATTCTGCTGGAACGAGCTGATGACGACCGATGTCGAGGCGGCGAAGCAATTCTTCGCCGATACGATCGGCTGGACCTATCAGGGGATGCCGATCCAGCACGGCACCTATTGGCTGGCCCACATGAACGGGAAGCCGGTCGCCGGGATCATGGCGATGCAGGGCGTGGTGCCCGACGGCACGCCGCCACATTGGGTCAGCTATCTGGCGGTCGACGATGTCGACGCACGCGTGGCACGGCTGACCGCCGCCGGCGGAACGGTCTGCCGCTCCAGCTTCGACGTGCCGGGGGTCGGCCGGATCGCGATCATCGCGGACGCGACCGGCGCCGTCATGGGCTGGATCACGCCCCTGACGCCATAGCCGGCCTGGCGCGTCGGCTCACCCCCCGGCGCAACCCACCACATCGGAGGATCGGGATCGCATGGCCCGCACCCGAGCGACATGGCGCACCTGACCGCCAGGCTGGGACGCTGGCGGCGGCCGGTCATCGGCGGCATCGCGCTGCTGCTGGCCTTTGTGCTGTACGAGGTCGCCACGACGCTGGTCGCCTACACCGGCGACGCCTTCGTTCGTTCGGACCTCATCGCTCTCGCCCCCGAGGTCAGCGGGCGCATCGTCACGGTGCATGTGCGCGACAACCAGGCGGTGCGGGCGGGCGATCCGATCGCCAGCATCGATCCGACGCCGTTCGCTCTGGCGGTCGCGCAGAAACGGGCGGAGATCGCCGAAGCCGAGGCGCAGATCAACGCGGATCAGGATGCGATCGCCGCCGCGCAGGACGAGTATCGCGCCGCCGTCGCGGGGGTGAACCTCGCCCGCACGACGCAGGAGCGGATGGCCAGCCTGCATGCGCGCGGAAATGCACCGGCGCAGGAGCTTGACGAGGCACAGGCCACGCTGCAGCGCGGGCTGGCGATGCAGGAGGCGGCATCCGCCGCCATCGCGCGTGCCCAGGCCATGGCGGCGGCGCACCAGGCGGCTTTGGCACGCCTGCGCACCGACCTGGCATTGGCTGAATGGCGTCTGGACCGCACCAGGATCGTGGCCCCGGGCGACGGCATCATCAACAATCTCATGCTGCGTCCAGGCGACACTGCCACCGCCGGCGTGCCGTTGGTGGGGATCGTCGACGCCACCGGCTGGCGGGTCGTCGCCAACTACCGCGAAGCCCATCTCAGCCGGCTACAGGCCGGGCAGACCGTCTGGGTGTGGCTCGATTCCCATCCATGGCGCCTGTTCCGCGGCCGCATCGCGAGCATCACCCGCGGCATCAGCCGCGAGTCCGGGCCGGAAGGGCTGCTGCCCTATGTCGCCCCCACCACCGACTGGATCCGGCTGCAGCGGCGGTTTCCGGTCACTGTGGTGCTGCAGGATCCGCCGGCACCGCTGTATATGGGCTCCAGCGCCCGGACCCTGGTGTTTCCATGAGCGGTCCTGCCGACAAGCTGCTGCGGCGGGAGGTCGGGACGCTCCTGTCCGGTGTGCGGGACGAGATCACCCGGATCGGTCCTGCCGCCCCGCAGGCGCGCCAGGCCGGGTCGGCCGCGGCGGCCGTGCTGCTGGCGACCATCTGCGCGCAATGGCTGCATCTGGAGCAGCCGGCCTGGGCAGCCGTCAGCGCCTTCATGATCACGCAGGCCACGGCACCGGCGGCATGGCGACGCGGCCTGCTGCGCCTGGCTGGCACCGCCGCCGGGGCGGCCCTGGGCGTCCTGCTGGCACCCTGGGTGCTGTATGACGGGGTCGCCTGCGTGCTGCTGCTGATGCTGGCCGCGTTCGGCGGCATCCTGGGCATGCTGACCAGCCGCCATGGCTATGCCTGGCTGCTGGGCAGCATGACGATGTTCATGGTGCTGCTGGGCGCCGTCGGAGATCCGTCGGCAGCCCTGACGACCGCGGTCTACCGCACGCTGGAAGTGATCGTCGGCTCGGGCATCGCGATGCTGACCACCTGGGCGCTGATGCCGCCCGTTGACGCGACCGGACCCGGCCCGCCGGCGGCGCCGGAACCACACGTGATCCGGCACGCGATGCGCAGCGCGATCGCTGTCGGTCTGGTGCCGCTGGCCTGGATCTGGCTGGAACTGCCCGGGTTGTCGCAGATGGCGGTGACGGTGGCCGCGGTGATGGCGGTGCCGACCCTGACCGGTCATCCGGCGGACGACAGCGCGATCGTGCTGCGGCGCAGCCTGCACCGCATTGCCGGCTGCCTGATCGGCGGCCTGGCGGCGCTGGCGATCCTGGCGCTGTCGCTGCAATCCTATCTTCCCTGGCTGCTCGCGCTGGGGGCGGGCGTATGGGCCGGCACCTTCATTCATGCAGGCGGCGGCCCCGTGGCCTATGTCGGCACGCAGGGTGTGGTGGCGTTCGTGGTGACACTGGTGCAGGGACCTGGGCCGCCTGCCGCCATCGCCCCCGGCATTCAGCGAATGGCCGGCATACTGGTCGGGCTGCTGGTGCTGCTGATCGTCAACTTCGTGCTGACGCCGGACGACGAGCCGGCTGCCGTCGAAACGGACAAGGCGGCAGCGTGATCCGGCGATGCGCCGGCATCACGCTCATCCGGCGCGGGATTGGTCGTTGCATCCGGCCTGACCGGCAGCCACAGCTCGACCCGCGTCCCCTGACCCGGCGCGCTGATGATGCGCGCGTCGCCCTTCGACTGCTGTGCGAAGCCCTGCACCATCGGCAGTCCCAGCCCGGTCCCCGCCGCGCCCTTCGTCGAGACGAACGGTTCGAATGCGTGACGCCGGGTTTCGGCATCCATCCCGACACCGGAATCCGCGACACCGATCACGTCATAGAGCCCCGGGCGGAGATACGGCAGGTCCGGCAGCGCCACCGCCCGCCGCCGACGCGCGTCGATCCGCACCTCACCGCCCTGGGGCATCGCGTCGGCGGCATTGAGCACCAGATTCAACAACGCCGTCTGCAACTGCGTGGCATCGGCGAAGACCCAGGCCGATTCCGGATCGATCTCCAGCGTCATCCGCAGCTTCGCTCCCGCTCGGCGGATCGTCATCGCCTCCACCTCGCGCAGCAGCGGCCGCAGCTCGACCGGCCGCGGCGACAAGGTCTGCCTGCGGGCGAAGGATAGCAGCCGATCGGTCAGCTCGCCACCACGCAGCGCCGCTCTCATCGCGAACTCGGCGGATTCGCGCGCCGCGGACCCGTCGGGCAACGCATCCGTCACCAGCTCGAGGTTGCCGATCAGGCCTTGCAGAATGTTGTTGAAATCATGTGCGACACCCGCTGCGAGCCGGCCGATCGCCTCCAGCTTCTGCGCCTGGCGCAGCCGCTCATCCAGCAGGCGCTGCTCGGTGACGTCGCGCAGCGTCGCGAGAAAGGCCGGCTGCCCTTCCCATTCGATCGACACGACCCGCATCTCGGCACGCCGGACCGCGCCGTCGCGCACGATCTCGATCTCGGTCACCGCATGGTCCGCCACC
>WBZO01005080.1_pt1 | contig 13660 bp, 10 predicted proteins | sample 5204261 | NCBI WGS metagenome assembly WBZO01 (sample SAMN12412400, study PRJNA552823) | activated sludge metagenome | isolation source: activated sludge from anammox sidestream of wastewater treatment plant... | place: USA: North Carolina | collected 2017-09
TCGAGCGACTGCAGCCGCCGATAGAGTTCCCAGAGCCAGCGGCCGCTGCCTCCCGTTCGAGGCGGGAAGACCTGCGCGAGGAGCAGAACCTTCATCGAAACAGAGCTGAACTGGCAAGATCCTCGCCACGATGCCGCAGGCTCCTGCGGAACGTCGTTTGTAGTTTAGAGAGGCGAACCGGCACCGCCACCCTCTGAAGTCCGGAGTTGTTTCCGGATAGGTCGACTTTTGTGCCATCCGAACGCACATTCGCGTCGTCGTCTCTGGTTCGCCCTGACGTCCCTGATCGCATGCACCTTGTGACCGCCCCCGCGCCGAACGCAATCCGCCGCCTGAGCACGTGGTCGTCTGCGGCCGGGCTGGTCGTGGCCGCCGCAGTGGTGCTCCTTGGCGTCGCGATCCGTCTTGGCGTCTTCGCCTGGCAGCAGCCCTTCACACCGCATCATCCCGACGAAGCGATCCTGCCGCTCGAGGCGATGGCGCTGTGGGAGGGGATCACGCCGCGCGAGGTCGGCTGGCCGGCATCCACCACGCGATTGCTCCTGGGCGGTGCGGAAGCGGTGCAATGGTTCATCAGCGATCCCCAGGCAGGGATTGCGCCGTTCGCACGCGATCCGCTCCACGCGCTCGAAGGACTTGCCGCCTGGGTGGGGAATCGCTATGTCGACCCGACCCCGATCTATCGCACCGCGCGCTGGATGATGGTGTGCATAGGCGGGCTGCAGCTTGCCGCACTCGCCTGGGCGCTGCGGCGGTGGACACGCGGTCCCGGAGCCGCGGTCGGTCTGCTGGCGATCGCGCTTGCGCCGATGCCGGTCGAGTACTCGCAGTACATCCTCTCGGACATGACCGGCGTGCTGTTCGCCACCGTGCTGGTCGGTTTCCTTACGCGTCCCTTGACGACCGTCAACGCGCTCGGCATGGGCGTGCTGGCCGGTCTCGCCGCCGCGAGCAAGTTCCACTTTGGCATCTGGATCCTCGCGCCGCTCTGCGCAATCTGGCTCGCTCGCGATCTCTCGCTCGGTGACAGATTCAGGCTCAGCGTCGTGGCTGTCGCGTCGACGGCCGGGACCATCCTTGCGCTCGTCCCCTGGTTCTGGATCAATCCATTCCTTGCGGCCAAGGAGTTCGCCGGCGTTGTGCTCATCAAGGTTGCCGTTCCTGGGCAGGCTGTGTCGTTGGCGGCCAATGCCTGGACGGTTCTCGGCGGGCTCGGCACGATAGCACTCGCAGGCACGATACTCGGCCTCGTCGCCGTCACCGTCCGCCGCAATCGGGCCATCGTCCCCGTGCTCGTGCCGACAGCCTTGGCTGTTGCGGCGCTCGCGGCGAGCGCAATCGTATTCGATCGGTACGGGCTGGTGGCATTGCCTGGCGTCACGGTCCTCGCGGCGATCGGATGGGACGCGGGGCTGACTCACGCGCGATCGCATGTTCGGCTCGTCGTGCAACTGGTATTGGTTGCGGCAGTCTCCTCGACGATGCTTACGCTGGTCAGGGCGCAGCGTGCCGCTGCGGAACCGAGTGTCGATCTGCTCGCACGCGACTGGATCCTCGATCACGTTGCACGTGGTGCCCGCGTTGCTCGCCACGACGAGGACAACACCTATTTGCCGCGCACGCGCGAGCAGCTCGCCGCCTGTGCGGCCGGCGTGAACACGCCGGCCGCGTTCGATGAGAAAGCGCGGACGGTGGGGCTGTCGCATGCGGCCACTGCGGCCGAGCCGATGCGATCCGCCGTGCTCAACGACGAACTGTTTACGGCGTACTGGTGTCGGCGCGAGCTCCTCGTCTCGCGTGACGCCGGATATGACGTCGTGCGCTATCACGTCCAGCCACGCTTCGGGAGCGTGCTCGAAGCCGAAGCGATCGACCAGTTTCGCAGCGGTGCGCACACGACGAGCGGCCCCGACGTATTGGTCCTGAACCGCGCGCTCGACGTAGGCGTGCCGCCTTCCGCGCTGTTCGAGACGCGCCGCGGCGTACGCGTCATCTACATGAGAATGAAACGGTCGTCATGAGCGGCATCGTCGACCTGCAGCGAGAGAGCTCCGGCGCGCGCGGCGGAGTGCTACGTACCGACGGGCGGGTATTGCTGCGCGTGGCGCTGCTCGCCGGACTGGTACTGCGGCTCGCGATCTTGTGGCAGACCGTCGCGCTCGGGACGCCGATCGTGGACGAGCAGCACTATCGCCGCCTCGGCAACAACATCCTGGCGGGCAACGGGTTCGCCATGGACGCCGGCTCGCCCACTTCCATACGGCCGCCGCTATACCCGGCGATGCTCGCGGCGACGTGGTACGTCGCCGGTGCCGACAACCTCCAGGCCGTCCGTCTCGTACAGATCGTGCTCGGCCTCGGCACAGCCGGTCTCGTGTTCCTGGTTGGGCGGCGGCTCTATGGTGAGGCCGTCGGGCGGATCGCCGCAGCCGTCGCCTGGCTGTACCCATCGCTCGTGTTCTCGAACTTCCTGATCCTCACCGAGACGCTCTTCACGTTCCTGCTCGTGGCGTTCGTGTTCCTGGCCGTCGCGCTCGTGCAGAAGCCGCGAGCCTGGACGGCGATCGCCTGTGGGGCCATGCTTGCGCTCGCGGCGCTCGCGCGCAGCGTGTTGTGGCCTTCTCCGTTGCTCTTGTGCCCGCTGCTGGCATTGCTCATCCGGGCACCGATCCGTACGCGGCTGACGTCGGCACTGCTCGTGCTGCTCGCGTTCGCGATGGTGATCGCGCCCTGGTCGATCCGGAATACGCGGCTTCAAGGCGTGTTCACGACGGTGGACACGATGGGCGGCATCAATCTGCGGATGGGGAACTACGAGTACACCCCGGAAGATCGGATGTGGGATGCGGTCTCGATCACCGGCGATCGCAACTGGGTGCACGCGCTCGGCGAAGAGCGGATCGACGGCCCGATCACCGAAGGGGTGAAGGACAAGTGGGCGCAGCGCAAGGCCATCGAATACATCCGCCAGCATCCAGGACAGAGTCTCCGCCGCTCGCTGATCAAGTTCGCCGACTTCTGGGGGCTCGAGCGTGAGTTCATCGCCGGGGTGCGCGACGGCTTCTTCTCGCCGCCGCTCTGGTTCCAGGTTCTTGCGTCGTTGACGATCGTCGTCGGCTACGCGGCCGTCGCGGTACTTGGCGGCGCCGGCATCTGGCTTGCGCGTCCGAGCGACTGGAGGCTGCATCTGCTCCTGCTCTTTCCCGTTGCGCTCATCACGGCCGCTCACACGATCGTGTTCGGTCACTCGCGCTATCACTTCCCGCTCATGCCAATTCTCGGCATCTACGCCGCCGCCCTCGTCGTACGCGCTCCGCTGACACGACTCCGCATCATGCGACCGGAATTGCTCGGCGCGGCAGCGACGGCGACGGTGCTCTGTGCCATCTGGATCCGCCAGGTGGCATTCGTGGATGCGACGCGCATCATCACGCTGCTGCGGCACGCAGGCTTATGAAGATTTCGATCTACACGTTCGTCAGGAACGGCCTGTTCTACGACTTCCACGTCGAGGCGATGCTGCGTCACCATCTGCCGCTGGCCGACGAGATCATCGTCAACGAGGGGTACAGCACGGACGGCACGTACGAGGCGATCAGCCGAATCGATCCGAAGATTCAGGTCCACCGCTTCAAGTGGGACGAGTCGGACCCAAACGGCTGGCATCGCGAGTTCAAGAACCAGGCGCGGCGGCTGTGCACCGGAGACTGGTGCCTGCTGCTCGACTGCGACGAGTTCGTGCCGGAGTGGGAGTTCGATCGGCTGCGCGCATACCTCGACAAGACGCCACACGACCTGGTACCCGTCCGCTTCTATCACTTCTACGGCAACTACCGGGTGTACATGGCGAGGTCACGTGCCATCACGCCCGACACCGGCATCCGCATCCACCGCAACCTGCCGGCCGTGGAGGTCTGGGGCGACGGGGCCAACGTTCGCATCGCCGGGCGCGAGAACGCGCCGATTGCGTCCGACACCTTCGACGTGCACCATTTCGGGAGCGTGCGCAACCCGGCAAGGTTGCGGCAGAAGTGGCGAACACAAGCGAAGCAGCACGACCCGACGAGCCCGAAGTGGGACAAGACGCCGAGCATGCTGTTCGATCTGTTTCCCCACAAGTGGGACGATGCCGAGTTCCTCGACTATCTGGGGGTGTACGACGGACCGTTCATCAAGGCGGTGCAGGACGATCCGCAGGAGTTCGTGCGGGACGACTTCTGGTTGTACGAGCACCTGATGAAGAATTCTGACGCGGCGCTATGACGACGCGAGCGTGCCGAATACGATCGCTGCCGATCGATTAAATCCGGTTGGTACATGAGCACACTCCCCACGACATCGGCGGATCCGGCAGTGCGACGGACTTCGATGTCGAGCCTGCACCTCGACGCCGTTCGCGGTGCGGCAGCGCTCGCGGTGGTTGCGTATCACATCCGCTACAAGTTCTTCGTCGACTATTCCGAAGCGTTCACCGGTTCGTTTGCCACGCAGTTGTTCTACGTCATCACCTCCTTCGGGCATGACGCGGTGATGGTGTTCTTCGTTCTCAGCGGATATCTGATTACCGGGACGGTCACCAAAGACGTTGCAGTGAAGCAGTGGTCATGGCGGAAGTACCTGGTCAATCGGCTCACGCGCCTGTATGTGGTTCTGATTCCAGGCCTGCTGCTGACGGTGGTGTGGGATCGGCTCGGCATGTCGCTCTTTCCCGCGAGCGTGGCCTACACCGGCGCAATCCAGCCGTGGAAGCACGATTTCTTCGGAGTGAGCCAGACGCTGACGCCGGGCGTACTGCTGGCTAACCTGGCGTTCCGGCAGTCAATCGCCGGCACGCCGCCACTCGGATCCAATGGTCCACTCTGGAGCCTGACGAACGAATTCGCGTACTACCTGATCTTCCCGGCGGTGCTGCTCGCCCTTCACCCCACCATCGCGGCGAAGAGACGCGTGGTCGCTGCGCTCGCGGCCGCGCTGCTTGCGTGGTACTTCGGCGTCAGGATTCTGTTGTACTTTCCGATCTGGCTGATGGGCCTCGGCATCCGGTTTCTGCCATCGCTGCCCGTATCGGCGCACAGCAGGACGAGCTGGCGCAACGTCGTCGTGCTGTCGACGGCCATCGTGCTCACAGCGTTTCGCCATACCAGCGTTTTCGCGCAGCTGGCCGGCGGGGCTTCGCTCGAGGCAGGCGACTTCCTCGTCGGACTGGCATTCGCGTTCGCGCTGTACGTGCTCCTGCAGGATCGACGTCCTTCCAGCGAAGGGATCTACGCCCGCACGGCTGACGCGAGCTCGCGGATCTCGTACACGCTCTACGTCGTGCACATGCCGTTTCTCGTTTTCCTGCGCGCGTGGCTGAACGCCGGGCCGCAATGGGCATTCTCCGCAGGTACCGCGGTGCGAGCCGCGGTTCTCTTCGCGATGTGCCTCGTGTACGCGTGGCTCGTCTACCGCTGCTTCGAGGCGCGAACCGATATGATTCGTGCGCTGATTCGTGAACGGATTGCGGGCGGACGACACGCCGAGGTGCCCGTCACGACGGCAGTGTGAATGCCGGTTGTCCAATCGGCGCCGTAGCGCGTGCCGGCGATTGCGCGAGCGCGGTCGCGGCGACGATGCAGAGCAACGGCAGGACCGGTATCTGATGGCGGCTGTGCGCTTCGAAGAACAGGTGCAGCACGAAGAGATATCCGACGAGCGCGGTGGCCGGCAGCAGCGCGGCCGGCCATTCTCGCGTGCGTACTATCGCGCTGGCGCAACAAACGAGCAGCACCGCCCACGCGATGTTCAGCAGCAGCTTGCACGCACTTTCGACCGTTGAAGGCAGACGATCGGTCGACACCACTGACATGATCGACGACGTCGTGCCCCAGGTGTAGGCGGCCTTGCGCAGCGAGAGGACGAACGACGCACCAGGGTTCTGCACGATCCACGTGATCGCTGCGCGCATGCGGACGCGATCGCGGCTCACCTCGTCGTGCTCGCCAGGCAACGGGTCGACCTCCATTGCCAGCCCCGTGGCCCGTGGGTTGTTCGCCGAGTACAGCGTGTAGCCGCCGTTGGTCGAGATCGGCACGAACTGTCCGAGCACACGGTAGTTGCGGATCGTCCAGGGCGCGATCGCGAGGATCATCACGATCGCGACCCCGATCGTGCGTGTAGCGGTGCGGACGAACGACATGCCCGCGATCCACCAGGCAGCACCGAAGATCGCCGGTACGAGCAGACAGATCGGCTTCACGAGCGCGCCTGCACCGAGGACGAGTCCGAGCGCGACGATTGCGAGCGGTTGCGACGAATCTGACGTGGCGAGACGTGTCCACAGCCGGCACGCCAGCACGAAGAGCAGCGCGAGCAGCGTCTCGTATCCGAGCGTCGCCGTGTAGAAGACCAACGTCGGAAAGAGCGCGACGAGCAGCGCCGCGCGTCGCGCCGCGCGCTCGCCGACACTCTCCTTCGCAAGCGCCCACGTTTGCCACGTGAGCAGCGCGGCGAGCAGCACGTTGAGCAGCTTGCCCCACAGCGCAGACGCGCCGGTCACGGAGTACCAGGCCGTGAGCAGCAACGTCATGCCAGGTGGGAACCAGGCGCGATGCCACGGTGCGCCGTAGCCGGCGCCCGACAGCATCGAGATCGCGTACCGATGGAACTGCGCATCGTCGACCATCGGCTCGCGCGGAAACAGGGCAACGGCAGCGACACGGAGCGTGACGGTCACCGTGAGCAGCACCGTGAGAAAGCGGCCTGCCGGCCAGCGATCGAAGCGGGAGAACAGCCTCGCGATTGCCTCCGAGCGGAGGCCGACGAGTCCGAGTACAGCGCCGGCGACTACCGGCACGTATCCCGACGGCATCCCCTTGATCAGCGGGAACGCAGCGATCGCCGCAGCCCAGATCGGCACGAAGGCCATCCAGAACAGCCGATTGAGGTGGGCGGCGGCCGGCCGGATCGACGGACCAGAAATCATCGAGATGTCTCCGCGGCGATCGAATGTTCGAAGTGTCGTGCAGGAGGCGCGTGTGCGGAGCGAACGCGATGTGACGCTCGTGCCATCAGGATGCAATTTGGATGCTTGGTAGGTCCGGCGTTGTGCCGTGTCTGCTGGCAGCCGCCATGCAGTTTCCACATTGGGCGGTCAGGAGTGGCAACCACTTTTCACCGTCATTCGTGCAAGCATGAGAAATCTCACTCGCAAAATGTCTTGGCTCCGGCCGACTTTTGTTCGGGGCGGAGCGTGCTCCAGATGACCGCGACCGAGGCTCTCGCGCGGACGCGTGTCGGCGTGTCGTCTGTCGAGCTGGCGCGACCGTCGTCGTCGAAGACGCGGGTGCGGGCGATGTTGTTCGACCTGGACGGCACGCTCTACGTTCAGCGTCCAGTCCGGTTGCGCATGGCGGCGGAGCTCGCGGCGTTCACGCTCGCCCGGCCGGCGGCCGGCCTCCGCGCGACACGGGTGCTGAAAGCCTATCGGCAGGCACAGGAAGCGCTGCGCACCTCCGGACCGCCGTATGACGCCGCGGCGCAGCTCGAGGCGGCCGTCGAGCGCACCGGCGTGCCGCGCCGGGACGCGGACGCGATCGTGACCGAGTGGATGTTCGAGCGGCCGTTGAAGCACCTTCGGTCCCATCGAGCCGCAGGCGTGGACCGGCTGCTGGAGAGACTGGCTGCCCGCGGCATGCACCTTGGCGTCCTGTCGGATTACGAGCCGCGCCAGAAGCTGAAGGCGCTCGGCGTCGACGGCTGCTTCTCGCATGTCTGGTCGGCCGCCGATCCCGACATCCGCGCGCTGAAGCCGCACCCGCGCGGGTTCCTCGTCGCGTGCGCGCAGTGGCAATGCGACCCGGAGGAAGTGTTGATGATCGGCGATCGGGCGGACGTCGACGGTGCCGGCGCCGCCGCGGCCGGCATGCGCAGCATCATCATCGGACGACGGCCCGCGTCGTCGCCGACCGATCTGCGCACGACGTTCGTGTCCTCTCTCGAACAGGTGACGAGTGTCCTTGACGACTGTTGCTGAACGGCCGGCGCGCCTCGATCCGTGGGCGTACGTGCAGATTGCGCGCGTCGACCACTGGTTCAAGAACTCCTTCATGGTGCTCGGCGTCGTGCTCGCGATCTTCTACGAGCCGAGCGTCGTCAACTGGCACAGCGCGGCGTCGCTCGCGCTCGCGGTGCTGGCGACCTGCTTCGTGGCGTCGAGCAACTACACGCTGAACGAGATCCTCGACGCGCCAAACGATCGACTGCACCCGGAGAAGCGGTTCCGGCCGGTGCCGTCCGGCCGCGTGCGGATCGGTCTGGGCTACGCCCAGTGGCTGATCCTCGCGGTCGCCGGGTTCGCGATCGCCTGGTCGATCAACGCCTACTTCTTCGCCTCCGCGGTGTTCCTCTGGGTGATGGGCGTCGCCTACAACGTCCCGCCGGTCCGCACCAAGGAGTGGCCGTACGTCGACGTCCTCAGCGAATCGATCAACAACCCGATCCGGCTGCTCCTCGGATGGTTCGCGCTCGTCACCGGTCGCTTCCCGCCGCTGTCGCTCGCGATCGCCTACTGGATGATCGGCGCCTTCTTCATGGCGATGAAGCGTTATGCGGAGTACCGTCACATCGGCGATCCGCGTGTGGCGGCTGCCTATCGCCGCTCGTTCGCGTACTACACCGAGGACCGGCTGCTCATCAGCCTGTTCTTCTACGCGACGGCGTGCGCCCTCTTCTCGGGCATCTTCATCGTCCGCTATCACCCGGAGCTGATCCTGTTCGTGCCGTTCGCCGCGGGGCTGTTCGCCTACTACATGAAGCTGGGGCTGCAGCCCGACAGCCCGACGCAGAACCCCGAGAAGCTGTACAAGCAGCGCGGCTTCGTCGCCTATCTGATCGTCTGCTTCACGGTGTTCGTGGCGCTGATGTTCACGAGCATCCCGATGATCTACGACCTGTTCAACGTCGCGCCCTCCGGCGTGACGCCGCTCTGGATTCTCGGCGAGCCGCGATGACGTCGCCGCGATTCAGCTTCGTCGTGCCGGTGCTGAACGACGCCGTAAGGCTCGCCACCTGCCTCCGCAGCATCCGGCGGAACGTGACCGCCAGCGGTCTCGTCGAGATCATCGTCGTCGACAACGGATCGACCGATGGATCGCCCGACGTTGCACGACGGCTCGGCGCGACGGTCCTGGAGTCGCCGGAGCGGCGCGTGTCGGCGTTGAGAAACGCCGGAGCGGCGGTCGCCACGGGCGACATCCTGGCGTTCGTCGACGCCGACCACGAGATCGGATCGGGCTGGATCGTCGCCGCGCGAGACGTGCTTCGCATGACCGGCGTCGCGGTCGCCGGCGCACACTATCGTGCTCCGGTCGACGGCACGTGGGTGCAGCGCGCCTACGGCGAGCTGCGCGGCAGACCGTTCGGACAGCAGGAGGCCGACTGGCTCGGAAGCGGCAACCTCGCGGTGTGGAGGAACGTGTTCGAGAAGATCGGCGGCTTCGATACGACGCTCACCGCGTGCGAGGACGTCGACTTCTGCCTCAGGATCAGAGCCGCGGGGTACCGCCTGATCAGCGATGCCCGGCTCGACACGGTTCATCACGGCGATCCCGAGACGCTCGGCGCGGTGTTCCGCAGCGAGCTCTGGCGCGGACGCGACAACCTGAAGGTCAGCCTGCGCACGCCGCTCAACTGGCGCGCGCTGCCGAGCGCACTGCTTCCCGTCGTGAACGTGATCGCGGTCGCCTTCGCGATTGCCGGCATCGTGGCAATGCTGGTCGGATCGCCGGCGGGCGCCATGCTCGTCGCCGCGTCGGTCTCCGTCTTTCTTGCCGGCAGCCTCGCGAAGGTCGTTCGGGCGCGTCGCCGCGGCGTCAAGCCCGCGGGCGCGGATCTGCTCAGCACCCTCGTCGTGGCGTGCGTGTACGACGTCGCGCGTGCGCTGGCCCTGTTCACGCGGACAGCACACCGAGGCGTGACGCGGGCGCAGGCGTCGGCCACATGAGCCGCAGACCGATCCGGATCCTCGAGCTGCGCAGCGTCCGTGGCACCGGCGGCGGGCCGGAGAAGACGATCCTGACCGGCGCCGCGTTGAGCGATCCTTCCCAGTTCGCCGTCACTGTCTGCTATGTCCGCGACGCGCGGGACGAGGTGTTCGGGATCGATCAGCTCGCCGGACGTCTTCCGATCGACTACGTGGAGGTTCGCGAGAAGCACTCGCTCGACCTCGGCGCGCTCCGCCAGTTACGGCAGCTGGTCCGCGAGCGCGGCATCGATATCGTCCACGCGCACGAGTACAAGACGGATCTCTTCGCCTGGCTGCTGGCGCGCACCGAACCGGTCGCGCCGCTCGCGACGGCACACGGGTGGACCGGCAACTCGACGCGCGAGCGCGTGTTCTACTACCCGGCGGACAAACGCCTCCTGGCTCGCTTTCCAGACGTCGTTGCCGTTTCGTCCGAGATCCGGGACGAGCTCGTTCGCCACGGCGCGCGTCCCGATCGCGTGGTAACGCTCCTCAACGGCATCGACCCGGCCAGGTTTCGTCGCGATTCCGGTCGTGCTCCGTCAATCAGGAGAGCGCTCGGTCTCGCAGACGAAGCGGTGGTCATTGGCACGGTGGGCCGTCTGGAGCGGCAGAAACGATTCGATCTGCTGATCGAGGCGTTCGCCGCGCTGCGCGCCGAGCGGCCCGAGGTGCAGCTGCTGATTGTCGGCGACGGCAGTCTTCGAAGCGCATTGCAGGAGCAGATCGATCGACTTGGGCTCGCAGGATCGTGCCGCCTGCTCGGCCACCGGACGGACATCGTCGATCTGCACCACGCGATGGATCTGTTCGTCCAGTCGTCCGACTACGAGGGGACGCCGAACGCCGTGCTCGAGGCGATGGCGCTCGAGACGCCGATCGTCGCGACCGACGTCGGCGGCACGCGCGAGCTGGCGCGTGATGGCGTCGACGCCATCATCATCCCGCCCGGAAGCGCAGCGCTGCTGCTCGACGCGATGCGGACGGCGCTGGCGGACCGCGAGGCGTTGCACACGCGCGTCGCGTCCGCACGGCGGCGGGTCGAGCAGACGCTGTCGTTCGACGCGCGGCAGTCCACCCTCAACGATCTCTACGCGAGGATTGCGGATCGCCGGCAGCGGCACGGCGCGCCGGCGGTGGTGCGGGCGTGAGGGTCCTGTTCCTGACGCATCGGCTGCCGTTTCCGCCAAATCGGGGCGACCGCATCCGTGCGTTCAACATCATCGGCTCGCTTGCGCGACATGCCGACGTGGAAGTGGTCTCCCTCGTCCACGACGATGACGAACGCGCGCAGGTCGGATCGCTCCGCAGGCACTTCGACATTCGTGTCACGCCGCTGTCGGTCCCGTATCTGAGGACGCGAGCCGCCGCCATGCTGGCGCTCGCCGGCACTCGACGTCCGCTGACGCACGTGCTGCTCGATTCGCCGGACGCCGCGACGGCGCTGCGCGCGATTGTCGACGAGCGCCCGCCCGACGTGGTGCTCGCATATTGCTCGGGCATGGCGAAGTTCGCGCTGCGCGCGCCGCTCGACCGGTTTCCGCTGGTCGTCGACCTCGTCGATCTCGATTCGGCGAAGTGGGCGGCGATGGCCGAGGAGAGCCGCCCGCCGATGCGGTGGATCTACGAGCGTGAGTCGCGTCATCTCGGCGCGTTCGAACGCTCGGCCGTGCTCCGCGCGCATGCGTCGCTGGTCGTCAACGAACGCGAAGCGGCCGCGGTGCGTCGGCTCGAACCGCGCGCGAACGTGCAGGTCGTCCCGAACGGTGTCGAGCTCGACACGTTCGCCGCGTCGGGTCCGCCGGCGGAGGAGCCGCGCGTCGTGTTCTGCGGCGTCATGAACTACGCGCCGAACGTGGACGCGGTGTCGTGGTTCGCGCGTGAAGTCTGGCCGGAAGTGCGGCGGATCTGTCCGGCGGCCACGTTCGCCATCGTCGGCGCCGATCCAGCCGACGCGGTTCTGCGGTTGGCAAATCCCGATCTCGGCATCGAGGTGACAGGACGCGTTCCCGAGACCGCGCCGTATCTCTGGCGGGCGGCGGTATCGATCGCGCCGCTGCGGATCGCCCGCGGCGTGCAGAACAAGGTCCTCGAAGCGGTCGCCGCCGGACTCCCCGCCGTGGTGACGACGGACGTGTTCGACGGATTGCCGAACGAGGTGCGCGCCGCCTGCCGTGTTGCCGACACCGCCGACGAGTTCGCTCGTCAGACGGTTCGGCTCCTGCGCCTCACCGGAGCGGAGCGGCGTGCGATTGCCGGCCGTGCGGACTGCGTTGCCCTCTCGTGGCAGCGGCAGATGACGCCGCTCACAGGCGTGCTCGCCGACGCGATGTCGCTGACGCGGCCCGCGCGATCAGACGATGAGGCGTTGTCGGCTCCATCGCAGCAGCGGGCGTTCCAGCAGCAGGTATGACGCCGTTGCCACGCAGGCGGTGAGAGCGAACGCGATCGAGGCGAACGTCAGCTTGCCGGCCGCCGCATCGATTGGCCCTGGCCAGAGTCGTGCGACGGCAGTCAGGCAGAGCATGTGATAGAGGTAGACACCGTAAGAGATCCGTCCCAAGGCGCGGATTGGAGGGAGTTCCAAGACTGCTCGTCCGAGCGGCGCGGACTGGACGGCAATCATTGCCACGGCAATCGGCACCGTCAGGAAAGGAAAGAGGTAGCGGCCGTAGGGCAGTTCGAGCCCGGAGAGCGCAGGCGCGCTCGCCAGGATCAGCGCCGCTCCTGCGCAACTCCAGAAGACGACATCCGCTGATGCTCCTGCAAGGGCAGTCGTCTTCCGTCGGCCGGCCGTACCGGGCGCTGCATCTGAATGACCCGTCAACTCGTGCAGGACGTACCCGGTAGCCACGCCCATGAAGAACTGCGGCAGGTGCGCCAGAGGCGAGTGGCTCAGCACCACGCCGTCGGCAGACGCCAATGCTGAGAGCGGCCACGCCAGCCACGCGCTCCGCGTCGCCATCAGGACGCTGTGAAGGAGGTAGCTACCCGCGCTCAGGATCAGGACCGCGACCGCCGCGGCACGGCCGCGCAGCCGGAATATCCGGAGGCCGATCACCAGCAATGGGATGACGAGATAGAACTGCGCGAACATCCCGATGGTCCAGAACTGCGGGCTGATGTCGTAGAACGAGGCCTCCCACAGGTTGTTCACGAACAGGAAATGCGCCACCGCATTACGCACTCCGACCGAGTGGCCGGACAGCCCGAGGTAGAGCAGCAGGCATGCGTAGTATGCGGGCGCGAGCCTGATCACGCGCCGCATGACGAAAGCGGTCCACGACGTCCGTCCGGCGTGTGGCTCGAGGCGGGCCCAGAACGGGAGGCCGATCAACGCGCCGCTCATCACGATCAGGATGGCGACGCCGATGCCGCTCTCGGCGAAGTACGCGAGGTCGAACGGTCCGAGATGGCCGCTGACCGGGGTGCCCATCGAATGGTGAAGATTCGCGAGGAAGACCGTGAGACAGGCGAACGCGCGCAAACCGTCCATGCCGGTGAGCCGGGCGGACGCGCGGCTGGCTCCGGCAGGGGCGCTCGAGCGGGCTGTCTCGACGCTGGCCTGGTAGATGCCGTGAATTATACAGGCGATGCCGACGCGCCGACCTTCCCGTCCACGCGCCACTTCGCGGTCGCCGCGCTCGCCTACACCGC
>WBZO01002728.1_pt1 | contig 13658 bp, 13 predicted proteins | sample 5204261 | NCBI WGS metagenome assembly WBZO01 (sample SAMN12412400, study PRJNA552823) | activated sludge metagenome | isolation source: activated sludge from anammox sidestream of wastewater treatment plant... | place: USA: North Carolina | collected 2017-09
AAGCACAAATCTCTAACAACTTACACAGGCGCCTGCCGGACTCCCTGTTGCATAAGCAGCCTGACTACGACGATAATTAAGGCAGGCCGAAGTGACGGAGGAAGTATGGCACAGGCAGCCACTCAAATCGACTACCGTGCGTTAATCGACGGGCTGGGGCAGGGTGTCCTGCTGTTCGATGCCAGCGGCAACCTGATGCTGGACAATCTGGCCGCCCGGTCTATCCTGGGGCAGAACCTGATCCTGATCCGGGCCGAAGGCTGGCCGGCTATGGCGCTGCTGCTGGACGGCCCGCGGGAAGGCGGCCCGACGATGGATCAGCTCCGTGAGCAGGCGCTGCGTTCCCCTACTCCGGTTCGCTTCCACACTTATTTCAACGGGGCCTACACACCCTGCTGGATTGCCGCCATCTACGGCGCCAGCGGGGCTATGTTCACGATGATCATCATCGAGAAGCCCGATTGGACCGCCCTGACGGAATTGATGAGCACCTTCCGCAACGAGGCGCGCATGTCCCTTTCCGCCACGCGCGGGCATGCCGAACTGGTCAAGCAGCTTCTCCGCAAAAATGAAGGCAATCCGGCGGTGAAGGCGCTCAGCGAACGCGTCCGGGGCTTCACAGAAATTATTGCCACCCACATGCTGCGGCTGCAAAACCTGATGGATATGCTCCAGCGGCTGGAAGTTATCCGGATCGGCGAGTTGAGCAAGCAGGTCCGCGAAGGGCGGCGAAAGATCATCCTGCTTGACTATGTCGAAGATTTCCTGGAACAGTTCGCCGACGAGGCGATGGCCGACCCGGATATGGGCGGCGGCGACTTCCGCGACCGGCTGACGCTCAATATCCCCGATCATCTTCACGTATACGGCTCGCCGATGTACTTCAGCTACGCCTTGCACGATCTGCTGCGCAACGCCGCCTGTTACAGCGAGCCGGGCACGGAGATCATCCTGCGCGCCTATGAGGATGCCACCGGCAACTATGTCCAGTTTGACATAATTGATCAGGGCTTTGGCATCCGCGACAAGGAACAGGATCGGGTCTTCCGGCCCTTTCAGCGGGCGCGGCAGCCGCAGATCATCGGCGTGGACGGCTACGGCCTGAGCCTGTACCTGACCAAAGCCGAAATTGAATCCATGGGGGGGCGCATCTGGTTCGACAGCACAGAAGGCGTCGGCAGCACCTTCAGCTTCAAGCTGCCGATGTACGCACCTACGGATACCACAATGTAGCTCCCTGAACATTGTAAAACAACAGCCCTGCCGAACGCACCCGGCAGGGCTGTTTCTTTGGCAGGCGAATCGCTACAGGCCGGCTTCCTGACGCAGGATCGCGGCTTTGTCGGTGCGCTCCCACGACACGTTCAGATCGTCGCGGCCAAAGTGGCCGTACGAAGCGACCTGGTGAAAGATCGGGCGGCGCAGATCCAGATACTGAATGATGGCCGCCGGCCGCATGTCGAAGTGTTTGCGGATCAACCCTTCCAGAACCTCATCGCTGACCTTGCCCGTGCCGAAGGTTTCGATCGCGATACTGGTCGGCTGCGCCACGCCGATGGCATAGCTGACCTGAAGCTCCACCCGGTCAGCGAGGCCGGCAGCCACAATGTTCTTGCAGATATAGCGGGCCATGTAGGCGCTGGACCGATCCACCTTCGTGGGGTCCTTGCCGCTGAAGGCGCCGCCGCCGTGCCGGGCCACGCCGCCATACGTATCGACAATGATCTTGCGCCCGGTCAGGCCGGCGTCGCCCATCGGGCCGCCCGTCACGAAACGCCCGGTCGGGTTGACAAAGATGCGCGTATGGTCATCCCGCAGTTCGGCGGGGACAACACGGTTGATCACATGCTCAATCACATCGGCGCGGATTTGTTCCTGGCTGACATCGGGGGCATGCTGCGTGCTGACCACAATAGTATCGACGCGCTTGGGCTTGCCATAGGCATATTCCACTGTGACCTGGCTCTTACCGTCCGGGCGCAGATACTCCAGCAGCCCGGTGCGGCGCGCTTCGCTCAGGCGGCGGACCAGCTTGTGGGCCAGGCTGATTGTCAGCGGCATCATCTCCGGAGTCTCGTTGCAGGCGAAGCCGATCATCATCCCCTGGTCACCGGCGCCGATGGCTTCAATCTGGTCATCGGTCATCCTGCCCTCTTTAGCTTCCAGCGCCTTATCGACACCAAGGGCGATATCACCGCTTTGCTCCTTGATGGAGACAAGCACACCGCAGGTATCCGCATCAAAGCCATATTTGGCGCGGGTGTATCCGATATCCCGCACCGTCTGGCGGGCGATTTCAGCGATATCCACATAGGTGTTGGTGGTAATTTCGCCCGTCACCAGGATGAGACCGGTGGTGACAGAGGTCTCACAGGCTACGCGGGCATTCGGATCGCTTTTGATAATGGCATCCAGCACTGCATCCGAAATCTGGTCGCAGATTTTATCCGGGTGACCCTCTGTGACACTCTCAGAGGTGAAATAAAAACGCGGCGCGGTCATAAACGAAGTATCGCTGCTCACAGAAGCACTCCTTCTCCATTACTTCAGGATTACGAATGGCGGGGCGAACAAAAAGCCCCTTGCAATTTACAAGAGGCGTGGCAGTTTAGGCTGTGATATCCAGTCATCTGCCAAGGAGTCGCCTCCCTGCCGGAATTGGCACCATCCCAACCCGCTTGAACTGGGTCAGAGGTTGCCGCGACTTCAACGGGCCGGTCCCTCCGTCGCTCTGGATGACATATGCGGTTGTTCGGGCGCATATTACCACGCTGGTACAGGCGTGTCAAGCGCGATGCCGGGGCCGGAGGGCAGGCGGTGGGCAGCAGAAAAAGACAAGGCGATACCTCTTCTTCTCGCTTTCTTTCTTCCCACGGCGCGTCACTTTGCGGGAACAGCTAATTGATTTTTCCCGCCCCGGCAGTACACTTAGGCAGAGACAGATCAGGAGGCGCACACATCATGAGCGAGGCGGACGAAAGTCCACAACACCCCGACTGGCTGGACGAATTCGAGGAGCTGGCGAACGCCGAGCTGAACGAAGGTTCGGCCTGCGCCCAGGTGCATCCGATCATGGAGCGCTGGCTGGAAAAGCTGCTGGCAGAGGACCCGCCCACATCGCGCGATGCCGTCTGGCAGGCGATGTCCTGCCTCACCACCGAGATTCTCTACAAGCTGACGCCGGATAGCATCCTGGACTTGCTCCAGGAGAATATCGAAGAGGAAGAGATTGCAGCCTGGCTGGAAAGCGTCATCCTGATTGGGCGCGCCTTTCAGATCTCGCTGCAAAAAGGCGAACTAGACGATCTCTAGGCCAACGATCGGAGGCGTTTATCTGCAGCGATTCGCCGGAATCACCCTCGCCTCCCTGCAGAGGCCGGCATGACAGTCCCACGCAAAAAGCGGAGCCTCGCTGACTGCAGGCTCCGCTATCAATTCCCCCGGTACTAGCTGTAACGGTAATCGCCCTGGATCATCTGCTGCAGGCGGAACAGATCGGTACGCGACGTTATATCCAGGCTGAGCGGCGTGACGGAGACCACCCCCTCATGCAGCACGGCGAAGATATCGGAATTAGGCTCGGCCCGTGACGGATCCGCCGCGTACTCATAGCCCAGACGCCCCACATCGCTGAGGGTGATCCGCTCCGGCCTGGTCGGCCAGTAAACCCGGCGGCGGGAGAGGCGGGTGATGCGCCACGGAGTCTGCGGGGTCGCCCCGGCAGGTACGTCAACTTTGAGCACATCGACATCATCCGGCAGGCGGCGGTTGTCCAGCAGCCACTCGGCGAAGAGGCGGGTGAAATGTCCCGACGCAGAAAAGTCGAGATCGGCGTAGGTCAGGTGCAGGTCCTTGGCAGTCTGCTGGCTGATAGCCAGCGCCGGGATGCCCAGGCTGGCGCCCTCCAGCGCCGCGCCGACCGTGCCGGAAGTCGTCACGCCATTGCCCGCATTCTCGCCATAATTGATGCCGGAAACTACCAGCGCCGGCAAGCGGGGCGACAACTCCAGGACGCCATGCAGAACAGCCTGCGCCGGGGTGCCGTCTACAGCATACACCGTAATCGGCGAGCCATTGACGCGCTGTTCGCGCTCATAGATGCGTCCTTCGCTGGTAACGGGCAGGCTACGCCCCATGCCGGATTGCTGCTCGCGCGGGGCGACAACCAGCAGCTCGCCCAGGCCATCCAAGGCTTTCACAGCCGCCCACAGACCCGGCGATTCGATGCCATCGTCATTGGTGAACAGAATAAGTGGCTTTTGCTCGCTCAATCCATCCTCATCTCAAGCTAAGATCCGCCCTGCTGCCGCGGCTGATCTGTCCCAGATCACATAACGCTACAACCATAAATCGAAAAGTTGGCCGAAGCCGCATCGCCATCACTGGCCGTCATTCAGCGGTCTTGCCCTGATGCAGGTAAACGAACCAGTAGACCGAAGCGACCAGCAGCGCCCCGCCGATGATGTTACCGATTGTGACTGGCAGAAGATTGTGGAGGAAGAAGTTGCCCCAGGTAATCTGACTCACATCCAGGCCCAGGCTGGCGACGAAGGCGGGATCAAACTGCTTGATGAATAGCGCGACCGGCAGATAATACATATTCGCCACCGAGTGTTCAAAACCGGCGGCGACAAAGGCTGTGATGGGGAAGATAATAGCGATGATTTTGTCCGAAGTCGTGCGAGCGCTGTAAGTCAGCCACACAGCCAGGCATACCAGCCCGTTGCACATAATACCCAGGGCCAGCGCCTGAAGAAAATCCAGGTGCATCTTGCCATTGGCGATGCTGAAGATGGTTTGCCCGACTGCGCCGTTGGAAAGGGTATACTGCCGGGTGAAGAACATAATGAACGCCGTCAGGGCGGCTCCGACGAAATTGCCGGCAAAGACAATGCCCCAGTTACGCAGCAGGGCGCGCGTGCCGACCTTGCGGCTGGCCCAGGCCATGACGATCAGATTGTTGCCGGTGAACAGTTCCGCCCCGGCCACCACCACCAGAATCAGCCCCAGACAGAATACAAGCCCCGCCAGCAGACGAGTCACGCCGTACGGCAGCATCTCGCCGGCCCCGGTCACGACGATTGTGGAAAATACAGCCCCCAGCGCAATAAAAGCCCCGGCAAGCAACGCCAGCACAAACATCTTGGATGCCGGCAGGCTTACCTTGGTCACTCCAACCTTCTCGGCGCGACCGGCCATCTCAGCCGGTATAAGCGCATCAATCTGAATCTCCGCCATAGAGCACTCTCTTGCAGGGTTCGACACTGCCCATCTCGCAGGCCGGGCAGCCAGCCGACACTATTGTAGAGGTAAAGCCCGTATTTGCCTACCGGTCTATCGATCGCGGGCCGGACGCGATATGGAAAACGCGCCCGTCGCCCGGTACAATGGCGCGGCGGATCGCTGCGGCGATTCGCCTATGATACCAACAGGGAGCAAGCAGCATGGCACGGTGGCGCAGCCTGATCCTGGGGTTCCTCCTGAGCGCCTTTTTTTTGTGGATTGCGCTGCGCGATCTGGCCTGGCCGGCCGTCTGGCAGTCGCTCCAGCAGGCGCAATGGCAATACCTGATCATCGCCATCGCGATCTGGAGCCTGGGCCTGCTGGCGCGCGCTGTGCGCTGGCGCGTGCTGCTGGGCGATCAGGGGCGGCTCATCACAACCTTCCACATTTTGAACATCGGGTTCCTGCTCAACAACACGCTCCCCCTGCGGATCGGAGATCTGGCGCGGGCGTATCTCGTAGGCCGCACCGGCGCAAGCGCTTCGGGCTGGACGGCGCTCAGCACCATCGTAGCCGAACGAATCATCGATATGCTGGCCGTTGTGCTGCTGCTGATCCTGGTCCTGCCCGCCCTGGCTGTGGAGGCAGCCGCTATTGCCGGCGGCCTGTTCATGGGAGGCGTGGCCGTAGCGGGCTTTGCCATGCTGCTCATCCTGGCTCACCGCCCGGAATGGGCACAGGCGCTGCTCAGGGCGATTCTGCACTTGCTGCCATTTTTGCGACGCTTCGCCCTCGAAACTCTGCTCAACCGCCTGCTGGAAGGGCTGGCGGCCCTGAAAACCTGGCGCGGGCTGGCCGGGGCAGCGTTATGGACGGCAATCGCGTGGGGGCTGTCTGTCGTCGGATCGTGGACTCTGGCCCTGGTCTTTCCGGCGCTGCCGCCCACAGCTATCATGCGCGCCGCCCTGACCCTCTCCGTTGTCGCTGCATCCTTCAGCATCATGGTCCCCTTCACCCTGGCCAGCGTAGGACCTTTTGAAGCAGCCGCCGTCTTCGCCCTGATGACAGGGGGCATACCCCGCGAGAGCGCCGTCGCCTACGCCGTCGTCTGGCATGCCGGCACAGTCCTGACTTATGCAACCTGGGGGGCGCTTGGTATGCTCGGCCTGGGCCTGTCCTTCAGCCAGATTCGGGAAGGCGCCGCCGGATTTCAGCCCGTATCTCCCGCCACGGCGGGCAGCGCGGACGAGTCTGGCGAGTGAGCTATCGCTCAGGTGGGCAGGCGTCCATGCTGTGCCGATCGTCCTGATCGGTCCAGGTAAAGGAGCAGCACTTCCCCCACGCTCCACAGGACTACCATTCCAAACGCATAGACGTAGATGTACAGAAATGGCACGAGCGAAGGCGCAACCGGCGCGGCCATCACCGCACCCCAGAGCGCGTAAGCGGTGAGCAGCAGCTCGCCCAGGACCACCCGGCTCGCTGAGAGAGCGTAACGGCTGCGCTGCCAGCCCTGACTCTGGAACTTGGGAGTGCGGCGGAATTCATTCGGCGTTTTTCGCAAGGCCGCGATTACAGCCAGCGTGTTGTTCAGGATCAGGCCGGTGCCCACCCCTACCAGCACAGGGAAGGCCAGCAAACGCCGCGGCCAGTCCGGGTACAGAGACCACTGGCTGAACAGGTAGACGAGCGGCGGCCCCAGACCGGCTAACCCCAGAGGTGTCAGCGGTAGCTTTTGCAGCACTCCAGCGCTGGCCAGCGGCGGGGTCAGCAGCAAGAGCAGCAGCAGCAGCGGCTGAACGATATACTGGCATAGATGCAGGGTCCCCATGAGCTTCTGCAAGGGAGTCACGGCACGGCTCCGCCACAGGGCCAGGCTGTGGCGGATGATATTCTGCGTGTTGCCTTTGGCCCAGCGCGCCTGCTGCTGGCGGTAGGCGGCGAACTGCGGCGGAATCTCCGCCCGCACCTCCACCTCCGGCAGGTATAAAAAGCGCCAGCCGCGAAGCTGGGCGCGATAACTCAGATCCAGGTCCTCGGCGAGCGTCTCCGCCGACCAGCCGCCAGCATCCCGTATGCAGGCCGTCCGCCAGACTCCGGCCGATCCACTGAAATTGAGCAGCAAGCCGCCGCGACTTCGGGCCGTCTGCTCCACGATGAAGTGTCCATCCAGGCTAAGTGCCTGGGCGCGAGTCAGCAAATTCTCACTGGCGTTGAGATGCCCCCAGCGCGTCTGAACCATCCCCAGCCGGGGGTCAGCGTGGAAATGAGGGATGACGGAGCGCAGAAAGTCGGGCGGCGGGACAAAATCGGCGTCGAAGATCGCGACAAGATCGGCGTCATCCTGTTCTAGCCCGTACGATAACGCCCCGGCTTTGTAGCCGATACGTTGATCGCGGCGGACATGGGCGATATTCAGGCCGTCGCCAGCATGCAGCTTTACCCGGGCGGCGATCAGGTCGCTGGTATCATCGGTGGAGTCGTCAAGCACCTGTATCCGCAGGCGCTCGCGCGGGTAATCCAGCGCGGCTACAGCGTCAATCAGGCGCAGAATAACGGCCCGCTCATTGTAAACAGGGAGCTGCACCAGGACTGTCGGCCACCCGGAATCCGGGGCATCCGGCAGCGGCAGCGTACGGCGGCGGTGCCGCCACCAGATGAACAGCAGAAAAAGTGTGCCGATGGAATAAACAGCCAGAGCGATTGCGCTGAGGCTGTAGAGGAGCGTAAGAATATCAAGCCAGAGTGTCATAAAACACCGGTACTAATTAGAAAACAAAGGCCCGACCATTCTTCGCTGGCGCTGCTCCGCCCGTTCAGAGCAGTCCGCTGAAGCCATACGGGTGGATCGTCCCCCCTGCCAGAAGCAGGCTGCACCACTACGACCAAATTTTGCGATTACGGGGGCACGTATTGTAAGCACGTGTTCCTAATAGTATAGCTTTCACCCGCTATGACAACAATGGCCGCGCCGGGCATTTCTGCACAGCGGCGATATCTCCGCTGCAGAATCGGACGCGTCGGTTACAACATCCACACGCAGCGAATGTTACAGGGCTGGCGTCCGGCTCGCTCATCCAACCTTCTGGAGAACTCCCGTCCGCCGCAGTCAGTGCGCCTGTTTACACGGTAGAGAACTGATCCGGGGAGTGAGCCAGCAGCAGCGGGGCAGCGACGTGGAGGTTGGCACATCAGCCCGTACAGCCTGTTGAATCTGTTGATAGCGCTCGACTTCCGGCTTAGAACTCACCTTCGTCAAGCTCATCAATATAGGCGGCGGGGTCGTCATCTTCATCGCGCCAACGGCGGGCCGGGGGCGGCTGATCCGCTTCCTCCAGCCCGCCCGACTCACCCGGCAGGTAACCCGGGCGAGCCGGCTGAGCGCCGTCCAGTTGGGCGTCAAACTCGCGATCATAGCGGTCGCGAATCTCATCGGCGCGCGAACGGGCGGCAGGCCCCCGGGCCGATGGCAAAATCGCCGGAAGTCCGCCCTGGTCGGAGTCACCCCTTTTGTCACGCAGGACAAGCAGGCCGACCACCAGCGCCCCCACCATTCCCAGCAGACCCCTGAAGAACCGCGTCCTCAGGATAGCGACGGCAAGCAGGGCCAGCACCAGGACCGGGATGCAGGTCGTCAGGCAACTGTACAGAGTGATCTGAGGCAGGGAGTCTTGCATGGCACCCTCGCGGTCGCGCTGCCCACAGCTCAATCGCCTCCGCTGACTGTCTTGAGCAGCTCCGAATTATATACATTGCGGTAATCGCCCCGCAGCAGGCCATCCCGCACCTGTTCTGCCGCCTGTATCGCCACCGTGATCTGGGCTTCTTCTGTGCTGGCGCCCAGGTGCGGCGTATGGATGACGCCCGACAGGCCAATCAACGGATAACCGGAAGCTGGAGGCTCCTCCGGGTACACATCTACAGCGGCGCCGGCCACCTTGCCGCTCTTGATCGCCTCCGCCAGGGCCTGGCCATCAATCAGAGTGCCGCGAGCCGTATTGATGATCCGCACACCGGGCTTCATTCTGGCAATAGCGTCGCTGTCGATCATGTTGTATGTGGAATCATTGGCCGGCGCGTGCAAAGTGAGAAAGTCGCTCTGAGCCAGCACCTCGTCCAGCGTGCACTGGGCGGTATTGTATTGCTGAAATACTGCGGCGGGCTGGCGCGGGTCAAAGGCAACAGGCTTCATCTGGAAAGCCTGCGCCCGCAGCGCGACCGCCTGGCCAATGCGCCCCAACCCGATGATGCCCAGGGTCTTGCCGGCGAGTTCCGCCCCCATGAACATCTTGCGATCCCACCGCCCTTCCAGCATCGACTGGTGCGCTGCCGGAATAGCCCGGGCCAGCGCCAGCATCAGGCCAAATGTCTGCTCAGCCGCGGCGATGGTGTTGCCGCCGGGCGTGTTCATGACCAGCACGCCGCACTCAGTCGCCTTGGCAACATCGATATTATCGACGCCAACCCCGGCCCGGGCGATAATTTTGAGGTTGGACGCTGCTTCCAGGAACGGGGCATCGGCTTTCGTCGCGCTGCGCACAATGACGGCGTCGGCATCAGCGACAGCCGCCAGCGCCTGGTCGCGAGTGTAAGGGCCGGGCAGCACTTCGAATTCGGGGACGGCTTGCAGCAATGCGAGGCCCTGCGGATCCAGCTTGTCGCAGATAACGATCTTGTACGTCATACGAATATCGCTCCGGAGATAAATGCAAAGGACGCCATGGTTGCAGTGTAACAGGGTTACTGAAGGGGGGAAAGAGAGGAATACTACGAATCCTTTAGGTCAACTTGATTCGTGATTCCAGTGCTCCGAATCGCACTGTGTCATTATCGCAGAGGAGATGCCTGTCCTGCGGCTGGAGGCGCCGCCCGTTGAGGAAAGTCCCGTTGGTGCTGGAAAGGTCCACCAGGAAGGCGGTCTGGCCCTCTACTTTCACCATAGCGTGCTTGCGTGAGACGCCTTTTTCATCTCCGCCGATAGCCATCAGATCGAGGGCAGAGAAGACCCCATCCATCTCCGGACGCCCGCGCCCAACCAGGATGGTATCGCCGCTCTTGACCGGGAAGTCATAGCTAAGGCCGTCAATTTCGAAACAGATTGTCCGGAGCATCCCGGTGCGGGGGCGGGCTTCTGTGCGCGTGATAATGCCGGTCGTCATCTTGAGATGCCGTGTTGCCGCCGGGGCTACGAGCATCGTCCCACAGACCTGGCAGATCAATTCACCTTCGCGGTTGCGCATCCCACAGTGAGGACAGAACATACGTGCAACCCTGTATAAGAAAACTTCAACTGTAGTGTAGCCCTATTTAAGAGGCATGTCCAGCCAGGAAGCCGGCGATTCGCAGGCAGAAATTGTTATGAATTGTACAAATGTGTCGGTTTCCGCGGCATCCGGACTTTTATCGCATTGCCGCTTCGCCAGGTGAGCTAGATAATAAGCCTATAAAGTAGCCAGAGACGGATCATGTTTTATCGCGAGACAGCCCCATGGACAGCAACAACCAGCGAACCGTTTTCATCAGTTACCGGCGCAGTGTCAGTTCATTCATAGCGCGCGCTATCTTCGACGACCTCGTTCAGCACGATTACGACGTCTTTATGGATGCCGCCTGCCTCAATACCGGCGAGCTTGCCGCGGTCCGTCTCAATCAGATTGCCGCCCGCGCGCACTTCCTGGTGATCCTGACGCCGGGGACAGTCGAGCACTTCACCCAGCCGGACGACTTCCTGCGCCAGGAGATCGAACAGGCGCTGCGGCTGGAGCGCGATATCGTCCCGGTGCTGGTGAATAACTTTCGGTTTGACGCTTACGCTTCTTGCTTCACCGGCGAGCTGGCCAGGCTCCCCCACCTGAACGGGGTGGCCCTGGACCACGAGTATTTTGACGAAGGGATGCAGCGGCTGCGCAATCGCCTCCTGGCTGGCGGCGCCACCGGCCCGCTGGAATCCCCATCTGTTGAAGAGCGGGCGATTGTGGAAGCCCAGCTTCAGCAGATCGCCAGCCAGCCCGTGCCGACGCCGCAGCAGCTTACCGCGGAAACTCTGTTCATGCGCGGCCTGGATCGCTTCGGACAGGGAGATTATGCCAGCGCTGTAGAGATGTTTGATCGCTGTCTGCGCGCTTTTCCCAATTTCGCCCCGGCCTATGTTATGCGCGGCTCAGCCAAGAGCCGGCAGGAAGATACGCAGGGGGCGATCAACGATCTGGTCCAGTACCTGTCCATGAAGGACCAGCACGAATTCATCTCCCGCGCTGGCGTCGTTCAGATGCTTCGCAGCCTGAAGGACAAGAAGCACCAGACCCTCAGCGAGCCGAGTCATTAGATCGCACTTCCTTCTGCCGGCGTTTCTTCCAGCAGTGCTTCGATCGCGCTGATTTGCTCCCCCAGCGCTTCCAGCGCCGCGCGATCGCGTTCCACGGCTTCGGCCATGCTGGAAAAATGGCTGAATACCGGGTCGAGGATTTGCCGGCCGTATTGAAGCAGCCGGCTCCGCTCGCGATCGGTCAACTCTGCCATCGCCTGCCGGTAGCCACGTTCCAGCAAATCGATCTGCCCGTTGAAGTCATTGCGAATATCCTGCCGCAGCCGGCGCCAGTACCGCACAGCCAGCACGCCCCCGCCAATTGCAACCGGCAGCCCCAATACCACGCCCAGAAAAGCCAGCGCATGGGCCGTGATCACGCCCGGCGTCGCCAGCCCCAGCGTGGCCGCCAGCGCCCCCAGCACACTCAGCCCGGCGCTGGACCCCAGGCCGGTCAGGTTTGTCTGGAAGCGTTCGCGCATCAGGGAGAGCATCTCTTCGTTGGAGTAAGCCCCTATCTCGGCATCAGCAATGGCGATAGCTTCCTGAATAGCCATCCGCTGGTCGGTATAGACGGAGCCGTCCACACCCCGGATTTCCGTCTGAAGCAAAGTATCCAGCCGGCTGAGTCGCTCCACGATGCCCTGCCAGTAGCGCCGGTTGCTATCTACCTGGGCATTCACATAGTCGTTGGCGATATCGTTGATCTGATCCAGGGCGCGGCCGATGACATCGTCTTCAAATTCCTTCTGCAAAACGGCCTTATCCGCATCGGTGCTGCGCAAGCGCACCTTGAAGTTACGATCGATGAAGGCCATCCCCCGCTGGCGAACCCCGCTCAGAATACGCGAGACTTCCGCCATGCTCAGCGCCAGACGCGCATTCATCCCCTCTGCCTGCGCTTCCAGTTCAACCTGAATAGTGGAGGTCTGCTCGCGGTTGCGCCCGACCAGGGCGAGGCGGCCCTCTAACAGTTCCTGATACCGGACCAGCAGACGGGAAGCAAAAATAAGCTGCGTCTGGAGCTTTTGCCGGGCCGGCGAGATCTGTTCAAAGGTCGCGTTCAGATGGGCGTGCACGGCTTCCAGGCCGCTGTCAGGCTCGCCGGCCAGTGCCTGGCGCGACGAGGCCATGAAGATCAGCGGCTTGAGTCCCAGCCGCGCCTCGATCTGGGCCTGCACGAAACGGCGGACATCGGCCCGCTCGCGCTGATCCAGCAGATCACACTGGTTGACGACCACGATCAGCTTCTTGCCATAATCGCGGATCAGCTCCATATACAGGCGGTCGGTCTCCGCAAAAGCGCGCTTCGCCGAAAGGACAAAGATCACCAGATCGCTGCGATGCAGGAAGTTGCGGGCGATCTGCTCATGCTGCTGGAAGACGGACCCCGTCCCCGGTGTATCGACCAGGACTACGCCCGGCCCGCCGACGCCAGGATGCGTCCACTCGCGCACGCCGTCGGGGCGCAGCACCGTGCGGTGGGAGATCGCCTCGGCGTAACGAATCAGCTCAATGACCTCGGTCGTGGGCGTGATCCCGGTTGGCAGTAAAGCGTCACCCAGCAGGGCGTTAATGAAGGTGGACTTGCCAGCGTTGAACTCCCCCACGACGACGACCATGAAGAACAGGTCGCGCAGGTCATTGGCCACGTCGCGCAGCCGGCCCCGGTCGGCCTCACCCTCCGCAGAGAGCCGGGCCAGCGTATCACCGATCTCGTAAAGCAGCCGGATTTCGCGCTCCCGCAGCTCGGCCAGCGGCCCTTCCAGCCTCGTGTTTGTCATACCGTCTTTCGCTCCCAGGGGCCGCCAATTTCACCCGCGAAGGCCGCTAACTCCTCCTCCAGCCGGCGCAAATCGGCGGCCAGGCTGGCCTGAAGGGCGGTCTGGGCGCTGATCAGGCGGACAAACGGGGCTGCTACATCTTGCCGCTGCGTCACACCCTCCTGAATCTGATCTTCCGCCGCCTGGCGCAGCGCCGCCTGATACTGCTGCGAGTGCGCCAGGAGGCGATCGGAGAAGCGCCGGGCCAGCCGGCCACCCCGGAAGATAAACACGCCCACCCCCAGAAACATCAAAGCCAACGCTCCCAGCACCAGGACAAGCGGCACCGCCGCGTCCGACCAGTCCAC
>WBZO01003100.1_pt1 | contig 13658 bp, 13 predicted proteins | sample 5204261 | NCBI WGS metagenome assembly WBZO01 (sample SAMN12412400, study PRJNA552823) | activated sludge metagenome | isolation source: activated sludge from anammox sidestream of wastewater treatment plant... | place: USA: North Carolina | collected 2017-09
GATCGATCCGGAGCGCCTGGCGGCGGTGCAGAAGTTCTACGTCAAGGAGGGCATCGTGCCCAAGGAGACGCCGCTCGCCGAGCTCTACACCAACCAGTTCGTGCGGTAGCCGCAGCGCGCGGCGCGACGAGGAGACGCCCATGGCGACATCGGTCGACAGCAGCCAGGCCCCCCGGCCCGACGCCCGGCCCGAGCCGCGTTCCGCCGCGGTGGTGGTCGCGCCGCCGGCGACGCAGTATCACGACGAGCCGGCCGCGGGCGGCTCCGATTTCACCCCGGGGATGGTCGGCGCCAGCGTCGCGGTGCTGGTCGTTTTCCTCGCCGTGTGGGAGTGGGTGCCGCCCCTGTTCGGCGTGCCCGAGTTCATCCTGCCCTCGCCGTCGAAGGTGTGGACGGAGTTCCTGCGCATGCTCGCCAACGAGCAGCTGCTCTGGCACACCGGCATCACGGCCCTCGAGGTGATCGTGGGCTTCGCGCTCGGCGCCCTGCTCGGCGTGCTGATCGGATTCGTGCTCGGGCTCTCGCCCAAGACCGAGCTCGTGCTCTCGCCCTACATCCTCGCGCTGCAGATCGCGCCGAAAGTGGCCTTCGCGCCGCTGTTCGTGATGTGGCTCGGCTACACCGTCTACCCGAAGATCCTGGTGGCGATCCTCATCGTCTTCTTCCCGGTGATGGTGAACGTGCTCACCGCCGTGCGCACCGTCGACCCGGACATGGTGAGCCTCGCGCGCGCCTTCTCGGCCACCCGGCTGCAGATCTTCCGCCTCATCGAGTACCCGGCCTCGCTCCCGCCGCTGTTCGCCGGCCTGCGCATCGCCGCCACGCTCGCGGTGATCGGCGTGGTGGTGGGCGAGCTGGTCGGCGGCAACATGGGGCTCGGGTACCTGCTCACCTACGGCGAAGGCCAGGGCAACACCGGGATGGTCTTCGTCACCATCATCGTGCTGACCATCATCGGCATCCTCGCCTACGCCGGGGTGGTGTGGGCCGAGCGCAGGGTCCTGCATTACATGCCGCGGGCGCAGCACACCGCCACCTGATCGATCACGACAAAGGAGGAAACATGGCCGAAGTCGGTCCAATGCTCATGCACACGCCCGCGGCGAACCCGACGGGCCTCGTCCGGGACTTCAACCCGTTCCTGCAGCCCTTCATCGAGCACAAGCGCAGCGAGACGGCCGGCCGCGGCCAGATCTTCGGCGCGGAGGAGCGCGCGCTGATCGTCTGGCAGACCCGCCCCGCCGCGCCGAGCGACTTCGAGCTCACGCTCGCCGCGGCGCTGGAGCAGATCTTCGCGCAGAAGATCTACGAGCTGCCGCAGATCGTCGCGGCGCTCAACCGCGACGGGGTGCGCGCGCGCGACGGCCGCGCGTGGACCGAGGAGAGCTTCGTTGCCACCTTCCGCGAGCTCGGCAAGCTCGCCTTCGGCTAGGAGACGGTGATGGTCGATCCGCAAGCAGTCGAGCAGCTCGTCAATCGCGGGCTGCGCAATCAGTGGTATCCGGTGCTGCCGAGCTGGGCGCTCGCCGGCACGCCGGTGGGCATCACCCGGCTGTCCGAGAACCTCGTGCTGTGGCGCGACGACGACGGCAAGGTGCACGCGACCGAGGACCGCTGCCCGCACCGCGGCGCGCGCCTGTCCCTCGGCTGGAACCTCGGCGACCGGCTCGCGTGCTGGTACCACGGGGTCGAGGTCGACGGCACCGGCACCGTGCGCAAGGTGCCCGCGGTCGACAACTGCCCGCTCGAGGGCCGGCAGTGCGTCAAGAGCTACCCGGTGCAGGAGGTCCGCGGCGCGATCTTCGCGTACTTCGGCGACGAGGCGCACCCCGAGCCCTGCAAGCTCGAGCTGCCCGAGGAGCTCGCGAACCCGGAGTACGGCGCGATCCTCTGCTTCACCAAGTGGAACTGCAACTACCGCTACGCCGTGGACAACGTGATGGATCCGATGCACGGCGCCTACCTGCACGCGGTGTCGCACTCGATGGCGTTCGGCGACAAGACCGCGAACATGCAGCTGCGCAAGACGCCGACCGGGCTCGCGTTCGAGAAGACCACCCAGCGCGACGTGAACTTCGACTGGGTCGAGTTCGGCCAGTCCGGGGCCACCTGGCTCAAGCTCTCGATCCCCTACCGCGCCAGCGCCGGCCCCGGGGGCAACTTCGGCATCGTCGGCTTCGCCACGCCGGTGGACGAGGAGCACTGCCTCGTCTTCTTCTTCCGCACCCGCAAGTGCAGCGGCTGGGTGCGCGACGTGTGGCAGTTCATGTACCGGGTGAAGCTCGAAGGCCTGCACTGGGCGGTGCTCGAGCAGGACCGGTTCGTGCTCGAGAACCTCGCGCCGGAGGCGCGCGCGGGCGAGTTCCTCTACCAGCACGACACCGGGCTCGCCCGGGTGCGGCGCATGCTGCAGAAGCAGGCCGAGGAGCAGCTCGCCGCCCTCGCGGCGCACCGCGCCCGCCAGGCGCCGGCCAAGGCGAGCGCCTGAGGGCGGCCGAGGCGCGCGTGCTGCACGATCGGCGCATCCTGATCACCGGCGCGGCGCGCGGGCTCGGCCTCGCGTTTGCCGAGCACGCGCTCGCCGCGGGCGCGCGCGTCGCGCTCGCCGACGTGCTCGAGGACGCCGGGCGGGCGGCGGCGGCGCGGCTGGGCGCGATCTTCGTGCCGCTCGACCTCGCGGCCCCGGCCTCGGTCGACGCGTGCGTCGCGCGCGCGGCCGCGGCGCTCGGCGGTCTCGACGGGCTCGTGAACAACGGCGCCATCACCAGCTCGGGCGGCAAGGCGCTCGACGCGCTCGACGCGGACACCTGGGACCGCGTGATGGCGGTGAACGTGCGCGGGACCTGGCTCGCCACGCGCGCCGCACTGCCGCACCTGCGCGCCTCGGGCCGCGGCCGCGTGATCAACGTCGCCTCCGACACCGCGCTCTGGGGCGCGCCGAAGCTGCTCGCCTACGTCGCCAGCAAAGGGGCGGTGATCGCGATGACGCGGTCGATGGCGCGCGAGCTCGGCGCCGACGCGATCACGGTGAACGCGGTCGCCCCCGGGCTCACGCTGGTGGAGGCGACCGAGTACGTCCCGGCCGACCGACACCGGCTGTACGTGGACGGACGGGCGCTCCCCCGGCAGCAGGTCCCCGCCGACGTGTGCGGCGCGGTGACCTTCCTGCTCTCCGACGCCGCCGGCTTCGTCACCGGGCAGCTGCTCGCGGTGAACGGCGGCTTCGTGATGCACTGAACCGAATTCGAACCTACTGCGACAGGAGACGGACCGATGGCAGACCAGACTGTGAAGGACCCCAAGGCGAAGCGCTCGTGGGACCGCCCCGAGGGCGCGACCTTCGCGCAATGGATGGACGCGCGCGTCGCGCGGCACTCGACGCGCAAGTACGACTGGAACGCGCTGAAGTTCCAGGCCGACTACGACCCCAAGTACCGCCGCGCGCAGATGCGCTACGTGGGCACCGGGGGGACCGGGGTGGCGGCCGACAGCAACACCATCCCGGCCGAGCACTTCACCTTCTCCACCATGGTCCTGCCGGCCGGCGCCGAGGGCCCGCTGCACATCCACAACGACGTCGAGGAGATCTTCTTCGTCCTGCGCGGCAAGGTGAAGCTCATCGCCGAGAAGGACGGCGAGCGCTGGGAGGCGATCGTCGGCGAGCGCGACCTCGTCTCCTGGCCCCCGGGCGTGTACCGCGGGGAGGTCAACATCGGCGAGGAGGACGCGCTGATGTGCGTCATGCTGGGTTCGGCGAAGCCGGTCACGCCCACCTACCCGCCCGACCACCCGCTCGCGAAGATCAAGCGCTGATGCGCCCCGCCGGCGACCGCGTGGACGAGCGCGTCGCGCGCCACCCGCGCGCGACGCGGCCGACGGCGCGCGGCGCGATCTCCTTCCGCGCCGCCGGCGAGGGGCCGTGCGTCGTCCTCCTGCACGGCATCAGCAGCCAGTCGGCCTCGTGGGTCGGACAGCTGGATGCACTGGCCGCGCGTTTCCGGGTGATCGCCTGGGACGCCCCGGGCTACGGCGGCTCGGACGAGCTCCCGGGCGACGCGCCCGCGGCCGCGGACTACGCCGCCACGCTCGCGGCGTTCCTGGACGCGCTCGGGATCATGCGCGCGGTCGTGGTCGCGAGCTCCCTCGGCGCGCTCGTCGCGGCGGCGTTCGCCGCGCGCTGGCCGGCCCGGGCGGCCGGGCTCGTGCTGCTCAACCCCGCCGGCGGCTACGGCCGCGCGCCCGCCGCCGAGCGCGCGGCAAAGCTCGCGGCGCGCCTGGAGCGGCTCGCGACGCTCGGTCCCGAAGGCCTGGCGCAGGCGCTCCCCGCGGGGATGCTGTCGGAATCGGCCGCGCCCGAAGCGCGCGCGCTGGCCGCGTGGAGCACCGCGCAGCTGCGACCCCGCGGCTACACGCAGGCCGCGCGCATGCTCGCGCACGCGAGCCTGGTGGACGACGCCGCGCGCTACGACGGGCCGGTGCTGGTCGTCGGCGCGAGCGCGGACACGATCACCCCCCCGGCGGGCTGCGCGGCGATCGCAAAGGCGTTCCCCCGCGGGGAATACCGGCTGCTCGCGGGGCCGGGGCACCTCTCCTACCTCGATGCGCCGGAGGCGGTCGATCGGCTCGTCGCCGCGTTCGCGGCGGAGCGGCTCGCCGAGGCGGCGGCGCCATGAGCCCCGCCCCCCCGCGCTACAACGTCCCGGGCCTCGAGCGCGGGCTGCGCATCCTGCAGCTCTACGATCGCACCCATCGCGTGCTGAGCGGCGCCGCCATGGCGCGCGCGCTCGGCATTCCGCGCACCACCGCGTTCCGGCTGGCGCAGACGCTCGAGCGCCTCGGCTTCCTCGAGCGCGAGGGCGACGGCTTCCGCATCGGACCGGCGGTGATGCGCCTCGGTTTCGAGTACATCGCCTCGCTCGAGATCAGCGACCTCGCGCGGCCGGTGCTCGAGCGCCTGCGCGACGAGGCCGGGTTCTCCTCCCAGCTCGTCATCCGCGACGGCCGCGACGTCGTGGTGGTCATGCGCGCGACCAGCCAGTCCATGTTCGCGAGCAACGTCAGCGTCGGCACGCGCTTCCCCGCGCACGCGACCATCCTCGGGCGCATGCTGCTGTGCGAGCACGACGACGAGGCGCTCGCGGCGCTCTTCCCCGAGCGCGCGCTCGAGTCGTATTCGCAGACCACTCCCAGGACGATCGCCGACCTGCGCGCGGTGCTGAAGGAGGATCGCGCGCGCGGCTACGCCCTGAGCGAGAGCTTCTTCGAGCGCGGCATCTCCGCCATCGCCGCGCCGGTGCGCGACGAGAGCGCGCGCATCGTCGCGGCGATCAGCATCACCGCGCAGCGCCCCACGCTCGAGCCGAAGGAGCTGCGCGAGCGCCTCGTGCGCCAGGTGCGCGCGGCCGCCGCCGAGCTCTCGCACAAGCTCAACTACCGTCCCGCCGAGCAGGCCGCATGAGCCTCCCCCAGCGCCTTTCGCTCGGCGTCGAGGGCCGCGTCGCGGTGGTCACCGGCGGGTCGTCCGGGATCGGGCTGGCCACCGCGCGGACGCTGCTCGCCGCCGGCGCGCGCGTGGCGATCTGCGGGCGCGACGGCGCGCGGCTCGACGCCGCGCGCGACGAGCTCGGCGGCGTCGCCGGCCCGGACCGCGTCCTCGGCGAGCGCTGCGACGTCCTGGACGAAGGCGCGGTCGGCGCCTTCGCGCGCAGCGTGGAGAGCCGCTTCGGTCCGGCGGGCATCCTCGTGAACAACGCCGGCCAGGGGCGCGTCAGCACCTTCGCCGACACCACCGACGCGGCCTGGCGCGAGGAGCTGGAGCTGAAGTTCTTCAGCGTGATCCGGCCCACCCGCGCCTTCCTGCCGCAGCTCGAGCGCGCGGGCGGCGGCGCGATCGTGTGCGTGAACTCGCTGCTCGCGCGCCAGCCGGAGCCGCACATGGTCGCCACCTCCGCGGCGCGCGCCGGCATCCTGAACCTCGTGCGCTCGCTCGCCACCGAGCTCGCGCCCAAGGGCGTGCGCGTGAACATGGTCCTGATCGGCCTGGTCGAGTCGGGACAGTGGCGGCGCCGCTACGCGACCCAGGCGGCGCCCGGCGAGAGCTGGGAGGCCTGGAGCGCGGCGCTCGCGCGCGCCAAGCACATCCCGCTCGGGCGGCTGGGCCGCCCCGACGAGGCGGCGCACGCGATCGCGTTCCTCTCCTCGCCGCTCGCGTCCTACACCACCGGCAGCTTCATCGACGTCTCAGGGGGCCACTCGCGCCATGTCTAGACCACGCACCACCGTCGGCGAGCTCGTCGCCGCGTTCCTCGAGGAATGCGGCGTGCGCACTGCGTTCGGCGTGATCTCGATCCACAACATGCCGATCCTGGACGCGTTCGGCCGCCGCGCCGCCGCGGCCGCCGCGCGCGGCCAGCCCGCGCCGATCCGCTTCGTGCCGGCGCGCAGCGAGCCCGGCGCGGTCAACATGGCCGACGCCTGCGCGCGCGTGTCCGGCGGCCTCGGCGTCGCGGTGACCAGCACCGGCACCGCGGCCGGCAACGCCTGCGGCGCGATGGTCGAGGCGCTCACCGCCGGGACGCCGGTGCTGCACCTCACCGGCCAGATCGAGGTGCCCTACCTCGACCGCGACCTCGCCTACATCCACGAGGCGCCCGAGCAGCTCGACATGCTGCGCGCGGTGTCGAAGGCGGCGTTCCGCGTGCGCAGCGCCGAGACGGCGCTCGGCACGCTGCGCGAGGCGGTGCGCGTCGCGCTCACCGCGCCGCGCGGGCCGGTGAGCGTGGAGATCCCGATCGACATCCAGGAGACCGAGGTCGAGCTGCCCGCCTCCCTCGCGCCGGCGGCAGTGGCCGTGCCCGCGCCCAGCGCGGCCGACCTCGATGCGCTCGCCGAGCGCCTCGCGCGCGCGCAGCGTCCGCTGCTGTGGCTCGGCGGCGGCGCGCGGGGCGCCGGGGCTGCAGTGAAGCGGCTGGTCGAACTCGGCTGCGGCGTGGTGACCAGCGTGCAGGGCCGCGGCATCCTGCCCGAGGACCATCCGCTGTCGCTCGGGGCGTTCAACCTGTACGGGCCGGTCGAGAAGTTCTACGGCACCTGCGACGCGATGCTCGTCGCGGGCTCGCGCCTGCGCAGCAACGAGACGCTCAAGTACAAGCTCAAGCTGCCGCGGCCGCTGTATCGCGTCGACGCGGACCCGACGAGCCAGGGGCGCTGCTACACCGACGACCTCTTCGTCGCCGGCGACGCCGCCACGGTGCTGGCCGGGCTCGCCGACCGGCTGGCCGGGCGCATGAAGGTCGATCCCGCTTTCGCGCGCGACCTCGCGGCGGCGCGCGCGGCGGCGGAGAAGCTCGTGCGCGACGGGCTCGGCCCGTACGAGCGGCTCGTGGCCGAGCTGCAGCGCGCGGCGGGACGCGATTTCGTCTGGGTGCGCGACGTCACGGTCTCGAACAGCACCTGGGGCAACCGCAGCCTGCGGATCGCCGGGCCGCGCGACGGCGTGCACGCCCTCGGCGGCGGCATCGGCCAGGGCGTGCAGATGGCGATCGGCGCCGCGCTCGCGGCGGGCAGCCGCAAGACCCTGTGCCTGGTCGGCGACGGCGGGCTGCAGGTGAACATCGGCGAGCTCGCGACGCTGGTGCAGGAGGAGGCGAACGTCGTCGTGCTGCTCATGAACGACCGCGGCTACGGCGTGATCCGCAACATCCAGGACGCGCAGTACGGCGGCCGGCGCTACTACGCCGACCTGCACACGCCGGACTTCGAGCGCCTCGCGCAGTCGATCGCCCTGCCCTATCAGCGGGTGACCAGCCTGGCCGGCATCGACGGCGTGCTGCGCGACGCGCTCGGGCGGGGCGGGCCGACGCTGGTGGAGATCGACATGGTCGCGGTGGGCCCGTTCGCGAACGCGTTCGCCGGGCCGCCGGTGAAGAAGGAAAAGGAGCGCACCGCGTGAGCGTATTGCCGATCCTGGTCGCCGGCGAGTGGCGGCGCGGCCGCGGCGACGTCTACGCCTCGCGCTACCCCGCGGACGACACCGTCAACGCCGAGCTCGCCGCCGCCAACGTCGCCGACGTCGAGGAGGCGATCGAAGCGGCCGACGCCGCGCGGCGCCGGCCGGACTGGGCGAACCTCAAGCCGCACGAGCGCGCCGGCGTCCTCTTTCGCATCGCCGCGCTGATCCGGGAACGCGCCGAGGAGCTGGCGCACCTCCAGCGCCGCGACAACGGCAAGCCCATCGGTGAGACGCGCGCGCTCGTGGCGAGCGCCGCCGGCACCTTCCAGTTCTTCGCGAGCGCCTGCGAGACGCTCGAGGAGACGATCACGCCCGCGCGCGGCGACTACCTGACGATGAGCGTGCACGAGCCGCTCGGGGTCGTCGCGGCGATCACGCCGTGGAACTCGCCCATCGCGAGCGAGGCGCAAAAGCTCGCCCCTGCGCTCGCCGCCGGCAACGGCGTGGTGGTGAAGCCGGCGGAGGTGACCCCGCTCGCGGCGCTCGAGCTCGGGCGGATCTGCGAGCAGGCGGGCGTGCCGCGGGGCGTCGTGAGCATCGTGCCGGGCAAGGGTTCGGTGATCGGCGACGCGATCGTCAAGCACCCGCTGGTCAAGAAGGTCTCGTTCACCGGCGGCACGACCACCGGCCGGGCGCTCGCGAAGCTCGCCGCCGAGAAGCTGATGCCGGTGACGCTCGAGCTCGGCGGCAAGTCGCCGACGATCGTGTGCGAGGACGCCGACCTCGACCACGCGGTGAACGGGGTGATCTACGGCATCTTCAGCTCGTCGGGCGAGTCGTGCATCGCCGGCTCGCGCCTGTTCGTCCACGAGTCGGTCCGCACGGCGTTCCTGGAACGTCTGGTCGCCAAGACCAACGCGCTGCGCGTCGGCGACCCGGAAGACGTGCGCACTCAGATGGGACCGCTGATCACCGCGAAGCACCGCGAGTCGATCGAGCGCTACGTGCAGCTCGGCCTCGACGAGGGCGGCAAGCTCCTCGCCGGCGGCGAGCGGCCGAAGGGCGGCCTGTACGACCGCGGCTGGTTCTACCGGCCGACGATCCTCGACCGGCTGTCGAACACCACGCGCATCGCGCAGGAGGAGATCTTCGGCCCGGTGCTCGTGGCGCTGTCCTACCGCGACGAAGACGACCTACTTTGTCAGGCGAACGACAGCGTGTTCGGCCTCGCCGCGGGGATCTGGACGCGCGACTACAAGCGCGCCTGGCGGCTCGCGCGGGCGCTCGAGACCGGCACCGTCTGGATCAACACCTACAAGCAGTTCTCGATCTCGACGCCGTTCAGCGGCATCAAGGAGAGCGGCGTCGGCGTCGAGAAGGGCCGCCTCGGGATCCTCCAGTACAAGCACCAGAAGAGCCTCTACTGGGGGCTGAACGAGAAACCCCTGCCCTGGGCGGAGTGATCATGCGCGCGCTGGGGATAGGCGTTTTTCGCGTCTGCGTTCCTGCGCTGCGCGCCGTAGCGTTGGTGGGATGCGTGCTTGGCGCCTCCGCCGTCCACGCTTGGCCCGACCGCACCGTGAAGCTGGTAGTGCCTTACGTCCCCGGCGCCATGGGCGACACTGTGAGCCGCCTCCTCGCCGATGAACTGCGGCCGCGGCTCGGCCAACCGGTGATCGTCGAGAATCGACCGGGCGCGGGCGGCAACATCGGCGCCGCAGCGGTCGCGCAGTCGGGGGCGGACGGACACACCTTCCTCGTTGCCGCGACCAACAACCTGGTGATCAATCAGTTCGTGTACCCGGATCTGCGATTCGATCCGCTGCAGGCGTTCGTCCCGGTCTCGATTCTCGTGGACGTGCCGGCAGTGATCTTCGTGAGCGCGTCCGTGCCCGCGACGACGTTTCCGGAGTTCGTGAGCTACGCGCGCGCCAACCGGGGCAAGCTCAACTACGCGTCGCCGGGCGCCGCGACGACTACCCATCTGCTCGCCGAGATCCTGAATCGCCGCTACGACCTCGGCATGACGCACGTGAGCTACAAGGGTTCGGCGCCGGCCCTCACCGCGTTGCTCGCGAATGAGGTCCAGCTCTTCATCGTCGGCGCCGGCGTCGGCGCACCCCACGCAAGAGCGGGGAAGATCCGGCCCCTCGCCGTGTCGAGCCGCGAGCGCATGGCGGCGTTTCCCGACACGCCTACCTTCGCGCAGGCGGGCATCGCGGATGTGATCGCCAGCAACTGGTGGGCGATCGCGGCGCCGGCGGGTACGCCCAAGGACGTCGTCGAGCGGATGAACCGCGCATTGCGCGAAGCGCTCGAACAGCCGAAGGTGCGTGCGCGGCTCGCCGAGCTCGGGGCGATTCCCATCGGGAACTCGGCCGAGGACATGGGCAAGCAGCTCGCGCGCGAGGCGGATTTCTGGTCGCGAGCGACGCGCGAGATCGGCGCAAAGGCCGAGTGACGACGACGTAGGACGCTGCGCTCGCCCATGCCATCCCGTCGTCCCCTGAGCGAGCGAACTGCGCATGGCTGAGCGCGGCAGGCAATTCTAGCGGGCGGGGCCGGACCGGCGACGATACTCGGTCGAACGACGTCCCACTTGCCATGGTCGGAGCCGACGCCGGAACTCCGGATGGGCTGCGTCGCTCCCGATTGGCGCGTGATCAATCTCACGGACGAAGGGTAACGGGGAACATGACCATGCGGATCCTTGCAGGCGCGAGATCGCCAAAGGAGGCGCTATGAGCTGGATGGGCAAGTCGGTCAGGCGCGTCGAGGACGAGCCGCTGCTCAAGGGGCGTGGCAGGTTCGTCGCCGACGTCCGGCTACCGGGAACACTCGAGGCGGTGTTCGTGCGCAGCCCGTACGCGCACGCCGGCATCGGCCGGATGGACAGAGCGGCCGCCCTCGCCGCACCGGGCGTCGCGACCGTCATTGCGGCTGCGGACATCGCCGGGCGTACCGCGCCGATCTGCGTCGCAGGCGAAGTGCATACCCCGGAGCGTCTGCTCAAAGCGCTCAAGCCGCTCGACAAGGTTCACCCCACGCCACTCCTGCCCGAGCACCGCGTCACTTACGTCGGACAGCCCGTCGCCATGGTCGTGGCCGAAACCCTCGACCAGGCGCGGGACGCGGCCGAGTTGCTCTCCATCGACTATGACCCCCTCCCGGCGGTCGTCGACCCGGTGGCCGCGCTCGCCGACGGCGCGCCGCTGGTGGAGCCCGAGTTCGGCTCCAATCTCGTGCTCTCGGTCGGGACGACGAAGGGCGATCCGGCCGCGATCTTTGCGCGCGCGAAGGTGGTCGTCGAGGAGGAGTTCACCACCCATCGCTATGTCGCCGCGCCGCTGGAGACCCGCGGCATCCAGGCCAGCATGGACCCGGTCACGGGGACGCTGACCGTCTGGGCGGCCACGCAGACCGCCCACGTGCTGCAGAGCCTCATCGCGGTGTCGCTGAAATGGCCGATCGAGCGCATCCGCGTGATTGCGTGCGACGTCGGCGGCGGCTTCGGCCAGAAGGGCGTGCAGTCGGTCGAGGACATGCTTGTCTCGTTCGCGGCGGTGGAGCTCGCCCGTCCGGTCCGATGGATCGAGGGCCGCAGCGAGAACCTGACCGCCGCGCCGCACGCGCGCGACCAGGTGCACCGCATCGCGGTCGCCGCAGCCGAGGACGGCCGCATTCTCGCGCTGCGCGACGAGGCGATCATGAACTGCGGCGCCTACAACTTCCTCGGACTGGTCGTCCCGTACAACTCCCTGTCGCACCTGCTCGGCCCGTACGACGTCCCGCATGCCTCGATCCTGATCAAAGGGGTGCTGACGCACTCCATGTACACGACCGCCTATCGGGGCGCCGGCCGCCCGGAGGCCGTGTTCGCGATGGAGCGCATCCTCGACCGGCTCGCGGCCAAGCTCGGGCTGGAGGCCGCCGACGTGCGGGCGCGCAACCTCGTCCCCAAGGAGGCGATGCCCTACGACACCGGTCTCCTCTACCGGGACGGCTTCCCGCAGGTCTACGATTCGGGTGACTTCCCCGAGCTCCTCAAGCGCGCGCGCAAGCTCGTCGGCCTCGAGGAATTCCGCGCGGCGCAGCGCGCCGGCTTCCCGGACGGCAAACTGCGCGGCGTCGGCTTCTCGATCTACGTCGAAGGCACCGGGATGGGCCCGTTCGAAGGCGCCACGGTGCGAGTGCTCGGCTCGGGCCGAGTGCAGGTGGCGAGCGGCGCGTGCAGCTCGGGCCAGGGACACCGCACCGCCTACGCGCAGCTCGCGGCCGACGTGCTCGACGTGCCGATCGAGTCGATCGACGTGATCGGCGGCGACACAGCCACCGTCCCCTTCGGCATCGGCACCATCGCGAGCCGCAGCACCGTGACCGCCGGCAACGCGATCCACCAGGCCGCGGTGCAGGTGAAGGAGCGCATCCTCGCGCTCGCGGGCGAGGTTATGGAGACCGCGCCGGAGGACCTCGAACTCGCCGACGGCAAGGTCCGCCTGAAAGGCGTACCCGACCGGGCGCTCACCTTCGCGCAGCTATCGCGTGAGGCCGCCGCCGCGGTGCTCCGGCGCGGTGCGCGCGGTGACGGCCTCCTCGCCGAGACCGCGTACTTCCGCCCACCGACCGTCACCTATGCGAGCGCCGCGAATGCCGCCGTCGTCGCGATCGACCCCGACACCGGCACCGCCAGCGTCGAGCGGTTCGTGGTGGTCCACGACTGCGGGCGCGTGGTCAACCCGCTGCTCGCCGATGCGCAGATCGCGGGCGGCGTCCTGCAGGGCATCGGCGGCGCCCTCACCGAGCAGATGGTGTTCGACGCGGAGGGGCAGCCGCTCACCGGCAGCTTCCTGGACTACGCGCTGCCGATCGCCGAGGACGCGCCCGAACTGGTGCTCGATCACATCGAGTCGCCGTCGCCGCGCAATCCGCTCGGCGTGAAGGGTCTGGGCGAAGGGGGCGCGATCGGGCCTCCGGCCGCCGTCGCCAACGCCATCGAGGACGCACTGCGCGGGCACGGCGTCGTCGTCCGACGCGGCCCGTTTACGCCGTCGAGAGTATTGAAGCTCATCAAGGGAGAGGCAATATGACGAGGAATCACCATAGGAACGTTATCCGCCGCCGCCTGCTCGCCGCCGGCTCCGCCTCGGGCGCCCTGTCGCTGCTCGGTTTTCCGGCGGTGCTGAAGGCGCAGGCCTCGAGCCTGAAGGTCGGCGTGATCCTGCCACTGACCGGGGTGCTCTCCTTCCCGGGTGTCGCGACGCGGAAGGGAACCGAGCTCGCCACGAAGATGATGGTCGAACAGGGCTCCCGGCTCGACGTGGCGTTCGCCGACACGGAGTCGAAACCGGAGAACGGCCGCGTGGCGGCCGAGAAGCTGATTCGCGACGGGTGCACGGTGCTGGTCGGCGCCTGGGACTCCGGCGCGACGATCTCCGCAGCCCAGGCCGCCGAGGCGTCGAAGGTCCCGTTGGTGGTCAACATCGGATCGGCGCGCCAGATCACCGAGCAGGGCTTCACCCAGGTGTTCCGGAACTTCCCGCCGTCCGACGAAATCGTCGGAAAGGGCGTGGACCTCTTCAAGGGGCTCCTCGGCGGCGGCTTCCAGCCGAAGACTGCCGTTCTCATGCACGTCAACGACACCTTCGGCCAGGTCACCAGCGGCGCGGTGAAGGGCGCGTGGGAGAAGGCCGGGGTGAACATCAAGATT
>WBZO01005081.1_pt1 | contig 13658 bp, 9 predicted proteins | sample 5204261 | NCBI WGS metagenome assembly WBZO01 (sample SAMN12412400, study PRJNA552823) | activated sludge metagenome | isolation source: activated sludge from anammox sidestream of wastewater treatment plant... | place: USA: North Carolina | collected 2017-09
TAGTTTCGCCTGGCTGGAAAAGAGCAGAAGATTATGGAAAAACTGCGAGCGTAAGCTCAACACCAGCTTGCAGTTCATTAATCTGGCCTTCCTGGCACTACTACTCAAAAGATCGTAAACAGGTTCTTAGGGAGAGCAGGTGCACTCGCACCGCTTGATCCTTCTTTTCTCGCTCTCGTAGATCCTGAATCTGGTCATCGATTGCACGGAACGCATCTATCTCTGTCTGATGCGCGGCCTTTGCTTCCTCATATGCCGACAGCGCCGTGGCAGCGGCCTCCGCTGCCGTGTCACGCTCAGTGCGAGCCTGCTCTTTGGCAGCAGCGACCTGGGGGTTGGCTTGCGGATACTCAGCTGCCTGCTTTAGCCCGCCCAATTGCTCAACCAGCCGCTCCTTCACGTTGCTGATCGCTTCTTCCTGTCGATCGAATTCCGCAACGATGGCCTGCCATGCCTCATCAGCCGCCTGCCGCGCTTGCGCTTCCTCGTCTCGGCCTTTGACCCGAATTGGCTCCTTCAGCGCATTCTTTTCCCGCTCCAGCGTATGGAAGGCTTCGATACGCAAATTGCGCAGCTCGGCATAACGATTGGCCAGATCCTGGGACTCCCCGAGTAGCGCCTTCTCCCGCTTGTCTTTCGTTTCCAGATCGTCGGCCAGCTGCGGCAAGGCATCCACTAAACGGGCTAGCCCGGGGAGATTTTCTTTCTCGTAGGCGCGGTATTGCCTCTCCAACCTCTGCAGAGTGCCCTTCAGGCTCTTGATTTGCCCCTCTGCCACGCCTAACTGACTGCTGATTTCGCGCAACTGAGCGTTGGTTTGGTTTTCCAGGAGTTGCATTTCGCCCTGGATCTCACCTGCCCTTGATTTAGCCTGCTCGATTGCAGTTTCTTGCACCTGCTGCAAGCGGGCGAAATCCGTATGGACAAGCTGAAGTTGCCGAGTGGCCTCTTCGTGGCGCATTTGCGATGCTTGGAAATCTCTCATGCGTCCGGCCTGTTCCATTACCACAGCGTAGGCTCTGTACTCACGCACCCAGTCCTTCATGGTGGTCTTGCTGGATTCAAGCCGGATACTGGTCTTGTCGTCAACAATGCAGGAAACGATCATCCGTTTGATATCGCGGAAATTCGTTACCCGAGAAAACATGCCGGTGACAATCTTTTCGACGTGGCTCAAACGACTGCCCGGCCCGACGAATGAGAAGTTCGCCGCCAGCGTTCGGTGATCGCGATTTCCAGAAACGGCGTTCTGAATGATGGCCCGGTAATCCGAGAGGGCTGTGATTTGCTCGGAACAGAACTCGCCCCGTTTCCGGATGTGGCGGTTGAGATCTGGGCCGATTACAAGGTTACCAAACTCGTCGCGGAACCGTTCCAAGGCGAATGATTGGTCGATAAAGCGGTAGTAAACGCTTTCGCCGGAGCGGGAAGCATGTAACACCACCATGCAGACCTTGCTGCGTCGGCTGTACTCGAACACGATGAAAGAGGTGGTGTGGGGCAGGTAGTACTGCACGAAGGACTGATTCACGCCGCCGCCCTGCACCAACTTGTTCGGGCTTTCCCCATAGAACAAGGGGATCAGTCGCAGCAGCGACGTCTTGCCCACGCCATTCGCTCCGGTGAGGGAAGTATGGCCGTTAAGCTTTAATTCAGTGATGGCGCCTTTGCGGTAGGCATCGATGAGAATAAGGCGTCTAATGGAGAAATAACCAATGTCTGCTAATACATTTGCCAAAATCATTTTCCTGGATTGATATTAGTGGCTCATGCTGACAAAGGCACTTGATTGGGCATGTATAGCGTTTTTTAAACGCTTTCCAGATTGACTCTATTCAGAATTGTCAATGTAGTTGAGTATATTTGCGCGCACTTTATCCTGTACTACATACGCCCAAGATGGAGCTACTTGATCTTCGCCAGCATTTTCTTTGCATACTCATGGTCGCTATCTGAAGTGGAGAAGATCTAACATATTGGATATATGCTTGATTTTGCCAATTCACCAATAGAAAACCATCTATTACCTGATGTAGCCAATTAATCAATCGATTGCCGATCGATAAAATCATGTAGAATAACAACGGGCCGGCTGGTTCACTTTAAAATTAAAAAATACAGGTGACCAGCCTTTTTTATTTTCAGAAAATCAATTATGCGAGCGAACCGTTCATTTTATTCAGGATGAAGACAAAATCGAATACCTCACTAGTATTGATTGCCGCAGTAGTATTGGCTTCTCTTTCTGTTACGGTGCAAGCCGGCAGAACTTTAGAAAAAAATATAAGTATCACTGTACTGGATACGAGACAGTATCAGGTACCACCACACAAGCAGCAGGATGATCTATGGATGCGCGTACGAGCTGGATTTTCCCTGGCGAACATTCAAAGCCAGGAAGTACGGCAGCACGAAAGCAATTTCAGTAAAAATCAGCGATTTATAGATCATATTGTTGAACGTAGTCAGCGTTATCTGTTTTACATCATCGAAGAAGTGGAACGTCGGCGCATGCCGGCTGAGATTGCGTTGCTGCCGATCATCGAGAGCGAGTTTGATCCGGATGCTTACTCTCACAGGCATGCTGCGGGGTTGTGGCAGTTTGTTCCCTCGACGGCAAAAGCGTTCGGGCTGGAGCAGAACTGGTGGCATGACGAACGGCGCGATATCATCGCGGCTACCCAGGCGGCGCTGGATTACTTGCAGATGCTCTATAAAATGTTTGGAAATTGGAAGCTGGCACTGGCTGCTTACAATTGGGGACAGGGATCACTGAAGAAAGTGATCGATGAAGGCCATGGGGGTAATAAATCTGTCAACTACCAGGAAATCGGGCTTCCGGCTGAAACCAGAAACTATATTTCCAAGCTGATCGCCATCAGAAATATCATTGCCAATCCTCGCCGCTATGGCATCAAGCTGAAGTCCATTCCAAACCGGCCTTATTTCGAACAGATCACGATTACCCAGCAGATCGATGTACAACTGGCCGCTCGGCTTGCCGGAATTTCAGAAAGTGAATTCAATGCGTTGAATCCGGCATACCACAGACCGCTCATCAAGGCCGAGGATTCTCCACGGACACTGTTGCTGCCTGTTACCAAAGTCAAAACTTTCGTAGACAACCTCGAAAATTATGACAAGTCACTGGTGTCGTGGCGAATTTACCAGATTGAGCAAACGGAAACCTTGCGTGACTTATCCAGCCGGTATCGTATCCCGGTTGCCCGGCTGGCTGAGATCAATGGCGTTTCTGAACGTGCTACTCTGAAAAAAGGCCAGATACTGCTGGTGCCACGTGACGGCAGCAGTGCAAGAGAAATGACCTATCTTGCACACTATCAGCTCAAACAATCGGCACGACCGGCTACGAGGCGCTCTCAATCGGAAGAACGCATCGTTTATACCGTCAAAAAGGGTGATACGCTCCACGCTATCGCCAAACGCTACGGTATCGATATCAAAACGATCCGTTTATGGAACAAGGGAAGTGATCAGCTTTCCATCGGGCAAAAGCTTACACTCAAGCTGACATCACCCGCCTTCAACAGCCCTTATTCTTCCTGAACGATTAGTAGCATCTGGCCGGAAAATACATAATCACCCTGTCTGCAGCTGATCTGCTTCACGATTCCGCTGACCGGCGCACTCAGGGTGATTTCCATTTTCATGGATTCGATGATGATGACCGGATCTCCGGCATTGACCGGTTGTCTGGTTTCGATCAGCAGTTTCCATACGGTACCGGTTACATCTGAACTGATGGCGTATGCTCCGTCGGGTAAATCAGGTGCATTTTGCATACCGGGTTCATCAAGCACACCTTCACCCTCATCGCTGATACTGTTTTCTTCCTGTACGTTCCCGATCTTCCAGCGCTCGCGTTCAGCCTCAAAAGCCTTTTGCTGACGGGTTTTGAATGCTTGAATACTGTTTGCATGCTGACGCAGGAATGCATGATAGTTGCGCAGACTGAAAACGGTATCTTCAGTATGAAGTATAAAACGCCCGGTGATAAAGTCGTGGCGTAGCTCAAGCAGCTCCTGTTCAGAAACAGGATAAAACCTGATCTGATCAAAAAAGCGCAGCAGCCAGGGTTTACCGGCGGTAAAGTCCCGGGTCTGGCGGTAACGATTCCACATCTGTACCGTTCTTCCGACGAACTGATACCCGCCAGGGCCCTCCATACCATAAATACAGAGATAGGCTCCTCCTATCCCAACTGCATTTTCCGGTGTCCAGGTGCGCGCCGGATTATATTTGGTGGTGACCAGCCGATGGCGCGGATCGATCGGCGTGGCAACCGGAGCGCCCAGGTAGACATCTCCCAGCCCCATGACCAGATAGCTGGCATCGAAAACGATACGTTTGACCTCATCGATACTGCCCAGCCCGTTGATACGGCGGATGAATTCGATGTTGCTCGGGCACCAGGGCGCATCCGGCCGGACTGACTGCATATATTTTTCGATGGCAAGTTTTGTGGCAGCGTCATCCCAGGAAAGGGGTAAATGCACGATACGCGAAGGCATTTCCATATCGTCGCTTGCCGGTAAATTCTTTTCGGCGGTAATGAGCCTGTCCAGAAGATGGTTACGGGCCAGAAGCCGCGAATCGAAATGTATCTGCAAAGAGCGAATGCCCGGTGTCATGTCGAGAATTCCGGGCAGATCGCCTTTTTCAATACAGTGCTGCAGCCAGGCCATCAGGGCATGTGCGCGAAAATGCAGTGCGATATCGAGTACCGCTTCGCCATACTCGATCAGCAGATATTTATCCCCGGATTGTCGGTAAATCACCTGTACCTGCCTGTTATTTGCCGGAATCCGATGCAGTACAGGATGACCTGGCTCAACCGGGAAGGCAGAAATATCGGGTGGTACGCGAGTGAAGGAATCCGGCTGCTGGATCATCTTGTCTTGTTGCTTTTCCAGCTTCAGCGCCTGTTCCGCTGTAAGCGGGTGAAAACGCACGCTGTCACCGGGTTTGAGCTGCCCGGTTTTCCACAACTCCGCTTGCACAATTACGGCGGGACAGACAAATCCTCCCAGACTGGGGCCATCCGGCCCCAGGATAATGGGCATATCACCGGTAAAATCGATCGCACCGACCGCATAGGGATTGTCATGGATGTTGGAGGGGTGCAGGCCAGCTTCACCTCCGTCTTTGCGTGCCCATTGTGGTTTGGGGCCGATCAAACGTATACCGGTACGACTGGAATTGTGGTGCACCTTCCAGTCGGTGGTAAAGAATTCATCGATGTCAGCCTCGGTAAAGAAATCCGGCGCACCATGCGGACCATACAAGACTCCGATTTCCCACCGGCTGGTGTAGTGGGGAATGTTTTCGGAGGGCAATACGCTTGGCTCAGTATCTTCTGCTGGCAGGATATGCAGTACATCCCCGGTGCACAGCGCTCGTCCGGCATGCCCGCCGAATTGCCCCAGTGTAAAAGTGGAGCGGCTGCCCAGATAATCCGGCACCTGAATCCCACCCTTGATGGCCAGGCAGGATCGGCTGCCAGACTGACGGATTTTACCGAATCGTAACAGCGAACCTGCTTTGATGAAGTAAGATCGCCACTGTTCCAGGGGGGCACCATCCAGCCAGACATCAATGGGTGCTCCACATACTGCAATCAGACTGTTGCAGTTGAATCTCAACGTTGGCCCGGCCAGCGTGATTTCCAATCCTGCCGAGTCATCGGGGTTTCCAACCAGATGATTGGCCAGACGAAAAGCCAAACTGTCCATCGGACCGGATGGAGGCACTCCTACGTTCCAATAGCCCGTTCTGCCCGGGTAATCTTGCACTGTCGTCTGTACGCCGGCGTTAAGTACATCCAGGGTATGCGGCTGGTAGTGAAATCCGGAAAGAAATTGGGTGCTGACCTGCCCGCTGCGGAATACTGTTCCGGATAATACCTGCCTGAGATAATCCAGATTGGTTTCAATGCCGTAGAGCGTGGTTTTGTCTAATGCGGCGATCAAACGGTCGATGGCCTGATCACGATTGCTGGCGTGAACGATGATCTTAGCGAGCATTGGGTCATAGAAGGCCGATACTTCACAACCCGCGTCCACCCAGGTTTCAATCCGTGCAGTTTCCGGAAATTCGACAGCGCTCAGCAAACCACTGGCCGGCTGAAAATTCTTGGCTGGATTTTCCGCATACACACGAGCCTGTATGGAAGCTCCCTGCGGTTGAATGGTAAATGATTCCAGTGGCGGTAAAGCATCGGCACCCAGCAGTACCATCCATTCGACCAGATCAATGCCGGTCACCATCTCGGTAACACCGTGTTCCACTTGCAGGCGGGTATTGACTTCCAGAAAATAAAACCGATCGACCGAGGGGTCGTAGACATATTCCACTGTGCCGGCAGATCGGTATTGAACTGATTCTCCCAGGCGTATGGCTGTTTCCTGTAACGCGTTACGGGTTGCTGGCGACAGACCCGGTGCTGGTGTTTCCTCGATTACTTTCTGGTTGCGCCGCTGCATGGAACAATCACGTTCTCCCAATGCAATCACTTTTCCATGGCCGTCGCCGAAAATCTGTACTTCGATATGGCGAGCCTGGTCGATGTATTTTTCCAGGAACAAGCCGGCATTACTGAAATTACTTTGTGCTAGATTTTTGACAGATTCATAGGCATCGATCAGCTCTTGCCGGTTGCGGCACAAGCGCATACCGATCCCTCCCCCTCCTGCCGTACTTTTGAGCATGACCGGATAACCGATCCGGTGTGCTTCCTCGCAGGCGGTTTCGAGGTGTTCCAATAATCCGGTACCCGGCAGCATCGGCGCGCCGAGTTGCTGTGCGAGCGCACGGGCAGTATGTTTCAGACCGAAAGTGCGTATCTGTTCAGGAGTGGGACCCAGAAAACAAATCCCTTCTGCGGCACATTGCTCGGCAAATGAAGCATTTTCACTCAGAAATCCATACCCTGGATGGATTGCCTGAGCACCGGTACGGTGTGCAACTTCCAGTATTTTATCGGCACGCAAATAACTTTCGCTGGCAAGTCCATCGCCGATACAAATACTTTCATCAGCATCCAGCACATGCCGTGATAGCGCATCAGCTTTCGTAAAAACAGCCACACTTCCGATGCCCATATGACGCAAAGTACGGATAACACGGCAGGCAATGGCGCCCCGATTGGCGATCAGAACTTTTGTAAACATAAATTCCCCTTACTGTGCTACCTGATCAAGCAGGCCATATTGTGATACATGCTGACTGTGCCAGCGGAAACGAATACAGATTTTTTAAAGTCGATGAAAAATACAGATCTTCGCTTCCCGTAGAGGGTGGGCCGTGGGCGGGGAATACAGGAAACGTGGTGTAAAGCCGGAAATAGAAGCAGGTAAGCAGATAGTACATATAACGAATCTCCAGGAGTCAGGAAATGACAGAAATCAATAATGCATTGGCATTATGTAACCTCCCGGGCTTTTATCCCTCCGTGGAGCTTCGTATGACGAAGCCTCAAGCTCTCGGACCAGTCACTTTCCCTGGGAAAGCCGGAACCCTAGCCTGAAGTAATTTCAATCAGCCACCAGTACAGTCGATGCCGATGATGTCAGTGCTGCTGGCCGTAATCAAAACATATGTGCCATTTTATAGGCAGCTGATCTTTTCTGAAACAATAATATTTTCTTGTCTTTCAAAAATTCCGGTGTATATAATTACCAGCGTGTTTTATCTGTGATGGTTGAAGCTAGGCCATGTCTCTAGGCAGATAAGGCATCAGAAGCACAGTCGTTTCACGAAACTAGGGTTCCGGCTTTCCCAGGGAAAGTGACTGGTCCGAGAGTTTCGGGCCCTGCCAGCAGGGTTCCACGGAGGGATAAAAGCCCGGGAGGTTATGTTCAATACATTAACTACCGGGAGCCAGAGTGGAAAAACTATCGCGTGTGTGCGCTGCAGTTCAGAATCCAGATTTTCCTCATGTTTTTCCTTTTTCATCGATAGCCGGTTGCCATTTGCCTGTTGGCGTTCGGTTACATACCCACTTTTCCAGTAGCAGCACTTTCGAGCTGATATCTCTTGCTGTCAGGTATTGTTTTCCGGCAGCAGATTCCATTGCCTCCTGTTGGCATATAGCGCCCTTAATTTTCAAGGAGGAACCAGTATGCCGGTAGACGAAAAGAAAGGCTCTTTTTCTGTGATCAATAACAGATCGGCTGGTGAAGCCGAAGCAGGGGGTGAGACCATTCACGAAACAAGCCAGCTTCGTCGCAGCATGAGCGTATGGAACTGTTTCACGCTGGGGTTCTCGGTCGTGTCACCGGTAGTAGGGTTATACGCTATTTTCGGAGTCCAGAATCTGGTGACGGGAGGGGGGTGGATTGCCGCACTCATCTTGAGTTTGTTCATGCAACTCATGGTAGCAACCGTCTATGCCGAGCTTTCCTCACAATTTCCCATTGCAGGCGGGGCTTATAAATGGTCCCGGCATCTGATCGGGCCCAGAACAGGGCAGTATGCCGGGGCCATTTATGTCAGTTCGACGATCGCCATGCTGACTACGACTGCGTATACGGGTGGAATGTGGCTTTCCGCGGTGATTGTGGGAGGAGATATACAGGGAGCCTCGGCAGTCCTGTGGGGAGTTGTATTCCTGTTGATTTGCACCACAGTCAACATAGTAAATCAGAAAGTTTACAAGGTAATCAATCTGCTGGGTGTCAGTGCCGAAGTCTTGGGTTCGATATGTGTGGCACTGGTCCTGTTTTTCTTCTTTCGAATCCATCCGGTTTCGGAGTTATTTCAACATCTGGGAACGGGACTTGCACCCACCAGCCTGACTGCCTTCCTGGCAGCATTGGCCATCGCAGGCTGGGCATTCATCGGTTTTGATTCCTGCTCGACTATTGCTGAGGAAGCACACAATCCCGAAAGAATGATTCCACGTGCAATCTTCTTGTCTCTGCTGGCAGTAGGCAGTGTAGTGCTCTTCAATTCCTCTGCCCTAACGTTGTCGATCAGTCACGATACGCTGGTCGAGGCCAGCGCTACATCCGACCCTATCTCGCCGATCATTACCAGCACGATCGGAGCCTGGGCCGCAAAACCGTTTCTGGTGATTGTCATGACAGCCTTTCTTTCCTGCGGATCCTCAGTGGTCAATTACGTTTCACGCATCGTTTTTTCGATGGCGCGTGAAGGTAATTTGCCCGCTTTCTTTTCACAGGTAACAAGAAAAACGCAACTGCCGCGCAATGCAATCGGCGGGACCGTGCTCATGGCAGGTCTCGGGTTGCTTTTCGGATTGAATGACGGGGCCGTTGCAACCATTATCGCTTTCGGTACCGGTGGCCTGTACGCCATGTTTTCCATGACCACGGGCGTTGGTCTATACGCACGCCTGATGGGGCGGTGGAATCCTGCATTGGGCGCGTTCAGGCTGGGAAGATGGGGGTTGGTGATCAACACCGTGGCTTTTGTCTGGGCATTATTCGAACTGATCAATATCGGCTGGCCGCGGGAATATGTGGCAGCCCCCGGAGCGCCATGGTGGCAGCTCTGGGCGGTACCTCTGGTGCTGGGCACCATACTGGCTCTGACGACGCTGCACGTGCAGATGGGCCACAAGCGTCGGATGAAGAGGGCTCTGAGCGGTACTGTTGCGGACGATCTGCAGAAGTAGATTGGCAGAAACTCTGTTTACAGCGGTTGGCTTGTACGGTTATCAACTGAAGTCCAATGATGATGAGGAGGTAAAACATGAATCAGGTAACGACCTATCTTTGGGAAACACATCTCCCCGGTGGCAGCCACTGGTCTGGTGTCGTGCGCCGGGGAACGACCTTGCGCCTGACAGATGTGTCAGGCGGGGCCAACGCCGCAGTGTTGTTTTACAACCTGGAAGAGAAGCTGGAGCGTTACAACATGGCTGATACGCTCAAGACCCAACATACTTTCTGTTTAACCAAGGGGCACGCCTGCCATTCCGATATGGGACGGATTTTCTGCTGTATCACCGAAGATACTGCCGGTTGGCACGATACCGTATGCGGCCTGAGCGATGCCGAACTGATACAGCAAAAATACGGTACGGGCCGCTATCAGGAGCTTCGTAATGATATGTACCGTAACGGGCTCGACGGGATGCTGGTCGAGCTGGGAAAGTGGGGCCTGGGCAGGCGTGATGTGGTATCCAACATCAATTTCTTCAGCAAAGTGACGGCCGATTCTGTCGGGGAGCTGCAGTTTCACGTCAATCACAGCAAAGCGGGTGATCACGTGGATCTGGCGTTTGCAATGGATACACTGGTGGTGCTGTCCGCTGCACCACATCCGCTCGATCCGGCAGCAACCTATCGTCCCGGTGCCATTGATCTGGCAGTGTTTCCGTCGACACCTGCAGTGACAGGAGCCTGTGCACATATCGCGGAGAATGCACGTGGTCTGGAGAATACTCAACGTTTTTATGTTTATGGAGGTGCTGAATGAATGCGCAAAATCTGGTTGAAAGTACCCTGAATCCTGATCTTGCAGTCATAAACGAGATCTGTGCCGCGGGCGAACCCTGGGTCAAGGAAATAAAAAAAGGACAGATATTCCGTATCGTCGATCTCGAAGGTAATCAGGCGGTGGATACACTGTTTTATAACGCGCATGATGCAATGGAACGTTACAGTGCCACCGATACGGTACGTCGGCAGCACCGTCTGTATCTGACGACCGGCAGCAAGCTGTATTCCAATTTTGGCAATGTCATGCTCGTCATCACAGCGGACACCTGCGGGCGGCATGATACGGTGGGTGGCGCCTGTGCCGCAGAAAGCAATACCACGCGCTATGCCCTCGATAAATATCCGATGCACAGTTGCCGGGATAGCTTTCTCTATGCCCTGACACATGATCCGGTGTGTGAGCGGCTCGGTATGAGCAAGCGAGACATTCCGGCCAACATCAATTTCTTCATGAATGTCCCAGTTACCGAAGCGGGTAAGCTGGAATTTGCGGATGGCGTATCAGCCCCGGGCAAATATGTGGAAATGCGGGCTGAGATGGATGTGGTGGTACTGATTTCGAATTGCCCGCAGCTGAATAATCCGTGCAATGCCTATAACCCTACGCCTGTTCGCTTACTGGTCTGGAATTGATCACCCGTATATCGAACATAGGTATTTCTGAATTTGAACGTAACGCTGGACATGGAGATAACGATGTCTGAAAAAACGTTGGATACGAACAAGATGGCTGCGCCTACTATCGATGTGCTCGTTCCGGGGATACAAACCACTATCCAGGATTATCCGGGCAGACGAGGTTACTGGAATATCGGCGTACCACCTTCAGGGCCGATGGACAACCTGGCGTTCCGGCTGGCCAATCGCCTGGCGGGTAATGAAGAGGGACAGGCTGCGATCGAGATCACTTTTGCCGGCCCAACCCTGCGCATCAACTGTGACACTATTATTGCCGTGGCCGGTGCACCTGTTGAGGTAAATCTGAACGGGAAACCACTGGCACAGTGGAAATCGCATAAGGTCGAAGCGGGAGCACTACTCGCTTTCGGTGATGTACTGGACCAGGGCAGCCGGGTTTATCTGGCGATACAGGGCGGTATTCAGATCCTGGACTACCTCGGCAGTAAGGCCACGTTCATGCTGGGTCAATTTGGCGGGCATGAAGGGCGCATACTGCAGGCAGGTGACGTGCTGAATGTCGTGGCAGGTAATCATGACAGTTATGTCGCGCGTGAATTGCCGCAGGCATCTATTCCGCATTATACCCATCACTGGGAAATCGCTGTCCTGTACGGTCCGCATGGCGCACCAGACTTTTTTACGGAAGAAGGTGTCGCCAATTTCTTTGCTGCCGATTGGACGGTGCATCATAATTCCGATCGTACCGGTGTGCGTTTGATCGGCCCGAAACCAAAATGGGCGCGTACCGACGGGGGAGAAGCGGGATTGCACCCTTCCAACGTTCACGATGTTGCTTATTCCATCGGCGCGGTAGATTTCACCGGGGATCTGCCGGTAATACTCGGTCCGGATGGTCCCAGTCTGGGAGGCTTTGTCTGCCTGGTGACTCTTGTCCATGCGGAACTGTGGAAAATGGGGCAACTGCGGCCAGGTGACCATATCACTTTCCGCCGGATATCAGCTGACGAAGCAGCAACACTGGAAGCAACTCAAGATGCACTCATCAGTAACTTGCATCTGCCAGAGACGACATCGGCATCAACCAGCGCAAAAGTGGGATTAACGGCTGACAGCCCGATTTTGCATACTATTCCTGAGAGCAGCGAGCAAGTGCAGGTAGTTTACCGGCAAGGCGGGGACAGAAATCTGCTGGTGGAATACGGGCCGATGATGCTCGATTTCAACCTGCGTTTCCGCATCCATGCCCTGATGGAGTGGCTACAGCGGGCTGTGGATGGCGGTGATCTGCCGGGTATCGTGGATCTAACTCCAGGTATCCGCTCACTGCATATCCGTTTCGATGCAAAGTTATTGCCACGTAAAAGATTGCTGGATACGCTGATCTCTGCGGAAAAACAGTTGCCTGCGATCGAGAATATGGAGGTGCCGACACGTATCGTTCATCTGCCGCTATCCTGGAACGATTCGTCCGTCCAGCTGGCGATGAAGAAATACATGCAATCGGTGCGCAAGGATGCTCCTTGGAATCCGGATAACATCGAATTTATCCGCCGCATTAACGGACTGGACAGCATCGATGAGGTCAGGCGCATTATTTTCGATGCCAGTTATATGGTCATGGGGCTGGGGGATGTCTATCTGGGTGCGCCACTTGGCACCCCGGTCGATCCGCGCCATCGTCTGGTGACAACAAAGTACAATCCGGCGCGTACCTGGACACCGGAGAATGCGGTGGGTATCGGCGGCGCTTATATGTGTGTGTACGGCATGGAAAGCCCCGGTGGCTATCAACTGGTGGGGCGCACTGTACAGATGTGGAATACTCATGTTCAGACAAAAGACTTCAAGGAAGGAAAACCCTGGCTGCTGCGTTTCTTTGACCAGGTAAGATTCTATCCTGTGACGGAAGCCGAGTTGGTCGAGATGCGCAGAGATTTTCCAAGTGGAAAATTTACGCTGCGTATCGAAGAAGATCGTTTCAGTCTGAAGCGATACAATGATTTTCTGAAAGAGAATGCTGCATCCATCGATACATTCAAAACCAAGCAGAAAGCCGCCTACATCGCCGAGCGTGAACGTTGGAAAGCAGAAGGTCAGGAAAATTACACCACCAGTGAAATTTTGGAAGATGGTTCTGCTCCGGCTGATATCACTATCCCGGCAGGAACGCGTGCGATACATACGCATGTAACCGGGGTCATGTGGAAATTGCTGGTGAATGAAGGTCGGCACGTGAATGCCGGGGATGATCTGGCTGTGCTGGAATCGATGAAGATGGAATTCACGATCAACGCGCCCATTAGTGGAGTGATACGGCGTGTATTGTGTAAAGCGGGCAGCAAAGTTACTGCCAGGCAGGTTCTTTTCGTGATCGAAGAGGATTGAGCTGAAAAGCAATCTACTTAGAACCTGTTTACGATCTTTTGAGTAGTAGTGCCAGGAAGGCCAGATTAATGAACTGCAAGCTGGTGTTGAGCTTACGCTCGCAGTTTTTCCATAATCTTCTGCTCTTTTCCAGCCAGGCGAAAC